>Ga0209678_1000564_pt1 | contig 11434 bp, 5 predicted proteins | sample WorMetilvaeELBA1_FD_187404 | JGI IMG/M metagenome (GOLD analysis project Ga0209678, IMG submission 187404) | Marine gutless worms symbiont microbial communities from Max Planck institute for Marine Microbiology, Germany - Olavius ilvae ELBA.1... ...
TCCTCCCCTCCCTCGCTCCTTCCCTCCCCTGTCCCCTCCCGTCCCTCCCGTCCCTTCACTATCCTTCCCCTCCTTCCGTTCCCTTATTTTCCCCCAAATCTAAATGTAGACAGCATCAAATTAATTCATTTACCATTCAAATAGGCCTAGATGGAAAAACCATAGAGCGTGTGGAACATGCTAGATTTCTTGGAGTATGTGTTGATGAGAAACTACGATGGAATGAACATATTAATTAAATTTCAGCTAAAGTCTCAAAAAATATTGGCATCTTAAAGAAAATAAGTCACCTGTTAAGTACATCTGTGTTGTTACAATTGTATAATACTCTGGTTTTGCCCTATCTAAATTACTGTAATATGATCTGGACTGCAGCATCAGAATCATTACTTAACTAGAAACAAAAGCATCGTCCCCTGCTGGACAATGCATACCGAGATAGGGCCATAGTTGCCATAGAACATTAGTATGGAGTCATGTAACAGAATAGCTGTTTTGCGCTCCTTTATTCTCTCATGTATAATTTCTTCTTATGAAAGTTTCGATAATTAGTTCAAGTTCAAGTTTATGTGTACGCCAACGCACGTGACTAAAGTTGACCAATCAGAGCGTGCACCGTAGCACCCCATATATACACCGTCCGTGGCACCTTCCGGCACTTGGCACCTCGGAATTCAGCGTTATAAGGTGTCATGTCTGATGAGTAATTTTGACGATGAAATTGAGCACGTGTCTGGATCGAAAGGAGATCGAATTCGACGTTTGTTCCGACGCGTCTGATCGCGGTTGCATCTTCGCGAGCGTTTCGAGGCTAGATTGTGTTGTAGCTTGTCGAACAGCGTCTTCCGCATGTCGTCCGGACACCGCGCGCAGCTTCATGCTACGGACGATCATCTGCGAGGTATTTCGTGCGATCGGTTCCCCACAACCGGAAATTCACATGTCTGTGTATTAGTACCTTGATTAAATTACACCATTAATAAAGAAATTACGAAATTGTGTCGTTTTTGTTGCGATAAAACCGTTCAAAGCATCGAACAGCGCTAATTAGGTTTTATATGCTAATAAGGTGCTTATATGCTAATTGGGTGCTCAGGTGCTTGGGTATCTGAGGTGCTAAGGTGCTTAGGTGTCTGGGTGCTAAGGTGTCTGGGTGCTTGGGTGTCTAGGTGTCTGGGTGCTTAGGTGCTTAGGGTGCTTAGGTGCTTGAGGTGCTTAGGGTGCTAAGGTGTCTAGGTGCTTAGGTGTCTGGGTGCTTGGGTGCTTAGGTGCTTGGGTGTTTGAGGTGCTAAGGTGTCTAGGTGCTTAGGTGCTTGAGGTGTCTAGGTGCTTGGGTGCTTAGGTGCTTAGGGTGCTAAGGTGTCTAGGTGCTTAGGTGCTTGGGTGTTTGGGTGCTTAGGTGCCTGAGGTGCTTGGGTGTCTGGGTGCCTGGGTGCTTAAGGTGCTTAGGTGTCTGGGTGCTCAGGTGTTTAGGTGCTAAGGTGTCTGGGTGCTTGAGGTGCTTAGGTGCCTAGGGTGTCTAGGTGCTTGGCTGCTGGGGTGCCTATATGCTAATGAGCTGCGGTGCCCAGTGCTTAAACTGTTCAGTAGGAAGCCAGCAGCAGTGTCTTAGTGTAGTCAATTTAATAGTCTTACCGTTGGTAAGTGCGCTTAGCTGATCCCCTGCGGTCCTTCGGCGGAGCTCGATTTTGAGATAGACGGTACATCCGTAAGAGCTCTTACTCTTTTAGGCTAGTCCGAGGCACACTATTAATTTAGCTTAAAGTGGAGACAGGACGTTATTCACTTTAGGGGACAAGCGTCAGTTGCGTAAGTAAAGAACCCAGTACACAGTTATAATTGTCGCCTTGCACGTGGGGCCTGAAGTCGTCGTTGCGAAACATTATGGCTGCGTTTCGTGAATCGGACGTTGGTGACGATCAAACCGAAGTACTGTTGCGGCGTCATAAGCGCGCTACCTCCGGTTACAATTCTGATATTGCCGACTGGTCGTTAGAAGAACTCGATGCGGAAATCTATAAATTAAGACAAGAATCGGTCGGAATCGAACGGCGTTTAGTTTCCACGTCCGGTGACGTAAATCAGTTGTTGTCTGAGTCTGGTGCTTCAGTTGCTGGTGAGGCACCGGAACCGTTCCAGGACGTCACAGTTCGCGACGCCGGACGGCGCCGCGAGTCGCCGGCACCTCTGCCGGCACCCCTTTGTTCTGATGATGACGGTGCACGGGCGGCAACGTCTGGTCGTCTTCACGTTGTACGTCATCCTCCTACTGTACGTCATCTGTCTGATGTGTGTACGGCTACATCGACTTCAGATCGGCAACTCGAAGGACGACTGCTTTCTGATGTGCGTACTGCTACGTCCACCGCGGACAACGTCACCCGTCGCGGTGCTGGACTGCGCCGCGAGTCGCCGGCACCTCTGCCGGCACCGCTCTGTTCTGATGATGATGGTGCTCGAGCGGCACCGTCTGATCGTGCCTACGCTGTACGACAGCCTCGTGGACGTCAACCTACTGCTGGTCGTCGTCGCTTCTTGCCGCGTACGCCGACCAACTCACCAGTACGTCGTCATGTTTCGCGTCAACAACTTCCAGAGCAAGATCGTCGAAGTTTCAGTCGTCGGCACCTGTTTGCCGATGGCGATGAAAGTGCGCATGAAGCCAGTGTCGAATCAGATGTGTCTGAAAGTGCATTTGTTAAATCAAAGGTTGATCAGGAATATCGCTGTGATGTTGAAAGCAGTAAGATCAGTTCGAAGTCGTTACACAAGCCGAAGTTTAAGAGTGTGAAAGTACGTTCAGTGCAGTCTGAATCGTGTGATACTGTTTCTGAGTCTGAGCTGAGCGATGTTGTGAAGTTGCAGCCGAAATCATCTGCTCGTTTACGCGATAAGAGAGAGATGCGTAGCAAGCATGCTGAAGCTGAAAGTGATGACGACGATGTGTGCACCGTCGTTGCAAGCCGTGCTGTCGACGGTCATGGATAAATCTGTTAAAATGTCGAAGCCTGTTCGTCGTTCTGTTGCTGTAGGTTCGAGTAGTGAGAGCAGTGATAGCGAGTGCATGTATTGCAGTTAAAAATAAGTTTAAGCAGTCGAAGCCAAAGTCCGCGTCCCGTTCTGTCGCTGTAGGTGATAGCGATTCGTTGTGTGATGATGATTGTAAAGTCAGTGCGGTGCGACAGAAGCATGCTTGTCGTTCAGTTGCTGCAAATGATAGATCGAAGCACCGAAAATCAGGTTTTCGGTCTAAAGCAAAGGCTAATCGAAGCTCTGTTGCTAGTGATGAATCTGATGATGATAATGATGACGACATGAATAAAAGAGCAGCGGCGTATCGCAAACCTGCTGTGCGTCGTTCGGCAGGCAAGTGCGATAAGATTAAACACCCGAAGTCTGGAATTTACGTACGTAATCACGCTGGTAAAAAAGTGCTCAAGAAATCAGATCGCGATGATGCTGATGTTAATCGTAAGATGTCTGCAAAATCCAAGCGAGGCAGTGCCAATGTTCGTCGACGCGAAAGTTCTTTTTGTTCTGAATCGGAATCTGAAGCAGATGATAAAACTTGTGAAATAAGCAAGCGTCGTGCTTTTATCAAACCCGTCAAATTTGATGGTACGGTTTCTTCGTTTGCTACGTTTAAAGCACAGTTTGAGAATGCGGCGAAGTTTAACAAGTGGACAGTTGATGAACAACTTGCTTACTTAAAAGCAAGTTTGACTGGAAGTGCCGCTCAGTGTCTTTGGGATCAAAACCCTGACAGCATAGATACGCTGGATAAACTCTGGAATCTTTTGGCCAACCGCTTCGCGGGACACAATCTGACGGAGAAGTATCGTACCGAATTGCGAAATCGTCGACGCCAGCCAGACGAATCACTCGACGCATTGAGCCAAGACATCCGTCTGTTGATTGTTGATTCTCGGTTAGCCAGGACCGTCGTCGATGGCGCATGATGCCATCGCGAAGGACAGTTTCATTGACGCTCTACCTGTGGAACTGGGCCTGAAAGTTCGAGAACGTGATCCACTGACTCTGGACGCATCGTTGCACGTTGCGCTGCGCCTGGAGGCGATACAACAAGCTGTCTTGACGCGTGAAGAGGCCGACGGCACCGTGCGTGCCGGAGGACGTGCTCGTGCCATAGCGGCGGATGCCCGCGCACCCAGTGACGACGTAATTCTTGCTAAGCTCGACAAGTTTGTGTCGCGTTGCGATGCCCAACTGCAGACAATAGGTGGACGTATGAACAGCTTAGAGTCCTCTGTGCGACGTCAACAGTGTGCGGTCGAGCCTCAGCGTGCTCCTGCTACCGGTCAAGCTGCTGACGGTCGCGTCCGTCGAGTAACTGCCGACGCTGGTTCATCGTCTGATGATGCAGTTCTTGCGAAGCTGCATGAGTTACAAACACATTTTGACACTGAGCTGGAAGCACTGAACGGTCGTCTGGACACGATTGAGGCTGTGGTGCAACTTCAGCAGCCCAGTTTGCAAAGTAAAAACGATGAGTTTGAGATGCGTGCACAGCGTGAGTGTTTCATCTGTGGCGACACTACTCATCTGATGAGGCAATGTTCTAAGAGGAATGTATTCAATAAAGTTGGAGGACTCAAACCCTCGCGGTTCGTGCAAAACCGTGTGGGTGTACAACAAGACGATTCTGTTCCTGCTGTCGCGCTTGTACGTGCTGTGCGTCTCGGCACCTGTGAGGATGTGTCGTCACGCCGTCCGACTCGTACCGCGGGTGATGGATTTGCTTCTGCTGAATCACACGCAGACGTTCGAACTGATCAGTGGAATCCGCCATGTCAACCGGTGGTCGACGGCAGAGTGAGCAGCTCTCGGGTCTGGCATGTACATGCGCCCGGTGAGCTGGCGGAGCTGCAACAGGCCGACTCGGACATTGGTCCTATCGTGCGTTTGCGAATCGAAAGTGATGAGCAACCTTCGATGGACGTGCTTCGGGACCAGAGTTCCAATGCCAAAGTTTACTGGTCACAGTGGCCGCGCTTGGTCTTGAGAGAAGGCGTGGTGTACCGCACAGTTTTCGATAAACATGGAAGACCGGACGGTCTCCAGTTACTTGTGCCAACCTGTCTGCGTTCTGAACTTATGCACTTCGTGCATACTGGTCCGGCAGGCAGTCATGTAGGAGTCGCAAAAACTATGCAACAGGTGTTCCGTCGTGGTTGGTGGCCCAGCTGGCGCGCTGACGTATGCCGCCAACTTAACCGTTGTTCCAGTTGCCGTTGTCGCGGCGCTCGGCCCAGCCCGGGGCTGTCGCAGCCGACCCGCGTCAACAGTGTGCCTGACAGTTGCCCAGCTGATCTGGCGGAACCGCGCGGCGTGCGCGTGTGCGACCGTCGACGCTGAGGAGTCTGCTGGCGTTTTGGCCGCCGAGACTGCTGCGGTGACGGTCATCATCGGTCATTATCGAAAATTGGCGATTTTCGTTCGATATTCGACGTACATCGCCGTTTATCTCGGAAACGGTGCGAGATAGGCCGATGGTTACTATGGAACGTTAATGGGAAATCATGGGTGCCGGATTGGATGGTATAATTTTCGATGACCTTGAGTGACCCCCAACCCGGGTTTCAAGGTCACGGTATACTTACAAGTCGAATATTTCAAAAACGGTGCGTTTTAGGGACAAAGTTACTATAGAACACTAATAGGAAACCATGCACGGTCTATCGACTGATAACACTTTCGATGACCTCGAGTGACCTCTGACCCCGATTTCAAGGTCACGACATTTTTCGACATTGAATATCTCAGAAACGACACGAGATAGAGCCATAGTTACTATAGAACGTCAATAGTAAGTCATATGTGCTCTATCACATAGCGACATTTCCAATGACCTTGAGTGACCCCCAACCCGGGTTTCAAGGTCACGGGATACTTACAAGTCGAATATCTCAGAAACAGTGCGTTTTAGGGACAAAGTTACTACAGAACAGTAATAGGAATCCATACACGCTCTATCGAATGGTACAACTTTCATTGACCTTGAGTGACCTTTGACCCCGATTTCAAGGTCACGACATTTTTCGACATTCAGTATCTCAGAAACGACACGAGATAGAGCCATAGTTACTATAGAACGTCAATTGGAAGTCATGTGCTCTATTACATGGTGACATTTCCTTTTACATGGAAAATCTCCATAGGCTCCGAGGTAGCTCCTTAACCAAGCTTTCCGGAGGAAAACTCAATGCAGCATGATAAAATACATGTAAAATATAGTACCTGTGCATATAAGTGATAACTGGATCGGTTGCTGGAAAGCTAGGATTTAACATCAAAAACTGGAAAATACGCCTATTTGGCCCGAGCACGTGCGCTAAGTTAACGGAACAAAAATAGTATATAAATACTGCATATCGGCTCCAACTCTCTACAGCTCGTGTGGGTTTTTAGGATAGGTGATGTCCAGTGAGTGATATCCAGACTGGTTGGCGACAGGAAGGGCATCCAGCCATCAAAAACTTGCTCCAGTCACCCCCTTACTGAAGTATGCGTGCCATCTACGAGGACAGAATTTGGCAAACACAGTTTCCGAGTTGCTGCACCCAGAACATGGAACTCTTTACCGTTACATCTCCGTTCGCCAACCATCGGCCGACAACAGTTCCAGTCTGGGCTCAAAACTCATCTCTTCAAACGTGCCTACATATGACTTTTACCTCCGAGAACTATTGAGGAGTGAACTTACTTACTTAGTTACTTACTTTTTAAGGGGCCATCGGCTGATCCAGGTTAACCTGGAGAGGGGCCGTAAAACGGTGTGTGTGTGTGTGAAGCAATGTGGAATTGGAATTGTCTGTTTATTACTGTGTCACACTCGAGTATTGTCAAAATGGCTAAATTTATTACCTAAAATTACATCACTGCCTGGTTGCCTGTCATTGTAGTTTTCTGCGTGCTACATGATATTGTCACCAGGGTCACCCTGAATGGGGATTTTAAATACAGGTTGGGTAAAAAATAACAGTTGTCAGCAAATAATTCAACATGTTTCAGAAATGATGCAAGATATGGCCGTATACACTAGCGAACGTTAATAGTAATTCCTGTGTCAACTATTAAACCACGTGATCTCCAGTGATCATTAGCGACCTGCAAATCTCTATAGAGTGCCAGTCTGGAAATCTGGAAAATTCTGCATATGTTGCCTAAATGCAATGAAATGATCCAAAATTATGTCTGCTGTGCAAGATTTGCTGTTAACTGTTGTATTGGATTCAAAGACTGTACAATCACGTAACTTCAATTCATCGGTTAATGGGGGATTATGGTGTTAACTACTGTAACCATAACCTTTAATTGAAAGCCGTGGAAGGTCTCAGGCAGTCACACGTGCTGAACAACTGGTAATTTCTCAAAAGTAGTTAACATGTTGAAGTGGTTACAGTGGATCAGTAATAGAAATTGACATGTGGCCTATTGAATAGTGCCATTGCCAGACCTTGAGCAACCTTCAGTCATTTCAGTTGGTACTGCTGAAAAACCTTGTCTGTGCACCAGATGTGTGAGCTGTTTTGTGATTCCTGAATGTCTGGACTGATATAATATTATAGAGATATTGACTGATGTGGAGGGCAATGGCAATATTTATTACCAAGGCCGTAGGCCAAGGGCAATTATATGAAAACCAAGGGCAAATATTTCTGTCGATCTTTTTCTGTGCTTGTGTGTTGACTGTATTTTTTTGTATGTTTGCACATTTCATAATTATCTTATCTTGTAATTTACTATAATAAGCACTTGGGTTACTGGCATCAGAGGGCTGATGAGATGCATGACAACCCCCCCACCCCCAAGGTAACCAGGAGCTATTAGGGGTCAGAGACAAAGTTGGAAGACCCAAGGTGAGCTTGGGGTAAGCAAGTCCATGGAATGTGATATTTTCCCTTCAATGCTTTGACACTGTTGGTTGGGTGACAGGAAGAGCATCCGGCCTGTAAAAAACTGGATGTTGGTTTGTTGGTGGTTATGATTAGACTGGAGCATTGCACGATTTATAGCTCCAGTTGTCACCACCACCTCCATCATCCTTTGCTTCAACAATCACCGGCTAACCCAGGTTCACCTGGAAAATGGCCGTTAATATAGAGAGACAGAGAATTTACTATAAGCAACAGCATTAAACTGAGCGATTGCCTTTTTGGTTGCCTGCATTTTTATGGAAATAAAATTCTCTCCCTTGGGATTGGACATAATGCCCACTACGACTTACACCAATGAGAGAACTGAATTTCTGCTAATTATTTAACATTAACTCAACTGTTGTTGCTTCTGAGATGTTATGATATGTGATTGATGTTGTTTGATTGTTCAGCCTGGAGCTTCACTTGATCTCGACATTCAGCAGGCACAACCATGCCACTCCTGCGGACAGGGTCATCCATTTATGCTGCTCCAGCAGGGCCACGAAACAACGTTCTCTGTTTTGCGACAGTCATATGATTCCTTGTGGCACTTCCTTCACGGAAGCCTTTGACTTCCAGTGCCCCGTGCGGGCTCCGGGGTTGTAAGAATTGACCCGCTCCGTTTCCTGGCCGGATGTCGTACAAGGCGACTAAACCAGGTCTAGCTCTGTCTGTCATATCTTAGCATGTTTTTATTGTATTGTATTGTTGTTTGTTAGGGCCCCTTTTTACGTATTGTTAGTTTTCGTTGTATGTGTTCTGTCTTTTGGTTGTTTAGTTAAGTTGTTATTACTTGCCAAGTGATTGGCTAGAAAGACCCCTCTGAGGAAGCCTAACCGTGGTGAGGGGATCATCTCCATAAAGCCCAGGCCGAAGAGTACTTTATATTGTGTTGGTTTATTGTGTTTAACTGCATGATATTTGTGTTGTTCCCCCGGCCCTACGTGATATACATCACACTTCTATGGCATGATATAGCCTATTTGTGCTGAAAGTGCCGTTAAACAACAAGCAAACAAACAAACAAACAATTTGACTTCCAGTTTAATTTTTTTTGTCTCTGATCTGAAATACCCTTGTGGACTTGTTATTTTTCCGATTTTTTGAACTCGAGGTTTATGAGGTCTCGAATGCTAGGGTGGGTTCTAACATGACGGCTGTATCTTCATTGCCATGTAACATCACTTGCCAATACTGACACTGACACACACAGTGAAAGCAAAACCACATTAGGCCTACACAGACGGATTAGTGTAGAAAAAAGGAAAGAAAATCATAATCATACATTAAATACACATACATCCTAATCACACAAAGTACAGTAAAACAGCAACACATGTCCATTAGCCAGTTGAAAGTTAAAAGTTTAATCAGAGCTGACCATCTTGTCATCATTCATGACAATGAAGTTTTACTAGATTTCCAGAATGCTGACCTTGTTCAAATAAGTAAATGACAATAGGCCTCCATTGAAGTTTTAACACTTATGTATTTATATGAATCTTCATCAGTTGTTAGTTTTGAACAAATCTGTGTTATTGATTGCAAATAAACATGACATTTAACGTTGTTTATTTCTGTAACACTCAGCAAGGAAAGTGGTTGTGAAGTTCTTCATTTCAGTCAGTACATCACCATAGTATACTGTGGTGATGTACTGACTGAAATTTGTTCAGTCCAATTTTTTTCCGGGTACAATCACACAAGAAAACGGGAGCTGACTAACAACTCTAGTTAAAGTCCAGGACTCGAGCATGAACAGAACCAGGAGGAGAATGCTTGTATCTTTAAAACTATGACACCAGTAAATGTTACTAGGCCTGTGTACTGTGAATAGAGTGAATGAGAAATTTTAAGTAGGCATTCATTATGAGAAAAAATGAGTTATTTCCTCAATGTGAGAAAATAATTTACTTATGTTGCACTTTAGTAAAACATTTCCTTAAAAGTTTACGGCAAACAAGTAATAAATTTCCTTAGTTTCCTTAAATAAATGTTGAGAAATATATTCCTTATTGTGAGTATATAATTTACTTAAATTCCTTAACATACCTTTCAGTATATTATTTCCTTAAAGGTAACGGTAATTGAGTAATTGATTTCCTTCATTTACTTAGAGCATTGTGGAGAAAATAATTTCCTCAAAAGTTGTTTTCCTCACCTTAAGGGAACATTCCCTACCGCCATGGGGGACGAATTAATTCCTCACATATTTCCTCATTTTTAAGGAATTTTTTTTTTGAGTAACGGCAGTGTGAAACGAAGCGAGTGTGGGGGAAATGATTAGGATAAGACCAATTACTCGCAATTCACAATTTCGAGAAAAATCGAAATTCGCATTCTCCCCTATGAACAAAAAAACGATGACTTTTTCCTATCATGTAGGCCTACCTAGATCCACTAAAACAGAGACGGTGATATAGACTCCTCTACATAATGGCGATGTTTAGCAGAGAAATATCACATTCTTTTTATTTTTTTTTCAGTTTTAGTTGTCTGATATAGTCTATGCATAGTCGACCTTACACGTCGTTGTAAACTTTTAAGTTTTTGTCTTTTATTAAAGTTTAAAAATAATGTACCCTCCCACCGCCCCCAAACAACGAATCCATATCACTCCTCATTTATCGATCGAAAGCCGAGTATAGCCAAGGTGGCTGGTTACATACCGAGGCACTAACCGGGCTATAACGTAAACCAGCGATACGCCATAACCACCACCTGTCGTTCCCACCAACCGAACCCCAGACAACTACCCCGCTCATATTTTCCAAAGGATGGAAGGCTGAGTCGGCCTATCGCAGTATACTCTGCGAAACCGAGTCCCTTAAGCAGCTCATGCTAGTTTCCCTCACACGCATAGGTAGGCTCTATAGATCACGCGCGACCAGCCTACACGTGCCGCTGCCAGGAATTACTTGCTTCAGGTTCCACGTTGCAACCTTGCAAGTCGAGGTTACTGTGGTACAGTGGAAACCGGAATTTATGCGTTTTACGGAGACATTGTACGTCCAATAGGCGATTGTGCCATTCCACGCCATATTTGTACGCCAATCACCGCCGACGTGACGTCGTCAATGAACACAATGACGTCACTGCAGACTTTCACTTCGCCGCCTATTACTGCATGGTGTATACAGCGTATTTAGCTGCTTTGTGTTGATTCACTACATTGACATGATATTGATAGGATTACCGGCAGGATTGCCGCGAAGTGGCAAACTGCCGGAGTTAACAGGGGCGGATCCAGAGCTTGTCTCTAGGGGGGGGGGGAGCGAAGCCCATGCGAGCGCCCCTCCCCTCCCCTCCCCTCCCCTCCTCTCCCCACCACCCATTCCTCCCCTCCCTCGCTCCTTCCCTCCCCTGTCCCCTCCCGTCCCTTCACTATCCTTCCCCTCCTTCCGTTCCCTTATTTTCCCCCAAATCTAAATGTAGACAGCATCAAATTAATTCATTTACCATTCAAATAGGCCTAGATGGAAAAACCATAGAGC
>Ga0209678_1000565_pt1 | contig 11425 bp, 6 predicted proteins | sample WorMetilvaeELBA1_FD_187404 | JGI IMG/M metagenome (GOLD analysis project Ga0209678, IMG submission 187404) | Marine gutless worms symbiont microbial communities from Max Planck institute for Marine Microbiology, Germany - Olavius ilvae ELBA.1... ...
CCCCATTTCAAGGTCATGAAATTTTTTGAAGACGAATATCGTAAAAACGGCGCGTCTTAAAGACAAAGTTACTATTGCACAATAGGAAACTATATGTAACATGTGGAATGGTACCATGTTTGTTGACCTCGACTGACCGCTAAACGCGTCGAGCCTGTTGTCAGCATCAGCTGAGCTTCTTGTTGTCTTAAATAACCTGGGTGATGACTATGCTGATGATTACCAGTTTCCATACCTTGTCAGTGACGCGTAAGATATGCTGATCATTCGTAATAACATTTAACGTTGTCAAATGACATTACATTGAAACTATTAAACTAACTAATGTATCGTAATCATAATCTTTTGGTGTAGTTTCTAATAATTTTGTGCAACTTTCTGTTGCAAATTCCTCTCAATATCAGTAGCTGCAGTTCAGGCTCGGTTATTTTACATGACTGATTCTCAGATAACAAAACTCAAACGTTTAATTTGGTTCAACAGTGACCTAATTTAACGGTCCGTATATGCATCTCGAATAGTTTAACCGTTTATGCATGGGGGTCAAAAATGACCCAGATTAAGACGTCAATATAATAACCTGTGTTACAGGTGACGTATGTATTTTTATACCACAAGAAACTACGCTGTCTGCTGTATTGACTGATGTATATATTATAAAAACTAAACACAGCAATAGGAGCAAAAATTGACTTTATTTGCCTGACACTAATGATAGTATTTCACGTCAAAGCGTCACTGCAGTCCTCCCTGCCGCGGCAATAATCACACTCTGCTCCCGCCCATTGACTGATAACGCGGGCGTTCGTCTCCAGCCTCGGCGCATGTCAGACACGCCGTCATCACACAGCTGTGCTGCTTGCAGAACGATATTCGACATGTGTTGCATTCTCTCGTCTTCCGCTCTTTCTTTCTAGGGCACATGTGGCATCGTCGACGTCTATTCTCAGCGTTGCTGTCACATCACCCAGTGATGAAGACATGCCAGTCGCTGCAGTGATGATTCCTGATCGACGTATGCATTTCTGTATATGCCGACGTTTTGTAACCTCCAAAAATTTCGGTGTCCGGAAACGTGCAGACGCATGACCATGGAGTAGTTTTGTAGCCAACTCGTGCAATAACAATTGCCTGCGGTGTACGTGGCTTGCCTTGCTGCCAGTTTGGATCAAAGGTAATCCACATTGTATTCAACAATGTCCAGCATGTTGAGAAAGAACGCGACAGTCCATCTCGATGACGCACGTTACTGTATGTACTAACCAGTTTATCCAAGACATCCGCACCACTTTTTGTTTCATTGTAGTATGTTATTATTTCGGGTTTCTTTTTCTCGTCTAACATCACGGTGTTGTTTCGATGCTGTATTGATAACAGCGTAGGCTAACTGCTTTTCCACGTCACTCCGTCGTCTGCGAATCCAAACTTGCTGGAGTATAAGTCTCGCCGATGCGACAGACGACGTCCCACGAGCTCCTTCGCCAGGTGATAGCTGACGGAGAATTGAGGCCGGCTGTATGCGACGAACCTCCTCGAGATATCCATCAGTTTCAATAATACTGTCTAGGATCATCGCGGTACCGTTGCGCGTGGTTATAAATGAGAAAGCGGTCACGCTGCGTACGACTAGTGGCATACCGACACTCGTGCTAATCAGTGTCTTATCTGCCGCACCCGCGCCCTCCGCCCAACCTAGCTGATATGACGGTGATTAGCGCTCCTCGTTCACGCCCACTCGCCCACAGTGGCATTCATCTGCCTGCAGAAATGGTATTCATATAGGAAAAAATGTTAATAAAACAATCATTTTAGGAATTATATTCACTCTAATCACGCAGTCGTCTACTTAATACAATTCTGTACGCTCTTTTGGAAGCATTTAGCATAATTCCACTCCATTTAGCCGTAATTGAACAGTATGTGATCACCCGGACACAAAAGGCCCCCATGCATAAATGGATCGTTAAAAAAAACATTTTATAGATTCAAAGCTGAAGAGCTCCCAAAAAGCCTGCGTTGTGCTACACAGGGAAAATACTTGAAAATGATTGAAATCCATTAAAACAGGCTTATCCGAAATTAACATCTGCTGACCCCTTGCAGTAAAGACGCAATAAAATATTATATAACCATTACGGTACGATGAAGACTGCTAGACAACCAGGTTTTTGGTCAGTTTCACTGTGTAAGACTGTGCTGTGATCTTGCATTGTTTTTTTAAAGTTTTGTAGGTTTTATGGCTTTGTACATTTTATTTTTTTGTGTTTTATATGCTGTCATTTTGCATTGTGTTTGATTTCATTTGCTGACAGTCTTGTAAATGTTTGTCACTTACATTTTTTGCAGGTTTTATTATTATCTTATAGTCACTGTTCATGTATCTTCTTACATTACTGTATATGCTATCTATGTGCTGCCATTTGGCGTAATAAAGAATAATACTAATAGCTATATATGTATAATCTACGTAAACTTAAGTTGAAGTTTCCTTGCAGATAAACAATGATACAAAAACGTTGATAAATAGACGTCATTTCAATTTTCACATCCAACGTAATGTCGGTTTCAACGTCTATCCAACGTGTAAGCTACACAAAATTCAACGCAAAATCAACGTCGAAATATCGTTGAAGACGACGGTGATTCAACGTCGACAAATTGATGTCGATCTCAACTTTCAAATCCAACGTCATTTCAACACAATTTCGACGTCGTGTTTCGACGTCCATCCAACGTGTATGCAACGTACATGTGCCCGTTGGGAAGCATCTTTCAACTGCGTATAATCACCAGAGACCTGAGGATCCGCCGAAGCAGCGATCGGTCAAGGCCGTCTGTCTCTTTGTGTATAGGGCCCCGGCCTATGTATGTCAAAAAGTTATGGGCGGCTTTGGATTAGAGAGTGACACGGTAATGGGGAATGCGATAAAAAAAGTGACGGTAAAAATGGTAGATGTAACGTTGGAACATAAAACAGTGAACTGAACAGTTAACATTCTGTAGCATAGATGTAAAAACTTTTTTTACGTTTTTTTTTATTTTTTAAATAAAAAATGCGTTTTTAACGTTTTTATTTTTGCATCGTTTTGTGAATAAAAACCGTTGACAACAGCAACGTGCCAGTTAGAAAATTATGCACTTGAAACGTTGGAAGAACGTTAGTTTTTTTGTTGGAATGGTGCGATAAAACGCCGCAGTTATCTTGTTTGTCTCCTGCCAGGCTGGTCATCGGCCTACATCATTGCATCCATATCACACGCACATACCAGTACGACTGACTTAGACTGACGTTTATAATTTAATTTCGTTTACAAATCTGACAGCATTATTTTGCTCTATATAATCATGCTTATTGAGATATTAATTTAAATTACTGACGCTATTTACTCAATGTTTACAAACGTTTAAAAAAATTGTCACTACGTTTTTAACGTTTTTTTTAAATTTTAACATGAACATTTTTACATCCATGCTCTATAGTGTAACGTTGATTGTGGAGATGGAGATGGGAACGGGAATATTTTTGTGGGAATGGGAATGTGGATGGGGATGAAGTTATAGGAACGGGTGAGGATGGGGGAAAATCCACGGGAACGGGGTGAGAACGGGAAAAATTCATGGGGTTGGGTTGGGGTGGGGAGGAGGCCAATTTATTCTATCTACATTGGACGAATTTTCAGGTTGGACGTAGCTCGTGAGTCAGTAGGAAGACACGTAGTGTTTTGAAGCGACCCGGATTGTAAAAAAGAGTTAAACCAGATCACCGGACATGTCATTGTATTCCCATGTCATTGGATCCAGGATGCGGATTACATGTCGCTCAGTCTAACGTCACGGTCTCGCGGACTCTAGACGAGAACACAGAGGCCAAAGTTCTCGTCCTGGCTGACGGTGACGGCACTGCTAGTGCTAGCTGCTCTATCGCTGGCTGCTGCTGCTGCTGCGACACGCGTCGGACCACAATCTGGGCCGCATCTACTGCCGGGACCAAACACGTGGCCTGCAGCCAGAACAGCATACGCCGCCTAAACTACACTGCGCGTGCGGTATGCCTACATTTCGCGCTGCATATGTCCAGTATCGCTGTGGCGCGAAACACGAAAATAACTGCAAGGCGGGCCTGGTTTCTTTGTTGTTTCGCAGTAACAGTGCTGGCAACATGCCAGAACCACTGGGGCAGCGGGACTTGTCGGATTTACAATTTGGGAACGCAAAAGCCTGTTTCACGCGTGCTAATCCTTAGTGGTCATGAGATGTTCTCTAAGATACTCGCAACTAATACAACTTCACGTAGGTCTGGGTCAGTTTACAGGACACAGAAATTTTATGTTTTTGGAGACGGTATGCGTTTGTCTCACGTGATAATCCTGTTGTTTTATTACGCTGTTGTCTACCCATACAAATGAAATGACATAGTGATATGTGTACATGATGTTGTCCATCATTGCCACATTAAGTGAGTGTTAAACGTACGCGAAGAACAGAAACTGCAGTTATCAAAGCTGTGACATGCTTCAAAGTTCCATTGACTTTGTGCCCCGCCCCTAATTGGCAGGGGCATTAAGCGATGCTTTTGTATGACGTCTGTCGTATGTCTGACGTCTGTCTGTCGCGTACATCGGGCCTACGTCGAGAACAGAGAGGCCTAGGAAAACCAAAATTGGCACAGAGGTAGCCCACGTCACACGTGACTCGGACACCACATTCAAGGTCAAAAGGTCAAATGTCAAGGTCACCAGGCCGCTTTACTCAGCGCGGCCTTCACGCGTAAGGCAGCTGCAGCGACGGGCGTGAGAACGTGTTAGCCGTGGGAAACTGCTGCTACGTTGCCGTCTGCTCGGCGGCGAAAAGCGCTTCGGCGCCCACGGGGAACGAGACTCAGGAGAGGGGCGGGGGCATACCGTGGCAGTCGCTCGCTTACAGCTTGTTTAATAACATTGCAGTGCTCTGAACTTTACATTTATACAGAGCTGCTACAATTACACTCAGCACAGGTCTGCACTGCAGTATCTTGACTGTTTTCAAGAAATGTATTTAAACGAAGCTGGAAGCAACAATCTTACAATTTACCCGTATCCGCAATGGTACGAGTTCCATTAACAAGAAGCTCAGCTGATGCTGACAACGGGCTGAATGTCGGCCGAGTCGCCTATTGATACAAATTTTATGATGCTTCTGATTCCAAATACTTTGACACCATTCAACTCTAAAACTCTGCCGTTTCAGAACTCGGAAGCTACGGTCATGGCGCTTTACAAGTAAGAGTACTTTACTTTACTACTGCCTCACTACTTTACTTAAACACTATCTCTGCCCTGACGGGGAAATGGCCCCGTTACCTCCCCCTTGAATGCCCTCCCGCTGATTTTGCTATCGTAATAATTCAGCTTTTGGGAACCACCAGGTCTTCATCCGTCATCACAGTCCTTCATGTCACACAATCCAGTCGAGTCTCAAGATCACCAACCAACCGCTCTTTTCGATATGCGGCACCTTAATAATGGAACAATCTTCTTGCACCGTGACCTCTGCGTCGTCGTTGTTCCTCTGTCCTGTCACAAGCGTCTTCTGCATCACTTGGCTCTGATCCTCAACCCCCTTTTGCTATTATGTCGCGTTGTCGCGGCGTCTTTCATTCTCGTCTTAACACTCATCTTTTCTCCAAACGTTTTCCTCTATAGCCATCTCTCATCCACGGACTGCTTTCACGGATTTTGACCTGCCGGTGTTTGGAAGTTTCTGACGTGGCGGGTGTTGGTGAGTGTGGAAGATTAAGCCAGCACGGGTGGATTTAGGGCGCACTATAATATATTTCAACTTATCGAATACTTACTTATACTTACTTACCTGCTAGTGGATGCTGTTGCCACTTCATAACTATGGTTGCCACTATTGAAATCCCCGTCCCAGTCTTACGATACTATTAAATCTATACATGTCGCCTATTGATACCATATATTGCGGGGCTTGGAGATCATTTATAGTCCTGTAATCCTATATACCAATGTAGTTTTACACCAATGCACCGTGCTGTCGCCATTGGATACCACTTGATGCATTAACTAGATCGCATAATGAAAGTCGCCACTTGATTGGAAGAACCACAACTGTTTTACACAGACGGTATCGCCTTTTGCTAGAGTTCAACATTATCGTTGGGTAGCAACTTGATATGGAATGTCGGCCAAGTCGCCTATTGATACCAGTTCTATGATGCCTCTGATTCCAAATATTTTGACGCCATTCAACTCTAAAGAGTCTGCCGTTTCAGAGCCTCTGAAGCTACGGTCATGGCGCTTTACAAGTAAGTGTACTTTACTTTACTACTGCCTCATTACTTTACTTAAACACCATGTCTGCCCCTACGGGGCAATGGCCCCGTTACCTCCCCCTTGAATCCCCCCCTAATTTTAGCTATCATTATCATTCAGCCTTTGGGATACACCAATCCAGTCGAGTCTCAAGATCACCCACCAACTGCCCTTTTCGATACGCGGCACCTTAATAATGGAACAATCTTCTTGCACCTCTGCGTATTCGTTGTTCCCCTGTCAGGTCTCAAGCGTCTTCTTCATCACTTGGCTCTGATCCTCAACCCCCTTTTGATATTATGTCGCGGCGTCTTTCATTCTCGTCCTAACACTCATCTTTTCTCCAAACGTTTTCCTCTACAGCCATCTCTCATCCACGGACTGCTTTCACGGATTTTGACCTGCTGGTGTATGGAAGTTTCTGATGTGGTGGATGTTGGTATTTCAACTTATCCTGTACTTACTTACTTACTTACTTACCCGCTAGAGTATGCTGTTGCCACTTCATAACTATGGTTGTCATTCTACTGCTAATCCCGTCCCAGTCTTACGATGCTATTAGGTCTATACGTCACGTATCGATACCATATAATACGGGGCATACAGATCGTTGATAGTCCTGTAATCCATGCCAATGTAGTTTTACACCAATGCGCCGTGCTGTCGCCATTGGATACCACTTGATGCATTAACTAGCTCGCATAATGAAAGTCGCCACTTGATTGGGAGAACCACAACTGTTTTACACAGACGGTGTCGTCTTTTGCTACGGTTCAACATTATCGTTGCGTCGCCACTTGATATGGACTGTCGGCCGAGTCGCCTATTGATACCAATTTTATGATGCTTCTCATTCCCAATATTTTGACGCCATTCAAAATTTAAGACTCTGCCGTTTCAGAGCCTCTGAAGCTGCGGCCCCGGCCATATGGCGCCGTACAAGTAAGTATACTTTACTACTATTTCGCTACTTTACTTAAACACCATCAATTGATTGGAAGAACCACAACTGTTTTACACAAACGGTGTCGTCTTTTGATAGGGTTCAACATTATCATGCGTTGCCACTTGATATAGAATGTCGGCAGAGTCGCCTATTGATACCAGTTTTATGATGCTTTTTGGATACCACTTGATGCATTAACTAGATCGTATAATGAAAGTCGCCACTTGATTGGAAGAACCACAACTGTTTTACACAGACGGTATCGCCTTTTGCTAGAGTTCAACATTATCGTTGCGTCGCCACTTGATATGGAATGTCGGCCAAGTCGCCTATTGATACCAGTTTTATGATGCTTCTGATTCCAAATATTTTGACGCCATTCAACTCTAAAGAGTCTGCCGTTTCAGAGCCTCTGAAGCTACGGTCATGGCGCTTTACAAGTAAGTGTACTTTACTTTACTAATACCTCACTACTTTACTTAAACACCATCTCTGCCCTGACGGTGCAATGGCCCCGTTACCTCCCCCTTGAATGCCCTCCCGCTGATTTAGCTATCATTATCATTCAGCCTTTGGGAACCAATAGGTCTTCATCCGTCATCACAGTCCTTCATGTCACACCATCCAGTCGAGTCTCAAGATCACCAACCAACAGCTCATTTCGATATGTGGCACCTTAATAATGGAACAATCTTCTTGTACCTCTGCGTATTCGTTGTTCCTCTGTCAGGTCACAAGCGTCTCCTGCATCACTTGGCTCTGATCCTCAAACCCCTTTTGATATTATGTCGCGGCGTCTTTCATTCTCGTCTTGACACTTATCTTTTCTCCAAACGTTTTCCTCTACAGCCATCTCTCATCCATGGACTGCTTTCACGGATTTTGACCTGCCGGTGTATGGAAGCCTCTGATGTGGTGGGTGTTGGTATTTCAACTTATCCTGTACTTACTTACTTACTTACTTACCCGCTAGAGTATGCTGTTGCCACTTCATAACTATGGTTGTCATTCTACTGCTAATCCCCGTCCAATATCCCAGTCTTACGATGCTTTTAGGTCTATACGTCATGTATATATCGATACCATATAATACGGGGCATACAGATCGTTGATAGTCCTGTAATCCATGCCAATGTAGTTTTACTCCAATGCACCGTGCTGTCGCCATTGGATACCACTTGATGCATTAACTAGCTCGCATAATGAAAGTCGCCACTTGATTGGAAGAACCACAACTGTTTTACACAGACGGTGTCGCCTTTTGCTACGGTTCAACATTATCGTTGCGTCGCCACTTGATATGGACTGTCGGCCGAGTCGCCTATTGATACCAATTTTATGATGCTTCTCATTCCCAATATTTTGACGCCATTCAACATTTAAGACTCTGCCGTTTCAGAGCCTCTGAAGCTACGGCCCCGGCCATATGGCGCCGCACAAGTAAGTGTACTTTACTACTATTTCGCTACTTTACTTAAACACCATCACTTGATTGGAAGAACCACAACTGTTTTACACAGATGGTGTCGCCTTTTGATAGGTTCAACATTATCATGCGTCGCCACTTGATATAGAATGTCGGCAGAGTCGCCTATTGATACCAATTTTAGGATGCTTTTGATTCCAAATATTTTGACGCCTTTCAACTCTAAAGATTCTGCCGTATCATAGCCTCTGAAGCTACGGTCATGGCGCTTTACAAGCAAGAGTACTTTACTTTACTACTACCTCACTAGTACTTTACTTAAACACCATCTCTGCCGAGAGGTGGCGCCACGGTCATAAATATGGTATGGCAAAACCGAGGCGCCGCAGGCGCCGAGGCGAGTGCCGAAGGCACGAGAATGGAGGCGCCGTAGGCGCCGATCGCCTCCCAGCCGACTAGGTGGTCTGGGGGAGCGTCGTAAGCTCCCCCAGCGGGGTCGGGGGCGGAACTCCAGCCGTTAGCGAATTTTGTTCATTCTATTTGCTATTTGATGCATTGTGAAGCATAGAAAATCAGATTCAGTATCACCTACGAATGAGCTAAACACCAGTCTAACGCTGTCTCCGCTAACAGCTGATGTGGGTTAATGGATTATCAACATATTACTTGTGCATTGCTGCTACTGTTCATTGCCAATATTGCTTGGGTTTTTAAGAGCTGTGAAGAATAAATTTATCGCCTGCAGCCTGCGGTTATATTCAAAAGTTAAACATGACGCCATGTAGAGGCTCAGAGCACCGATATTTTGTTGCTCTATTGTAAAATGTACAAAAGGAAAAAAAAGAATTTATCATCCATGTGGACAAAGGGAGGGGACAATAATGTTTCACCATTGAAACATAGGGCCATGGAGGAAATAGAAACATCATAATAAGCTGTGGCGTGATCTAGAGAATGAGGTTCTACATCATAGTACAAGACAAGAAACTCAGCTATCGCTGACAAACCGCGCGATGCGTGTAGAGGTCAGTCAAGGTCACCAAACATGGTACCATTCGATATTTTAGGTATGGTTTCATATTAGTGTGCTATAGGAACTATGTCCGTAAGACATATGACGTATGTTCTTGACATATTCCACTTCAAAAATGCCGTGACCTTGAAAACCGGGTTAAGGATCCGTGAAGGTCGTTGAAAATGTTACCATTCGGTAGAGAGCTTATGACTTCATATTAACGTTTCATAGCAACCATGGGCGTATCTTGTACCGTTTCCGAGATAGACGGCGATTTCAGTCGAAAATCGCAAAATTTTCCCATCACCCTTGTATTTTGCGCCCCCGCTGAAGGGGTTGCCCTTGAAATTGGGTATCTGCGTCTGGGATCAGAAAACTAGAATGACGGGGCTACCGGGACAACAATAAGAAGTTTGTTGATAACTTCAGCCGTCTGGATACAATGCACCAACATGATGGACGGACGAACAGACGGACGGACATCGGGCCACAGCATAGACTACACTTACGCATAGCGTCGCGCAGTAAAAATCAGCTACCGCTGACAAATCGCGCGACGCATTTGTGCAAATGCAATGTCGTGGCTGTCTGCCTAAAACCCCTTTCCCATATGTGTTACCACGCCGAATTTGGTTGTTCTAGGTCTAATCATGTATAGGCATAAATAGAAGAGAACCGCAAAATTGGCATCCTCTAGGGCTACGCCGCATTGGGATGGAGGGCGTGGCTGACCACCTAAAAACAAGCCCATCCCCATATTGTGTTACCACGTCTAATTTGGTCGTTCGTCTTTAGAGTGTAGTCAGAGATAGAAAACCCGCAAAATTGGGAGCGCTGGAGCTCCTCCCTTGAGCTGGACCGTTATTGACCTCCTGAAAACAAGCCCACTTCCCATATGTGTTACCGCGTCAAATTTGGTAGTTTTACGATTAAGGGTGTACGCATACATATAAGGGAACCCCAAAATTTGGGAACGCTGGAGATCCGCCCTCACTGGGATAGGACTGACCCCCTGAAAACGAGCCCCTCCCACATCAAATTTGGTAGTTCGGCGTCAAAGGATGTACACAGAAATAGAAGAGAACCCCCAAAATTGGACAGCAGTGGGCACCGCCCCCTTGCAGTGGGAGTGTGCCTGACACCATAGAAATGTGCCCCTCCATGTGTTCTGCTGCCAGATCAAACGGTTCGAGAGTTATTAAGTAAATCCGCCTGAAAAATGTGACCCTCGCGTCCCGCCCTTCAAGGTCACTCAAGGTCATCAGAACCGACACGGATCGATCCGCCACATATGACTTTCTAGTAACGTACCGTACCAACCATGGGCCAATCTCGTACCATTTCCGAGGAAACGGCGATTTCAGTTGAAAATCAATTTTTACACCCCGTATATTTAACGCCCCTCCGCCGAAGAGATCCCTTTGTCATTGGGTATCAGCGCGTTTATGGACAAGAAGCTAGAATCATTGCACTGCCGGACCGAGAAAGAAGTTCGACGATATCTTCAGCCGTCTGGATATAATACACGAACGTGACGGATGGACGGACACCAGCTGACAGTAAAGACCGCTCTACCGCATAGCATCTCGCGGTAAAATGTACAACTAAGGTATCCCAGGCTGTTCCTTTGATTTATGGTCATATACATTCGCTACGGCCTACGGGGGGGGGGGCTTTGTAGGAGAACATGACATGTCGTGAGATTCCGTCATCTAGTTTTAAGACAG
>Ga0209678_1000568_pt1 | contig 11402 bp, 9 predicted proteins | sample WorMetilvaeELBA1_FD_187404 | JGI IMG/M metagenome (GOLD analysis project Ga0209678, IMG submission 187404) | Marine gutless worms symbiont microbial communities from Max Planck institute for Marine Microbiology, Germany - Olavius ilvae ELBA.1... ...
AGCCAGCACTGTATACAGCTAATTATACATCTAATTAGATTTTTAATTAGTAATTAGACAAAATTTCTAATTAATTAGCATTAGAATTAGCATGCCAAAAAATCAAATTAATTAGAATTAGAATTAGCTGCAAATATAATTAATTAGCTAATTAATTAGAATTAGTTTAATTAATTACCCAGCTCTGACAGAAAGTCAGATAGAAATCTCAAAACAGAATACGGACACAACGTTCAAATTACAATACACAATGCTAGTGTAACCTTACACCTATCATACTTCGATCTGCTCAATTTTTGAGTTTAATTCGTATATAACAGTTGCAACGAAATAATATATACCAATTAATTCATGACTTCCATAATAATATTCTACTTTTTCTATTCTACCGTGCCAAATGGTGTTCAGTATGATTAAGTCGGATATAAAACATGTCTATAGAGTTAACGACGGGTGTTTCACTTTATTTTATTCAGTTTACTGCAACGTGTGACCAATAATTCGTCCTGTGAACGTCGTTCCTCTCTTACGTCGTTACAACAAGGAGATGATTCTCCAGTGTAATAGCACTGGCAGTGCTAGATATAGCAGTCCGTGACAGTACGATGCGGAATGCTTATCAGCACTCCCACCGAGTCGCTGCTGCAGTAGCAGGAGCCCGAATATTTCGTCGAACGTCGGATGTGAGCACTTGTTTGGCCGCCGCTAGGTACAGCCGCAGGCTACGCCAGATGCTAGATCAACACGCCCGGACTCGTCGTCGGTTATCACTGCTTAGCTGGCAGCCGGTGTCTTATCGCTCGGTAAGACAATCAATTCTGCATCGTTTCCGCTGCTGTGTACACCTCCAGGCTGGCTTACGGCAGGAGGAATGGAACGTAGGAAGGTGGAAGGTGCCACGGTGAACGGCAAACGTTGGCGTGTCAAATTTAATCCGTACGTTCGCCTTCGGGCGCAGTTTGTATCGCATTTCGACAATAATTTCAACAAGTTGCAACACGAAGAGGCGGCGGGCCGTCTACTCGCGAACAACTGCTGCGAACTGGATACGCTTTCGCTGTCAGAACAAATTACTTTCTCAAACTGTCGCTATGTGAGAAACCCAACAGCGCTGATTGCTTTCTACTTGTCTTGTTCAGTGACGTTTCTGTAACTGCTTACAGGCCAACTGTTGTGCAAAATTCGTCAAGCTATGGTATATACTGGTAACCGACGAACAGTAAAGCTTGTTCTACAGTCGCGACGCTATGCGTATTGCGTAAGCGCGGTCTTTGCAGTCGAAGGATGGCTGTCCGTCTGTCTGTAACACGCCGGTATTGTGTCTAAGCGGCTAAACCTATCCTAAAACTTTTGAAATTTTCTGGTACCGTACCCCATCATTCTAGTTTTTTGACCCATTGCGCTGATACCCAATTCCCTTCAGCGGGGGCGTAAAATACATGACGTGTGGGAAAATTTTGCTAGTTTCGACTGAAATTGCCATCTATCTCAGAAACGGTGCGAGATACGAGTTCAGTGGTTACTATGGAACGTTAATAGGAAGTCTCGATACGCGTCAGTTCTGATGACCTTGAATGACTTTTGACCCAGATTTCAAGGTCACGACACCTTTTAAGTCGACTATCTCAAAAACGGTGCGTTTTAGGGACAAAATTACTACAGAACACCAATAGGAAAGCATACCCAATCTATTGAATGGTACCACTATCAATGACCTTGAGTGACCCCTGACCCAAGGTCACGGCATTTTTCGACATTGAATATCTCCGAAACGACACGAGATAGAGCCATAGTTACTATAGAACGTCAATAGGAAGTCATATGCGCTCTATCGAATAGTGATATTTCGAGTGACCTTGACGGACCCCTAACCCAGTTTTCAAGGTCACAGCATATTTGAAGTCAAATATCTCAAAAACGGTCTTAGGGACAAAGTTTCTATGGATTACTAATAGGAAACCATATGTAATCTATCGAATGGTACCACTTTCTATGACCTTGAGTGACCTCTGACCCAGATTTCAAGCTCCCGACATTTTTGAAGTCGAATATTGGAAAAACGGCACGAGGGACAAAGTTGCAATAGTAGACTAATAGGAAACCATAACTAACATATCGAATGGTACCATGCTTGGTGACCTTGACTGACCTCTAAAGGCGTCGCGCGAGTTTGTCAGCGTCAGCTGAGCTTCTTGTGTAAAACTGTCACTAAACTGTTATCCCGAGTCTCAGTCGTTCACTTTGTGGTAAACACGTGCGCGACGCTCGCTGTTCTATAGGAACAGAATCGTCTCAACTCGTTTCTGTGGACGCTACGTCGACAAGACTCGGCGCCGTCGTACTTTTTCGGCACGATCCACGTTCCGTACACACGCGTCTGGGACTACGTACCTCTGAACGCCAAGCATGCGTTCCAGCTGGCGGACTCGGTCCACCTGGAGCTCGACCTCCTGGACGCCGCGACGACGGCGGCGCTCAGCGCCTGTCAGCTGCTGCCGCGCGGACAGTCGCTGGCCGACGTCCTGCCGCGGCCGCTGTACGTGCGACTTCGACGTCATCTCAACTACGTACGTCATAGCCTGCCCGGCTGGATCGAGGCGGCCGCGGTCGATGACGGCAGCCGTGGCAGATCCACGTGGTTCGCGGCCGAGTACCTGTTCGACGCCATCGCCGGCAACTGGGAGCGCAAGCGACCGGTCTACGTGCTGCTGATGGTGAACTCGCTGACCGAGAGTGACGTCAGGGCGCGAGGTACGCCAGTGCTCGATCTGTACCTGGCGCAGGAAGCCAACCGCGCCGGCAAGCAGCTGGCCGCCGTCGAACTGGTCGAGGAGCACTGTCTACCTCTGAACGCCATGAACTTGTCGCAGGTATCTCGATTTCTCATCGCGTTACGTCAAACCATGCACTACGTGGGCGGGCACGTAGCATCTGGCGCGTTCATAAAATCCTCCTCTATATCGTTAAACTGGTGAAAATTGCAGATTCGTCAAAAGAACGCTAACCTTAACCGTAATCGTTACTCTGGCGCTAACCCTTTCCGCGACTTTAGCCAATTTTCGGCGTTTGTTTAGCGAAATTTTTATTAGCCGAAGTACAACTGTCGAAAAGCAAGCAAGTGGGCGTGACAAATTCGTCCAGCTCGTCGCAGCTGATAGATCAGCAGCTGATAGATCGGAGTGAATGGGATCTAGTTTTAGTAATGTTTATGAATGCGGAGTATACTGCTCGGTGTTAATACACAGTACATGAATGGATCGTTTAGATCAATCCGACTGAGTTTGTGAACGCGCCAATTACGATACGACTTTATACGTTTGTATGCTTGCATGTCTGTTAGCAAGATTACGGGGAAACTGCTTAACCCAATGAGTTCAATGTTCGGCGGTCCGGATGAAACGATTGCAGATTGCATTACAATTCTGAGCGAAATTCGTTCAGGGACAACGTAGCATTTAGCGCTAACACCAAAGTCAATACCAAAGGCACATGACTACACATTATTCCATGCATTTGACACAAAAACAACCATCTAGTATATGTTTCTTCGTTAGTTTTATGTACAACACATGCTGGTTTTACGGCGAATGCCTTGGAAATAGGTTTACAGTAATCTCCGCAGTAACAAAGCGGTTGACAATATTGCGATCGTTGTATATCGCGTGGCTACATCCAAGACGCTTTTAAGTCCGAATTGATTTTCGTTGGTTGCTAGCTTCATTGCCGCTGCAATTCCAATGATATGCATTCACATCGCTTGCTGAGAAGCAACAGTGTGCATAAATAATTTTATATGCGCACCATGCACTTAATATCGGAGAATGTGCGCCTAGGAACAATAAACAACTCTAAATATCGAATACTAGCGTTTGTGGCCGCGCTGCGCTGCGGAAACCTTCCCCAGAGTCAAATGCGCGGCATCCCGCCGTCCTCGCTTTGCCTGCTGGTCCCCAAGAGGAGAGGCCGTGCGGTCGCTCTCTCCCGTGGCGACGGATTACAGTTAGGGTTAGGATTTTTTGTTAAAAAAATTTAATGCGCCTATGACCATCCTGATTCAGAATATATACGGGCCTTGGGTCTCTGCTTTTTCATTTGGTTACAGAATGACAGACAGACAGACAGACAGACACGGCTGTTTTGTATGTATAGATTGTGGCATATAGATTGAAATGAAAGCGAAGATGAACGTGCTAATCTAATGTGTAGGCTATAAACTGTCTCGTTATATTCAGCGATCGTACGCTCCTCATGAAACACAACAAAGAATTAACTTCGACTTCGAGCCGTTGAAACATACGGGGGAGGTGGCATAAAATATTTTTTGGCAAATATAGATGTCACAGAACGAATCGAAATTAAGCATTAGAGTCTATATAACGCCGAACGAACGTTCTACTATATTCTTGTGTGTCATTAACTCCCCACTGCAAATGGTGTATGTGTGGGGACGGTATACTCAGAGTGACCAAACAATTAGTTGCACATAAGCGCTAGGCCTATATTCATGCACTTGGTAGGGCTGCACGAACGGTATAATCTGTAAAACATAAAGGACATTTGCTACTGTCAGTTGAAGCGTTTGAACTTTCATTTTCATTATGAGCAAGAAGTTATGTAAACTGCCCACTGTCCACTATGTGCACTGCTCACTGCTATAACATTGCTGTAGAGGAGTACTGTATATCATTGCATGCGTGTCCACATGATACGTGTAGAATTTTAATAATAATAATAACAGTAACATAATGATAAGTCAGTGAAATGAGATTCTTATACTCCACTCTTGGTAGAAACTATTACGATAGTGCTTTGCTGAAAGTCATACAGTATAGTTCAGTATTCATTCTGCCGTAGAATACGTCATAGATGAGTCATGGATAGACAGTGAAGAGAGTTCTAGGTTGACGCATAATGTGCAAAATTCTTACAACTTAAATTGAAACTCGAGTACGAAAGACAACATAAAGAGAAATCGTAGTCGCATGCGTACAACTGAAAACTAATCCGGATCGCCAGCTTCATTTAAATCGCATTTTAAGTACGTAAACGTTTACTCTACTTTTTCGTTTAATCGGTTGCATCCGTGAGGCGGAACGGAAGCGGCATTGCCGTCGGCGGCAGCGGCGCGTCATTTCGGCTGGTACGTGGTTGTCGTTTTCGTAGAAGGCCGTGACCGCTTGGCAGAATTTCAATAGACCGCTGAGTGACCGGTCGTTTCCCTGCCATGGTCCACCTCCTGCGTGTAGCCGCCGCCCGTATATGTGACGGTATGGGGGTAGCTTTGATACTTGATGCTTGACGGAATATGCAGCAGTATCGTGTAATGGTGCAGTCGGCGTGTGGTATATCCCACTTTAGTACTCACTATACGACCGGATAAAGCTCTCGGACAGGACCCCAAGGTCATGACCCCTGTTTGGTTGCAGAGCATCATAGGACCACACAGTGTCATCAGTACACTGTGTTTCAAAAAACGTTCCTCTCTTTAATTCTTTTAACAACTCTGATGCGTCAGCCGATTTCAATGAGTTTAGCATGCAACATTCTGATGAAATGTGCTAGAAAAGTTTTTAATTGTGTCCACTTTGCAAACTGCACTACCTTATGAAATTCGCAAGTCATACTTAAGCAGTTTATACAACAGTACGCACGCTGAACAGTGTGGTCCTACATTCCCCGAATGACACGTTTGTTGTCGCATTGTCGTCAGTCGCTGAAACTTTCCTCCGTATAACGGCGTATATAGAACACCTTCGTACTTTCGTTCCGAATGGTTTTGTCAGCAAAATAATTTGTCAGTTGAGTTGACCCTAGGAACAAAGGTTCTTAGTCTGGTACTACACCTTAGAGAGCTGCACGGGGACAGAAGTTCCCTTCCATCTCCGCAAAATTTCATCCGCATCTTCACTTCCGTCTCCACCAAATATTCTTCTCACACCCCCGCTCCCCCATTCCATCACCGCTGAATATGTATCGCTGATAATATTCCTGAATGTCGAAGCTGGTGCTCGACCTTTCGTTGTCGTGGGAATGGATATCGAAAGAAGTTGCCGAAGGATTTTTTTTGCTGCTGGAAAAGCGCAGCATGCGATATACAACATTACAGTGAAATGCGTCTTCATTTCTGCGGAAATCCCGCATGATTTTTTTCATCCCCGCATGAATCCCACAAACTCGGCTTCAATTCTCAAGGGTTTCCCGCGGAATGATTCCGCGGGATTCCCGTCATCCGCATCGATCCTGTGCAACTCTCCATTACAGTTGACATCTGGTAGCAGTTGTGGCTACAGTTTTCAGTCTTTCCAGCATACGTTGCAATGGATCTGAGCTGCTGCACACGCCACGCCCATGCAGTGACAGTGTTTCACGCCCTCATTATTTCGTTTGAACATGAAAGCTCTTTCTGCCCGAGCAACACAGCTGCAGTAGCTTTTAACGGAGTTGCCAATACTAGTAAGTTGCAAGACTCTCTCTCTCTCTCTCTGTGCCTGTGGAATGCTAACGGTTTGGGGTTCAAAGAACTTCGCCGTATCTACAGTGCTGAACAAATGAAAATAACGTAAGGTTCGACGCCGAAGGTCACAGATGACTTGTCGATATCACAATATTACAAACCTCCTTTTCATAGATTGTGCACTGCACGGTGACCGCCGGCCAAAACCCCGGACAACGTCACCCCGAGGTTATAACCCGCAGTTTTGTAGCAGTAGGACACTATCACAGCACAGAACCTTCCGTAGGTTAAGCAGTAACTGAACTTACATGTATAATCGTATTGTTATCGTCGAAAAGGCAATTAGGGCCTATGTTTTCACTTGTGTCTGTCTAACTGTTAACAGGATTACGATACTCAGAAACTACTCGCCAAGCTTTATGAAATGTTGTGAAATTTCTCGATAACTAAATATGTTTATGGCCATAGGACTGACAGTTTCAGAGGTCGGTAGAGGTCAAAGGTCGGAGCGGTCAGGTCACAATAAAATAGATATTAGACATTATTGTCTAACTTGCTAAGAAGGCAATGTAGGACTATATATTGCGTATTTACCGAGAATTTGGGCCTGGTACAAAGTAATCAGATTAGGGTGATGATCCGCTCCAGGAATTCTTCGGAAATTTCTCATAATTCCAAAAATCCGTTTTTGGCATTTGTGCTTTCCGAGCACATTTCTGGTTGTATGTTGTATTTATTTTTCAACTCCGCCTTAACCTCTTTCCAGCATACGTTGCAGTGGATCTGAGATGCTGCACACGCCACGCCCAGTGACAGTGTTTCACGGCTTAAGTGTTAAACCAATTCTGTATTTAGTTAATTTTCATTTACGACTGATGGCTTTGTAGAAAAAACTCGCGAACATATTTTAATGTAATGAAAACACGTTATAACGGTTATATTACGTGTCGACTTATTTTTACAGAATGTCCGTCAAACAACCAGTCCGCGACCATGTTATGGTATTACGTATAGGCCGTCTGAATATAGGTAACACAGCTGACATCCATCAAGGTGAAGCTTTGACTTAAGGCCTAGATGGTTCTGTCCTGGGGCTATACTGTTACTAAATGGGAGGTATGACGTAAGGGGTTGTGTACAAGGAGAGGGGTTCGGTTTCTCAAAAAGTGCCTGAAATAGCTTGATCGTATGTACGGTCAGTATAGGCTATTGACCGTAATAAATCTCACTGTAATAAAATCGGCAATTGACCGTAATGAGTTTTGACTGTTTTCAAGTCAAAATCCCATAATTTGACCAACAGACTTGCTAATTTTCATTCAGACAGCAGTAGCATGGCAGCCGTTATCGTAATTTCATGTATGCCGGGTAGCACGCTGATTTTGTTTTTACAATTCCAACTGCAGTCTTCGTTTCGTTCGCGGCAGTTTTTCGTATGTATTACAGCTCGTCGTAATTGGTGCGATTTTATGTTTTTTTAATGTGTGCCAAGCATAAACCACAATGGGTGGTACTGCTGCCTTGATTGTTAAGTGGCAGAAAAATAACGTCGACATTAAACATAAGTACGTGAGTGAAAAAAAACAAGAAGACTCTCCTTTTCCCCGTAACTTCCCCAAATGTCGACCGATTTTCAAAGTTCTTTCACGGTCGTTCTCAGCATTAAACGTGTAAAGAGCTCATCATTAAGGAACCCACGTGCCTCAAACGCATCGCTGTAGCTCATTGTGAAACGTATTATTGTCGGAAATCTAGTAACTATCTGAAACAATGTCTTGTTTAACAGTGAATTTTAACCGAACAATTTATTACAACTCACAGCGTTTTGATTAATTTGTGTCAGGGTGAATATTCAAAATGTCCTTCTAGCTCGAATGCAGGCATGGAGACGTCTGTGCCACTGGTCAGTGGGATCGAGAATAATGCTCTCTTCTACTCCAGCCCACATATCAGACGTTGCCTCAAATAATTCAAATAATTTTTGTAATTAATTCAAATAATTTTGTCTGGCAGACTCACTGCTGCATTATGTCTCATGTTATGTAGAGAACTGGACTGAGGTCTCAGGTCACGGCTATTCGGCGGCAGCAAATCTGACCTGATGAATGCATGACGGTTGGTTTACATGCTCCAAAAGGTTTTAATTACTAATCAGATCCATTTTAACAATAACGTTTCACAAGATTAATGTATCGAAGCGTCCGAAATGAGATGGGATCTTTAATGTCACTTTATAGCGAATTTACTGCAGAGTTCCATGGTGAAAGTATTTTGAAAAATCGATCAACATTTGTCGAAGTTTTGGACAAGAGTAGAGTGTCTTGTTTTTTGAGTAGTAAGGTCCGTAGCGAAATATGTGTAGTCAGTATAGACAACAGATGCACTAGGTATTTCATGCTTTGTAAGCGCCACCTAGTGCAATTTGTCAGTTTCAATATATAAGAACTCGAAACTTAACATGCACTTTCAGCTTTTGTAAAAAAAGATTTTTCCAGTGCTTTGTTGAATGCGCCCTCCATTGATTACTCATGCGATATGGTCATTAAAGGCAAATTCCAGTGAAACTTAACAGACGCGTTTCCTTCTTTGTTCTATTGTGTAACAGAAGGATTTTCACCTACAAAAACTAATCGCTAGTTCTCTGTACCCCTGGCGGTTAGAAATTTGAATTCATGTCATGACGATGCGAAATTCAGAAGTGCTAAATTTTGACGCTTAGCATAAATAGCATAAAATAGCAATATTGTTAGATTGAACGTTAGGCTGTAAGTCTGCCATGGGAGGCTGACCCACGGATGATCTGTCCCAGGGGGTCCGGCCCTCAATCACCCAGCCAATAACAGAAGTATAGGGTATAGCCATGGGTTATAGAAAACTGAGTGGCGGTTTAGTGTAGCGTGGTCTAGATCAACGCAGTTGCTCTACATTGAGCCCGGTTAGTACTGGGATGGGTTTGCCAAAGTTTGCCTTTGGGCAGGTAAACAGTGTCCCATTACGTAGCCAGTCACCCAGGCCAACTCAGCCTGGCCATCCGTGGGTAGGCGCAATGAGTACTGGCGATGGTTACGACCACCGCTAGGGAAGAAAACGGCGAGTTCTGCGTAGCAGTAGCCCTGCGACCAGGACTTGCTGGTATATTTACCCAGTTGGTTAGAGGCGCTGGCTGTTATATTGAGCCGGCCATCCGGCCGACCTGGGTTAATTGGGTTTAACCCTCGCCGGCTCAAAGCGCTTAAAGGGGATGAGCTCCAACGCAACGGACCTAGTATCTATGCGAAATCTACTTCTTCTTCTTCTTTTTATAGTGAACTAGTGATCAATTTTTATAGGTGAAAATCTTTTCCGTTACAGAATGTAACAAAGAAGGAAAAGCGTATGTTTTGTGTCACTGTGTCCCTTTAATAACTCTATTTATTTATTATAAAATCGTACACTGAGTACAACACAAACACATAAAAGGAAAAATAGAAGCGAACACAGAAAATACAAAAGATAATACAAAATAAAAAGTAAAAATTAGAAAAATATATAAAATATAGAAATATATAAACATACATGAACAGTTACAAAGCACACAATAAAACACTAGTTCACCATATACCACACCAATCGGCGATCTGCCGTCGTATATAACACTTAGTGCACGTAAGATCATGTCAAGTTCACGAAGCGGAGACGAGCGCCGCATAATATAAGTCGCATCGCTGTGCGAGGAAAACAGAACTTTACTCAGCCGCACAATATGGCTGCAGGCATTATATGCACTTTGGAAGGCTACCAGAAACAGCGCAGGCTAATCAAACTCGCCATTTAGCTGACGTTATCCTAGCAAACCAACATCCAGTTAAAAAGTGAAAGTGAAGAATAGAAGAAATATAAGGTCGAATGTGAGTCTGAGACAGAGCCGTGAGAAACGAGACTCCTAAAATTACTGATCTATACAGCACGAAGGTTGCTGATAGTTCCGGTATCACGTAGGGCCTACAGGTAATCGTATACGCCGGAGACTCACTCGCTTAATGCAGGTAATGTACATACACGTACTCGTCGCGTCTCCGACATTATGTAGATGCTATTAGTGCGAATGGTCATGAGTGCGCTGTTTGACCTTTAAACACGGTAGCCTGGCCACCGCGGACAACAGCCGCCCCCACGCCCACACGGGTGAACGTTGTGTGGTCTCTCACTCCCGGGGTGTTCACCGAATGACACGTTTATTATCGCATTGCCATCGGTCGGCCGAAACTTTCCTCCGTATATAGAACACCTGCGTACTTCGTTCTGAATGGTTTTGTCAGTCGACCGCAGCAGCGAAATAATTTGTCAGTAACTTTTCTTAGTCAGGTTCTGACCTGGGGTTGCATCCTACTGTTACAAAACGGGAGATTATGACCTAGGAGGTTTTGTACAGGACTAGAACTCAAATCATTAGCATGAAATACAAAGCATGAAATACCTAGTGCATCTGTTGCCTATTAGCCAAACTCCATTTAGCGGATTTGTCTAAGATTTGTCTAGAGCATATCTAAGACAAATCCGTATGCAGTCACGATTAGGGGTCAGTCAAGGTCATTCGAAATGTCACCATTCGATGGAGCGCATGTGACTTCCTATTGACATTCTATATGGCTGTATCTCGTGTCGTTTGTGAGATATTCAATGTCGAAAAATGTTCGATTCCCCCATCGTTCCGCAACATTTCAGAACCGTGTCGTGATCATCGTCGTCATCATCTTTGTCATACTCATATCATGCGAGTGGTCGTCGACGTCGGTCTTATGTGCAGACTATTTCAGCAGTTCTGTTGGCGACAACCTGTGTTTTCAAGCGTCTGCGTACAGTCTCCAGATATTTACCTGCGCGCCGTAGGCCGTCAGGTCTTGTGGTCAGCGGCGTGTGTCTGTCTGTCTGTCTGTCTGTCTGTCTGTCTGTGTGTGTGTGTGTGTGT
>Ga0209678_1000570_pt1 | contig 11342 bp, 12 predicted proteins | sample WorMetilvaeELBA1_FD_187404 | JGI IMG/M metagenome (GOLD analysis project Ga0209678, IMG submission 187404) | Marine gutless worms symbiont microbial communities from Max Planck institute for Marine Microbiology, Germany - Olavius ilvae ELBA.1... ...
CCTGAGCCTCACCGTTTTCGAGCGAATCCCTTTAAATCAGATAGTTACTGATACGGATTGCAATTCAGTTCAGATTCAAAACAGTAACCAATTGAATTTATTCGAGTAAACGTTGGGACACTAGTGGTCTCAACCATAAGCCACCTCGACCCAGGCCCCTGCCGGAATCCTGGCCGTTTCCTCCCCATCCAGCCGGAACAGCCGGGCGGACGTCCTGGACATGTCAGCGCGGTCGATGGTAACGGTCAGGCGCATGGGTTCCACGACACGATCCGGTTCGGCGTCCTCCCCGATTGGGATCAACCACCGAGCCGGTAGGGGCGCATCCAGCACCTCGATCCGGTCCGGGAGGAAATTGTTGTCCCCCAGAAAGGGCAGGCCATAGCGTCCCTCGACTTCTCCCCGCAGACCGCGGACGATCTTCGATTCCAGATCCGCATCCGCCTGGATGCCCAGACAGACCTCGAGTCCCGACAAAAAGGCGCGGCGGGACGGGACGATGTTGTATTTGTTGCCCTTGCAGGCGGGTGCGTGGGCCGCACCCGAGTTACCGACCGGGTAGTTGTGTATCTGTTGATATAGGCTGTGTCGTTGCGGCTCGGCCAATGTACCCAGGGCGATCTCGACCTTCGGCAGCTGTTTTCCGATCAAGGTCATGGGCGATTTGCCGTCATCTTGCCGCATTTCGATGCCGGCCAGATTGAGCAACAAGCCGTAGGCGGCCGACGGTGTCATGAAGGGCGCCGTCGGTCGGAAGCTCCCTGCCGTGAAGGTGCGGAAGGTGGCGAACGGGGCCTCCAGATAGAGATACAGCATCGCCCTAGGCCCCGAACATCCGGTCGCTGACGGTCCCGATCAGGCGCTGGGGGCTGCGGTCGAGGGTCGTGCCTTTGCCCTCCAGCGTCTTTCGGAGGTCCTCGTCCATGTCCTTGACCAGCTTTCCCCCCAGGTATAACTCGTCGCTCGGATAGTCTCCTTTCTGAATGCCTTCGACGATCTCGGGCAGCCGATGCGCATCGCCATCGAGCCCGAAGCCGTAGGTGTCATATCCGGCCACCAGCTGGGGCGTGAGTCGCAGGACGATGCTGGCCGGCGCCATCTCGAAGTAGCTGCGCGCGTGGTTGCCGGCCACCTCGTTGAGTTGACCGATGGCCCGGAGCAGCGTCTTGGTCCAGTCCGGCTTAGGTCGGCAGTCCTCCAGATTGAGGGCAAAGGGATACTGGAAAGCGGTGACTGCGGTCTCCCGATGCAGCAGATTGGAGCTGGTATCGTTCTTCTTGGCCTTGATCGACTTGTCCGTGGCGTCCAGGGGCGACTGGGTGAAGACCGCGTCGTGACGGTAGGGCTCCAGGGCCACGGCCATATTCATCCGCAGGATGGAATCGCGCTTGAAGGTGAATGCCTCCGGGTCCCGCCCCCGGTCCTGGAGTTCCTTCCTGATCGCCTTGCGGTCGTTGCCGCTCGCGGCTACCAGCCAGCCCATGAAGAAGTCATCGGCAAAGCGATCGTCGTCCGGGTAATCGAGGAATTCGACCGCCAGCTGCTCCTCGTCTCCCAGGCGGGTCCGATTGCAGGGTAGCCCCAAGGCCCTGATGGCCTCCCGCAGGGCGTTGCGCATGGCCTACGGACTGATGATGGGGTACTCGAATCGATCCTTGGTGATCTTCTGGATCACCGCGCGGTTCTCGGCGGATTCGCCGCGGTAGTTGGCGCTGGGGGCGGTGTAGGTAAGAAGGGTGCCGAACAGATTCATGGCTTACTCCTTATTTTCAGTCGGGTTGGTCGGAGATTCCTCCTTGGCGCCCGGCAACCAGGACCAGGCGGAAAGGGCGAGCATGGACAGATCCTTGACGGTCTCCGGCTCTTCAATGAGCGCCTGCGAAATCTCAATGAATTCCTGCTCTTTTCCGAAAAACTGGGGCACCGAGCAGATGGTACCGGTGAAGTACTCGGTAAAATCCCGCTCGTTGCGTCCGCGCATGGCAAGGAAAGCATCCTTGGCTACTTTCTCCCTGGCCTCGCGGTATTTTGGCAGGTAGAGGGTTTGGTCCTTCTCGTTTTTGGGGAGGTCCTTTTCCTTGATCTCCGAACGTTCGTCCGTGCGGTGTCGCACGTAGGTGCCGATCAGCCAGTAGACCCGGCGGGCCAGCCGGGCGTGTCGATCGATAGCTTCCGTCATGCCGTTTTTCTCCTGTAGATCAATGACATGGATGATTCTGTCCCGGAAATAGCACCCGGCGTCCAGTCCGAAGGGACGGAAACGGGGCGAGCCGGGGGATTGGATGAAGAACTCGACGGGATAGGCCTCGAACAGGGTCTGGGCCCCGGCGAACCAGTCGCAGCCGTCCAGCAGATTACGGATGAGCAGGGATTTGAACAGCGGATTGCCATTGTGATCGCGTAGACGCTTGTACTCCACGGAAGATTCTCTCATCGGGAACCAACCTCCCGCTGCCGTGCATGCGCACATTGTTGCCTTGCTTCTCCTGGTGGTACCACTCGATGGCTAAGAGTTCGCCCGCCAGATCTTCTTGCTGGATTCTTTGCTGAGAGAGCCGGAAGAGGAATTCCAGGCCCGCCTCTTCGGGGACATCGACGAAACAGGTGGCGGGTCGGAAACTCTGGCCTTGGACCCTCTGGTCCAGACTCTTCCAATAATCCCGGATCTCTGCGACGAAGGACTCCAGATCGGCCACTTCTGGGATCGCGAGCAGATAGCCCTGGTCCGCCCGGCGTTTGTTCTTGATATCGACGGATCTGGGCACGAAGACCGGCGCGACCAGGGGCCAGAAGTGGAGCAGCAGGTTCTGCTCGACCAATCCCTGAAACACCACCCGTTCGGCGTTTTTGTCCTGCGCGCCGACGAAGATGGAGCCCGCCGCGATGGAGTCCGTGACTGGCCTTCCCTGCCCCTGCTTCCGGCCGGCCTTGCACAGCTTAGGCCAGAGCTGGGCCGTGACGGTAGCGTGCTCCTTTTCGGCCCGGCGTTTGTACTCTTCCCGCGTCTTGGGCTGGGCCCGCAGCACCGCCCACAGCATATCCTGCCAGAGCTTGAGCCAGGGACTCTGCTCACCACCCTGCCGTTGCGGGTAGTGACCATGTGGGCGTAGAGCGCGGTAGTCGGGCGCAGCAGGGTGGTTTGGGGCACGCCGATGCGCACGGGGTGGCCGTCGATTTCCACCCGCTTGCCCGCCAGGATCAGGATCTGGGGCAGGCACGCGGCGGGGAGCCGCAGGCGCAGCCGGCTCTTGGCGGACAGCTTGAGCAGGCCCTTGCCGGCGTAGTTGCCACGGATCGGATGGATGGCGACTGCGTCGGTCCCGTGCAGCCAGGGTCCGACGGACGCCAGACGCGACAGCGCGGCATAAAGCGCATAGCCGTGATCGAGGGGTATCGCGTCGCCGTGGACCGGAAAATCAACCTCGATGGTGTGGGATGGGGTTTGGGTATCGCCTTGCGGCATCTGGGATTCCTCGCGCTTGGTGGTCCGGGTCCTACAAGTCGTCAGGCAATCGGTTCCTTCCCGAGCTGCCCTTTTCCATTTTCGATACCGCCTTGTAACACAGGCAGTGGCTCACAGGATGAGCCTGTGGTTTGCGGCAGAGGTTTTTTTCTCTGATTTAAAATGCGCCTAAATAAGGAGAAAAAAGTCGGAAACGCCTTTCGGCATCACGGATCAGAGGGAATTTCTTTGGGCAAAACCCAACCAAACAGTCCTAAATGCTCAACGCCCGAGGGCATCGCAATGATTCACTACCCAGTCCTACGGTGGTCAAGGAGGTCCAAATCCTCCAGTATGGATACGATCCGAGACAGAAAGTCGACAACTGGGCGTGAAGGAGATGATCGAGACCGCCCTTCAATTTCCTCTTCTTCAGAGCAGGTTTCCGTCAGCACGTTACTCCGGGTGTCTAACGAGCGAACCGTGTTGCTACGACTGCGGTACTTAACCATTAATTTAAATCTAATAAACTTCAAGCCGTGTTGTGCCGCAAGGCCGCGCGGTCCTACCACACCTTCCGAACTGAGGCGGTCCACCGGGGGTTTTGGAGTGCGGCGGCAACCTTACCCCAGCATCGACTGAAACCCGCGGTAGCTGGCGTAACCAAAGCGCTGCCAAGTGGCGCTAGCCCGCCGCCGCTTTGGATGTGGCGGCCTTGAGTGTCAGCGGAAAAACGCCAAAGCGTCTTGACGTTATGATGTCATGCCGCTAACCTGCCGGGATTAGGAGGTAATACACCATGAACAGGGTATCCAAACGGTCTACCGTCTATTTCGATGCGGACCTGCATGCTGCGCTGCGTCTCAAAGCGGTTCATAGCAATCGGTCTGTGTCCGATATTGTCAATGATGCCGTGCGTGCAGCCTTGGCGGAAGATCAGGAAGACTTGGCGGCTTTTGATGATCGCGTAGCTGAACCTACCCTGAGTTATGGGGAGTTACTCGATGACTTGAAGGCTCATGGCAAGCTATAGGCTTGTCATGCGTAAATCCGTCGCCAAGGATTTGCGCCCGGTACCGAATAAGGATGTCGAGCGGGTCCTCCGGCGCATCGAAGGACTAATCGCTGATCCACGACCCGCGGGATGCGAGAAGCTATCGGCTCAGGAGAGATATCGAGTCCGGCGGGGAGCGTATCGTATTATCTATGAAGTCGAAGATGACGGGCTTATCGTTACGGTCGTCAGGGTGGGACATAGGCGTCATGTTTACAGGAACAGCTGACCTTGAACCGTACTGGAAGCGCTCAACGCCTCTCGGCATCTCGGATGAGAGGACCAGTTGTCAGTTATCAGGGGAAGGCGCGAACTGGTGTTCAACGCCTTGCGGCATCACGGATGAAGGGACTCCTGGGCTTCGTGAATCATCGGGTTGGTCCGTCCGTGCTCGACACTTTACGACATCGCGGACGAAAGGACCGGCCCCCTCTGACAACTGCCCCCTGATACCTGCCCCCTAACAAACGGATACAGGGAACCCCCTACTCAGTGTCGGCAGGCCGGCGGTCGAAGGCATCATAGGCCCCGACGATGTGCTGAACCAGGGTGTGGCGCACGACGTCCCGGGCATTGAAGAAGGTGAAGCTGATACCCTCCACCTGGCCTAGAATCTCGCTCGCCTGGCGTAGTCCGGAAGCCTGTCCACGCGGCAGATCCACCTGGGTAACGTCGCCGGTGACCACAGCGGTGGAGCCGAAACCGATGCGGGTCAGGAACATTTTCATCTGCTCGGGCGTCGTGTTCTGGGCCTCGTCCAGGATAATGAAGGCGTCGTTCAGGGTGCGTCCACGCATATAGGCCAGGGGGGCGACCTCGATCACATTGCGTTCGATGAGCTTGTTCACTGGCTCGAAGCCGAGCATCTCGTACAGGGCGTCGTAGAGTGGTCGCAGATAAGGATCGACCTTCTGGGCCAGGTCCCCGGGGAGAAAGCCGAGCCGTTCGCCCGCCTCCACCGCCGGACGCACCAGCACCAGGCGGCGTACCCGGTCGGACTCCAGGAACTCCACCGCGCAGGCTACCGCCAGATAGGTCTTACCGGTACCGGCGGGACCGATCCCGAAGTTGATGTCATGGTGCAGGATGGCGTGCAGATAGCACTGCTGATTCGGTCCTCGGGCGCGGATCAGGGCGCGCTTGGTCTTGATGACCACCTCCGGCAGCTGTTCCCCGGCGCCGTCCGGCAGGGCGTCCACCCCGGACTCCTGGAGGTGCAGGTGGACCCGCTCCGGGGTCAGGGTCTCAGCCGCACTCACCCGGTGCAGATCGCGCAATACTCGGGCCCCGGCAGCGACCGACCGAGGCTTACCGATCAGGCGGAAGACGGCCCCACGATGATTGATCTCGATGCCTAACCGGGACTCGATCTGACGCAGATGCTGATCGAGCTGCCCGCACAGGTTGGCCAGCCGCTCATTGTCCCCCGGCAGCTCGAGATCGACGGTTTCCAACTGGCTAGACAACAGCTGTTATCTCAATGCCGGGCGCGAGCGACTTTGCGGCTTCGTGGAAGCGACCGGATCTTTTTTCCCATACTCAATCTGACCTGGCCTGTCCCACGGCCGGTTGTCGGCCTCGGCGCTGCGGTTCGTTTCATTCACCACATCTACGGGTTGTGGCCGTCCTAAAAGAGAAACTACGAATCACGCGAATCGGCGCGAATCAATCCGCGAGGATTTGCGTGATTCGTAGTTTTTCTTAAGCTCCCCTCGCAGTGAGTTGGGCAGGGCCCGGGTAATGGTCAAATCCACAAAATCTCCGATCAGATCCCCAGGGACTGCAAAGTTGACGACCCGATTATTGGCGGTGCGTCCTGCAAGCTCCGTCGATTTCCGGCGCGATGGCCCCTCTACCAGGACTCGCTGGACGGTCCCCACCATGCGCCGGCCGATGATTTGGGCGTGATGGTTCAGTCGCTCCTGCAGGCGTGCCAGGCGCGTCTGCTTGACCGCGCCGGGAATCTCATCCGGGTAGTCCGCGGCGGGGGTGCCGGGACGCCGGCTGTAGATGAAGCTGAAGCTGGTATCGAAGCGAATCTCGTCCACCAAGGCCAAGGTGGCGGCGAAATCCGCCTCCGTCTCGCCCGGGAAGCCGACGATGAAGTCGGAGGAGATGCCGATATCCGGTCGCACCCGGCGCAGGTGTCGGATCTTGGATTTATACTCGAGCACCGTATGCCCCCGTTTCATGGCTGCCAGGACAGGATCGGAACCGCTTTGCACCGGCAGATGCAGATGGCTCACCAGCTCGGGCACCTCCGCATAGGCCTCGACCAGGGAATCGGTGAGCGCCACCGGGTGTGAAGTGGTATAGCGGATGCGGTCGATACCCGCGATGGCGGCCAGGTAGCGGATCAACAGCGCCAGGTCGGCGTCCTCCCCGTCGTGCATGGCGCCGCGGTACGCGTTCACGTTCTGACCCAGCAGATTGACCTCCCGCACCCCCTGCTCCGCAAGTGCCGCGACCTCCGCGATCACATCGTCGAAGGGACGACTGATCTCCTCGCCCCGGGTGTAGGGCACGACGCAATAGGTACAGTATTTCGAGCAGCCTTCCATCACCGAGACCAAGGCCGTGGGTCCCTGGGCCTGGGGTGTGGGCAGGCAGTCGAACTTCTCGATCGCGGGGAAGGAGACATCCACCTGGGGCCGGCGCCGCTCCCACAGGGCCTCGAGCATCCGTGGTAATCGATGCAAGGTCTGGGGCCCGAACACCAGATCCACATGAGGGGCCCGTGCGCGGATCGCCGCGCCCTCCTGGCTCGCCACACAGCCGCCGACGCCGATCACCAGGGCCGGATTGCGCGCCTTCCAGGGCCGCCAGCGACCGAGCTGGGAGAACACCTTCTCCTGGGCCTTTTCCCGGACCGAGCAGGTATTGAGCAGCAGCACATCCGCGTCCTCGGGGCGGTAAACGCGCTCCAGGCCGTGCGCCGCGGCCAGGACTTCCGCCATGCGCGCGGAGTCGTACGCGTTCATCTGGCAGCCGTAGGTTTGAATGAAGAGCTTTCCGGACATGCTGTTATCGGCAGGTTGCCCCGATGAGGCAATTCTATCAGATACTTGGATGTGGTTTTTTATGCCACTGATGTCCATGTTTTTCAGTTAAACAATCCCATGAAAGGGATCTTCAAGGTTTCCGTCAGTCCCAACACGCATCCCCCAGGTCTCCGACAGCGGTCTTTACGCCCGTATGGGTCAGGGTGAAAGCAGTACACCCGGCATCCGCGGCCTGCGGGCCATCTAGGACGGGGGTCGCAGTCAGATGATAGGTCGTAGCGGTCACGGTGGGCACAACCTGGTAGAACCCCTGTGACGAGACGCTCTCCATCGCCGCTTGGATCGGGCAATCCACATGATCGTAGGCACCGCCGAACTGGGTATAGCAGCGTTCGAGGGTCTGGGCCACCTCCAGCAGCCTGGTCACGGCATCGCTGCGCCGGGATCTCTTGACAGATTCCGTATAGGCAGGATAAGCCATTGCCGTGAGGATGCCGACAATCGCCATCACGATCAGCAGCTCGATGAGCGTAAAACCCCTGGTGTGCACAACGCGCACCTTAGTATGCACATCGCTCCGCGCATTCGTGAAGGGACGGGCGGTCACGCCCGGTCAAGGTGCTGGTACGCCTCCAACGTCTGCAGCCGGGTATCATCGACCGCCCCCCCGACGGTGAAGTGGTAGAGCGACTGGAGCGCTCGACCTTCCAGGCCGAGCACGGTGTGCAGGACGTCATCGAAGAAACAGCCGATGCCCGTGCCGCGCACACCCGCCGCTTCGGCTTCCAGATAGAGCAGCTGCCCGATCAGCCCCGTTTCCCAGAACAGGCGACGATAAAACCACGGACCCACCGCAGTCAGCCGCGGCTCGAACTCGGCCAGCATCGCGACCGCGAAGGCGCCCGCCTCGGCGATGTCCTGGTGGCAGCAGATCGCGTTGGCCGCGGCGCGGCAATCACCCGCCTGTAAGAGATACAGATCCAACCCCTCGGGGGTGCCGGGCGGTCTGCTGAATGCGAACGCGCCGGACAGCAGCCCGCGCAGCACATCCTCGGCACCCGGCCGGCGCATGAGCAGATAGCGTCCCGGCGCCAGTTCATCGATACGATGCACGAACAGCATCAGATGAACGCAGGCCGGCCAGGGCCAGCCCCGCCACACCGGGTGGTTCGCCGTGGGCAGCGTGCGCGCCAGCATGACATGGAAGTCGGCGGCCCGCAGGCATGTCCGCCCGTCCATGGCGACGGCGCTGCGCCGCTGCCGGATGAGCCGCCCGGCCAACGCCTGACGCCGGGTTGCCCGCAGACCGAGCCACACCGGGTCACACACCGGGTCACGCGCGGGTGCCTTGGTGGCATGACCAGGGACGACGCCGGGGGGCGCCTGGGCGGCGGCCGGGCCGTCAGGCGTGGCTGAAGGTTTGGCGCAGGCGTGGCTGACTGCGTCGATGATCGGCCACGGGTGGTGCGCTCGGCTGAGCAGGTTGGGCTCGCCCAGCAAGGGTTCGGCGGCGATGTGCCGGATCGCTTCCCGCCAGGCCATAGTGCGTGGTGCCGTCGCGCCGGACGCGTCGTGGTCCGCCGGCGCGGGCGCCACAATCGCGAGCAGCGCGTCCGGATACTCCGCTTCGCTACCGGTCTGCGGGTCGAGCCCGAGCAAAGCGCTCAGGTCCGCGTCGCCGACGGACTCGATCAGGGATAGTTGCCAACCGAGCCTGGCTGCCGAGAGACTCAAGGCCCCGATCGCATGACCGACATCATGCTGGCAGTATCGATAGGCCCGCTCGCCGTATTTCCAGGATTCACGCCAATGGATACTGGTGAGCGCCACCAGGCCGACGGCGCCGAAGGCGTGGCATAGGGTCCGGAAACCGGCCGGCTCGATCCAGCGGCGCACCTCCAGACCATGCTCGGACGGCGCATAGTGCAGCACCGCCGGCCGCTCGGTCAGACCCGCGATCGGTCCGCTGATCAGGTACCCCTCGGTCGGATGTAGATTGCCGCTGGAGGGATTGACCCGTAACGACCACCGACTGTCCCCGATCGCCTTCCACGCACTCAGCGCGAGGCCGTAATAGAACAACGCGCTGACCTGGTCGGCCCGGCTCGGACCGGCGGCGCACGCTTTCGGTGGCGCCTGGTCCGAGGGCGCCTGACCCATGGCCGGGGCCTGCTCCGCCCCTGATCCGTCGAATGACCCGTCGAAAAGCGCGTCATAGGTCGGACCCGGGTCATCGACGGGGCGCACCAGGCGCAACAGCGGGGCGCCCTCGAAGCGACGGAATGGATCGGGCTGATTGGCCCAATCCATGAATCCCGGCGAACGCGCGTAATGGCCGATGTGATGCTTCGTCCGCTGGTGGTAGCGGAGGACGCCGGCGAGGCGGTCGGTGTTGGCTGGAGTATCACGCATGGGCTCGGAGCCTTTCCGGGGCCGTTTCTCGTTCACACGTCAAGATCGGCGGCCTTGGCCGGGGGACGGCTGCTTATATAGCACCTTGTTAGAGTGTACTGTATGGGCCAAGAAAGCGCTCCCCATTGTCGTTCATTCGGCCAAGGTCTCCAGCTTGGCATTAATCATAGCCTGCGTGAGTTCTCGGCAGTCGGCAGCCCATTCGCCAAGCTCGATGAGGATGTCACGGTTCGGGTACCTCATCAGCCTGAGGTCGGTTGCATTGACCTGGGTATGGCCGTTGAAGCGTCGGAAATTCTCATCGACCGCGGTCGTGTTCAGGAACGCGGCCAGCCCATGGGCCAATGCTTGCGGCAAACCACGCTTGTTCTCGTGGAACAGGTTCAGGTGGTTCTCGAAGCCCAGTACGGACACATCACCGAATGCGTCAGGATCGACCACATTCGCCACGATCCGGCGCTTTTCTTCCTTGGACGATAAGCGTCGTACCACACAGTAAAAACCGCTCGGGTAAAGCCACTTTTCGGTGTCGGCGTTGCGCTTGATGGCGTTGGGCTTCTTCATGCCCTCGACCGGCCATCTGGTACCGCTGCTGCTGAAATGACCGGGGTAGAGCAAAGGAACGTGTCCGGTCCCGGCATGTCTCGCAGGTACTCTCTCAGCCGAAAATCGACTACCGGCCCGGTCGCTACCTTGATGCCGAGATCGGCCAGTGTGTAGCGGATGGCCGGGGATAATTCGATGGCGTTTTTCTCGGACGATGCGGGTACATGGATAAAGCGCTCCGGGTCATTCGGAAATACAATCCGCTCGAATGGATGTTCATGAATGGTAAGGTTGGTGAAGCTATCGTCTGTCGATGTGGAAACCTTCACCGGTTCCTGCTGAGTGCCACGTTCAAGCCGAATGATAACATTCTCCTGAAGCACCTCGTCGTCCTTGAATGCCTGACGACGTGACTCGAACAGGTGAATGTGTCGAATAGCCGTATGCTGAAAGATGAAATCACGGAACGGGCGGTAATAAGGCCCATTGCAGAAGCTGCGTGGGATAATCGCCACGATCTGCCCACCCATTACGGACTGTGCTACGGCCAGCGCAACAAAGGCAGAATACAGATTTACCGTCTCGATACCGATACGGCGCAGGGCCAGCCGATGCAGTGAATGGCTGTTGATCTTCTTGTAAGGGGGATTGAGGAGCGCGTGGGTATAGTTGGCAAGTGAGTCACTGAAAAGGTCCGCCGCAAGTGATTCTACGGCGGCATGAATAAAATCCTCGCCCCGGATTTTTGCGGAAAAATCGTCTGGAAGCGATTCACGTCCTTGCGGTTTGCATTTACGTCATTTGTGACAATGCACCTTACTATCGTTCCAAAGCCGTTCAAGCGTACTTGAAAACCTCGCGCATTACGCTTATTTTCCTTCCGCCG
>Ga0209678_1000571_pt1 | contig 11342 bp, 6 predicted proteins | sample WorMetilvaeELBA1_FD_187404 | JGI IMG/M metagenome (GOLD analysis project Ga0209678, IMG submission 187404) | Marine gutless worms symbiont microbial communities from Max Planck institute for Marine Microbiology, Germany - Olavius ilvae ELBA.1... ...
CTAAAATCTGAGATTGCAATGATTGACTCTGGTTAATTGAATTTTCAAAGAACCGGCTCGGATCGGACCCGTGGAGTGTTGCCTAAAAAAAATTGAAATTTTTTGCTTGACTTCTTCTTGGTGCTCTACAGTGAAGGTTTCAGGTGTTCCGCCGGAGGCGGATTCAGGTGTCAGGATTTAGTGCCCTAATTTTCTAACCCCAGGAAACTCGAGTGAAACCGCGTATTTCAGAAATGTAGGGCGGGCCACTGTGCCCGCCGAAACCGGTCGGCACGGTGGCCGACCCTACTACATTAAAAGCGAACCGCAGAACCGCAGAATATCGAATATTGAATCCTCCTGCGGCGGACAAGTGTCGAAGGGTGGAATCGCTTCGCTCAGTCTTTTTTAAAATAGACCGTTCGACAAAAAGCTCACGACAGGCAGAATACATTACTTCGACATTCGATATTCGTTATTCGCTTTTTCAAAGTTTCTTTTCTGAGCAGACCGGCTGTCCTTTGGCCAGAGGCGGCGCTCGTGGGAAATTTCACCTGTTCAATCCCAATATATGGAGTTTTAACAGTGCTCGTCGTCGTACTCGTGCTCGCCCTCGACATCGAAAGCAATTCAAAGGCATCGAGGACGAGGACGAACCGAATGACGATCTAAATCAGCGCTCCGTAACTCTCATTTCCTTGAAGGCATTGATCAAACCGTTGGTTGACGAGTCGTGCGTGGCAACCGCATTGTCATCCTGCAATTCCGGTAAGATCTTGTTGGCCAGCTGCTTGCCGAGTTCGACGCCCCACTGGTCAAAGGAAAAAATATTCCATATAACCCCCTGGACGAAAATTTTATGCTCGTACATCGCAATCAGGCTGCCCAAAACCCGTGGGGTCAACTGCTTCACCAATATTGAATTGGTTGGTTTGTTGCCATGGAATACTTTATGAGGCGTCAGCTTTTCGATTTCAGCCTCCGTTTTGCCGGCCGATTTCAATTCTGCAATGACGTTGGCGCGGCTCTTACCGTTTAAAAGCGCCTCGGTCTGGGCAAAAAAATTGGACAGCAGGATGTTGTGATGCTCACCGAGGGGGTTGTGGCTGATCGCCGGTGCCAGAAAATCGGCCGGTATCAATTTAGTCCCCTGATGGATCAGCTGATAGAAGGCATGCTGGCCATTGGTGCCAGGCTCGCCCCAGAGAATGGGACCGGTCTGATAGGTGACCGGGTTGCCCTGTCGGTCGGTTGATTTGCCGTTGCTTTCCATATTACCCTGCTGGAAGTAGGCTGGAAAACGGCTTAAATACTGGTCATAGGGCAATATTACCTCCGTTGCAGCACCAAAAAAATTATTGTACCAGATCCCGATCAAGGCCAAAACCACGGGAATATTTTCTTCCAGGGGGGCATCCCTGAAATGCAGATCCATTTCATGGGCGCCTTGCAGCAGGTCGACAAAATTGTCAAATCCGATATAACAGGCAATTGGCAGGCCGATCGCCGACCACAGTGAATATCGGCCGCCGACCCAGTCCCAGAATTCGAACATATTGCGGATATCGATGCCGAACTCCTGAACCTTGGTCTCATTGGTAGACAGGGCCACAAAATGTTTTGCGACATGGGCCGGATCCTGCGCTTCATTCAAAAACCAATCTCTGGCACTGTAGGCATTGGTCATGGTCTCCTGGGTGGTAAAGGTCTTGGAGGCAATCATAAAGAGGGTCGATGGAGGACTTATTTTTTTTAAGGTTTCGGCGATATGGGTTCCGTCGATATTGGATACGAAGTGAACTTTGATAGCGGGATCCGCATAGGACCCTAGTGCTTCCGTGACCATCACCGGGCCCAGGTCCGATCCTCCGATGCCGATATTAACGATGTCGGTAATTTTATTTCCCTTATATCCCCGCCATTCGCCGGATCTGATCTTGCCGGCAAAATCCTCCATTTTCCGAAGTACTTCATTGATCCGGGGCATAACATCCCGGCCGTCCACCTCGATGGGGGAATTGGCCCTGTTGCGCAGTGCGATGTGTAAAACCGGGCGGTTTTCAGTCTCGTTGAGCATCTCTCCTTTAAACATGCCGGCTGCGGCCTCTTTTACGCCGGTTTCCCGGGCAAGCTCAACCAGCAGCGCTAGAGTTTTGCCCGTGATCCTGTTTTTGGAATAATCCACCAGGATGTCGTTGAAGCGGGCGTGAAAGTTTTCGAATCGAGCCGGATCTTCAGCGAAAAGATCTTTCAAATGAATGTCTTTGATCTCGGCAAAGTGATCGATGAGCTTTTGCCAGCTGCGGGCCTGGGTCGGGTTGATCTTCGGCAGCATGAATGAAGCCTCCTTGATGTTAGATCACCTATCTTGCAGAAATCAGGCGTCCACGGGGAAGTATCCGCCTTTTCGACTGCAAGGTTTTACTTTTTAAATTTTATACTTAGCTTAGTCTATGTAACGGACAGGTCAGGTTAAACTTAGTCACTGATATCTTTAAGTCAAATATTGCGAATGCATCCAAAATGACAAACACCTCTGCGCCCGCTGAAATAAGAATAGTCAAGGATCTCGACGAAATAAGCCGAACCGCCGCTGCAATCATCGTCCGTCAGGCACACACAGCAAAATCTTCCAACGGATCTTTTACCCTCGCACTGTCCGGCGGTTCCACTCCCCGTAAGCTGCACCAGCGCTTAGGCCGTGAATCTTCGGCGGCGGGCGGACTTTCCTGGCGCAACATTCATTGTTTTTGGGGTGATGAACGCCATGTACCGCCGGAGCACCCGCAAAGCAACTACCGCATGGCCCGTGAAACCCTGTTTGCCACTGCACCGGTTCCGGCCCAAAATATTCATCGTGTGCCGGCAGAAGAACCCGATGCTGCCGTTGCGGCTGAAAAGTATGAACTGGAACTGCGATCCTTCTTCGATCTGGAAACCGGTGAGCTGCCGCGTTTTGCCTGTGTTCTGCTAGGGATCGGACCCGACGGCCATACGGCGTCGCTTTTTCCCGAAACCAGGGCCTTGCAAGAGAATAGTCGGCTGGTCGTGGCCAACTGGGTCGAAAAATTTCAGACCCACCGTATCACCATGACAGCACCGGTATTGAGCAATGCCGCCCAGGTGATCTTCCTGGTCAGCGGCAAGGAAAAGGCCGAGGTTTTGAAGGAGATTCTCGAAGGCGATTTTCGACCGGATCTGCTGCCGGCTCAACTCATCCGGCCGGTTCGCGGGAAACTGCTGTGGCTTGTTGATGAAGCGGCGGGTAGCTACTTGGCGGGCTCGATCAAGGTTAGCGTTGATTGAGCTGAAATGCGCAATGTGTGTTGTGATTTGTTGGTTGTCAGTTGTGGATCAAAATAAGATTAGCGGTATCAAGTAGGTCCTATCACAACAAACCACAAACAACATACCACGTGCAACCCGATCAATTATTTCGCTCGACGACGGTATATCTTATGCGTCTGAGTGACTGATATATTACAAGAAAGGGAATCACATGAATCCGCAATGCGACATTGGCCTTGTCGGTCTGGCCGTCATGGGCCAGAACCTGATTCTGAATATGGCCGATCATGGTTTTCAGGTGGCGGCCTATAACCGCACCACCAGTAAAGTCGATGAATTTATGGCGGGGTCGGCCCGCGGCAAATCCATCGTCGGCTGCCGCAGTCCCGAGGAATTGGTCCAAAATTTAAAACAACCGCGACGGCTGATGCTCATGGTCAAGGCCGGCGAGCCGGTTGACCAGACTATCCGGCAGTTGGCACCCCTGCTGGACAAAGGCGATATCATTATCGATGGCGGAAATTCTTATTTTGGGGATACCGAGCGCAGGATCGAGGAACTTGCAGCGCACGAAATCCGATACCTGGGGACCGGTGTCTCGGGCGGCGAAGAAGGGGCGCGGCACGGCCCCAGCATCATGCCCGGCGGGAATGATGCGGCCTGGCCGCACTTGAAAGCTATTTTCCAGGGGATTGCGGCCAAAGTCGGTCCCAATCAGGACATCCCCTGCTGTGACTGGGTGGGACCCGGCGGGGCGGGGCATTACGTCAAAATGGTCCACAACGGGATCGAGTACGGGGATATGCAGCTGATCTGTGAAGCCTACAGTTTGCTCAAAGACGGACTGGGCCTTGGCAACGAGCGCCTCTACGATATATTCGCCCAATGGAATCAGGGCGAACTGGACAGCTATCTGATCGAGATCACGCGGGATATATTCTCGGTCAAAGATTCCGATACCGGCAGCGCCATAGTGGACCTGATCCTTGACAAGGCCGGGCAGAAAGGCACCGGCAAATGGACCAGCCAACTGGCGCTTGATCTGGGCGTACCAACCACCCTGATCACCGAGGCAGTCTTTGCCCGCATCCTTTCAGCGCATAAGGAAAAGCGCGTTCGGGCCGGCCGAATTCTATCCGGTCCGGGCGATAGTCTTCAGCAATGGCGCGCTTCAGTGGAACCCGAACAATTTATCGAACAGGTGCGCCGGGCCCTGTATGCCTCCAAGATCTGCAGCTATGCCCAGGGATTTTTCCAACTGCAGGCGGCATCCGCCGATAAGGATTGGGATTTAAACTTCGGCGGAATTGCGATGCTTTGGCGCGGGGGCTGCATCATTCGGGCTGCCTTTCTGGAGCGGATCAAAGACGCCTTTGACCGTGATGCCAATTTGGAGAATTTGCTGCTGGATCCCTATTTCAAACAGGCCGTGGAATCGAAACAGGCCGGTTGGCGCCAGGTTATCAGCACGGCCGCCCAAATCGGCCTGCCGCTGCCGGCTGTGGGGGCGGCCTTGAATTATTACGACGGCTACCGCAGCGAGCGCCTGCCCCAAAATCTGCTGCAGGCCCAACGCGATTACTTCGGCGCCCACACTTATGAACGGGTTGATCGGGATGGGGTCTTTCATACCGATTGGCTGAGGCTGCGGCGGGAACCGGACTAAATGGGAAAAATGACTAATGACTAATGAATATTTAAGGAATGCTATTAGTTATTGTCGCATCGAAAACCTGGGATTTTGGGCCATTACAGAGAAAATTGACTGTGACGTGAAAATATGGCGTGGAATGATGGAATATTGGAATGTTGGAATACTGGGTTTAGCGGAAGCAGATTTGATTTTATGATGATGGCACGGGTCAGAAACTAAATTCCGACCATCTTCCGTTTTTGATTCCCATTATTCCATTCTTCCACCATTCCATCATTCCACTCGGAGTCTAAGGTAAACTCCACCTCTGTGGACTGGCTCTGTGGCCAATTCCGCATAGCATCTACGAATTGCTTATATTTATACCTAAACAGCCGGAATGAACAAAGCCTAAATACCATGCGAAGCATGCGAGATTTAATCCGCCGAAACCTTGGCCGAAAAGTATCAAGAGAATCACATACTCAAATATAGCAGCGCGCATTCTACCCTTTATCAGGGCGGAGTAAATCAATGATCTCCATGCGAATATTGCGCTCCGGATGCTTGGATGAGGGACCTTCCGTCATTACAACCAAATCGCCGGAGATCCCGTGCCGGCCAAGCCAATCGCGGCACCAGGATTTCCAATCTTCCGGATGTTCGGTTTCACATACCGGCAAGACGCCGTAAGAAAATGAAAGATCCTGGCAGGTTTTGGTCTGGGAGCTGACCGCCGTAATCCAGACCGGCAACCTGAAGCGGGTGATGCTCCTGGCGGTTGCACCGCTTCTGGTGGGAACAATGACCGTGGGGGGAGTTATACGCCTGAGCGTTGTTTCAACGCTCATAGCAATCAAATCTTTCAGTTCGATTTTGTCGTCATCCCTGCTGGTTTGCAGGGCCTCTCGAATCGGCATCGAGGTTCGGGAAGGCTCGATGGCGGTCGCGATGCGGGACAGCATACTCACGGCTGATAGCGGATATTGGCCCATGGCGGATTCGCCCGAGAGCATGACACAGTCGGTGCCGTCCAGGATGGCATTGGCCACATCGGTGGCCTCGGCCCGGGTGGGCCGCCGGTTGGTGGTCATGGATTCCAACATCTGGGTGGCGGTGATGACGGGCTTGCCCATCAGGTTGGCCAGCCGCATGATATTTTTTTGTGCCACTGCGATCTGCTCGATGGGAATTTCAACACCCAGATCCCCACGGGCGATCATGATGCCGTCGGCGGCCCGCAAAATTTCTTTGATGTGGTCACGCGCCCCGGCCCGTTCAATTTTAGCAATGATGAAGGGATCGTGCCCCATAGCGGCTGCCGCCTGACGCACGGCCTCAATGTCTGCGGCGGTTTCAACAAACGACTGGCTGAGCGCATCCACCCCGTTTTCCATGGCAAATTTCAACCATTCATAGTCCCGGTCCGTGAACGCACTGATACCCAGATCGATACCGGGCAGATTGAGGCCCTTGCGGGAGCGAAGTTCGCCCCCCACCAGCACTTTGCAATGGACATCGTTGCCTTTGATTTTTTCAACTTCAATCTGAATGTAGCCGTCGTTCAAAAAAAGCCGGTCGCCGGAATGGACGACTTGCGGTAATTTGGAAAAGCTCACCGAAACCCGGGTGTTGTCGCCGATGATATCTTCAGTTGTCAGGATGATTTTATCGTCGGGCTTCAGTTTAATGGGCTCCTCTGCGAATTCACCAACTCGCATTTTAGGGCCCGGCAGATCCCCCATAATGGCGACCTGTTGACCGACTGCATCGGAAGCCGCCCTTATTTTTCGGATGGTTTCTTTGTGGCTGGCAAAATCTCCATGGGAAAAATTCAGGCGCGCGACATTCATGCCGGCCCGAATTATCCTCTCCAGAACTTCAGGGGAATCGGAAGCCGGACCGATGGTGCAGACAAGCTTGGTTTTGTTGGCTGGAAAAGCCATGCATTGCTCCTCCTTATCAGATATCAGAGGTCAGATGACAGATGTCAGACGACAGATGTCAGACGACAGATGACAGAGAACAGTGATCAGTGATCAGTATTCGGCAACCATAACCGGGATCTGGTATCCGGTAACCGGCATCCGGCATCTGGTATCCGGTATCCGTTGTTTTTTTATTTTAGGCCCAAATATTCCATCACACCCGCCCCATACTTTTCGCGAAAAGCGTTGTCGATTTTTTCAACCGGGTTGGCCCCCAAGAAAAGCAGCAGATCATCCAGCTTCTTTTTTCTGTCGTTGGGATCGGAGATATTTTTTAAATTTATGATTTCCTCCTCGATTTCGAAATACTTCATTTTGTCTGCCAGGGGCAACTGCCAGAACAACAAAAAGCCGCGATCCGGGAAATCGACATCCAAAAGATTATAGCAATATCGCATCACTGCTTTTTCCAGTTCAAAGCGGATATCGACTATCTTCTGCTGCTCATCCTGCAGGTTTTGAATGTCGCAAGGCTGGCCGACGATTTCAAAATACATTTTGACTTTCGGTTCGGTTCCGGATGGTCTTACCGTGACCCTGATGCTGGAAGTATCCGTCAGATTGTTGATCTGAAAAACGATTACATTGCGGGCAGAAGTGTCTGTCTTAGATAGATGGGGCTGCGGGTCTCCCTGCCAGCGGTCGAAGCGTTCCCCGACGGTGAACTCACCGAATGCGTCGATTGTCGCAGTTCTTAAATGATCCAATATCCGGCCGATTTGTTCCATGCCCCTGGCACCCAACAAGCGGATTTCCGTCAGGTAATTGTGGCAGTAGCCATAGGTTGCGTAGATATCATTGAGAGAATCCAGCAAGGTCTTCCCTTCTTGCTTTAACTCGGCGGCATGCTCTGATATCCAGACCGCGGCGCAGGCGGCATCTTTGTCCCGGGCATAATTGCCGGTTAGATAGCCATGGCTTTCTTCGGCGCCAAAAATAAAATCGTCAATTTTTCCGTCTGCTTCAATTTTATTCATCTTATCGCCGATGTACTTGAAACCGACCAGAAGATCTCCGATACATTGCACACCGTTTTCCAGAGCTATTTTTTGCATCAGGGAAGTGGTGACTTCGGTTTTGATCAGCGTACTGTTTTGATTGATGCGGCCAATGGACGCATATTTGGCAATTGCATAGTTGGTCAAAATGATTCCGATTTCATTGCCCGTCAAAAATCGCCACTCCCCGTTGTGTTTTGCCATAACACCGATTCTGTCGGCATCCGGGTCTGTGCTGATTAAAATATCCGCCTCAATCTCTTTTGCAAAAGGCAATGAGATGCCGAAGGATTCGATAACTTCGGGATTCGGTATGTTAAAGGTAACATTTTCAAAGGCACCGCTTAAATTCGAGGTCAACGGGTCGAGGCTGACGTCGAAACCCATTTTCTGCAATATCGGATACACGGAAGTCAGTCCGGTCCCATGCAGCGGTGAGAACACGATCTTGATATCTCTTGCCCGGGACAAGGACACGGCGCGGACGGCTTCGTGATAGCTGTTATCCAGCGCTTCCCCGACAACTACAATCAATCCCTTATTTTTAGCTTCGGCGATATCCAATACTTTGATTTCTTCAACATTCCCGGTTACCTCGTTGACCAATGCCTGATCATCGGGCGGAATCAGTTGGCCGCCGTATTGATCGTATACCTTTTTGCCGTTGTCGGTGGGCAGATTATGGCTGGCACTAAACATATCGCCGGAAATGGCGTTCAGGTGGCGGATCGCATAGGAGAGCTCCGGTGTGGTGCGAGCGGATTCGAACATGTAAACCTTGATGCCGTTGGCGGCATACACCGCAGCGGCGGCTTCGGCCAACTGCAGGCCGTCGAGGTTCATGACGGGGTTGGGGCGCGCCGCATTATAAATCCCCTGCTGAGTGTATTTTCTGACATCAAAGGTCAAAACAACCCCGCGCTGCCGGGCCTGTTCACCAAACTGCGCGATAAGATATTGAGAGTGTCCCTGGGCCGATGACTGAATGGTCCAGGGATTGATGCGATTGGGGCCGATACCGACCTGCCCCCGGCGACCGCCGGTGCCGAAAGGGATGACCTGATAAAATGAGTCCAGCAGGAATTCCCATTTTTCGGATTCGATCAGGTGTTCGATCTGGGGCACGTATTCCGTATAGATAGAATTTGTTAGCCATTGTTCCAGGAACCCCATGGCGGATTCCACTACCGACTGAGAGGAGATGCTAAGATTATCGAACCCAGCGGCGGCCCGCTCTAAAAGCGCTTTACTTTCCATTTTACATAATCCTTTTAATTTATTGCTTCGATTGGCATCATCTATAGTTTATCTGATTCCTCACCGTCCAGTTCCTACACGTTCTTAGATAATTTAGGTTGATAAATCAGCCGAATCTTATTACCGAGTCATTAAAATCTCAATAAATAATTTATCTAATCTGCGCAGCAGACAGTAATTAATCCGCTGATTATCGGTCTAACAAATTTTTTCCATTTTTCGAATACCGGCCTACAACTTTGAAAGCCTATTTTGGGGGCGGATTAATTAGCCATACATACTGGTATGGTTTCAGTTTTAATGAAGCCGCTTCGTGAAATTCACCCGATATGAGATCGGACATATCACCGTCGGTTTCCTTTAAAGGCAGTGATACTGTAACTTCGTCTGAAGAAATGTTGGTGACTGCATAGATGGTCTGGTCGCCGTATGAACGCCGAATGCCGAAGACCTGCGGTCCCAAATCCAAAATTTCAAACTCCGCATTCGGATGAAAGGCGGGCTGTTTTATCCTGGTCTTGATCAGATCGATATAGGGATAAAATACTTGCGAACGAAATGAATCCGGATCGTCAAGCTCTTGGATGACTTCTGCGACCTGTAGCTTTTCCCGGTTCACCGTGCGAGCGCGGCCGGTCTGCTTGACACCGTCAGTCCAGTTGCGCGAACCCAGCAAGCTGTGAATGTAGGTGGCCGGCACGCCCGGCAGGGCATATTGAATTGATTGCGAGGCCAGGAATCTGTCCGCCCGGTTGGATTCTTGATCGGCCAAAATGGCATCGACATAGGTGATGTTCAATTCATAAGGGCTGTCCGTGCCGTCCGGGTTGCGTTTATAGGAAACCTGGCCCCCGTTCGCTTTCACGACTTCGACCAGCGCCTCCAGTTCTTGCGGCGGCAGGATGCCTTCCAGGGGGCGCACACCGATGCCGTCGTGGGATGCGGTAAAATTAAAAAACGTGTTGTCGGCCGACTCCAGCCGGAGCCCTCTGGCCCAATCCGTCAGAACGGTCGCATCTGCTTTGACAAAGGTATAGAAAAGCAGGGGCGGTAGGGTGAAATTGTAAACCATCTGGGCCTCGTCCCGGCCATTGCCGAAATAGCTGATATTTTCCGGATGGGGCACATTCGTTTCCGTAATGATCATAACGTCGGGTGCGACAACATCCAGGATCGCCCGAAACAGCTTTACCACGGCGTGGGTCTGGGGCAAATGGATGCAATTGGTGCCGATTTCTTTCCACAAATAGGCAATGGCATCCTGCCGGAGAATCGTTGCTCCCTGCTGGACGTAGTACAACAGAACTTCGGTCATCTTGGCCAGCACATTCAGACTGGCAAAATTAAGATCGATTTGATCGGCACTGAAGGTGGTCCAGAGGTGCACAAGCTGTCCGTCCTTTTTGCGGTATTCCGATAAAAGCGGTAAAGACCGAGGACGGGTGACCATGGATAAATCGACTGACGGATCAACCTCGATTGCGAAATCTCTGAAACCGCTTTTATTTGACAAATAGTCGTCAAACCACTGGCTCTTGGAAGAAAAATGATTGACCACATAATCAAACATCAGCTGAAAGTCGCGGCCCATGTCCTGCACGTCTTCCCAGGAACCCAGCGCCGGATCGATTTGAAAGAAATCCATGACTGAAAATCCGTCATCCGACGAGTAGGGGAAAAAAGGCAAAAAGTGGACGGTGGAAACGGCCCCTTTCAGATAGCGGTTGGCGAATTCATGCAACGTGGCAATTGGGGCCTGCCCCGGCTGTTGCAACGAGTCGCCGTAGGTGATCAAAACGATATCCTCCTGGGAGAAAAATGTTTGCCTTTTCTTTTCCCGGCGCTCGAATTTTTCAATAATCGGCAGCCGCCGCTCAAAGGCCGCCGGACCGGTTTGCTCGCCATATATATCGCTGAGCAGCTGTTTGATCTTTTGCATGCCGTTCATGATTTCCTCCGTGGAATATTCATTTCTCATCGCCCGCGCCTCAGCCAACCCCGGGAACTCAGGAAGTCACGCAGTCCCCGGTGCAGCACACCGTAGGAAAAGTGCTTCAGCCCCAGATCATAATTAGTGTTCGAACGGGTATCCAGAACTCTTTGATATTGCTGATTAATATCGCATAAAAGGAAAACGAAGATTTTCCAGTTTAATGCATTTTTTACTTGCATTAAAAACTCGTAAACGGTAGTTATCTT
>Ga0209678_1000572_pt1 | contig 11341 bp, 13 predicted proteins | sample WorMetilvaeELBA1_FD_187404 | JGI IMG/M metagenome (GOLD analysis project Ga0209678, IMG submission 187404) | Marine gutless worms symbiont microbial communities from Max Planck institute for Marine Microbiology, Germany - Olavius ilvae ELBA.1... ...
AAAAGCAACGCGGGTTAAGAAGGTTATTATGTCGCTGGCCCTGCATTACTGAATGGGAGATGTACATCACTGCTCAGGGTTGTCGTCTCCGAAATGACCTATACTGTGTCGAGTGGAACGTTAAACTCTACTATACCATACCATTGGTGAGGATCGATTAACGCAATTTCGAGTTATCGTGGTAACAGATCCACAAACACACACAAACACAGCCACATACCCACAGACAGGACCAATTACAATACACTGCACCGCTAAGCTTAGCGCGCAGTATAATTAGGAATACCGATTCCAGTTTCTTCAAGTCATAGACGATTATACAGGCGATACTTTCTTGAAATACGGAATATACATAACACGTATAATCAATGTTCTTATCACAGTTGTTCGTGATCGCCCGGCCTGAACGTGGATCCGTCGGACGGCGACGAGGACGTGTGGTCGCTACTCGATCCGCTGTCGGTGGTCTGCTCCGAGCTACAGTCGCTGGTTGAGGCGGGCAGCGATACCGGCGACGCCGGCGGCGGTCGACCGACGACCACCAGCGGCGACTTGAGGTGGCATGAGGGTCTGCTGGCCAGCGTCAACCGCGCCACACAGCAACTTCAGCTGCTGGCCTCCAGTACGGCCGCGTCGACAGCCGTCAGCCGCAGCCGTACCGACCTCTCGTCTTCCTTCTCGGTCAGTTTATTGTTGTAGTTACAACTACGATTCAACTTCGATTCGACGGGCGTTCGACTGTCTATCAAACGTCATTAAGTGCAGAGTGACGTAACTCGTAAACCGCAACAGCCACGCTGTCTATTTAGTCCGCAGCACAGTTGCCCGATAGTGACGCAGGACGTCTTTTGGTCGTAGCATGGTTTAATTGTAATCGAATAGAAGTCGATTCTTAATTATAACCGTCACTAGAAACACGTTACAGTTGAATTGGAATCGTAAAATTTTACTGTACGATATTGTCTAGTCAATATAGTAACCAGTAGGCTTAAAGGCGCAGTGCTTATTTATTCTGCCGGTGGTATATTTGACATTGTTCGCTAGGGCAAATACGGTGAACTTCTTTGGTACATTGATTTAAACAAGAGGGTTAGCTGCTGAAAACAGATCGCATGTCAGCATATTAGCAGACCGTGTAAAAATTCAGTGTGATCACCACGCAACAGTTCTTTTTTTCTCATACTGTCTGTGGACATATATGAGGTTACAAATTGTGGGGGACACTGGGGCTCCTCCCCTTTTGATAAGCTGTGGGGCTGACCCCCTAGAAATACGCTATTCCCTTTGGATGGAGGCGTGGCTGATCCCCTAAAACGTACTCCCCACTTGCGTTACCACGCCAAATTCCATCATTTCAGGTCAAACCATATGAACGAAATATTTGACTCATCTCGTCCCACCTTTCGTAGTCACTCGAGGTCATTGGAACCGACACGGATGGATCGGCTACCTATGACTTCCTATTAGTGATCCATAGTAACCATGGGCCTATCTCATATACCATTTCCGAGATAAACGGCGATTTCATTCGAAAATCGTAAAATTTTCCCACCGTCGTCTATTTAACGCCCCCGCTGAGGGAATTCCCCTTGGATTTTTTTAACGGTGGTAGCGTCCACAAACTAGGGGCATGCCCCTACTAAAGGTGAAAAAAGTTTCACGATATATACATTCGTTTAGATACAATACCACAGTGTGACAGTCAGACAGAGAGACAGACACACAGATTTGCAATAACAATATCAGGCTCTGCATGACTAGGCATGCTGACGCGCGATAAAAACCTACAGTATGGCATGTTGTGTTCATGGAACGTTTTGTTCCCTGAGACTCTACCCTAAATTCAATGATCTGAGATTGAATTGACAGGAAGTTTTGCATTTTAAATGACTGGTTTTAATTGCGTTGCACAAACAATGTATAGAGCAGGGGCGCACCAAAGAAGACTTAGCTCCCTTCTTACCTACAGGTGCTCAAGGGTTGGGTCGGGTTGCGGATCAATGTTTGTGACCCACGATTCCAATTCTTATGTACCCTACAGGCTTTTACACTTTTACTCTTTGTGAATTACCACGATATAACGTCACTTTCATGTCACCTACTTAGTCAGTTTAATTCAGGCAGAAAGGCGCATAAAAGTGCACGTGCTACTGCGACGGATGTACAGAGTCCCGGTTCAGTCGACGACGACACGGTCCTGATGCAGCGTCTACGAGACGGCGACGCGGTCTTCGACGACCTGCTCGCCGAACGACTTTGTTCCTTCCTCAACGTCGCCCAGGGACTACGCCCGGTGGCATTCAACCGGCTGGCCCGCCGGCGCACTTCAACCGCCGCCGGCCAGCTGTGGGGCACAGCTACGACTAACTTCATCCGCGACCTACGTGCCGACGCCGTCCAGCTGGCCAGGGTCGTTCTGCGATTCGGCGGCTCAGACCCGGACCGTGGCAAGAAGCGAGGTCGGTCGGTGGCAAGCGGGCGTTTACGGGCAGCGTTAACGTTGGCCTCACGGACCGCCGCCGGGGCAGCCGAGTCGACGCTCAGCGGCTCCGGTAGCGTGGCGGCCAGCTCGCTGGCTTCGTAGGTGGCTAACAGCCAGCAATCACTGAAGTCATGTACGCGAAGAACCAATCCGCCGCTAGCCGCTCCGTCGACCGTCGCCAGCATCCCGGATCTACGCGACGACACTTCTATACTGTCGTCGAGATTTAATACCGTCAGATCCGATACTTCCTTCGTTACCAACAGCAGAGGTTCGTTCTCGTTGAAGTGATTTTGGAAGTCATGGTCATTTAAAAATATTTCATTATGAATGTACTCGTGGATCTACCTGAAAAGTACACCACATCTTGTTGTTACTATTCTATGACTGCGAGCCTGTTAACAGTCATTATGCCATATAGTAATCCTAATCGTAACCCAACTATAACTTTAAGTCTATTATAATTAATTTAAAGAATTATGATTTGTTGTAGTTTTCAGGTAAACCATATATGCGTAATTGTATAACACAAACCGTAACAAGCTGTGCGGGAGGCCGCCACAATATGTCCCCACCCCGTGCAAGTTGAACTTTTGACGTTGAAACTGGTGTCCGAGTCACGTGTGACGTGGGCTACCTTTCTGCCAATTTTTGTCTTCCTAAGCGTCTCCGTTCTCAACTTAGAGCCGAGATATGCGACAGACAGACAGAGAGACGTCAGACGTCAGACGCGCATCATCGCTTTATGCCCCCGGCCCTAGTGGCGGGGGCATAATAATCATACACTTGTATTAATATTCGGCGCTGGTTTTAGTGACTTTATATCAAAAGGATCTCCCGACCTGCAAAACAGTCGAGTTCAAGACATCCAGAGATTTTCTTTGGAAACTGTTGGGTAGTTTTGAGGAGTTGGCTTAACATGCATTGAACTCGGGGAACGGGGAAGTGGACAGTTAAACGGACGCCGAGAACGGCTGTAAGTCGACGGTTACAACTACGATTCTACTTCGATTCGACTGCGGTTCGAGCGTCATTCGACTGCAATTCGACCGCGCTACGACCATTCAGCGGCCAACACGTCACGATCGCGGCCTGAAATAAATAATTCAGTCAGCGTGAATGTGGCTAGCGGATTACATGACTGCGAATTTAATGACGTTTTGATAAGCAGTCGAATGGTCGTTGAACGACCGTCGAGTTGAAGTCGAACCGTAGTTGTAGTCACAGCCTAACTGCAGTGCTGACTGTTGCTAGGTGTCGAGGAAGACGACCAGATCGCGGTGCTGATCGATCGGACTTCCAACACGTTCCTGGACAGCCTGTTTGCAGTGCACGACGAGACGCCCGTGGAGCTGATGCGAGGTCGCCAGCTCAACGTCACGTTCGTCGGCGAGGCAGGCATCGACGGAGTCGTGTCGCGCTAGTTCTTCTTCATCGTGTTCGAGGCGCTACTGTCGCGGCCGATCTACAGCCGATGCGCGTTCTATGGCGCGCGGGCACCTGCTGCCGACCATCGGCCACACGCTGACCGAGCGCCGCGCGTTCCGCTTTGTCGGCATGCTGGTGGTGCAGACGGCTCGGCGCGGCTGCCGCGGCCTGCCTCGCCTCTGCAACGCCGTCCGCCACCTCCTAGCCGTTGGGGTGCGAATCAGCACCATCGGACGCAGTCTGGCCCTGGTCACCCTCGACGACATCGCCGACCTCGAGCTGCGAGCCGTCCTCGTGTTTTCCGCGTGCTGACAATCTTCGTTCTTTTTGCTCAACGCGGGCATAGTGTAACAGGCGAATGTCGGCTTTTGTAACTGATTCTTGCTGGCGCTGAGCGGAGCATATTATATCTACCGACGTAACTCGTAGTCTCAACATAGACGCAACTGCATCATTCTTGCCGGTGTTTGTACAGTAACTGCAGTACGTCTACGTGTATGTATGTATGTATATAGCTTGTTACTGCAAAACTCATGTGACGGCCACGGTGTAATAATTTACATCTTTTATTTGCCGCCAACATGATATTGTATTCCTTGTATGAATCCGATGTTCGCGCGAACTCGATTCCATACTTTATTATTGCGTCACTGGCTGCTGTCGAACCCGTCACACACACTTACACCTGTCACACACACCTACACCTGTCACATACACATACACCCGTCACACACACTTACACCTGTCACACACATACACCCGTCACACACTTACACATGTAACACACACTTACACATGTCACACTCACACCTACACCTGTCACACACATATACACCTGTTACACACACATACACCTTTCACACATACTTACACATGTCACAAACACCTACACCTGTCACACACACACACACACCCGTCACACACACTTACACATGTCATACACACCTACACATGTCACACACATACATCCGTCACACACACATACACCTTTCACACACACTTACACATGTCACAAACACCTACACCTGTCACATACACATACACCCATCACACACACTTACACCCGTCACACACACATACACCTGTCACACACATACACCCGTCACACACTTACATATGTCACACACACTTACACATGTCACACACACACCTACACCTTTCACACACACATACACCTTTCACACACACACATGTCACAAACACGCAACATATTTTGGAGTGATCCTGTTCACAGTTAGACACGCAGATAGACACACAAACATAGACATCCCCTCCGTTGTCGAGGATATTAACTCATGGCCAGCAGATCGAGAAGACGTTCTGCGATGGACCGCTTGTGATACTTAGATGTAGGCTATATTAGCCGTTCTGTCTTCAACTTACTGCTGTATGTCTGCTTGCTAGCTTTCTTACACTTATTTTCAGATACTTTTTATTACTACGTTGATTCGGCAATTACGGCATGATGTTGCTGATCTGTATACGTAACCTATAATAATAATGACTTTTTTATCCTTTCATTTCAACAATGCTGCTCTGTGTTTGTCTGATGTCAATAACAGAATAAAAACGAAAGCAATACGAATAAAAAGAGACGGCAAATTTGAAGATGTCATCAAGGACAAAATGAGTGTTAGTAGAGCATATAATTGCAAATCGCAGTTCTTCCATGCAATATGCTACAACAAAACTGTATGACTTTCAAATATGCCCATGCGACCGTCATTTGTCACCGTTCCACACAAATTGACAATGCTAAATTGTTTCGTTTTACGTGAGATGCAGCAATGCAATTTTTGTATTACGAAATGTAATCGAGTATTTTAATGAACAAAAAAGTAACGTCTACCTTGCATTCTTAAAGCTTGTAAAGGGTTTGATTGACATCCGTGTGAATCTTTTGAACGAGATCTTTGAATAAATTCACGTCACATTGTGTTAGAGAAAACAGAAAATCAGTATTAAATTGTGTGATTTGAAAATATGTCGCTCAGAAACCGCCTATTAGTATTAGTCCGTGATCACGGTACTATCGCGTGTCATAAGCAACGCATGTAACTCTCGAGACTGGATTTCAGCAGTCCAACGATGGATCACACTCGTTCCACAACAACAGAGACTACCACAGTGGAACAAGATCGTGCGTCATCATATCTATCAGTAACAACTATTGCGAGAACAAGCGGAATAGTCTACAAAATTATGTTTCAACACTGTATTAAAGTTTGTTACTATATTTATGCCATGTTAGCGCACGTAGAAGGTTATAAAAATCAACGGGACGCTGGGACACGCAGCTTAGGATAAGAAACACGTCGTAATAAAATATGGCGATATTTTATAACTGTTTACAACTGTTGCAGCTCTGTGGTGCAAATTTAACACAACTAGACAATTTGAATATTCGATGAAACAATTTATACATAAATACACACTTCTCACTAATTATTGTGTAAATGACATGGTATACTTTCTGTGTCAGTCCATATACGTCATCAGGGCACTAATGTTAAACAATTTAAACACATTTAACCAGTGTATTACCAAACTATAATGAAAAAGGTTACCTACTGTAAAAAGATCACGTGTCTCAATTCCTCATTCATCGTAAAAAACTCATCACGTCTAGTTTGATCAATAATCCAAAATTGTTTCTTATTTCTAATCTGTGTGCACAGACATAGTAAGTACCAAAAAGGAGACGCTGGAATCCCATCGATTTATGAGTGGGGTTTGTTAAGCCACTAAAAATAGGTTTCTCGCCTGACTGAGGAATAAGACTTTTTTTTCATAATGTCAATTGCTTCAACAATACTAATTAATAAACATCGATGATCTGCTTCCAATAGCTTACAGTTAAGTCCATTACTGTACAATAGTTTGTACCAATAGTTTGCCTGCAATCAAAAACTTACAAAGTGATGGGAGTACGCGTTTGAACAATAACTTTAACCATATTTTCAACGATATGGATAGCATCTATCAACGTGACGAGTGAAGATAAAACGTCCAACTATACAGCAAATACTGCGCTTGCGCATTGAATTGCGTAGCTAACAAGAATCATCTATTACTAACAAACTGCGAAAGAAATTTTGTACAGGTGAGTCAAGTTCACGAAACCTTATACCATTATATATATTACGATTGTTTCTTTAGTACGACATAGTAACTTTGTCCGTAATAAAGACTGTTTATGACATACAAAACTTCCGAAATGCTGTGACCTTGAAAAGCGATTGACAGTCTGTGAACGTCATTTTAAATGTAGCCAATTGATAAAGCGCATACAACTTCCTGTTGACGTTATACAGTTGTCGTGTCTGACAATCAATTTCCAATAAAGTCATGACCTTGAAATTCGACAGAGAATGTACGATTTATTATTGATGTCCTATATGGTTGATATGAAATTTTAAAAGCAAATTATACATATCAAATAAATATGTATCGATTCCGGTTACTTTTAGTGACCAGTGAAGCGGATTTCAATGTTGCAGTATTAGTCGATTATATAAAACAGAATGCGTGTTAAGAATAAACTGAATGTATAACACTTCGCAAATGCTTTGGCGAGCTTCACTGACATTTAAACGCGTCGCACTGTTTGTCAGTGATAACTCAGTTCCTTATTACGCACAAGCTTATAAAAGAACAGTAGGCCTATATACTAATCATGCAGCATTCAAAGTTGGATCTAACAAAGAAGCAAAAAGAAATAGCAGCCAATTTCATTTAATCGTATTACGGGTTAACTAGCAGTTTTAGACATTAAAAAATTGTACCCGATACTTGACCCGACCCAGATAAAAACGTTGACTCCGTCACTGGATGACCGGATGACCCAGTTCCACCTCTGGTTCACAGTTTATCGAACATTGTCATATGATCGGATGACCTAGCTCCAGCTCTCACAGTTTATCGAACATTTTCATATGACCGGCTAACCTGGCTCCAGGTTTAATTCACAGTTTATCCAACATTGTCATATGACCGGGTGAGATGGCTCCAGCTGTAGTTCACAGTTTATTGAACTGAAGTAGGCCTACACTATAAAAGGAGTAGTCGTTGCTTAGAAACTACCAGGAAGAAGACGTGTTAGTTAGTTGTGCAACCGGTTGTTCTCGTGTTCTTCTTCTGTTGTTCTTTCTCGTGTCTCTCGTGTCGAAGAACGAAAGGTTGGAAAAGGTAATTTCTTCTTTTTTTTTCGTGAGACATGTGCAGATATCACTGTTATAGATCCATTTTGAGCCATAATAGCTGTAAATATCCGGAATAACGCATGCTTATAGTATTCTGGGGTTACAATATACATACCGTGTCTAAAGTAGAAACTTATACATGTAATGGATATGAACACGTATTCCTCCCACCTCATAAGACAATGGGTGACTTGACTTTATCTTTCGGTTAGACCTAAGTTTTAAACTTAAAATTTAAACTAAACTTCGGTTTCAAACCCAAGTTAAGTCGAAAAATAAAGTGACGTTACGGTTAGGTTTAAAATCTAACTTTAAACTTATCTCTTAAGCTAAAACCGACTTTAATCTATAGTTTAAGAGCGACCATTAGCTTGAAACCGAAGTTAATCTGAGTAGTCTGGTTTTAAACCGAATCTTACCAATGCATTTAGATAGGCAGATTCGTTAAAACTCTATTTTTTAAGTACAGCTTTAAGTAAAATCACTTTAAATTTCGTTTAGCGTAAACAAACATGGATGTTTATGGATGTTTTTTGTTTTTCAAGCCGTAAATTAAAAAGCGCTCAGAGAGACGCAAAACCTGCGCGCTGGCTGTAGTAAGGCGGCGCAACTGCTAGATGTCGCAAAACGCCCTATCCCGCAAGGTTAACGGAAATGGAAAAGTGATCCTGGACACGCATCCGGAATCCGATCAGCACCAAAATTGAACTTGTTCTAGAGGTTCACCCCATGCTCCCACCCACCAAATTTGGTGGTGATCCATGAACCCGTTCTTGAGATATTTTGCGGACAAAAACAGTGCGCACAGACAGACAGACAGACAGACAGACAGACAGACAGACACACGCCGATGACCACAAGACCTTGCGGCCTACGGCGCGCAGGTAAACATAGTGGCCCCGGTTTTTATTGACCTACTGGCTACATTTTCATAAGCCGATGCTCTAAAATGGCAAGCATTAAACTGTTTATAAATTATAAGCGTGACACGTATATGCGATAGCTTATACATTTAAAGCTGGCGGTTGACAGATTTAAATGTGCAAGCGCATACACTTCATGTTTATAATTTATAAGCAATTTCATTTTGCCGTTTTAGAGCATCAGAGCATAGACGTATACAAACGTAGATAGACTACGGTATGTGCAGTTTTTCCATATAATAATGAAATAGTGTTGTCCATTGTTTTTCAATAGGAGTACTAGTTTCAATGAAATCATGAAAAAAAAAACAAATATTATATAGAAAAACTGCACACAGTATAATGCCGATGCTGACACATATATGCATTAGCTTATACATTTAAAGCTGGCAGTGGCAGCTAACATATTTAAATGTGCTAGTGCATACATTTCACGCTTATAATTTATAAACAGTTTAATTTTGTCGTTTTATACTAAGTTGCTATGCATTATTTCGAAAAAAACAGTCTATTCATAGTATGTAATTTTTGACTGTAGATGAATCACATGAAGTTAAAAATTCTTTCCACTGTCAGAACCAGACAAATGTCGCGTTCAAATAATTTGAGTTATTCCTGGGCAGCGATTACGGAGAAACAGGAGTTCGTGACCGTGAAATCCTTCCAGCGGTCAGTAAACTATATTATTTACATTTATATTAGCATTCGTAACATATATCATTTACTAGTGTATCTCTGGGTTTAACTCTTGTAAAATGAGCACATACAAATTCAGTTTTACTGCACACAAACAATTGTTCGCTACATAAACAAAAAACTCAGTCGATACTGACAACAGGCGTTATGCGTTTAGCGGTCAGTCGAGGTCAACAAACATGGTACCATTTTAGGTCCGTTGCCATTTTTCGCAAAGGATGTGACCGGCTCCATGCGTCACGGCTGAGCAAACAACGCTATGGGGCTGGCTATGGTAGCTGGGGAGGGAGAAGGGAGGTGAGAGCCTGAGAGGGGAAGGTCGGGTGAAGATGTTGGGGATGGGAGTGTGATTCTTCTACTCCATTGAAAATCTAATTGCACTTCGAAAAAAATCAAACTAGATGCACTAGTTTATTTGTCTTATAGTTTCAATCACGACATACATCAAACGTTTCTAACACTAACAACAAAATTCTGCGCTAGTGTTTAATTTACATCTTCAATTGAAATCCAATGTGTATTTAAAGTATATATAGCTCCCACGAAATACTAAGGCCCTGCATTTCTTCTAGTCTGGCTACGGCCCTGCCACCCACCCTATACCCAACCACCAAATACTAGGGCCCCTCCGATTCTTCTACACTAGCTCTGTAGGCTCTGTAACCTACATATCAAATATCATTGATATTGGTGAAAATTACAAAATTCTCACAAATACGTAAATGCAGCACAATTTTCTGAGAAATGGTTCGTAAATTAGACCTGTGAAATTAATAGCCCCATTCGGGCTTCGGGGTTATAAAAATTAACCCGCTCCGTTTCTTTTGCGGATATCGTAAAAACCAACTAAACCAGGTCTAGCTTTGTCTGTCGTAAATCTTAGCATTTTTTATTGTATTGTTGTTTATTACGGGCCCTTTTTCTGTATTGTTAGTTTTCGTTACTAAGTCTTCTATATTTTTGTTGTTCTGGTTAACTTAATCAGTACTTGTCAATTATTTGGCTAGAAAGATTCGTCTCAGGAAGCATAATCGTGGCGATAATATCGTTTCCAGAAAGCCCATGCCGAAGAGTGCGCATAATTTTCTTGGTTTATTGCATTGCTTCATTGTTTTATTAGGCTCGACGCCTTAGCGTTGAGCGTAATAGCTATAGCGACGTGGCTGGCTGGCTGGGTGGCTGGTTGGGTGGCTGTAACACTCCGCTACTGTATCAAAACGGCTAAACCTATCGGAAAACTTTTTCGAACATCTGAAAGCCCCATCATTCTAGTTTTCTAAGACCCCTGCGCCGATACAAAATTCTAAGGGTAACCCCATCAGCGGGGGCGTTAAATACACGATGTGTGTGAAAATTAGCGATTTTCGTTCCATTTTCGACGTACATCGCCTAATAACTTTTGAAGGAATAGAGCAATCCACTTCAGATTTGGCACAGACATAGAGGACGGACCCCTACTGCGTCCGGACCACAAAACGACCCCCAAGTGGGCGTGGCCTGGGTCACGTGATCGAATTTCGAAATTTTGGGACCCCCTAATAACTTTTGAACGAATAGAGCAATCCGCTTCAAATTTGGCACAGACATAGAGGACGGACCCCTACTGCGTC
>Ga0209678_1000574_pt1 | contig 11304 bp, 4 predicted proteins | sample WorMetilvaeELBA1_FD_187404 | JGI IMG/M metagenome (GOLD analysis project Ga0209678, IMG submission 187404) | Marine gutless worms symbiont microbial communities from Max Planck institute for Marine Microbiology, Germany - Olavius ilvae ELBA.1... ...
GTCCCGTCAAAATCGGGCCCAAAAATGGCGGTTTTTCGGGAATTACGGGGTGTAAATGTTAAATTTTTGTCTTCTAACCCCGAAAAGGCACATCCTTGCGCGGAACCGCGTCGTTTGACGTATTACGCGTGAAAATCGGTTCAGGCGTCTAGGCTGTAGGCTGTTGGAAGAACCCGGAAAAAAAGAAGCCGAGTACACATTTTGATGCGCAAATTCGCGCATAAGGGGAAAAGAAACCCCTGGAGGGATCGCAACTAAATTTTGCACGTCGGTAGATATCCATGACCTAATCACTTGTGCAAGTCTTTGTGACGATCGGTTAAGGGATTTGGCCGTGGCAAGGGGTCGAATTTGCCGTTTTCCCATTGACCTGCGTCGTCGCCGTTACAACAAGTGGCGTCGTGTGGTGAGGCTGTAATGTAAATCGGGCTTTAAAAGTGTTAGTTGTAACCGCGTCATAAGGTTGTAGGACCTACGATGCCATCACAGCGCACCGGCCTACTTCAGCACGGTCTGTATATAACATTTTGTTGATAACACTGTTGTAGCCAGACAAGTCGACGCTGAACAGGGTAGCTATTCACGAAAGTACATCGTACGTACGACAGAACAGCGGTCGTAGGACCAGCGTCGCAGGTACAATACGACGTATTCACAGAATAGGTGATCGTGTTTCACAGTTAGTGACACTGGGCAGAGGTCTTGAGCATTCGTTCGCATCATTCGTTCGCTAGCTCTTGTTCGTTGCTGTCGTGGAGAGTTATCGTCTGAGTCTACCGTGTTCGTTCGTGTTCGATTCGTGCTTGTCTACGTCGCTGTTCGTTTTCTTCTGTATCGTCCGTGTTCCTGTTCGTGCTCGTCTACGTCGTTGTTCGTGTTCGTCTACATCCTTCATCCTGTTCGTCGTTGTCGGTGGGTGTTTATTTTTTTGCCGCGCGACGCTATGCGTAAAGCGCGCGTTAGTAAATCGCGAACTGTGAACTTCGAACTGCAGAACCGGTTAAACGCGATCCTTTAAGACGTACTTTTGGTGCGAACTGTAATTAAACACTTGTCTCAAACAAGCATTAAAAAGTGTGAAAGAAAGATGCGAGTAGGCCTATATGTACAGCTGCTATGCAAGTTGGTACTGATTCATTTTCTGTCAGCTAGCTGCCGCGCAGTGTATTGTAATCGCCCTTGTCTGTATTTGAAACGGGCGAGCGGGCGGGCGTTGTTTGTTTGTGGGTCTGTTACCGAGATAAGTCGAAATTGCGTGCATCGATTTTCACCAAATTGGGTCTATAGGCGAAGGCGTATTACAGCTGATTAAATTTTTGTTGACCTGTGCCCCCGGGAAGGGGTCTGCGGCGGGGCGAAAATTATTGGTTCCGCGTTATTACGGCCAGCGTGCAGTTTGCGTCTGTATGAGCGATTTTTTCCATTTTGGTGTTAAGTTACTACGTACATCAGTGATATTAATTGAACGAAACCAACGAAACCAGGCGTTCCCCCCTCCCCCCCCCAAAAAAAAAAAAAAAAAATCGAAGTTTGGGGGGACTAGTAAAAAAACTTTTCGGCGCTAATCTATCCCGCCAATCGTCACACCAAGTATTGCCACGGATATGGAACTCGCTGCTAATAAGTCTAAGACAGTGTTGAAGTCTAGAACAATTCAAGCGTTTACTAAAGACATTTTTGTTTAGTGCGTAAGGCCACGGCGCCTTGTGATATTTTACTTAAAGTGCGCCGCATATAAATCCACTTACTTACTTATTTACTTACTTACCAAGTCTCCGCCCTTGACTGGGGCTCAGCTCCTTGGGACCGGAGATAATAACCGCATAGACATAATTCGTTATGTGTATGCGGTTATTATGTCCGACTGCCTAGGCGGGGCATTAACCAATAATGCTGAGGAAATGATGCTGTCTGACGTCTGTCTGTCTGTCGCGTACACGGGGCCTAAGTGGAGAATAAACAGGCCTAAGAAGACTAGCATTGGCATAGAGGTAGCCCGCGTCACAGGTGGCTCGGACACCACTTTAAAGGTTAAAAGGTCAAACGACAAGGTCTTAGAGGCGGGGCTTACTGTAGTGGCCTCCCCCTCCCCCTACAACTTGCTTTATTATGCTCACGCCCCTAATGGGCGGCGAATGTAAGTGGCTATAGTGGTTTATCCGCTACTTATGCGTACAGTATTTGTCGTAAAATCACCGTATTCGGCGTTTAAAAATTTATGGGAAGGGTGTTTTAAGAGGTCAACCAGGCTATTGCCTTTGTAGAACTGCGTCGCGCGGATTGTCAGTGATAACTGATGTTATTATTAGGTAAAATAAAGATGTGGCAATGTTCAGAAACTCGTCGAGTCGTTCGTATATGTTATTGCCAAATTTCTTTGTCGGCCTGGTAGCTCTATCATTCAAGTTTATGACCCCCGGCGCCGGTACCCAACTCTAAATAGAACTGCTTCAGGGGGTGTAGAATACCAGGTGTGAAAAAAATGCAATTTTCGAATGAATTCATCGTTTATCTCGGAAACTGCACCATATAAGGCTATAGTTAGTAAGCTTGTAGTTAGTCAGTTTATTATCGCGTGTCAGCGTGCGGTGCATATAGAGCGCGATATTGTTTTACCAGTTCTGTCGGTCTGTCTGTCTGTCTGTCCGTCCGTCCAATGCTAGTATGTATAACGACCAAATTCAGCAGGATAACCCATATGGTGAGCTATATTTCGACGGGTCATCCAAGTCCCTAGTACAAGGGGCGGGCCTGAGCGCCCCCTAATTTTGGGGTTCTTTTCTAATTATGGGGTCGTCACAAGGGGGTTGGGCCCCAGTGCTTTATAATTTTCGGGTTCCCTTTTATTTCTGCGCATAGGAGACCCGCTGTTGTAGGACTACAAAACTTGACGTGGTAATAAATGGAGAGGGGGCTTGTTTTAGGCTGTAGCCACGCTCCCACTGCAATGGCGGTAGGGCTGCAGCCCTCCCCGGTTTAGGGGTTCCGTTGTAGTTATGCGTACGGTGCACACTTCGTCATAGAACTACGACATTTGACGTGGTAATTGATACGGGGTGGACGGTGGTGATGTTTTTAGCGGCTGCCACGGCTCCGTCCCAAGGAGCGGAGCCCTACTCAAGGGCGGAGACTTGGTGTGACGATTGGGGGGATAGATTAGCGCCGAAATTTTTTTTTACTAGCCCCCCAAAGTTCGAATTTTTTTTTTTTTTTGGGGGGGGACACCTGGTTTTGTACAGATATAGAGCAGAACAGGCAAATTCACCTTTCGTTTCGGAGGTATCATTTAATACTAATCTGTATCGCTGTATCGCTCAATTTATATATCACTCGTATCGTCTGAGACGTCTGACGATGACAACATTTGACGTCATGCATGATGTATATATTACGGGTATGATCCAAACACACTAGACTGGCAAAAAAGTAAGTAAGCCAAAGTCAGCGTTAATATTACAGTAGAATAAATAAGTAAAATAACGAACGTGATGCAGCTGTTAAGCTTTGATGTACCGCGAACACGTAACAAACTGTAACACTGCGGCAATTTGTGATGACATTTCTGAAAATATTGGGGGAATATAAGCACCTCTGTCCCCCAGCTCAACTTTCGAGGGGGGACCGTCCCGCCCTGTTCCCCCCCCTAAGTTACATGTAAGTCCCTAAATTTGGGGGTTCTCTTCTATCTATGACGAAATGTTTAAAGTACAACCGAATAGTGGCGAGGCATATCGTGGCGGCTGCCCGCCTACAGCTTTTTCGAGAAGTTATTTGCTGTTTGGTGCCGCTGCGCGCTTCCGCTGCAGGTCTGTGCGGGCGATATCGTGGTGGCCGCTCGCTTACAGCATGTTATGCCGTCGCCCACTAGGCGCATTAAGCGACGATGCTGTCTGACGTCTGTTTGTCTGTCTGTCTGTCTGTCTGTCTATTGTGTACATCGGGGCTAAGTCGAGAACATAGAGGCCTACGAAGACAAAAATTGGCATGGAGGTAGCCCATGTCACACGTGACTGGGGCACCATTTTGAAGGTTAAAGGTCAGTGTAACAGGGAAGATGGGCCATATTGTGGCGGCCTCCGGACCAGCTTGTTAAAGAAGTATTTATTGCCAGTCTGTCGACTAAACGGCTATATATACGCAGACATGGTAGTCGTCGTCTATTCGATCTCGCTGTTTATTATGCCCGGCCCCTAATAGGCGGGGGCATTAAGCGATGCTTTTGTCTGACGTCTGTCTCTTTCCTACTTATGGCGTAAGTCAAGAACTTAGATGCATCTGAAGACTAATATTAGCGCTGTGGTATCGCACGTCAGGCGGCACTCGGACACCATTTTCAAGGTCAAGGTCATGGTAACAGTCCGCTTTACTCACCTCGGTCTTAACTGTCAGGCAGCTGCAGCGGTGAGCGTTGAAACGTATTGGTCGTTTCAAAGTACAGGTACGTTGTGGTGTGGTCGGCGGCACTAGGCGCTTCGGCGCCCACGCAGAGAGGAAATGGGCGGGGTATATCGTGGCGGTCGCCTGCCTACAGCTTGTTCGAGAAGTTATTACCGGCGAAGCGGTAAACTGCTGGTATTAAATTTGTACTCACACGCTAAAAATCACGTTTGTCGCCTCGATCGTTGCACCGATTCACGTCAAAATTGGCAGGACTGACGAGTATCTGGGTCATTCATATAGAGCGCGATATTGTTTTACCAGTTCTGTCCGTCTGTCTGTCTGTGTGTTCCTCCGTCCAATGCCAGTACGTATAACGACCAAATTCAGCAGCGTTTAAAAATTTATGGGAAGGGTGTTTTTAAGAGGTCAACCACGCTATTGCCTTTGCACAACTGCGTCGCGCGGTTTGTCAGTGACAGCTGAGTTTATAATTCGGTAAAAAAAGATGTGGCAATGTTCCGAAACGTGTTGTCGTGTCGTTCGTATACGTTATCGTCGAAGTTCTTTGTCGGCCCGGTAGCTGTATCATTCTAGTTTTTGACCGCCGGCGCCGATACCCAACTGTAAAGGTAACTGCTTCAGTATGGGTGTAGAATACCAGGTGTGACAAACTGCAATTTTCGACTGAAATCACCCTCTATCTCGGAAAGGACACCAGATAAGACATTAGTATAGTTAGGTAATTTATTATAGCGTGTCGGACTGTGGTGTATACAGAGCGCGATATTGTTTTATCAGTTTTGTCCGTGTGTCTATCTGTCTGTCAGTCCGTGCAATGCCGGTACCTTTCGTTCAATTAATATCGCTGATGTACGTAGTAACTTCACTGCAACGCCGGCGAAAGCCGTCGCCGCCACCGATTTTTAATGTTCCATTCCAGGCTCAAAGCTCACCTTTTCCACAAATGTTTTCGACCATAGACTGCTATCACCGACTTGGACTGCCTTCTGGATTATAGTAGACCGGAGTTACTCTGCTCAACGGTTTCCCATTTTTAGTTATTTTTTTCTTTTTATTTGGGATTGTGCGGCTTATCTGCCAGCTTTGGAGCGCACGTTAATATAGTATCTTTACTTATTTACTTACTTACTTACTTACCTATAACGACCAAATTCAGCAGGATAACACATATGCTGAGGCATATTTCGACGGTCATCCAAGTTCCCACTAGAAGGGGGCGGGCTTGAGTGCTCAGTAATTTTTGGGTTTTATTCTATTTATGGGGATCATTACAAGGGGGCGGGCCCCAGTGCTCCCTAATTTTGGGGTTCCGTTCTATTTATGCGTACAGTAGAGCCTTTGTTCTAGGACTACGAAACTTGACGTGGTAACACATGGAGAGGGGGCTTGTTTTAGGCGACAGCCACGTCCCCACTGTAATGGCGATAAGGCTCTAGCGCTACCCAGTTTTGGGGTTCCGTTCCAGTTATGCCAACAGTGTACCCTTTGTCGTAGAACTACGACATTTGATGTGGTAATTGATATGGGGTGTTGATGTTTTTACCGGCTGCCACAGCCCCGTCCCAAGGAGCGGAGGCTGCGGAGCCCCAGTGTTTCTCTAAATTTGGGGGTTCTCTTCTGTCTATGACGAAATGTTTAAAGAACAACCGAATGTGCGTTGTAAGACATATCGGTTGGATTTGATTTTGATTTTTGCCTGTTATCGACGCCCTGCATCTCAAGGCTGCGTGTCTCTGTTAGGCTCAGTTTTGCGGTTTGTCCGCTACTTATGCGTACGGTTGGGGTTACGGTAAGGTTTAGGGTTAGGTTTTGCGTCAAATTTAGCAATCAGCACTACATTTCGGGCAAATGACTCTTCGGACAAGTGACCTGTAATCCACTGTTTGCAAAATAGTAACTTTCAAGTGGAACCCCTTCATTGGGGGTGCAAAATATAACGAGGCTGGGGAAAATTTGCAATTTTCGACTGAAATTACCGTTTATCTCGGACATTTCTATCGTCATAAACTGCAAGGCATATTGAAAGTTTAGATAATAGAAATGAAGCCACATGTTTCATTATATCCCCGCCGCTAATTATATATTAAGCGATGCATTTGTCTAAAGTCTGACTGACGACGTCTGACATCTGTCACGTACACCGTGAATAATATCCATGAAGCCCTCAGCTACTGTCGGGGGCATTAAGTGATGATGCTGTCTGTCTGTCTGATGTCTGAGGTTTGTCTGTCGCGTATATCGGGCGTAAATCGAGAAAGGAGAGGCCTCAGAATACTGAAAACGCAAAATTGTTGTGTGAATCACGTGACACGTGATGCGTGCACCAATTTTGAGGTCAAAAGGTCGGAAGTCATGGTCCCAGGGCGAGGGGCATATTGTGGTGGCCACCCGTCAACAGGTTGCTTTAGGACAGATCTACGCCATTGCGAATCTTATTATGTCCAGCCCCTAATAGGCAAAGGCATTAAGCGATGGTTTTGTCTGACGTCTGTCTGTCGCGTACATCTGGCATAAGTTGAGAATAGACAGGTATAGGAAGACTAAGATTGGCAATCGAGTATCTCACGTCACACGTGACTGGGACACTACTTTCAAGGTCAAAAGGTCTAGGTTATGGTAATAATCCCCTTTAATCATTGTGGCCTTAACGCGTCATGGCGGCTGTAGCGGTGAGCGTTGAAAGGTATTGTTTCTTTGAAAGTACTGCTACGTTTTGGTGTGCTCGGCGGCAGTAGGGGAATCGGCGCCCACACAGTGAGGATAGTGGCGGGGGCATATCGTGGCGGCTGCCCGCCTACAGCTTTTTCGATAAGTTATTTGCTGTTTGTTGCCGCTGCGCGCTTCCGTTCCAGGTCTCTGCGCGCGATATCGTGGTGGCCGCCCGCTTACAGCTTGTTATGCCGCCGCCCACTAGGCGCATTAAGCGACGATGCTGTCTGACGTCTGTCTGTTTGTCTGTCTGTCTGTCTGTCTGTCTGTAATAAGAGAATTTGTGAGATACTAGGGCAGTCTTTGGTGTCATTGCAACGTCAGAAGCACAAAGGTGAGATACGTTGATTTCTCATAACTTTTATGTTCTTAATCGGGTTTGTCTGTGTGAATTATCACATGGCAAACAGTGGAAGTGACGTTTAATAAGTGTATAATCCATATGAAAACAGGTTCAAATTCTACTTGCGTTATGTGTCTTACTGTGTGTCTTGATATGTCGTTTAGTAAGCACGCAGAATGTCCGTCCAACCCCGAGCGTCGCATGGACCGCAGCAGCTAGCGTACAATGCGTGGTGCAGATGCTGTCGACAGACCGGGTCAACTAGTGACGACGCCGCAGTCGACTGTACACGCCAGCGCTGCTGACGGTGACATTACTCTTTCATCTAATGCAACTGTACGGCCGCCGTCGCAGTCTGGTTATGAAGTCACCCGACTATCAATTACGCAGACGTCACCGCCGCTGCGACCGTGGACCAGTCTGGTGCATCTGGTCGTGACGTCGCTGTTCTGTCCGCGCCACTGTAGACCGATTATGACATTAGTCGCCGTCCTACTGTGTCTACTACGCTAGGAGCGCTGCTGCCGTGGACTGTGTCGCTGACTGATGACTACACTGTACCGGCCGTACTACAGTCAACTGTGCACACCCGTAATGTCATTCATCACTGGCTATACGGGCCGCTCCGCCGTCACTGACTTCATTCACAGACCGATCAGCTGATTTCGCGTAGTACTACGCCGGTTACTACGTTGCCGTTCTACACCGTACGAGATCAGCCGATTGCGCGTGACGTTACCGGCATTCATTCATCACAGCCTGGACGTAGTACCACGCACGTACCACTGCTGCTGCTGCACGTGATCAGTACTTATGATGTTCATGATAACTCATTACTGTCATCTGGTCCGCCGGTCTCAGCTCAACCTCCGCTTGCACGAACGTCGCGCAGTGACTGACAATAGGCAACGTCGACTGCTGCTCTCCATGGAGATGCTATGGATTTCGCGTGACAGTTAACATATTCCTTGCAGGACCAGCTGGAGCGTGCTAATGCGAGAGAGGAGTGCTGTGTTTATAACTCTCGACGCTAGCAACACGAGGCTGGTGCGACACAAGACCGAGCTATGGACGATACACAACGACAGCAGAATCATGCTTATGATCGCGAAATGGACCGAGAACGCCGTGTTGACCCTCAGGCTGAAGCCGCCACTGCTCGCGAGGAGACTGTTAGCACTATTCGACACATTGATGGAAAAGTCGTGCAGTGACTTACTGCAGACTGCCGACTTACGAGATAAATCTGCACGGCTTTAGCTCAAACTGGAGCAGGCTATAGCAGATGCTGCTGCTTTTGCATCCGCTACTGCTGCGACCCAGGCGACGACCCTAGATGAGACTTTAGATCCCAACGTACATCTGGGGTGTCCAACCACTAATGTTTCAAATGTCTTCAGTTGTTGATTTGCTGCAGGCAGTCAGACGGATTGATAATGCATTTTCTATTTCGGTCGATAAAATCCATTCGTCGAGGACTAATACTGCCACTGCTGTGCATGCAGTTGAGAATGTAATTTTTGATGAACTATTTCTGGCACTGTTTGGGGTTATTGTAGCAGAGAGGCGCCCTTGTAGTGACTCACGCTCTGTCACGGCGCCTTACAAGTCGGCGTTCTGTTATTATTAGGCTCGACGCTTTAGCGTTGAGCGTAATAGCTACGACGACGTGGCTGGCTGGCTGGCTGGGTGGATGGGTGGCTCGTTGTCTGTCACAGCCGGTATTGTATCAAAACAACTAAACCTATCTCAAAACTTTTTCGACCATCTGATAGCCCCACCATAGAAGCATTCGGGACCCCTTACGCCGATACCAAATTCGAAGGGGAATCCCTTGATCGGGGACGTTTAATGCAGTGGGTAGGAAAAATTGGCGATTTTCGAAGTACATCGCCGTTTATCTTAGAAACGGTATGAGATAGGTCGATGGTTACTATGAAACGTTAATAGGAAATGATGGGTGCCGGATTGGATGGTATAATTTTCGATGACCTTGAGTGACCCCCAACCCGGATTTGAAGGTCACGAGATAATTACAAGTCGAATATCTCAAAAAGGGAGCGTGTTAGGGACAAAGTTACTAAAGAACACTAATAGGAAACCATACGGGATCTATCGAATGGTAACACTTTCGATGACCTTCAGTGACCACTGACCCCGATTTGAAGGTCACGATATTTTTCGACATTTATTATCTCAGAAACGATAGGAGATAGAGCCATAGTTACTATAGACGGTCAATAGGAAGTCGTATGCGCTCTATCGACGGGTGATATTTCCAATGACCTTGAGTGACCCCTAACCCGGGTTTCAAGGTCACGGTATACTTACAAGTCCAATATCTCCAAAACGGTGCGTTCTAGGGACAAAGTTACTAAACAACACTAATAGAAACCATACACAATCTACCGAATGGTAGAACTTTCAATAACCTTGAGTGACCTCTGACCCCGATTTCAAGGTCACGACGTTTTTCGACATTGAATATCTCAGAAACGACACGAGATACAGCCCTAGTTACTATTGAACGTCAATAGGAAGTCATATGTGTTCTATCATATGGTGATATTTTCAATGACGTTGAGTGATCCTTAACCTAGGTTTCAAGGTCACGGGATACTTACAAATCGAATATCTCAAAAACGGTGCGTTTTAGGGACAAAGTTACTAATGAACACTAATAGGAAACCATGCACGATCTACCGAATGGTACAACTTTCAATGACTTTGAGTGACCTCTAACCCTGATTTCAAGGTCACGATATTTTTCGACATTGGATATCTCAGAAACGACACGAGATAGAGCCATAGTTACTGTAGTACGTCAACAGAAAGTCATAGGTGCTCTATCACATGGTGACATTTCCAATGACTTTACGCACCCCTAACTCGGTTTTCAAGGTCACGGCATTTTTGAAGTCGAATATCTCAAAAATCGCGCATTTTAGGGACAAAGTTACTAAAGAACACTAATAGGAAACCATATACAATCTATCGAGTGATATCACTGTCAATGACCTTGAGTGACCTTTGACCCCCATTTCAAGGTCATGAAATTTTTTGAAGACGAATATCGTAAAAACGGCGCGTCTTAAAGCAAAGTTACTATTGCACAATAGCAAACGATATGTAACATGTGGAATGGTACCATGTTTGTTGACCTCGACTGACCGCTAAACGCGTCGAGCCCGTTGTCAGCATCAGCTGAGCTTCTTGTTATGAAATGTGACCCCAATTATTTTGTTTTTCAATTTCATGTGGTAGAGGAACTAGAAGTACATCAGTCAAGACTGCTTACACCAGTCTATTCGCACCTACTACCACATTTTTTGTTGTTCATGCTTCTGCTATAATAGTTGGCCAAATGCAAGTCACAGTATACTTAAAAGTCGTATATGTGAAATTGTTGTGTGGACGACCGCCACAATATATCCCGCGCAGAGAAAGTTGTGACCGAGTCACGTGTGACGTGGGCTACCTCTGTGCTAATTTTAGTTTTCCTGAACGTCTATGTTATCGATTTGGGCAAGCTGTGCGCGATAGACAGACAGACGTCAGACGTCTGACAGTCGTCAAACGTTTGACAGATGTCATGTCATCATTGCTTAATAGGGTAAGAAAGTAAGAAAGTCACGAAATTTCACGATAACAGTAGTTCCGGACAGTTGACTAAAATAATTCTATCTGTGCAGTTTGAAGTGGCATCCTATGTTATTAGAAATAGTGAATTGTCGTGTAAAATTGAGAGCGACGTAGCGATCAATCGTGCGTTGAAATTCGTGTTGAAGACAAATTTGCAGTTTGTTGCGGCGGAAGTTCATAAGAGACATCATCAATCGTCATCAACCATC
>Ga0209678_1000577_pt1 | contig 11197 bp, 10 predicted proteins | sample WorMetilvaeELBA1_FD_187404 | JGI IMG/M metagenome (GOLD analysis project Ga0209678, IMG submission 187404) | Marine gutless worms symbiont microbial communities from Max Planck institute for Marine Microbiology, Germany - Olavius ilvae ELBA.1... ...
TTTAGAGAAAACGCTGCTAAATATTGATTTGCTATTGTTCGCCATCGTTTTGAACGGCAGTAATTTAATGAGTGATAATTAGCGGCCGGGCTAACTGGAAAAACGGCCACTTTTCGTTCAGGCACTAATTATATGATTCCGAGCGCCGATGGACGGATCATTATCGGTGGATCGGACAGCAAATACTATCCCAATGACAGCATCGCACCGGGCAATAATAAATCCGTTTCCCAAGATATTATCAAAGATTTGCTTGAAACTTTTCCGCCGCTTGAGGGAATCAAGGTTGATCATACCTGGGGCGGGCCGACGGCACATACACTTGATTCTGCCCCATCTGTTGGTGTTATGGGGGAATATAAAAATATCTATTATGGCGTCGGTTATAATGAGGGAGTTCCATCTGCCCAGACAGGCGGCAAAATGATAGCGGATTTGATGGCGGGTGAAAGCAATGAGTTTACCGAACACTACATAGTTAATCGGAATATTCCCTACGCCGGCCCAAAAGCGTTACGTTCCTTTTTTGGCACTCTGCGAAAATGGTATTTGGTAAATGTCATTAAAAGTGACGGACACTTATAAATTAAGGAGGAGAAATCCCGTACTGACACCGATTGGGGATGGATTGATGCGCGACCCAGTCAGTGCGAAGGGTCCGCTATACGATAATTGTTTTGGAAAGGATGACTCCGCGGCGCTCTCTTCAATATGTCTTCTGGTTATAGACTTCGAATGAAAATTTTTCGCCTGGAAAATATTTCTGCAGTCTTATATCTGCCGACCGTGCATGGCCTTCCATGCCCTCGACTCTCGAGATACGACTCGTTACAGCGGCTATCTTTCGATTCGCCTCAGGCGTTATCTTTTGGTAGGTCAAGGTCTTTATGAATTTGCCGACATTCAATCCTCCTGTATAACGGCCTGCCTTCTTTGTGGGCAGGATATGGTTGGTTCCTGAAACTTTATCCCCATACGCAACCGTGCAAGCTTCACCAAGAAAAAGCGATCCGTAATTTTCGAGCCGATGTAGGTACCAATCAGTATCAGCAGTGATAATTTGAACATGTTCTGCTGCATAATCATCACTGACCGCAACCATTTCCTTGCGGTCTTTACAGAGAATTACTTCACCGTAATCGTTCCATGCAGATAATGCGACTTCCGGTTGAGGTAAATCGTTGATAACCTTAGGTATGATTTCAATTACTTTCTCACCCAACGCTCTCGAATCAGTAACCAGCCATACCGGGGAGTCGACGCCGTGTTCGGCCTGACTTACCAGGTCAACTGCCACGATCATGTGATCCGCCGTATTATCGGCAATAATCATTGACTCGGTCGGACCTGCGAAAACGTCAATCCCGATTTCACCAAAAAGCAACCGTTTAGCCTCAGCGACCATAGCATTTCCGGGGCCTACAATGATATCCGCCCGTTTTCCGGTAAATAGCCCGAAAGCCATGGTTGCTATGGCTTGTACGCCGCCAAGTGCCAAAATTGCATCCGCTTTAGCCAAGGTCAGGGCGTAAGCCACCGCCGGATTTATACTTTTACCCCTTGGGGGTGAACAGGCCACCACGAATGGAACACCAGCTGCTTTTGATGTTGCCACGCTCATTATGGCAGAAGCTGCATGCGCATATCTGCCGCCGGGCACATAACATCCTGCACACTTGCACGGCACCAATCGTTGCCCCAGAGTCACCCCTGGATACATCTCTGTTTCAAATTCGAGCAGGCTATCCTTCTGCTTCAAGGCAAACTCGTATACCTGGTCATATGCGAAGGCAATGTCGTCTTTGACCTTCTGCGGCACAGAGGTGATTATCTGCTGGATTTCATCATCAGATAAGATGAAATCGCGAGTCCAATTGTCGAACCTGGAGGCGTATTCTCGAACAGCAGGTTCGCCGTGGGTTCTGATTTTGTCGAGAATTTCTAAAACGGAGGCCTGAATTTTGTCTTGATCAGTTGTGGCCTCCTTGATCGTCTTTTTTAAATAAATTGACATACCGTGTTACCTATCTCATAACTCCAATGCCGCCTTGACCGATTTTAAATGTTTTGACGGTGGCGGCAGAATAGAATAGATCCGCCGACTTGCGACGAGCTCCCATCGACTTGCTCGAGGTCATGGCCTGTCGAACGGCAGTCGAGTCGAGGCGAACCACAAATCCTCAATCTTCAGTTCCGGCTTGTCCGGGTTGGGCGCTCAATGGATACTTCCCAAACCGGGCGGCAGCTTCGAACATCGCCATTATGTTTTGCGGCGGAATATCGTTTTGCATGTTGTGTACCGACCCCAGAACATAGCCACCGCCCGGGCCCAGCTCACGGATCCTTTTGGCGACTTCCCGTTTAACATCCGCCGCGGTTCCTTGCGGCAGCACTTCTGTTGTGTCGATGGCGCCCCAGAAGCTCAGCCGCTTGCCGTATCTTTTCTTCAGCCTATCTGTCGCCATGTCGGTCGCCGTAACCTGAACCGGATTCAAAATTTCGACTCCGATGTCTATCAGATCGTCAAGCAGTGCACTGACCGCTCCGCAGCTGTGGTAATAGATTCTGGCGGGAGTCAACTCTTTGACAAACTGAACCAGTTCAGCCTGATAGGGCTTTATCATTTCCTGATACATGGCTTGAGACATGTAGGGACCGGTTTGCATCGCCAAATCATCCGCCAACTGAATAACGTCCAGGTATTGCCCCACCTCGCCGAGAAAAAGTTTGGCATTTTGTTTACGAATTTCCAAAATTTTTGACAGCAGCGCGTGGGCAAAATCCTTGTTGTCCATCAAATCCATAAAAAATTCCGTCAGGCCCCTCAAATACCAGGATTGTTCAAATACGTTGCCCGGCGATCCCATACACCCCACGATGGCATACTCGCCCTGGTCATAGAGCTGCTGCGCTTGACCTTTGATGCTGCTGAAATCCAGCAATTCCGCCGGGTCGGGCCACGGATATTTTTCCAGGTCGTCAAGGGTCGCCGTTTGCAATGGATATTCAATGATGCTCGCATACCCGGCTTCCACTTTTCTTTTCACCCCCCACTCGTCGACAAATAGCGTTTCACCGGCTGCCGATTCAAAAAGCTCGGGTTCAGTAACCATTGGCGGGCGCACATGGCGGCAATCTATGGAAAAGCGCTCGAGAATCTGTTCATCCACATAAACCGTCTGCCATTTATGGGACATCATCTTGGTCGGCAGGTCTTTCAATCCAAGATGCACTTTAAAGTTTTCATACGAATCAACCATAAACGTGGTTTGCCTGCCGCCGCAATCAACCGGCACCCGATCCGGCACTTCATGATTCAAGGCGGTTAATACTCTGTCACGTGAATTCATATCGATCCTTATCTTGGTTTCAACTCCGACGGAGCACCCTGCCGGCATGGTCTGCTGTTCGCTTACCCCCGCTGAAGGCGGTGACGCCATTGACAATTACGTGCTCAATGCCGTCCGGATACACATTCGGGTTGGCAATGGTCGAGTTATCCCTTAATTTTCCCAGATTGAACAGGGTCACGTCGGCAGCCGCACCTGGTATGAGGCGGCCGCGATCGATCAACCCGACCCGGGAGGCCGGTAAACTGGTGATGCGCCTCAGACCCTCCTCCAGGCTCAGCACCTTTTCATCGCGCAGATAATGGGCAATGTATCGGGCCACCCAGTTATAGCCCAGGAAGCCGAGTTTGTGGCCGGCCAGCACCCCGTCATTGGCTAGGGCCATGGTATCCGATTCAACAGCGGTCCGGGGATGGGCCAGGGCCAGGCAATTGTCTTCTTCCGTGAAGGCTTCGCTGGTAACGGTGATCTTGCCATATCCCTGGCCTTCTTCTATCAGGAGATCAAAAACGGCGTCCCAGGCGGTGGTGTTTTTATCATTGGCGATTTCCTCAATGGTCCAGCCCAGGTACCCGGTGTTGACCAGGCTGCTCAGGAGCCTGATCTTGTCCCATTTTTCATCGACTGCCAGTTGCCAAATGGGCAGCGGATTGACTTTCAATTTTTCCCGGCCGGCAGGGCTTTTAAAAAGCGCCATGAGCTCATCCGGGGCAACGCTGAAGGCCCAGGACGGCAACAGGGCCATCAGGGCGGTGTGGTTCCAAATGGTGGGCAATATATCCATGGCTACATCCAGCCCTTCTTCCCGGGTCCAATCGATCATTTGGAGCGTGTTGCGCATGGTATGGGCCGGGCAGCCGTATTTGGGATTGACGTGCGAAATCTGCAGGCGAACCCCGGTATCACGGGCGACATCCAGGGCTTCGCCAAAACCGACGAAATACCGTTTGTCCCGGTTGCGTGAATGGGTTGCATAGAGACCATCTGCTTGGGCGGTTGCCCGACAGAGGGCTGCCAGTTCATCGTACTGGGCCATCTTGCCGGGATGATACTCCAGGCCGGTGGTCAGGCCAAAGCCGCCCTCCTCCAAGGCCTGCTCCAAAAGGCGTACCATGGCCGCTATCTCATCATTGGTGGCGGGCCGCGGCGCATTGGGGCCCATGATGACGTTGCGCAATGCACCGTGGCCTACCATACCGACGACATTCGTCGCGATATGGGCCTGATCCATCGCTTCCAATAGTTCGGCATAGGTCTTCCAGGTCCCGAAATCTTCGGAACCGACGACATTGAGTCCTTCTTTGCGGCTCTCATCCGTACAGGGGGCCAGGCTGAATCCGCACTGTCCGATGACTTCGGTGGTCACCCCCTGTCGGATCTGGCTTTCGGCCCGGGGATCCACCATCAGGCTGATATCGGAATGGGTGTGAATGTCGATAAACCCGGGGGCCACCACCAGCTTTGCAGCATCAATTGTCTCTTTGGATTCGGCTTCGGACAATTCTCCGATTGCGGCAATGCGGCCGTCCTTGATTCCCACATCACCCTCAAAAGCCCGGCTGCCGGACCCGTCGATGATGTTTCCATTGGTAATGAGTATATCAAACATAGGTTTCCTCTGCTGCCTGCCGGATGACGGCGGCGATGATTTTGCAATCCTCCAGGGTGAAGGTCAGGGGAATTCTAAAATCACATAAAAATCTCAACACGCTCCGTGTTTTGGGCAGGGGTTGAATCGTTTTCACATATTGCCAGTTTTCCCATGAACTGGTGAAACCAATGGGCTCTTTCGCGCCGAACCACTTGATTTCCACACCTCGCTGGGCGCAGGCATTCAAAAAAGTCTCCGCCTTGTCCACATCCTTGACGGTCAGAGTAAATTGCAGAGATGAACCGACATAACCCTCATTGGCGTGGCGTAGGGGAAGGCGGATGTGGGGAACATCTTCCAGTTCCTGTGCGAGCAGATCATAACGTTCGTTCCAGCGCCGGCAGCGCTGATCCAATTCGGCCATCTGGGACCGAATCAGGGCGGCTGTCAGGTTGGACATGCGCAGACTGTAATTCGGGATCAGCTGTTTGTGCCGTTCAAACACTTCCAGGGGCGGCCTTGAAATGTGGCGCTCATAAAGCATGTATGAACCCGAATAGAGGATAGTTTTTGCGATAATATCCTCGTCATCGGTTACCAAAAGCCCGCCTTCGCCGGAGTTCAGGTGCTTGTATGTCTGGCTGGAATAACACCCGATTTTTCCAAAAGTGCCGGTGAACCGGTCACCCCAGCGACAGCCGACGGTATGGGCGCAATCTTCAATTAACGTGATGCCCAGACGGCTGCAGATATCCGACACCCGGTCCATATCGACAATGTGGCCCCGCATGTGGGATAAGAGGAAATATTTTGCACCTGACTGCATCGCTTTTTTTTCCAGATCTTCAAGATCGGTCAGGTAGTCGTCCGTAATTTCTACAAACACGGGCGAGGCGCCGGCGTTTTCAATGGCACCCGGTACCGGTGCCAGGGTAAAAACATTGCACAGCACTTCGTCGCCCGGCGATATTCCGGCGCACTTGAGCGCTACGTAAATAGCACTTCCGCAGGATGAGAGCGCGGCACAATAGCGAGCACTAACATAATCGGCATACTCATTTTCCAGAATTGCTACTTCGGAAATTTCGCCGGCCGCTGTGTTGTATCGATGCAGCCGTCCTGATTCCATCAATTCCACCGCACGTTGGATGCCGGCCGCAGGAATCGGCTCCTGCCGGGTGAATTCTTTGGTGAATTTTACCTTTTTGGTGGATTGCGGGTTCATTGCGATAGTACCTTTAATTTTGGCCTTCTCTGTAAAATCGATTAGTCCAATATCGCATCCATATAGGCGTAAAGGGCCGGAGAACCGCCTGTGTGGACGAACAGCACATTCTCATTTTTCTTAAAGAAATCCTGCCGGATCAGGCCGATTAAACCGGCCATGGCTTTGCCGGTGTAGACCGGGTCGAGCAGGACGCCTTCCAGGCGAGCCGTCATGGTGACAGCTTCCACCATTTCCTTGGTGGGCAGCGAGTAGCCGGGACCAACGTAGTCGTCAACGCAGCTTATGGCGTTCTGCGGCATTTTGTCCCTGACACCTGCAAGCTCTAAGACCTGCTGTGCCAGGTTGTGCACGATGGTTTCCTGAACATCTTTTTTACGGCTCACATTGACACCGGTCACCGGGATATTGCTATTGCTGCCGTAAAAGCCGGAGATCAGTCCGGCATGGGTGCCGGCGCTGCCGCTGGCACACACCACGTGATCGATGCGAAAGCCGGTTTCGAAGGCCTGGACCACTATTTCTGCGGCACAGGCGACGTATCCCAGCGCCCCGAGGGGGGACGATGCCCCGCCCGGGATTACGTAGGCACGGCGGCCGGCAGCCGCCACTTCATCGGCCACGGCTTGCATTTCAGCGGCCATATCGGAGCCTCCGGGGACCACTTTGACCTGTTCCACCCCGAGCAGTCGGTACAAAAAATTATTGCCGCTGGCCTCTGGATTGTAGCTGTCGGCTACCCGTTCTTCCAGGACCAACCTGCATTTCAGACCTTCTTGCACAGCGGCGGCCAGGGTCAGGCGGCAGTGGTTGGACTGAACTGCACCGCAGGTAATCAGCGTGTCCGCCCCTTTCTCCAACGCATCGGCAACGACAAATTCCAGTTTTCTGGTTTTGTTGCCGCCCCCGGCGAGTCCCAGCAAGTCGTCTCTTTTCATGTAAATCATCGGCCCGTTGAGTTCGGCTGAAAGCCGCGACAGTTTCTCAATCGGGGTGCAGCCCGGGGTGTAGCGTCGACGTGGAAAATTGGTCAGATTCATGTTTCAGCCTTTCTTTAGTGGGACGTTGATTTTGCTATGGTTTAAACTCTTTGCAGCCATTTTTTCAGTCGGACCGGTCCGTCGGAACTCTCTTATGAAACATTAAATGCGAACCGCACAATATCGAACAAGAAATTTCGAATGATGAAGTGTGGAATCGCTTCGCTCTAACTATTTCCGATTAATATAAATCGTTAGAATACCTTACTTCGACATTCATTATTCCTTGTTCGATATTCATTATTCGATTTTTTAGAGTTTCAATTTAGATTAGACTGGTTGTCCTTTAGCCGGAGGTCGTGCCCTTAGCGAATCACCCGGCCGGCATTGATTTTCATACGTTCGGCATCTTTTATGGCAAATTGGCCGTTTACGAGAACATGCGCGATGCCCGTTGGATAAACACAAGGGTCATGGATGGAGGATCGATCCGAAATGGTTGCGGGATCAAAAATAGTGATGTCCGCCCGGCACCCCGATCGTATATAGCCTCTATCTGCCAAACCCAGTCTTTCAGCGGCCAGGCCGGTTACCCGGTGGACCGCGTCCTCCAAGGTGATGATTGATTCCTGGCGCACATAATGTTCGAAGAGCCGGGCGATCCAGCCGTATCCGTTCAGAGATCCGATCATGCCCGCGAGTTCTCCGTAGGGAGCCAGGGCGAAAGTATCTGAAATCACGTTGCATTCGGGTTGTTTCAGGCACAGGCGAACATCATCTTCCGAAAAGTTGTCGGAGGTCCACATCAAACTGTGCAGGTCATCGCCCGCTTCCAAAAGAAGATCGAAATAGGCATCATAGGGGTCGACACCGCGCTTTCGGCCGATCTCCTCAAATGTCATGCCGATCAAATCCTCGTGGCGGCTGGATCGCAGTAAAACGATTTTGTCCCATTTGCGGGCCGGAACCAGGAGCCAGACCGGATTTGGGTTGAACTTCATTTTTTCCCGTTCCTCTGGATCTTGCAGGCGTTCGATCAATTTATCTTTGCCGCCGTCCAGGGCCCAGGCCGGCAGCGAAGCGGTCAACTTGGTATGAGACCAGACAGTGGGCAGGACATCAAAGGCGACATCCGCCCCCGCTTCCCGGGACCAGTGGATCATTTCCAGGGTGTGTTCCATGGCCTGGGGCGGGGCACCGAATTTTGGCTGGATATGCGAAATTTGAAGTTTGACACCGGAGATACGCGCCAATGCCAGGGCTTCACTGAATGCCAAATCATAATATGCGTCCCGATTCCGGACATGGGTCGCATACAGTGCGTTGCGTCTTGCCGCCACTTCACACAACGGAGCGATTTCTTCCGGGCTCGAAGACTTTCCCGGCCAGTATTCCAGGCCGGTGGAAAAGCCGCCGGCACCTTCATCGAGCGAATTTTCGAGCAATTGCACCATTTTCTTGATTTCAGTCGGCGAAGCCGGACGCCAGGCATCCTGCATGACGGCCCGGCGAATCGTTCCCTGGCCGACGAGGGCCATGACATTGAGGCCCAATTGCTGCTGTTCGAGCCGCGCTAAATATTCGCCGAAGGTTTTCCAGGAAATGTCGATGTCAGAAAAGCGGTCGGGGACCAGTACACTGTCTATCTGCGAATTCTCAAGCGGTGCCAAACTCGTTCCGCATTGACCGATGACTTCGAGGGTCACGCCCTGGTGGACCTGACTTTCAGCCGCACCGTTGATCAGCAACGTAAAATCGGAATGGGTGTGAATATCAATAAAACCGGGGGCCACAACTAGCCCCTCGGCATTGATTTTTTCCCTGGCCTCTGCATCGGAGAGCGATCCTACGGCAGCTATGCAATTCCCGTTGATTCCCACATCGCTTTTGAAAGCCGGTTTACCGGAACCGTCGGCGATTTCTCCGCCCAAGATAATGGTGTCAAACATCATGATTGAAGCCTCCCTAAATTCCTTTATGCTAAAATTGAAAACCTGGTCCTCTTGGCCAGTTCAGATAAAATCGGCTGTGTAGTGAATACATGCCGTGGCATTTATCTTGGCACTTGCATAAATTATATTACTATTATAGTAATATAATTTCTATTTTAAAATCCAGGTATCTATTTATTTGCATTATGTCAAGAAATAATTTACTATTATCGTATTAGTATTATATAAATTTGATATATTACTCAAATATTATAACCCTCGTGCTATTGACAAAAATTCGATTTAACTTTAAATTTTAATCTATTTTAGAAATTATTGAAAAAAAACTGGATTGATACTGACAATGACCCCGGAAAATGATCAATATTTTTCAAAAACTATCGAAAAGGGCCTCGCCATACTGAGCCTTTTCGATCGCGATCACCAGCAGCGCAGCCTTACCGAGCTTTCCGAGTTAACGGGCATCAACAAAACATCGGTTTATCGGTTTGTAAATACACTCCTGCACCTGGGATATTTAAAAAAAAACAGTAGCAATAAACAGCTGAAATTAGGTCCGATTGCCTTTGTTTCCGGCCACAATTTCATTAATGGTTTTGAGTTGTTCCAGCGAATCAGACCGCTTATCGATAAAACCTTCATGGAGCATAGTGTTTCCATCGATTCAGCGCTGTTGCACAGCCAGACCCTCATTTCACTTTATCGCCGGGAGCTGCCGAATCTGATATACTTCAGGCTGCCGCTGGTCATGGACGACCTATATGCCCGCGCCATGGGAAAAGCCGTGCTTTCCCATTTAGACGAGAGCAGCCTGTCTCAATTTCTTGAAACCGTCCAGCGTAAAAAACTGACACCCAAAACGATTGTCAATCTTCATGAATTGCGACAAGAAATTAATTTAACTCGCAATAGGGGCTATTCGATCAATAACGAAGAATATGTGAAGGGACTTATTTGCATCGGTGCTCCGTTGATGAATTTTAATACCAGAAGCGTTGCAGGTGCCGTCAGTCTCGATTTCCCGACAGCTGAATTTTCATTGAGCATGATCGAACGCAATTATACCGGAATTTTGACTAAGTTGGCCAGCGAACTATCCGAAATTATTACGAACACGGATATGTAGAATCTACCCGGTATAAATAGTAGTACCTTAGGCCTACCAATTACCCTCATCCAACTTTTTCCATTTTTCCCGCATTCCACTTTGCCAACGATGCGCTGGGGTTAAAGCACGCCCCTCGGAGGTGGCGCAAAGCCACGCCCACTGGGCCGGATCTATACTTGGAGCAGTCTCACCATGGGTGGACCATAATTTAACGTATCGGAATTTCTACAACTTACTGATAATATAAAGGTTTTTTTTGGGCTTTCAAATTTACCCCGAAAATGGATTAATGGAATACTGGAATGGTGGAATGCTGGTCTGCCGCAGCCGGATCAAAAGGATATAAGCCATTCTAATTTTATCGATAATCCAATCGGTGGCGGGAACATTAATCCAACATTGCATTATCCCAAAGCCCATTATTCCAGTATTCCAGTATTCCATCTTTCCAATTGTGAGCGAAGCGAACTAAGTTCAAAAATAAGCCTTGACATGTCCAAACCAAGATATTAAGGATACTAAAATTGTAAATCTGTTACTATAATTGAATTTTTTGTTTCAAAAAGGAAGGAGGAAAAAATGGCACTTAAAAAAGCGGTTTTTAGTGTAATGATATCCGTTATTGCACTGGTTTCTTTGGTGGTTCCCGGGGGATTTGCGGACACGCCAAAACAGGGGGGAACCATGGTGTATCTATCCAGTAAGATCCCCAGTTTGAATCCCCTCCATGCCCAGTATGACGTCGGTCTCGTGTCGTCCCAAGTCTTTGCTACGCTGGTCAGGTTGAATGAAGACAATATGCCGGCACCTTATCTGGCGAAAACCTACACCATTTCGGAAGATGGTCTGACCTACACTTTCAATTTCAGGGCTCCTGACCTCGCGTAATTTCAATTGCAACTTATTGCGCGGCAAATACCAATTTCATTCGGGTGCCGGGGTAGACGTATGACTCCTGATTCATGACATCGCATAATTGTTTGAGAGCTCG
>Ga0209678_1000578_pt1 | contig 11195 bp, 11 predicted proteins | sample WorMetilvaeELBA1_FD_187404 | JGI IMG/M metagenome (GOLD analysis project Ga0209678, IMG submission 187404) | Marine gutless worms symbiont microbial communities from Max Planck institute for Marine Microbiology, Germany - Olavius ilvae ELBA.1... ...
AAGATAACTACCGTTTACGAGTTTTTAATGCAAGTAAAAAATGCATTAAACTGGAAAATCTTCGTTTTCCTTTTATGCGATATTAATCAGCAATATCAAAGAGTTCTGGATACCCGTTCGAACACTAACTATACATTAATTCGCACATCACATCATGTTTGCGAAAGATCTATCTGAAAAAAGTCTTTGGCCACCAAGACACTATGACACGCAGTTTTTTATAATCAATTTTCTTTGTGTCGTGGTGCCTTCGTGGCTCTTCTTTCCGGTTCATCCGAGTTGGGATTAAAGGACGGTATCGAAAATGAGTCAACGCTATGAAGCGCAAAGCCTGATTGCCTTTGCGCAGTCGCTGCTGAAAAAATCAGGCCTGTCGTCCGATCGCGCGACCGTGATCGCCGATATTCTGGTCGAAGGCGATCTAATCGGTCACACGACCCACGGCCTGCAACTTTTGGCCCCCTATCTAAAAGAGCTAAAGGAGGGCGGCATGTCCCGCACCGGTGATCCCACCGTGCTGCAGGATCGTGGGGCGGCGGTCACCTGGGACGGCAATTATCTGCCGGGCCCCTGGCTGGTTTGGCTTGCAATGGACCTTTGTTTCGAGAGAATCGGAACCCACCCGGTCATGACGGTGAGTGTACAGCGCAGCCATCACATCGCCTGTTTGCAGGCTTATCTCAAACAGGCAACCGATCGCGGCCTGGTGATGCTGCTGATGTCATCGGATCCCTCCTGCGGTTCGGTGACCCCTTTTGGGGGATGCTCGCCGCTTTTTACCCCCAATCCGGTTGCCGCGGGCTTTCCCACCGACGGTGAACCGGTTTTGATCGACATCAGCACATCCACGACTACCAACGGCCTGACCCAGCGGCTTTACGACGCCGGCCGACGCCTGCCCCATGAATGGCTGATCGATAATCAGGGCCGCACCAGCAATGATCCGGCGGTCCTTTTCGCCGAACCGCCGGGGGCTATTTTGCCCCTGGGAGGTATGGAATCGGGACACAAGGGGTTTGCATTGGGTTTGCTGGTCGAGGCATTGACAGCCGGGCTGGGCGGCTTCGGCCGCAAGGACGAGCCTGGGCGCTGGGGTGCATCGATTTTCATGCAAATCATCGATCCGCAGGCTTTCGGCGGACAGGATAAATTTAGGCAGGAAACCGGCTGGCTTGCCGAGGCCTGCGGCAACACGGCCGGATTGCCCGGCGGGTCGGGGGTGCGTCTGCCCGGCCGCCGTGGATTGGAATTGCGCCGGCAGCATCTGGCAAACGGCCTGGAGTTGGCACCGACCATAATGCCGCTTTTGGAACCGTGGGCGGCTAAACTGGGCGTTGGCTTGCCGGACTAGCCAGGCAGCTTGTAGTCTTTGCCCGCAAACTGGATGTTTGCGGCATCCTGACAGCGCGGCGGTGAAACCGCGTGCACGCCTTCACATTCAGGACATCTGCCGACAAATGTAATCAGGGTAAACTCAGCGCCGCATCCCTGACATACAGTGTCCAGACCGCCGTTGGGAATAAGCTGGTCTTTTACGGCGCCGCCATGGGCACCGTATACAAATTCAACAAGTTCTCTGCCTTCCGCAAAAGGACCGGCTCCGCTGCCGCATCCAACACAATCTCCCATCATGTCTACTCCTATCCTGAATCCCTTAATTCAGTATCTATTTTACAACCGTTAAAAGCATCTTAAAACGCACAACCCCGGTTACGGAATGCGGAACATTGGCCGGCATCACCACTACCTGCCCGGCCTGTACGGTCATCTCTTTGCCGTCGATAATAACAGCCGCCTTACCGTCAAGGACCTGCAACATCGCATCACCCGGGGCAGTATGGGTGCTGACGCCTTCGCCTTGATCAAAGGCAAAAAGGGTAATGCTGAGGGTGGAATTCTGGGCAAATGTCCGGCTGACAACCCGACCGGTCTCATAGTCAACCAACTCGGCCAGATTATGAACGTCTGAAAAAGCAATGTTTTTGATAAATACCGGTTTATCCATTAATTCTCCCGGCGGCTGGCACCAGCCGGCTGTTGCCAGCCATTTCTTAATTTGATTTTTAGAAGGCGCTGTGCCCGTGCTCATCACCTTGCCGTTGATAATCAGAGCAGGGGTACCTCTGACCTTATACTGAGCGATTTGAGCGGCATCGCGGACATGTTCGACCTCGGCTGCCAGTCCCATATCGGTCAATGCTTCCATGACCTCATTTTCTAAACTGTTGCAGACAACACAGCCAGCGCCCAGAACTTTAATCACCAACTCCGAATAATTTTCAACTTCAACGGCCTCGCCGATGAATTTTTTAAACTCCCGGACAAATGCGTGCCCGTATTTTTCCTGTGCCTTATCAGGAATGAAATTTGCTTTCGACAGCCGCTTTACCAACAATTCGGCCACTGCATCATCCGGCTGTCCCGCATACTCCTCGGCCATGTTTTCAAGGGTTTTTTGAAGGCCCACAATGCCAAATGTGTGTTTGCCGATTTTTATTTGGCTGACTTCAGTATCTGTCATGGCTTTGCTTTGCCTTTTCATTGATAAGACCGGTCTATCTATATGGAAGCCGAATCCTTAAAATGCGATTTAAAGACTAGCCTGTCAAGCGGATATGAGCGCCCGGATATTGAACGCGTCGCCCACCCATCATCGCTCGATCTAAATTCGTCGGCATCGCCATGGACCACGAGAGTTGCCTTAAAAATCAAGGATTGATCAACGGATTTTTGGTGTGTGACCATCGTATACAATCCCGCAGGTCAGCCAGAAAACTGCCCGGGTAGCCTCTGGAATATTGTATTAAGCCTTTTTTTTTGTCTCTGGCGGGCCGGTACAGGTAGGGTTCGATCATTTCAAAAGACAGCGTATCAGCTTCTGCCTGATGCGCTAAATTCATCCACTCGCGGCAGGGGGCGATGATCTTAATTCTTTTAATCAGCCCTAAAGCGAAATCATACTTGACGGATACTGTTTTCTTCCTGGTATTGTAAATGACAATGGGCGGGTTATTGAGGTTTTTATAATTTTCTTTGGATTGAGATAAAATTATCCCGCAATGATCCTTGGTCATACATACCTCTTAGCCGTTGCGTGGGATTGATTTATGTGATCATGCCTGCCGGGGAAAACATAAATTTGATATTTTGAGAACCGTATTCTTGATAACCTATTTTAGTCTAAAGGAATCGCTGTGATAAAATGGGCGGGCCAAAAAGAATCAATCATTACAGGGCGGGTTATTGATTACATATCGCATTTCGTTGAAAGGCATAGTCTCACCTTTTTATCGAGAATAGCAATGGCCTTGGAAAAATTCTCGTCACTTACTTTGGGCGGCATGGATTCCACTTTTACCAATCCCCGTTTTTCAGCCTCACTGACCGTGAATTTGCGCTGCTTCTTTAATCTGCCGTATAGAATTATGATCTGCTTTAATTCAATTTCATCATCATTGATGTACACATATGGATTGGTCGAATCCATGAGCACCTCTTTTAATTAAATTAAACGTTGGCAACACAACATCCGAGTGGTGATCAGGCATGTGCTCGTGTACGATTATCAGCCGAAATCATGGATGTCAAGAGATTCGGTCGGAATAATAAGGCTGGTTAGCTCTTGCGAAGCAGGTTGTACAATGTCTCGGGGGTCAGGAAAGTAAATTCATTATCGCCAAAAGTGATGATATCCCGGTCGCTAAGTTTTTCAGGATCTTGATTTATCCTTCGTCCACTGATTTTAGTGCCATTGGTCGATCCGCAATCCTGTATATAAAATTCTCCTTTGGAGATAGTAATTTTGGCATGTAATTTAGAAATAGCCAAATCTTTCATATCCATATCACAGTCTTTCGTACGACCGATCGTAATGCAGTTGTCAGGGGAGTCAGATTCCGCCCTTTTAACCAAGGGATAAATGGCATAGGGCAAGCTTGAACCGGGACCGGATTTTTTAGAAATTTGATCATCCACATTGATGGTGTAGGTTTTGCCGACGTTGTCTGTGCCCATGTCGCCGCTCTGATTCTCTTCAGGCTGTTCCGTGGAAGTTAAGCATTCTTCGCTTAGGGCCGACCCCATCAACACCGGATTCTTGACGAATACGATGAAATCGTCTTTGCCGGACTCTTTGAAGAACCATTTCAAGGACGCCAGCGTTATCCTGCCCGAAGGCCCCAGCATACTGGAAAGCGCGCCCTGGGTTGGTGATGCCTGGTCCGCGGATCGACCTGATATTCCCGGTGCGCCTTTTATACGCTCTTTAACACGGCTAAATAGGGAAGTCGCCATTGTCGATTACCTTCTCTTTATTAATGATATTATTGATAAATAAAATCCGCATATCTAATACAACCCGATTTTTATTTGGATATTTACTATATCGACTATAAACCCACAAAACTTTAATTTAATGGAATCAAAATTCGAAACTTCAACGAATTTCATAATATCCAGACGCGAAATCAAGGCGCTGGTATCGGTTTTTGCCAATCCAAATCCGCCGCAGCTAGGCGGCAGCGGATGCGGGCACAAATCCGGACGCTCACTTGCATTTTCAGCTGGATATGTTTATATTTGTAGCTCATGAATGATCACAACGAAAAAATACCCGACCCCAAAGAGCTGGAAAAGGAAATCGGCGAATTCCTGGCCAAGAAATTTGGTGAGAACGTAAAAGTCGTGTCACCTACGGCTGTGCCCCAGGAGGCCATGTTGGACAAATCCAAGGATTCCGGCGAATCCAAGCCGAATATAAATTTCGATCTCAAGCCGGAAGAGTTGATCAGCTATCTGGATCAATATGTCGTCAAGCAGGACAGTGCCAAAGCAATCCTGGCCACCAAAGTGTGTACCCACTTCAACCGTATCAAACGCGCCATCGATTCGGAGGACTCCACCGCTGCCATGGTCGGCCGCATCAAAAACAACGTGCTGATGATCGGCCCGACCGGTGTCGGAAAGACGTATATAATCAAATTAATTGCTAATAAATTAGGTGTGCCGTTTGTCAAGGGTGATGCCACCAAGTTTAGCGAAACCGGTTATGTCGGCGGAGACGTGGAAGACCTTGTGCGCGACTTGGTCAGGGAGGCCGACGATAATATTGAGCTGGCGCAGTATGGAATTATTTATATCGATGAAATCGATAAAATCGCATCGAGCCACAATTTGATCGGAGCCGACGTGTCGCGCACGGGGGTACAGCGGGCCCTGCTGAAACCGATGGAAGAAACCGATGTCGACCTGAAAGTGCCCCATGATCCCATATCGATGATTCAGGAAATCGACCGATTCCGCAAAACCGGCAAACGGGACAAGCGCACGGTCAACACCGGCAATATCCTGTTTATCATGAGCGGGGCCTTTACCGACCTGGTGCCGATCATACAAAAACGCCTTTCAAAACAGGATATTGGATTTGGTGCCCGCATTCGCAAATCAACCGAGGAGATGGATGTCTTAAAAAATATCCGGTCGGAAGATCTGACTCAATTTGGCTTTGAATCGGAGTTTGTCGGACGCCTGCCTGTCAGAGCGGTTTTTGAGCATTTGACCGAAGATGATCTGTATCAGATTCTGAAAAATCCCAACAACCCGATCATTCTGGGCAAAAAACTCGATTTTGCGGCCTACGATATCGATGTCAAGTTTGAAGACCGGCTGCTGCGTAAAATGGCAAAACATGCATTTGCTGAAAATACAGGCGCCAGGGGACTGGTCAGTGCAGTTGAAACAGCCCTGCTTGATTTTGAAAGAAGGCTGCCGTCAACCGGTATCCGGCAATTTCCCGCAACGGCCGCCGTCATCGAAAACCCGGCTGAATCCATTGCTTCACTGGCCGATGCCTCCCGGTCGCAAAATACGAATAAAATATTTGCGCAGCTGATAAATCAGGAAACTGAAATTATTAGAGATTATTTAAAGGAAAACAAAAGCAGCCTGGCGGAAAAATACAGCCTGACCATGACATCTTCCCGCATGGATCTGGTGGCGTCCTGCTATGCCAGGAACACGTTGGACATCGGCAACATCATTACCAAAATAAAATCTTTTTATGACGAAATCAAAAAGATTGAACTGTACTTTTTCAAAAACCATGATATTAATATCGTTTTCGAAGAGGATGCCATCGATTTCATTATCGAACAGCTGATCGAGGCTTCTTTGGAACTAAAATTAGTTTATCAAAAAATAGACCAGGATTTTCAACACGGCCTGAAATTAGCCCGTGAGAAAATCAACCGCAATCGCTTTTTTATAACCCGTGAAGCCCTCCTAGATCCGGAAGCTTATGTCGCCAATCTGATCAAAGATGTCGTCAAACTGCCTTCTGACCCGGCTATCTCGTGATGGAACCGAATCTATGATTGGAATATCAAAACTTTATTGTGGTACAGTCGAGCCTTCCGATGCCCTGCGCTATGGCCGCGACTCATCAAAACTACCCTCTCATTTACTGCAATTTTCCAAAGATAAACGCCCCGTGGTGGTCTGGAATGTCACGCGACGCTGCAATTTGAAATGTGTACACTGCTATGCCCACGCCAAAAACGTTCCCTTTGACAATGAATTGAGTACAGCCCAGGGAAAAGCATTGATTGAGGACCTGGCCGAATTCGGTTCGCCGGTAATGTTGTTTTCCGGGGGCGAACCCCTGGTTCGCAAAGACCTGCCGCAGCTGGCCGCCTATGCGGTGGAAAAGGGAATGCGTGCGGTTATTTCCACCAACGGTACCCTGATTACGCCGACCATGGCCCGCACCTTGAAGGAAATCGGTTTGTCCTATGTCGGCATCAGTCTGGATGGCATGCAGGAAATAAACGATCGTTTCAGAGGCGTCAAAGGTGCATTTAAATCCGCCCTGGAAGGGATTAGAAACAGCCAGGAAGCCGGGATCAAAGTCGGATTGAGGTTTACCGTCAACAAATTCAATGTTGACGAAATTCCGAAAATATTTCAACTACTTGAAGAAATGGACATCCCCCGCGTATGTTTTTATCATCTGGTATATGCCGGACGCGGGTCCGAATTGGTCAAAGAAGATCTAAGCCATGAGGCGACCCGCAAGGCCGTGGATCTCATTATCGATGAAACCAAGCGCCTATTTAACAAGGGCAAACCCAAAGAAGTTCTTACGGTGGACAACCACGCCGACGGTCCCTATGTGTATTTGAGGATGCTGAAAGAAGATCCAGAACGTGCCAAGGAGGTATTGGAATTGCTGCAGTGGAATGAAGGCAACAATTCCGGCCGGGGGATCGGTTGTGTCAGCTGGGATGGAGAAGTTCATCCCGACCAATTCTGGCGGCATCACAGTTTCGGCAATGTCACCCAGCGGCCTTTCTCGGAAATTTGGATGGATACGACCGAAGAGTTGATGGGCAAGCTGAAAGAAAAGAAAAAGCATGTCAAAGGGCGCTGCGCCAGCTGCAGTTGGCTGGACGTGTGCGGCGGCAATTTCAGGGTGCGTGCCGAAGCGGTTTCCGGCGATGTCTGGGCGCCTGACCCGGCCTGTTATTTAACGGACGAAGAAATCGCCCTGGCGCATGATGCCAATCACTGCGATTAATTAATGCGAATAATTGAATTGATGGATTAAACATCGGCAATATTCACTTATCGCCTATTTTGTTTGGAATTTGGATTTTTGGTCATTGGGAATTATTTGAAATTTGTTCTTTGTTATTTGTTATTTCCATTTTTATAGTGAATAAGCTGGTGAGCACTGATTTACCCCAATTGCCCATTATTTCTCACTGAAATAAGGATGACTATATGTTATTTCCAGACTATCGACCTAGACGACTTCGGCAAAGCGAAAGCCTGCGGAACATGATCCGTGAAACCCGATTAACGGTAAACGATCTGATTCTGCCCTTGTTCGTGATCGAGGGCCAAAATGTCCAGAATCCCATTCCGTCCATGCCCGGCCACTGCCAGCTGTCAATCGACAATTTTCTCAAGACGACCCAAGAAGCGTATGATTTAGGAATTCCGGCGATAATCCTTTTCGGTATACCCGAAAAAAAAGACGCCCTGGGCACCAGCGCCTACGCGGACAACGGCATCGTTCAAAAGGCCGTCCAGGCGGTCAAGGAAAAATTACCCGAACTGGCGGTCATCACTGATGTTTGCCTGTGCCAGTATACGGATCACGGGCACTGCGGGATCGTAGAGGGCAATACCATCGACAATGACGCATCCCTCGACCTGTTGGCCCGCACGGCCCTGTCCCATGCCAAGGCCGGCGCCGATTTGGTTGCTCCTTCCGACATGATGGACGGTCGCGTGGCCGAAATCCGCGGCGCCCTGGATGACAACAACTTCAGCCAGGTTGCCATCATGGCTTATTCGGCCAAATATTGCTCCGCCTACTACGGTCCATTTCGCAGCGCCGCTGATTCAGCTCCCAAATTCGGCGATCGCCGAACCTATCAGATGGACCCCGCCAATTCCCTGGAGGCCATTCGCGAAGTGACGTTGGACATCGAGGAAGGCGCGGATATCATCATGGTAAAACCTGCTCTCGCCTACCTGGATATCATCTGCCGGGTGCGGGAGGAAATTGATCTCCCGGTGGCGGCTTATAATGTCAGCGGTGAGTTTTCCATGATCAAAGCTGCCGAAAAAATGGGCTGGATCGACGGGACCCGGGTGATGATGGAAACGCTCACGGCCATCAAGCGTGCCGGCGCCGACCTCATCCTGACTTATTTCGCCATCGATGCCGCCAGGGAAATGCGCGCCTAGTTAAAAAATCCCTTATAAGTATCCTATTAAGTTAATAATATGAAACACCAACACACGAATTCAGAATCCACCTCCGCTCATCCCCCTCAAAAAGCCAGCCCCAACACCCTGCGTCTCGTCGCATGGGAAACGACCCGCAACTGCAATCTGGCCTGTGTTCATTGCCGTGCATCGGCCACCACCGGCCCCCACAGCGGAGAGCTGGACACGGCCGAGGCTTTTAAGCTGCTGGATCAGATCGCGGAAGTTGCCAAACCGATCATCATCCTGACAGGCGGAGAACCACTGCTGCGCGATGATATCTTTGACATTGCCGCCTATGGCAACGAAAAGGGTTTGAGAATGGTAATGGCGCCCAACGGCACATTAATCACCGAGCCCGCAGCCGAACGTTTGAAAGCGTCGGGAATCAAACGCATCAGCATCAGCCTGGACGGTGCGACTGCCCGGAGCCATGACAAGTTCCGAAAGGTTGAAGGTGCCTTCAACGGCGCCGTCAACGGGATGGAAATTGCTAAAAAGGTCGGGTTGGACTTTCAGGTAAACACCACGATTACTAAAACGAACCTGGACCAAATACCCAAGATTCAGCAATTGGCCGTCAAAATGGGGGCTGTAGCCCATCATATCTTTCTCCTTGTTCCCACCGGCCGCGGCAAATATATCGTTGACACGGAAATCAATGCGGCTGAGTATGAAGAGACCCTGAATTGGTTTTATGACCAGCGGGACAAAACCCCTCTGGAGCTCAAGGCCACCTGTGCGCCGCATTACTACCGGATTTTGCGGCAGCGGGCCAAAGAGGACGGCAAATCGGTAACATTTCAGACCCATGGATTGGACGCCGTTACCCGGGGCTGCCTGGGAGGCATCGGCTTTTGTTTTGTCTCCCATCGCGGGGATGTGCAGCCCTGCGGATTTTTGGCTGCCGATTGCGGCAATGTCCGGCAACGCTCATTCGCCGATATCTGGAATAATTCCCAGGTGCTGACCGATCTGCGCAATTATGACAAATTACAGGGCAAATGCAATCCCTGCGAGTACAAACGCGTGTGCGGCGGCTGCCGGGCCCGGGCTTTTGAGGCCACCGGCGATTATCTTGCGGAAGAACCCCTCTGCAGCTACGTACCGCGCAAACCCAAGGATTGCACAAAGACCATTGCCTAAAGCATAATAAAGGGTTTTAATCGCTGACAACGGTGCGCTATAGTCAAAGTCACTATAGCTAGGACCATTGATAAACACCCTGATTCTCAGACCTAAATCCTACTGTTTGTAAACTGTCTGCTCGAATAGCTTTACCCCAGATCAATTTTAGTATATTTTATTATCATGGACCCGACGCAGGCGAGTCTTAAGCGAGTCTTAATTATTCATTAGTCATTTGTCATTAGTCATTTAAAAGAAGGGGCAATTGTCATGAAAATCCATTCCCTGATGGTTCCCGATCCGATTACCATAACGGCCAATGCCTCGATCGGTGAGGCGATCGAATTGATGAAAGTCAATTCGATTCGACATCTTCCGGTAATCTCCCAGGGTCGCAGACTCGAGGGCTTCCTGACCCTGGTCGACCTGAAGCAGGGCCTTATACCGTCCATGCTGGGTGATCTGACGCTGCAGGACCTGATGATAAAGGATCCGATCACGGTGAGTCCGGATGACGATATCGAATTTGCAGCCCAGCTCATCTACAAAAACAAGATCGGCGGCATGCCGGTGGTCAAAGGCGACCGGTTGGCGGGAATCATCACGGCCACCGATATTCTGAGAACGTTTATCGATATGATGGGTATTCTCTCCTCCACCTCTCGTATCGATGTTGTCATCAGTGGTCAATCGGGCAGCCTAAAAACGGTACTGCAAATCATCAATGACAAGGGCGGTGACATTATCAATGTCGGGATGACTTCACACCAAACCGACAAGCGCATCTACTATTTCAGACTGGCGGCCTGCGAGACAGCCGACATCAGGCAGGCCTTGGAACAACAGGGCTATGAAGTATTGGAAGCGATGGATTAGGTCGCTAAATAGGAAATTAGGAGTCTTAATGGCCAAATATATTTTAACGTTAATATCAGCAAGCTCGGCGAAATGTCTAAAATTATGAAATGCCTAAAGTGCCTAAAGTTGAGGAATTCTATCGATTTTAATTAATAGTCAGAGTCAGGCATTGAAACTATTTCGTTTTTTATTTCCAATTCGCAAGCTGTTGGCCGTAGATAAAATGATCGGAGCAGGGCGACACCATAATTTTCAGACCTCGGAAATTCGTCTGAAAAAATGACTGTGAACCTTTGTACGTAAAGGAATTGCATGAAAATTGGACACGGGTTCAATTTAGGGATTCAGGAATTTAGGAATTTAGGAATTGAAGGAATTCTATCTATTTTAATTTATTGATTTTATCCTTTAATCCCCCAATCCCTCAATTCCTA
>Ga0209678_1000579_pt1 | contig 11185 bp, 7 predicted proteins | sample WorMetilvaeELBA1_FD_187404 | JGI IMG/M metagenome (GOLD analysis project Ga0209678, IMG submission 187404) | Marine gutless worms symbiont microbial communities from Max Planck institute for Marine Microbiology, Germany - Olavius ilvae ELBA.1... ...
TTTACAGTGACCGCCCGAGTTATAGAGTTGGGCAGGCGAGCGAGCTTCACCCTTCGGGCTCGCTCACCTGCCCAGCATCTATCTCTCGTAATGGTACCAGTTTCATACAAGTGTTCAGGTGTCAGGATTTAGCAACTCGGTTCCCTGACACCCGAAACCTGACACCTGACACCTAAATTCTTTGAATTGCGCTGTAACTGTACCGCAAGAGCCCCTTTTTCCGAGCGCAGTCTCGGAAAAAGCTTAGAACCTATTTATTAAAATCACCTCATGTTTGCGCAGAATTGGTATTGGTTAATCGTTTAATAGGAACGAAATCTGTTTTTCTATCTCACTGACTCCAAAAAAGTAAGATCAGGCTCTCAGCCATTTCTGTTCGCAAATCCGCCGGGGCAAAATAACGAGTAGCAAATGACGCCCAAATGAGTGCTTTTCACTCATTTAGATTTCAAGTTCTCTAGGAACATCCCGTTTTTCCAGCTTTGTCCCATACGGCTAATAACCTGGTAACTTCAATTTCACTTGATGTATTGCCTAAATGCAGCTAAAGTATTGGAATAGCTTTAGAACATGATGCCACAAATATATGCTTGATATTTATGCACCTTCGCCCCTTGCCGGGCCGGCGGCTCAACCCATAAAATCCGAGAATTTAATATTTGTCAATCCCCTAAAATAGCTCAAAGCCCTGACAACCGTACCTTCACCTTTGAAAAATACACCTGATGGTCAGAGAAAAAGAAAAATTTTTGCCAAAAATTTTTAATATGATAATTATTGCAGCCTGGTTCGGCAAGAGTCGCGGCATTGCTGCGAAGCTCGGCTGCAAGCTTCTGCCCGCTCTAATGCTGACAGTCACAGGCGGGTGTCTGGCTGCTGCGTATGCGCCTCATCAGGTCCCCGAAATCGAGAAACCGGTTGCAGCCCCCGCCGATTTTTCCGGTATCGCAGAGCTTTGCTGGATCGATGATCTCGTAGAGGAGGCCATCCGCCAAGGCGATTTGCCGGGTGCCGTGATCCTCGTCGGTCAAAACGAACACATTTTGTATCGCAAGGCTTTCGGCCATCGGGCGTTGGTCCCCGATATTGAACCGATGACAGTCGATACGATATTCGACCTGGCTTCCCTCACCAAAGTCGTTGCCACCACGACCAGCATTATGCAGCTTATCGAAGCCGATCGGATCTCCCTGGAGGATCCGGTATCCAAGTACATTCAGCAGTTCAAACGTCGCGGCAAATCAAATATTACGGTGCGCGACCTGCTGACCCACATGTCGGGATTGAGGCCCGGCTTCAATCCGGCATGGCGTTGGAACGGCTATCGCGCAGCCATTGAAAAGATCTCAAATGACGTGACGGTGACAAAGCCCGGTGAGAGCGTCGTATACAGCGACTTGAATTTTATATTGCTGGGTGAGATCGTGCGGCGGGTGAGCGGCATGCCCCTCGATCAGTTTGCGAACGAGCACGTCTTTAAGCCGCTGGGAATGCACGACACAATGTATAATCCGGCGGCAGGCCTTAAACCCCGGATTGCACCTACCGAGCGTTGCTGGAAGGCAGCCCGACCCTGCGGAGGCCCGGATGGCAAGATGCTGCGCGGACTGGTTAACGATTCCGCTGCCCGTCGCATGGGAGGCGGGACGGGGCACGCCGGCCTTTTCAGCACGGCGGATGATCTGGCCATTTTTTGCCGGATGCTGCTGAGCGGCGGCGCATTCGGTCAAACTCGGATATTATCACCGGCGACCATCGACACCATGATTGCCCCGTCAACGCCGGTCAATGAAGGCTGGATTCGCGGCCTCGGCTGGAGCCTGGACACCACCTTTGACGGCCGGCTGGAAAAGCGTCTGCCGCTGCCCTTCGACCACTCCGGCTTTACGGGCACCAAGCTCTGGCTCGATACCGAGTCAGGCCTGTATATTGTTTTTCTTTCCAACAGGCTTCATCCGGACGGCAGAGGGGACGTAACCGATCTGCGTGAGAATATTGTCACGGTTGCCGTCAGCGTTGCGGCCGACCGAGCCGATTCAGCCGGGTATTCTGCAGGGGTCAGCGCCTCAAGCCTTGCACAGTCAAGTTCATTGCCGGAAAAATCCCAGCCCCGCGGCCGGGTTCTCAGCGGTCTGGACGTACTGCGCGCAGATGATTTTTCCCGGCTGCGGGGCAGGAGAATCGGCCTGCTTACCAACCAGACCGGCCGGACGCGCGACGGTGTCAGTGCCATCGACTTATTATACCGCGCCCCTAATCTGCAGCTTGTCGCCCTCTTCAGCCCGGAGCACGGCGTGCACGGCATAATGGAGGAGCACGTACCCTCATCGCGTAACAAAACAACCGGGCTCATGATCCATTCACTGTACGGCAGGCGCGTGCGGCCCACGGCTGAAATGCTGGCCGGCATTGACACGATCGTCGTGGATTTGCAGGATATCGGTGCGCGGTTTTACACGTACATGACGACCATGGCCTACATGCTGGAGGCGGCGGCCGGGCAAAACGTCAGGGTTATGGTATTGGATCGTCCCAATCCCATCAACGGCCTTCAGATCGAAGGTCCCATGCTGGATCAAAAATTTATCGGATTTACGGGCTATTTCCCAATGCCCGTCCGCCACGGCTTGACCATGGGGGAACTGGCGCAGCTGTTCAACGGTGAGAATGAAATCGGGGCGGATTTAACCGTCATCGAAATGAAAGGCTGGCGACGCCAATATTGGTTTGATGAAACCGGCCTGCCCTGGATAAATCCATCACCGAACATGCGCAACCTGATTCAGGCTACATTGTATCCGGGTATCGGCGGCATCGAGGGCACCCGCATCTCAGTGGGACGCGGCACCGACACCCCCTTTGAGCAAATCGGTGCCCCCTGGATTGACGGCGTTCGACTGGCTGCCGAGCTTAATGCAAGCGGCCTGGCGGGGGTTCGCTTTTATCCGGTGTCATTTACCCCGCAGTCGAGTAGATTCGCCGGCCGGAAGTGCCGGGGCGTTTTCATCCTGGTCACCGATCGGGAGGCACTTCGGCCCGTCCGGCTGGGTCTGGAAGTTGCCCATACACTGCACCGCCTGTACCCGGCTGAATACCGCCTGGCAAAAGAAGACAACCTGCTGGGGTCTGAAACAGCGCTGAATCATATATTGGCGGGCAAGGCGCCGGCCGGCGTCGTGCAAGCCTGGCAAGCTGATGAGAAGCAGTGGCGGCGCCTGCGGAGCCGATATCTATTATATTGAGCAACCCGGTGGCGGAAGGCATTTCGATTGGCCCAGGCAGGAAAGAGTTGGATAGTGTGACACCCCCTTTTGGCACGGACTCACAATGGGCTAGCGCCAGATAGCCTTTGGTTCACTTTTCAGCTATTAAAAGCCCGATCCAGGTCTGCAATCAGATCATCCGCGTCCTCGATGCCCACCGACAGTCTAATCAATGCATCACTGATCCCCCGGGCCTCACGGTGTTCGGGCGGAACCGAGGCGTGGGTCATGATACCGGGGTGCTCGATCAGGCTTTCGACGCCGCCCAGGCTTTCAGCCAGGGCAAAGAGCTCGCAGCGCTCAAGGAAGGTGCGTGCCGCATTCAGACCGCCTTTGATGAAAAAAGTGATCATGCCGCCGAAACCAGGCATCTGCCGGGTGGCCAGGTCGTGCTGAGGATGGCTGCGCAACCCCGGGTAAAGCACGCGCTCGACCTTGGGATGCTGCTCCAGCCAGGCAGCAATCTTCAGGGCGTTTTCGCAATGGCGCTGCATACGCAGGGCCAGGGTCTTTAAGCCGCGCAGGGCAAGAAAACTGTCAAAGGGTCCCGCGACGGCGCCGACTGCATTTTGCAGATATCCGATTCTTTCGCCCAGCGCTTCGTCATCAACCACCACCCCTCCGCCGACTACATCCGAATGGCCGTTGAGGTATTTGGTGGCTGAGTGTACCACGATATCCGCGCCGAAATCCAGGGGACGCTGCAAATATGGGGTCCCGAAGGTGTTATCGACCACCAACAAAATGTTGTTGGCTTTGGCCACGCTAGCCGCAGCTTTCAGATCAACCAGGGTCAGCAAGGGATTGGTCGGGGTTTCGATCCAAAGCATCCGGGTATCGGCGCGGATATGCGCCTCCATTGCGGCCGCGTCGGAGAGGTCGGCAAATTCGAAGGATAGTCCGGCCGAGCGTTTGCGAACCATTTCAAACAAACGGTAGCTGCCGCCATACAGATCGTCCATGGCCAACACATGACTTCCGGTATCGATAAGTTCCAAAATGGTGGCGATGGCGGCCATACCCGAGGCAAAGGCAAATCCCTGGCGGCCCGATTCCAGGTCGGCCAGGCATCGTTCGTAAGCATGGCGCGTGGGGTTCTGGCTGCGGGAATATTCAAAACCCTGGTGCACCCCGGGACTTTTTTGCACGTAAGTCGAGGTGGCATAGATGGGAGGCATGATGGCACCGGTGCTGGGATCCGGGGATTGACCGGCGTGGATGGTACGAGTGGCGAACTTAAGCGTTTTGTCTTTATTTTCCATGGAATGACTCTTTTCTATAAAGCCAACCTTTGGTGAATATCCGGGTTGGTCTTTTATGGCTTTGGGGTCTGTTTGCGCAGGTAATTGAGCACGTCAGCGCGGGTAATCAACCCCAAAAAACGGTCTTGATCCATTACTGCCATGAAGGGGTCCGAATTGAGCTTTTCGACTACCTGGCGGACCGGCATATCTTTGTCGACGATTGGAATCGACGTTTGCATGGCATCGCCCACCGGTGATGCCATGCGGTCGGGGTGCCCGAAGACAAACCGGATGATATCTTCTTCAGTCAGCACACCGATGAGTCGATCATCCGACATCACCGGCAGCTGGGAGTAACCGCCATTACGCAAGCGGTTATGGGCTGTGGACAGAATATCATCTGGGCCGACCACCACAGTGGCCTGCAAATCGTGCAGCCGTCCGATCAGATCGCGCAGGTCGCCGAAAGATTCATGGACAATGAAGCCTTCGTCTTCCATCCAGTAGTCGTTATAGAGTTTGGACAAATATTTGTTGCCCGTATCGCAGGCAAAGGTGACTACCCGCTGGGTCGTCTTTTGCTCTCTGCAGTATCGCAGTGCCGCGGCCAGACAGGTCCCGGTGGAGGAACCCACCAGCAAGCCTTCGGCATTGAGCAGCTGACGCGCGATGGAAAAGGACTCGGCATCACTGATGCTGTAGGCTTTTCGGCAAAAGGATAGATCTGAAACCGGCGGGAGAAAATCTTCGCCGATGCCTTCAACGAGCCAGGTGCCGCCGGCAGGGCCGAGTTGGCCTTTGTTGACGTAGTCAGCTAGGCGGGAGCCGTTCGGGTCGGCCAGCACCAGGATCAAGTCCGGGGCGACACGACGAAAATATCGACTCAGTCCGGTAATGGTGCCGGAACTGCCCACTCCCAGCACGATGGCATCGAGTTTATGTCCCATCTGTTGCCAGATTTCCGGCGCCGTGGTCTCTTCATGAGCCTTGGGATTGTCGGGATTGCCGAACTGGTCGATATAATAGGCACCGCGTTCGGCTGCGATTCTTTTTGCCAGATCCTGGTAGTATTCGGGGTGTCCTTTTTCCACATCCGAGCGAGTCAGAATCACCCTTGCTCCCATGGCACGCAGATTGAAAATTTTCTCCTGACTCATTTTATCCGGCACCACCAGGATAAGCTTGTAGCCCTTTTGAGCCGCCGCCAGGGCCAGACCGATACCGGTATTACCTGCCGTTGCTTCAACAATTGTATCCCCGGGCTTGATATCACCGCGGCCTTCCGCCTCTCCGATCATGGAGATGCCGATACGGTCTTTGATAGAGCCGCCGGGGTTCATCAGTTCCAGTTTTAGAAACAACCGGCACGGTCCTGTGTCGAGGTTGCGCACTTCGAGCATAGGGGTTTTTCCGACCATCTCGAGCACATTGGAATAGATTTTCATGGCCTATATTTCCAAATTAAGGGGTGGAATCCTGCCTTAAACGTCGATGAGGGTTGTATCCGGCCAGCCGTAAATCTCCACATCCATGGTCTCAGCAGCAACGGGCATTTGTTCGGTTTTAAGATAGAGGCCATTTATATTTTTATAGAATTGCCGGTAGGGATTGAGTTTGAGAACCCGCACCAGCATTGAATATATGCCTAACCGACTAAACTGCAATGTCAACGCAGAAACGAGTTGGGTGCCGAGGCCCCGGCGCTGAAAATTTTTAAGCACGTACAGGGTGTAGATTTCACCGCCGTAAACATCATCGCCATGCCGTTCGTAGCCGCCGGTAACAAAGCCAATGACCCGGCCCCCGTCTTCAACCACAAAGCTGATGATTTGCTTGCTCTTGAGCTCATTGAAAAAAGCCTTTTCATGCCGCGAAATGGACATCGACAACAGGTAGTCATATGGTATCACACCCAGATAGGTATCCTGCCAGGTTTGCACGTAGATGCAGGACATGGAATGAGCATCGGTTTTTTGAGTGGGTCGAATTACCATCGAATTTCACCGTCAATTGCAGAACGGCTTTTAATCTTTCAATCAATTCCAAGCTGCTGACGCAGTTCGCTTGCCGTGAGCGCCCTGGCGTAGACGGGGGTGCCGTAGTCGAATTCTTTGGCCCTTGATAGCGCTCCGACCACAACCGGCTCGAAGCCGGCATCTCGCACCAACTTCGAAGCGACCTCAAGTGCCTGGGAATCATCGCCGGCCAGGGGCACCGCGACGCGGTCGCCTGAGCGGTGGGCTTCGCTGCGCAGATCGTAATAGGGAATCGAATTGAAAGCACGCACAAGGCGCACACCGGGCAAAAACTCGGCTGAGCTGATGCCGGTTCCTCTAACCCGCGCTGTCACTGCCATCTCGCCGTCGCGGGACGGGTAGGGATTCCCGGTCTCCAAAACGACCTTGCCGGCAAGCTCGTTTGCCAAATCCCGTCCAATTTGCGGAACCGCATGATAAGGTACCGAGACAAGAACGACTTCGCCAAATTCGGCCGCCTCCCGCGGCATGCCAACCCGGGCCTTGGGCCCGAGACGCTCGGGGAACGCCATGAGTTTTTCAGGATGGCGCGAAGAAAAAAGCACTTCGTGGCCGGCCTCGACCCACAGAGCACCGAGCGTGCCGCCGATCCGGCCGGACCCGATGACGCCGATCTTCATCGGATCCGGCCCTCCGGCTTCGACAGCTGCCGGCAAAGGCAAATGCGCGAAAGGAAGCAGTGCCAGGGCTGTCGCGGCCGTTTTGAGAAACGTGCGGCGGCCCTCGTTGATATTGTCGTTTGCAGTTACATATTTTTTCATGGATATTCTCCTTGGTTGACAATTTATATACCAGCTGTTGTCAACGCCGCAGACCAAGCCGCTGAGCAGCGCTTGATACTGCGACACGATGTCGAAGTGTAGTGGGCGGCTTTGTTTTTTTGCTTTACTAGTTCAGCGCTTTGATGCCGGTCAGGGGTTGGTCCCAATACGCTTCCCCTTTGCGAATATAGAGACGATCGGCATAAAGTGTCACCGCATCAAATGGACCGTCCAGGGGATTATTCTCGTTATCGCTGCCCCATAAACCTTTAATGGGCCGCGGGCCTTGCGCCTGAGTATTCTCACCTGGGTTTGAAACAAAAAATTGTTCTCCTTGAAACAGGTAAGTCCGTCCCTGGTGTCTGGCGGCTGCATCAAACGGCCCGGCTAAATATTGCCCGCTCGCGTTTTTGCCCCAAAGGCCTTCTATCGCCAGAGGTCCTTGGCAGGCAGCGTTTTCTCCCGGCACACAGAGGTAAAAGTTTTTCCCTCGGAACAAGCCCAAACGGTCACCCACGACACAGGCGGCGTCAAAAGGGCCGGCCACTGGCTGCCCGTGATCATCCTGGCCGAATTCGTCTGCTATGGCAAAGGGACCCTCGGCTTCCTCCTGCCCCGGCACAAAGAGCCAGTAGGTATCCCCCTGCAGCAGGTACGTGCGCTCGTTGAAGGTTGCCATTGCGTCGAACACAGCTGGATCGGCCTCGACGCGATTTTGTTCCAATACCAATCCCGTCGCGTCCGGTTGCTCACCCCGCCCCTGCACACAGGCCTGGTAGATATTATTGAATGGTTGGGTCAGTTCAAAAAGCGACTGCAATTTATCCTGCAGGGCCTGCGCCTCGCCCAGGAGCCGATCGAAGGCTTGGGTCAATGGATCAAATACTGAGGTGAGTGAGTCGACAATGCCTTTCAGCTTGTCCAACCCTGGAATCTCCGGTAATTTGATATTCAGGTTCAATGCTTTCAACAGTGGATCCAAAACCGCATTCATCGCTTTGTCGAGTAAATCCATGACCGGTTTGACCAACCCCGACACACCGTTCAAGATTTGTTGGATCGAAAAAGAAAAATAGGTGGTGTACCAGCCGCAAGGATAATACACCTTTATGCCCGGCCATACTTTTTTGGAGCACATTTTGGGATAGCCGCCATAAGGCACACGGATGATATGGTTGAACACTTTTTTTATGGCCTGCAACTGGGTGATCAACGGGTTCAGGACGTCCATAACGCGGCTGATGGCCGCATCGATTTCCAGCAGTGCCCGAACATTCTTTTTCACATCATTGATTTTGTTTTCAGCCTTGTTTACCGTTTCGAGCACCGCATGCTGGGCCAGTTGGACTTTGGATACGGGCGGATCGGCTTCCCCGGAAAGCGCCTCCAGTGCGCCGGTAGACTCGGTTTTAACTGCGCCGGATGGTAGGCTGACAATGCAGACCTGAGCATGGTTCACGGCCTGAATCATAGCCTGCTCCTTTCCAATGATAGAATTCAGTTCACCGTCCAGTTTCGCCACCTCCTGTTGGACCTGGTGTACTTTCGTGCGAACGGGCTCTACGCGTTTATCGATATCACCGCTGACTTTTTTAGCTTTGCTGACGGGTTCGCGAAATAAATCGATCACTTTTTTGGTATTGGAGGCAGCGGCGCTGATGGGTGGAACAATACGCATGATGCCCAGCAGATCCGAAGCCATCTTCAAATTTGAATCCAGTGTACTCAACCGGTCATGGAGGGTTTCCGGGACAGCCAGTTTATCGTGAACATAGATCAAATTGTCATCTAGGGTTTTGACTTTCTCTTCGAGTTCTGATGTATCGGCTTCAATTTTGCTCAAATTCGACTTGAGCTGGTCTGTATTTTTCATGAATCCTTTCCTCTTACACTTCTTTTTTGTCATCACTTTTTCGGTCATGCACAAAAAACAAGTAAGCATTTTTTTAAGCTATGTAAATCTTTGCCGGGCAATTAAATATCTCCTTCCGGCCACAGCTAACGGGCGAGCCGAATCCGGTAAAAGCTTCTGTCTTACTGAATTTCCACCTTCGCGGTAATGACTGGATGGGGTATAAAAGCTGATAGGTTCAATCGCCGGATGAATAATAAGATTAGAAAATTCGTTTGAGGGAAAATGACTACAGGAATAGGTTTGATTTTTACTATATTTTATTATCCGGCGATCTGGCAAGAATAAGTTATGGTAACTTCAGCTATATAATTAAGCGAATTGTATTAAAGGTCAAACCTATAACAGGCCTTCGAATTTCAGAAAAGACAGAAGGGTAGTGTATAGTTATTCAAGCTGGAAATTTATGTTCCACTTGCCCCGATCTCCCTAGTATTCGATAAACCCCGCAACCCATCAAAAGGATCAGGCCGGCAACCAGAAACAGCACCGGGTAGCCATACCATTTGCCGACGTAGCCAAGCAAAATTGACCCGATAAAAACACCGCTATCGATACCGCCGGTAAATATTCCCATGATTTTGCCGCGGATGTCCTGGGGCTCATTTCGCACAGCGATGGCATTGAGACAGGGATACAGCAGGCCGTGCCCCAAACCGCAGATCAAACCCGACAAAATCAGGATCAAATCTCCTCCTAAGAAGATGAGCATGATAATTCCCGAACTGGTGATGATAAAGGCCGGCGGAATAACGCGTCCCTCGCCGACTTTATCCGCCAGCCTTCCGCCGAAAAATCTCATTGAAATAGCCCCGGCCGAATAGGTGATAAAGAAAAGCGAAATGAACGTCAGTTGTTTTTCCTCGGCAAATGGAGTGAGAAAGCCAAATACGGAAGACAGCCCGAACCCGAATAAGAAGGCCAGCAGCGCAATAAGAATCCGTCTTTTGTTTTTGAGAATCGAAAAGAACGACTGGGAAGGTCTATCCTGTTTATAACGCGAATAGGATTCCACCAGTGGAAGATGGAGCAATAATCCGATGAACGCCAGCATGCTGGACATAGTGAATTGAACACGAAAACCGAACAGCCTGATGATCGACTCGGCCATGATGGGCCCTGCGGCGAGAGCCACGAGCGCGGTAACGCCAAACATTCCGAGTCCTTCGTTAAGCCGATTCTTAGGAACGATGTCGGTAATATAGGTCATCACCGCCGTAAATGCGAGCGCCATTCCAATACCATGTATGAATCTGACAAAAAGCAGGCCAATGTAAAAAATTGAAAGGTCCCCTCTGAAAAATAGATAAACAAGCGGCAGAAGGCTTAAGATGAGACACGCGAGGGTATAACATTTTTTCCGGCCGAGACGATCAATCATTTCGGAGATCCACGGGCGGCAAAGAATCGAGGCGATGGTAAAAACCGCCATCATAATACCGATATCCGCTTTGGTGCCGCCATGCCGGGTCACGAACAGCGGGAAGAGAAAAAAAGTACTTACGCTCGACATGGTAAAAAAATTGGCCAGGGCCAGTATGAGAAAGCTTCGACTGTAAAGCATGATAGAATATATTAACAGGTTTTGGAGGTATTATTTTCGTTAAATTTTAGTTCAGATTGGCAACCATCGTCGGCGGGTATATCCCATCGGCAACTCGGCGTGTCAATGAAAATTTCTCCAACCTCCCGCCAATGGTTGGTGGAGCGCGCCGATTCCAGCTATATCATTGACTGTCTGAAAAAATGCATGGTAGAAAGACAAAACCTGAATTTTGCAGGAATCAGGTAATACTCAAATTGACCATCAGTCGGGGTAACACGCATGGGAAAATTATTAATTAGTGCCTGAACGAAAAGTGGCCGTTTTTCCAGTTAGCCCGGCCGCTAATTATCACTCATTAAATTACTGCCGTTCAAAACGATGGCGAACAATAGCAAATCAATATTTAGCAGCGTTTTCTCTAAA
>Ga0209678_1000583_pt1 | contig 11116 bp, 13 predicted proteins | sample WorMetilvaeELBA1_FD_187404 | JGI IMG/M metagenome (GOLD analysis project Ga0209678, IMG submission 187404) | Marine gutless worms symbiont microbial communities from Max Planck institute for Marine Microbiology, Germany - Olavius ilvae ELBA.1... ...
TTTAGAGAAAACGCTGCTAAATATTGATTTGCTATTGTTCGCCATCGTTTTGAACGGCAGTAATTTAATGAGTGATAATTAGCGGCCGGGCTAACTGGAAAAACGGCCACTTTTCGTTCAGGCACTATATAGATGGAAAACAGATCGCTGAAATAGCCTTTAACGAATCCCTGCAGTATCTGTCGTTGGAAAATTGAAGGCTCTATATATTTCAAAAATCCGCTGGAACTTCCTCACCGATTTAAGTGTTTGCCAGACCCACCCCCTGCGCGTTGACATACAATATTGTGGCATTAGCTTCTAGTTGATGTTGTTCAGTCTAATCAAATTCGAAAAGATTCCTGATTGAGGAGGTCTCCATGCTTCGCATCAGTCCAAAATATAAAATCCAACAACCTTTTGGCCTAATCATTATAACTCTCACCCTATTCCTATCCATCCTGTTTAGCAGCTGTGCAGGCCAATACGGTAGTCTCAAACGCGATCCCGAGGTAACCGAAGCTTTCGATACGAATACGGTGGATCGCGACTACCAGTATTTCTATTACGGCAGGTCTAATCAGCCGTACATCATTGTTGGAATCGACCGCACCTACCATATGAGAACCAAAATGTGGCGTGAAGTCGAACCGGATTCCGAAGTATTCACAGAAATGATTTACTGGATCTGGACCGATGTTCTCTGGGGATATCAACGAATAAAAGGCGCCCACATACTCGATCCGCAGGGGAATAAAGCCGGCCTCTGGTATTCTCACCTCTGGTGGGCGGCCATCCGATTCAGTGACGACAATCGTATCGAGATCATGCCTGATGTGAATGGTCTCGGCGATTGGGTAAGGTAAGTTGGTCAGCAAATATTTGGTCATACTTGTGTGTATCCTGATTTACGGGTGTGCTGCCACAAACCATGGCAGTCTATCCCGCAGCCAGGATGTCACCCGGGATTTTGAGACCTTCCAGGTCTTTGCCGATCACCGCTATTATTATCTGAACCTCGAAAACAACCCGTATGCCGTGGTTGCCCTGCAAAGCAACTATCACATAGCCGACCCTATGTGGCGGGAGATGGACCCGCATTCAGAGATATTCAAGAAGGTGATCGGTTTGGTTGGGGAATTTCCGGTGTATTTCAACTTCCGCACTTATGGCTCGTACATTTTGGACAACCAGATGAATCGGATCGGCTATTGGTATTCAAGTCTTCGGGCTGTATCGATCAATGTCGACAATTCGTATCGGAAAGTTTTCATTAATACCGAAAAACCCTGGATCGAGGAGGATGGCGAACGCTTTAATCGGGGTGTCGGTACGGGGATAAGATTCCAATTTTAAATCGTCTCACCATTTTCACTTCCCCATTATTCATAGGCACTATGCCCGTTTAACTCCGGTTCATACCCCAGGCGTCGTGAAATCTTAAGGGCAAATTCCCCGATAATCTCACCGAACTCATCAAAACGCTCCGGCTGAAGACGGTCGGAGGGTCCGGTGATCCAGATCGAGGCGATCGGCTCCAGCTTGTGATTGAATATCGGACAGGCCACGCAATGCAGGTTGATGATTTCTTCCGCCAGATCGGTGGCATAGCCTTTTTCTCTGGCCTCTTCGATATTTTTTAAAAAACTTCGTTTAGCCATCCGATACCAGTTAAAATAGTTTGTTGACTCCCTAAAGGGATGCCAACAAATCCTGATCTTTGTTGATGATAAAAAACCTGGAAAAGCCAAACAACAATTCGTTTCCGACATTTCAAAGGCTGATTTCCTTGAAATCTCAATTGTCTTGGTTTAAAGTAGGACCACCCCTAATTAGGTGAAATACTTCTGCACACATCTAACGCTTTTTAGGCCTGATTTAAGAAAACCCAAAACTTAATTTATTTCCATTTGAGATGACTCAAAAATGAATGATGCAGAAAAAATCAAGGACCAACTCAGCATTGAGTTGAAAGAACAGGAACTCGCCAAGCAGCTCGAGTTCGAGCAGCTGATTGCGGAATTAGCAGCAAGATTGGCGAAGGTGCTGCCGGAGAATATTGACGCCGAAATCCAGCAAATACTTGGTTCTCTTGGCCAATTTCTCAAAAGTGAGAGAGCTTTCATTTTCCAGTTTACCAACGACGAGAAATGTTTGAAAAATACTCATGTATGGGCGGCTGAAGGTTTCAGTCCGCAGTCAGAAATATTTGAACTGGACCTGGCTTCTGATATTCCGTGGGTTGCCCGACAAATCCGCAGTGGAAGGGTGATCGCGGTCGGTCCAGGATATGTCGGGCTACCCAATGAGGCGCAGGAGCTGCTGCAGCAGCTTAAACGCGATGGGATAAACTCCGGGTTTGTCGTACCGATTTCTGTCGAAGGCAGGTCAATCGGAATGTTCGGTTTGGATACCGTCGAGGAAGCTCGCGAATACCTGACGCCGCTGATAGAACGAATGAGGGTCCTGGCTGACATGATCGGCTCGACACTGCAACGTATCCGTGCACAAAGAAAACTGGAGCAATACAAGCCTATCGTTGAGTCTACCACGAGCATTGTCGGTTTGGTGGACCCACAGTATGTCTATCAATATATAAACGATGCTTACTGCGTCGCTTTTAAAAAAGGCCGACAGGAGATAATCGGTAGCTCCGTGGCCGATCTTCTCGGACAGGAGATGTTCGATCAAGAGTTAAAGCCGCATTACGACCGTTGCTTTGCCGGCGAGGAGGTCATCTTTCAATCCTGGTTCGAGCTTCCAGGTTGGGGAAAGCGGTTTATGGATGTGCGTTATTCTCCATTTTTTGGTCCTGATCGGAAGGTATCCGCTGTTGTTGTGAGCGCACACGATATTACCGAAGTGAAGCAACTCGAATTGAAACTGAAAGAAAGCGAGGAGCGATTCCGGGCGTTTATGGAAAACATCCCGGCTGTTGTCTATATAAAGGACGAAAACGACAAGCATATGTATACTAACCCCGCGGGATTAAAAATTGTAGGAATGAAACCGGATGAATTTATTGGTTCGACAACGCGGGATTTGTGGCCACCCCAAATAGCGAACATGTTGATCGACCTGGATCGGAAAGTGATCCAAGACGGCCTCCCCAGGATCACCGAGGAATGGAAAAAAAATACAGAGAAGGATGACATCAGCTGGCACAGGGACATTAAGTTTCCCATCAAACTGGGGTCTGGGAAAAAGCTTCTGGGCGGTATCGCCATCGACATTACTGAACTAAAGCTGAACCAACAAAAATTGCAGGACGCCTGCAATGAAATCGAGCAATTAAAGCAAAAGCTGGAGGAGGAAAATATCTATCTGCGCGAAGAGGTCGAGCTGCGCCACCGGCATGAAGAAATCATCGGCGACAGTGCACCTGTTATGGAAATGCTGAGCCGGGTAGAGCAGGTGGCCGAAACCAACTCCACGGTGCTCATACTCGGTGAAACCGGTACCGGTAAAGAACTGCTGGCTCGGTCTATTCATAAACTAAGTCTGCGCAAAAATCGCCAGATGATTAAAGTAAACTGCGCAGCCTTGCCGGCAACGCTTATCGAGAGCGAACTCTTCGGGCGCGAAAGGGGGGCATATACCGGTGCCATGACACGTCAACTCGGTCGATTTGAGATCGCCGATGGATCAACTATCTTTCTGGATGAAATAGGCGAGCTGCCGTTGGATATACAGGCCAAATTTTTGAGGGTGCTTCAGGAGGGACAGTTCGAGCGTTTGGGAAAGGCCGAGACGATCAGTGTGAAGGTTCGTATCATCGCTTCCACCAACCGGGACCTCGCAGAGGCCGTATCAGAGGGCAGATTTCGTGAAGATCTTTACTATCGCTTGAACGTATTCCCGATCACGGTTCCACCCTTGCGGGACCGAATTGAGGATATCCCTTTGCTGATCTGGGCTTTTGTTAAAGATTTTGAAAAAAGCATGGGCAAGACCATAAAGAAAATCCCACAAAAAAGTATAGATACGTTGCAACGATATCCGTGGCCCGGCAATATAAGACAACTCAGAAATGTTGTCGAGAATGCCATGATTATTAGTCAAGAGAAAATTTTGAATTTGATGCCTCCGGTCGATCCATCCCTAAATTCACCAGAAAGTTTGGAGCTTGAGGCAGTTGAGCGATATCATATCGTCAGTGTGCTGGAAAAAACCGCTTGGCGAGTCAGCGGCGAAAAGGGCGCCGCCAAAATCCTGGCGCTAAAACCGACCACTCTTGAATCCAGGATGAAAAAATTGGGTATCGTGCGGCCCAGTTGAGGCCGGCATGCTAATTTGAGACAATAATGGTCAATTTGGTTTTAATTATTATTTGTTATTTGTTATTCGATTTTGATGGTAATCTTATTTTCAATTATTTGATTGCTAAAAGAGACAAACAGCTTTTGAGCCAATAACAAAGCGACAAATAACGAATACCTTTTAACCTGTTTTTCCCGAAATATCGGTATTCTCCCGAAATATCGTGAATAAATTCCCGATTTACCTCCGCCAATAACACAGCCAAGTAAACAATAACTCATTTATAATCAGACTCTTATAAGTCTTATCGCTCCAATTCTCATCCTGGTATCATTCTTGCCTTCTAAGTATTCAACCAAACTTATTATTCCAATTTGAAAAACTAAAAAAACCACCTCGTATAGGCCAGCCCTCCGGCCTGTAAGCCTATGGGCTGGAAGCAGGCAGACAGATTTGAGAATTTGGGGAGAGTTATCAAAGACAAGGTGAATTAGGATTGACCACAGAATTCCCTATCCATTTCTCGGGTCCACAATGCCTGGAATTTTTTATTTTTGGGAGTGAATTATGATCATAGCCACGTTGCGTATTAAGGTGCCGGGGGAGCGTCGCAAGGATTTTTTAGATTCGGCCCAGTTTATTGCAGGGCCGACCAAGGTTCAGCCCGGCTGCATCAGCTGTAGATTTTATCAGGATTTGGATGATCCGGATGCCATACTATTTGTGGAAGAGTGGGAATCCCGGGAGGGTCTCGATCGTCACATCAAATCTGATTCGTATCGGATCATACTGTCATTGATGGAACTCTCCGCCGAGACTCCTGAATTCAAACTGAATACCATTTCCGAAGCGGAGGGGCTGGAGGCGATTGAGGCGCTTCGATCTTATGATTTTGATCGCCATAATTCCGGCGGATAAGGATATTGCATAAAATATTGAATTTGCAATTCAAGTAGGATGAATTCGAAATGTAAAGACAATTATTATTAATCGGCGAAAGGAGAAAAAGATGAAACGAAAATTAACCATTTTAGCAATTGGCCTTGTTGTCGTAGCCGCATTGACGGCGATTTACACCGCAGGGTGGCTCAAGGGCCAGGCCGGACAGGGGACAGTGTTAGTAAAAGAGGCGCAGGCGGCCGGTGGTAGGGTGACATCCGCCACAGGTACAGCCCCAGACCGCTATGTCTATTACCCGGGCACTGAAGAACTGAAGCCTGACGAAATTCGTCTTATTGCATGCGGTACCGGTATGCCGGCTGCTCGTCGAGGCCAGGCAGCGAGCTGTTTTCTCATAGAGCTGGGCAATGGAGACAAATTTCTTTTTGACATTGGATCCGGTGCCATGGCGAACATTGCCTCACTCATGATCCCCATGGACATGCTGACCAAGGTGTTCATCAGCCATCTGCACACCGACCATTGGGGGGACCTGGACGGACTGTGGGCTGGTGGCTGGACTGCCGGTCGTACCGGTCCAATTCAGGTCTGGGGCCCCAGCGGTGCCAGAGAGGACATGGGGATCAAGTACGCCATAGATGGATTCATGAGGACCTTCAACTGGGACTACATGACCCGCGCGGCTATGATTAGCCCAGTTCCGGGAAAGATCGAGGTCCACGAGTTTGATTACAAAGGCGAGAATGAAATCATCTATCAGGAAAATGGCGTGACCATTCGATCCTGGCCGGCGATCCATGCCGGTGATGGACCCGTAAGTTTTTCCTTGGAGTGGAAGGGGATGAAGATTGTATACAGCGGAGACACCACACCCACGAAATGGACATTGAAGTATGCCAAGAGCGCCGACGTGGTGATTCACGAAGTCATGCCCATGCCGGAAGATATGGTGAGGTTCTATAATCAGCCGCCGCAACTTGCCATCCGGGCTACTTGTGGATTCCACACCTGCCCACCAGCCTTCGGCAAATTAATGAGCATGTTGAATCCGCGATTGGCCGTGGCCTTTCACTGGTTCAACGAGGAAGGAACCCGCTACAACCAGTATGAAGGTATCCGGTCGGCCTACGACGGACCGCTTTCCATGGCCACCGATATGATGGTTTGGAATATCACCAAGGACAAAATTACCGAGCGAATGGCTGTCAGCACCGACCAGGCCTGGGATGTGCCTGGTCCCGGCAGGCCATCGGCACCGGATCCCAATTTCCCGCGCCAGTACACAGATTGGATTTTGAAGGGTCGCTACGATACCACCAAGGCCGAAAGCCTTGGCACTAAAAAGTTCCAGGAGCAATACGGGATTAAATGGCCGGCTAAATAGGGCAGAAACGAACAGGGCGGGCATTACAGCCCGGCCTGCCTTAACAAAAAGGAAGGAAATCATGATGTTTCGAAACAAACGATTTCGATTATGCTTCAGCTTACTGGTGTTGATGGTGTTCGCCGGATTCACAATTGCCTGGGGGCAGGAACCTACCGGAAACGAATTATTTCCAAATAAAAAACAGGAATTTAACTGGAACAACCCGGGACTGAGCGAAAATGGCCTGCTGCCCGAGAACTGGTTCACTTCCGATGCAGACCTATTGATAGAAACCAACGAACAGCCCTTCCTGATGGCACAAGCCGATACGGACAAGGCCGATGAGGAAGAATCCGTCTCACCCGAATGCATCGAGTGGCGCAAGGATCCCGATGCGGACATCGGTGTGATGTTAAGAGCCGGCTGCCAGCCGACGATTGGGCAGATGTCGGCCCTGATGGACAATCCCTTGGGCAACGTGGCCATGCTCTTCACCCAACTCGACTATACCAGGCTGGAGAATCCAGCCTTTGATGAAGGCGATTACAAATATAACTACATGGGCATTGCGCAGTTCCCAAAAGGCCTCGGCAAAAACTGGAATATTATCAACCGAGTTGTCTGGAACGTTCCCAGCATGCCGGTTGACCAGGACAAGATCGACGATGCCGCAGACCGCCTCGAAAGACAGCTTGGAAGCGGGGAAGGACCCATCGTTCTTCCTCCCACCGATACGGAGACTGCACCCATCGACCTTTTCAGCGGACGCACCACCGGCTTCGGCGACATGTATTACAATGGTCTTTTTTCCCCCAAGAAAGGCTACAAAACCGAGAGCGGTGCCAGTTTGCTGTGGGGCCTCGGCTTCAATTTGGGCTTCCCAACGGCGACCGAGGATATTCTGGGCACCGGTAAGTGGTTAGCGGGACCGTCCGGACTGGGCGTTTATTTGGGGTCAAAGTGGAATGTGGGCGCTCTGGTTCAGCAGTATTGGGACTACGCGGGCGACAGCGACCGCGACGATGTCACCCTGACGAATATTCAGTACTTTATCTTCTACAAACTTGATGAAGTGACCAACATCGGTGCCTCTCCCAACATCATCGCCAATTGGGAACAGGACAGCGACGACAGGTGGACCGTACCGATCGGGCTCGGCCTCGTTCGCACCTTTCAGTTCGGAAAACTGCCGGTGCGTTTTGGCGCAGAAGCGCATTACTCAATCATCCAGCCTGACGATACGGTTGGGCAGGAGTGGAATTTACGATTTTACGTTATTCCGGCCGTACCATCTGCGCTGTTCAAGTGGATGGATTAGCGGTCAAATGTAAGCCTTCAGAATTGGCTCCGAAATGGATTTGAAGCGCCAAGGGCGAAAAAGTCCTCGCAGAAGCAGAATTCGTCACGAAGGACGCGAAGAAACTATAATTTATTTATTCTGCTAAGATTTTCGTGTCCTTCTACTATTAGTGTTTTGATTTCATTTAAACTACCCGATAGAGCAAGATCAACGCTTGGCTGCAACCGGCTTCTAACTATTAGTGCCTTAAATAAGATCTTTGCAACAGAAAGGAGGTACAATGAAAATTTGCTTTAAGATTATACTAGTACTAGTATTGGCAATTATTTTTACTTCATCAGTTGTCTACGCAGCAGACTCTGATGAAATGCAGCGTAGCGGCTTTCTTAGCACTTATGACGGCCTCAAGCAGTCGGATGAATACATGGTGGAGTATACATTCATCAATGAGAATGTGGATTTTAAATCATACGACAAGATCATTCTGGACTATGTTGTATTTTTTGTCAAAGATGATGCAGAATACAAGGGCCTGCAGGCTAACGAGATGCAACAATTGGCGGATGCCTTCCATAAGTCTATCATTAAAGCACTTTCGGATAAGTATCAATTTGTGCCCGAGCCGGGGCCCGGCGTCATGCGGATACGCCTGGCATTGACCAATGTCGAACCTATAAAACTCGGAGCAGACGTTTTAACAGCCGTTGTGCCGGTAGGCATAGCGCTCAATCTCGTAAAAGTTGGTACCACCGGCACGTCCATAGGTGTGGGACGGACCTCCATGGAGGCCGAAATTTTTGATACCCAAAGCAAGATGCGATTGGCTGCAGCCATTGACACCGACGTGGGCAAAAAGTACACCGGCTATAAAGGCGACACCAAATGGTCACACGCCGAAGGCACCTTTGAAGCATGGGCAAAAGATCTGCGAGAGATGTTAGATAAATTATCCGAAAGGAAATAGAAGACAAAGGACGGCCGACCGAATCATATGGCATATGGTAAAAAAGAATCACTGATTGAGTCAGTTTTTGCATACCGTTTTTGTGAATATTTAATGCTCAAACTTAGGCCAAGCATATATTTTCTGGTTCTTAATCTAATTCTTCCATCAGTGTTATTGCTTTGGGCTCACGGCGCTGACTATCAAACCTGGTCCGACATCACCACGATCTACAGATTCGCCGATCACTGGCGCTACGATGGCGACCAGGGGATCCGCTGGGGGGAGCTAAACGACAGTGATTTTACCCTGCTGTATATTCGGCCTTCGGTGCGGTATCGGGTCAAGCCCTGGTTCACGATCCACGGCGGGATCAGATTTTTTCAGACCTTTGTTGACGATGAAGAGGATACCTTCGAAATAGGCCCCTGGCAGGGTCTTCGATTCGTCTGGCCCACCATCGCAAGATACGCCATCAGCCATTACCTGCGCCTGGAGGAACGGATGATCTGGCAGACCGAAGGCGAGAAAGACTCTGATTTTACGGTGCGCTCCCGCTATCAGCTGGGGTTTAGATCACCGAATTATAAGATTTTGTTCAAAAACGGCATCTATTTGACAGGATCGATAGAACCGTTCGCGGATTTAGAAAGGCCCCTCTTTATCAATCGAATCCGATATGACGTCGGCCTTGGTACGCAAGTCTCCGACGCCTGGCGTGTTCAATTACGCTATTTGCTGCAGCAGGGAAAAGACAGCGCCAGAGAGGCTTTCAGCACCGATGAGCACATTCTGCGACTGCGTCTTTTTTTTACAATTAAATGATTTTAGCCCTGATAAAATGGTCACCCAAAAAATTCAGTCTGATCTTGAAACCATCATAGAAATAGAAGACTGAAAGGAGTCATCATGGACACCTATGATGTAGCCATTGTGGGAGCTGGCCCTGGGGGCCTTGCTTGTGCAATCAAGGCCAAAGAAATGGGCCTGAGTCATGTAGTCCTGGAAAAGGGTGAAAGCATTCTGCAAGGCATTATCGATTCCTATCCGAGCGGTAAAAAAGTTTATCCCACAATACCCAAGGGACAATCCGAACATTTTCCCATGCCTGATCTGGAGCCCAGCAATGAACCGGTGGAAAAGTATGTCGCGAAAGTGAATGAAGTATCATCAGGCTTATAGCTTTCCCATGAATCATGTTATTGCCTGTGTCGGAACCCAGGGACCAGCCCCGGTGTTCGAACAAATGGGGCTTGAGCAGATCACTTCCGATAAGGTTGCGAGCAAACCGCGGAAATTCGGAAAGGCAGGAAGCAAGCTCATTGTGCTAAAGCCAAGTTTTCAGACGAGCACCGAAGGCATCTACGCCATTGGGGCTGCCATCAGTCCGGCTTATGCCATCGTTGGCGAGGATGGTGCTTTGCAGCGAATAAAGCACACCGACTTGATCTTTACGGCCATTAGAGACGGCATCCAGGCAGTGGAGGACATAGCGGGTAGAAGTTGATGAAATCTTGCTTCATGGTTAACCCTAACGATGCAAAAATTTTTATTAGTAGGGTGGGCTGTGCCCACCACAAAGTGCTGAATCTAAAGGTCGAAGGTGGGCACAGCCCACCCTACAACAAAAACACAAAAATCAACCAGGGGTGAAATCCAGTAATAGCACTCCAATTTCGGTTATTCCCGTATTTATAGGGATTGATGACCATCTTCATCATTATTTATGCAACAACTGGGTTAAGAGGCTGGGAAATTGAAACGCATCAAGCATAAGAATGGAGAACGGTGGGTAGGCAGCTGGAATGTTTTTTATTGTTTAGGATAATTGGTTCAGCGAGGTAATATTATGAGCGCAGAAATGCAAAATAATGATCAGAACCAAAGCGATAACGCCGGTTCTGGCGGCAAAAGTGAAAATGATGCAGGACGAGACAAACCCAATGCCAGCCGGCGCAGATTCCTGAAACTGGGACTTGCCGGTGCCGGTGCAGCCGCGGCCACCGCCGGCGGCATCACCGTTATCCGGCGCATGGAAGGTATTCCCCATGATGAATTCCCCTTGCCGATCAGCGAGGACTACAAACGCATCGACCAGCGCAATCAGATCAATACCTTTGCCCTGAGCAAGGCACTGAACGAAAAGCACCCCGAGCGCAACCGTAGCTTCAATGAACAGTTAAAAAAAGAGAATCCCCAGGGGCACAAGCCGTTTCATTTTTATGAAACCCGCAGCAAATTTATGAAACTGGTACCATTACGAGAGATAGATGCTGGGCAGGTGAGCGAGCCCGAAGGGTGAAGCTCGCTCGCCTGCCCAACTCTATAACTCGGGCGGTCACTGTAAATTTTTTGGGTAGCCAGAGAT
>Ga0209678_1000585_pt1 | contig 11107 bp, 8 predicted proteins | sample WorMetilvaeELBA1_FD_187404 | JGI IMG/M metagenome (GOLD analysis project Ga0209678, IMG submission 187404) | Marine gutless worms symbiont microbial communities from Max Planck institute for Marine Microbiology, Germany - Olavius ilvae ELBA.1... ...
AATGATTAGAATAATAGGAAGGTGGTTATTTTAACTTTACATAATGCGGGGCTTCACATAACACATCTTATGTAGAGCTCTACATAAAATGTGATTTGAAGTCACAACATAGTTCAACACGACCAAACCAAAGCGCCTCTTGGCTTCAAAGAGCCACTGAATCCAACGGTGGCGGTCATGTTTAAATTTCAGCAGGAACTCGCGTTTGTGGCATCTTTGGGTGATGTGCCAGATTTGATTTGGGATATAATGCCGTTTTGCCCTTGCCATCGAACCATCCTATATCGCAATTTTTGACGCTGAAAATCTCAATATAGGGTGTATTTCGGCTTTTTCTTGAAACAATTTAGCATTAATTTTAAATGGTTGGCTTGGCCCGTCCCCGTTCAGACCCCGTTCAGATATCTGACTATGGTAAATATCTGGTTGATAATTTAACTGCCGATTTAGGCATCGGCAGACGTGATTTATACCGAATTGTTAAATTTTATCGTGTCTATGAAATTGTGGGCTCAGTGAGCCCACAATTGAGCTGGACCCATTATCGATATATAATTAAAATCGGTAATGAAAAAGAACGTGCTTTTTACCAGCACAAAACCATTATTCACTCCTGGAGCGTCCGCGAATTACAAAAAAATATCAAAGACAAGCTCTACGAAAATACAACCCCAAAAGACATCCATTCAATATTCCAAAACAAACTGCCGGCCGTCCAGCCTAAAGAGGTATTTAAAGACACCTATGACTTCGATTTTATCGAACTTCATGCCGACCGGAGTGAAAAAGAGCTTGAGGACAAGATTCTCGCTAATTTCGAAAAATTCCTCTCAGAGTTGGGTCAAGATTTCTCGATCCTGGGTCGACAGATACCGGCCAAAATTGACCGGCAGACCTACTTTATCGACATGGTGCTATACCACCGCGGGATACCATGCGTCGTTTTGGTGGATCTTAAAATTGGCAAGTTGGACAGCCGAGATATCGGCCAGATGAATAAGTACATCGGTTATTGGCGCCGGAACAAACAATATGAGCATGAACAACCCACCATTGGCTTAATCATATGCCGCGAGGCTGGACGCGAAGAGGTTATCTACGCCTTAGACGGCCTGGAAGAAAAAATCTTTATCGCCAAGTACAAGGTCAAACTGCCCAGTGAAACGAAAATTAAAAAAGCCATCAGAAAATTCTGAAACACGAAGCGAGGAAACCGTGCAAAAGTTGGAAAATGAGGCATGATGTTGTCCGAGTTGCCTAAATCAACTTGTTTGTATTAGTATAAATGCCGGTTAGCAGATGTTGGATTGAAAAAGATCTGCAAGAAATTAAAAATAAAACATAGGGGTCATTAAAACATAGGGGTCAGGTCTTCATTCTTCACACGTACATTTGCTTTTCCAATCGATCAATCTTTCTTTTCAACATCTTATCTTTTTTTATCTTTAGTGCTACACGCCGGCAGGGCTGTGATACTCCTGATTCCCCAATGCCAAACTGCAAACCGATTTCCTTTAATAGTGGTTATCCATCAGGCAGTATTCATGAATGCGCGCATCATATCGCAGTGTTGCGGATTCAAGGTATTCAAGAAATTTTTCCAGATTCCGTTTGCTTTTGAAGACGGCTTTGCGTGCATTTCCTCCTGAGCTTATATGATGGAAGGCGCCGGGGAATTTTATTCTTAAAGGGTGGGCCATTTTAGATCCTTTATCGCAGATGTGTTTAGCCCATTTGCTGAAAATGATTAAAATCTTCCATAGCTGAGTGGATGCAATATGTCAAGAATGAAGACTTGACCCCTTTGTTTTTGACTAGATAACGGTCTCGCGACCTCGCACAGAATGAAGACTTGACCCTTAATCCTCTTTTAATTATTCCGTTTATTTGATAGTGAAGGTAAAATCCGTGCCCTGGGATATATTTTCCGAGGAAAAAAACCCAATGCAATTTGAAAGTACCGACATCCTTTTGGCCCGCGAGCTGGATGCCCAAGATGAGCTGGCATTGTTTCGCGATGAATTTGTAATCAATGACACTGATCTAATCTACCTGGATGGTAATTCTCTGGGTCGACTCCCCAAACGCTCGGTAGATTTCATGCAAAACGTAACTGAAAACGAATGGGGAAAGCGGCTTATACGCGGGTGGAATGACGGCTGGATTCATATTTCAACCGACCTGGGCACAAAAATAGCACCGTTGATCGGGGCCCAATCCGATGAAGTTCTGGTGACCGACGCCACCTCCATTAACATTTTCAAGCTGGCCGTTGCCGCTCTACAAGCCCGGCCGAATCGTAAAAAAATCGTCAGCGATGTGTTTAACTTTCCTTCGGATGTATACATTCTCCAGGGCATCATCGATCTGTTGGGCAATAACCATCACCTAGAACTGATTGGCTCCGATGATGGTATCACGATTCCCTCCGAGGCGGTTGGATCGGCCATTGACGAAACCACCGCCCTGGTTTGTTTGACCCATGTCGCCTTTAAAAGCGCCTTTATGTACGATATGGCGTGGGTGACGGAGCAGGCCCACAAAGCCGGGGCGCTGATGCTGTGGGATTTGAGTCACTCGGCAGGCGCCGTACCCCTGCGATTAAACAGATGCAACGTGGATCTGGCCGTGGGCTGCACCTATAAATATCTCAACGGCGGCCCCGGCGCGCCGGCATTTCTCTACGTACGTAAAGACCTGCAGGAACAATTAAACCAACCGATCTGGGGCTGGTTTGCCGCCCGGGATCCTTTTGCTTTTGAGCTCGGTTTTATTCCGTCCTCCGACATCTCCCGCTTTCGGGTCGGTACCAATCCCATTCTTTCAATAAAAGCCGTGGAACCGGCCATTGACATTTTGCTGGAGGCAAAAATAGACCGGCTTCGCGCCAAAAGCATCAAACAAACGGAGTATCTGATTTTTCTGGCTGAACAATGGCTAAGGCCGTTGGGGTTTACCCTGGGATCACCCACCCGGGCGGAAATAAGAGGTTCACATGTTTCGGTTCGCCACCCGGAAGGGTACCGCATCAACCGCGCCTTAATCGAGTCTCCTCCTCCGGCGGTCAAGGTAATCCCCGATTTCCGTGCTCCGGACAACATCCGTCTGGGCATCGCACCGATTTATAACACCTTTACTGAAATTCACCGGGCTCTCGATCGAATGCGGACCATTGTCAAAGAAAAGGTTTATGAACAATACTCGACAGAAAAGCTGGCAGTAACGTGATTCGATATTTAACTCTCTCATCAGAATATTTGCTGAAATGGTACTGTTGAGTCATAATACTGCGCCAGATTATTAAATATGCCGGAGGGGACGTGCGGAACCGTCTCCCAGCTTTCAAAATGACCCACCGCGTCGCCGGCGATAAAATAGCTTCCCTTCACCGTTTTAACCAAAACACCCTGGAATCCGGGGGTGTGTCTATGAATATGGATGACATCTACTCCCTCTGCTACCTGGTAATCTCCGTCAATTACTTTAATCCTGTCTAGATAATCAACAAGTTTTTATCTTTTACAATCCAGAAACTTCGGATCGAATACCGCGCCAATCAACATGCGTTGGTTGTCGACCGCCGCCACACTTGATGCCGATATCTCTTCGCCTTTGTTCAAATAAACTTCTTCGATATCAAATCCACCTTCCGACCGCGGGGTTAAATGCAGTACCTGCGAAGGCGAAAGTTTGGATGGATTTCTGGCATGCTGCAGCATTTTAAAAAGTTGAGGGTGTGCACCGATCCACAGGCCTCCGTCCGAGTCCAACTCGATGTTGTCCACACCGCTGCCAAGATCAATAGTCTCCCGCTGCACCAATATGAATATCAGTATCCGTTTTAACAAGACGACGCCTCCTCCTTTTTTATCGAGGAAGGTTCAAGATTAAAAGTTGAAAATCACCGTGAATCTCAACAATCCATTCAGTATAGTGCATGTCAATAAAAGGCAATTCGCATTACTTGGTTTCAATATAAACACGCGTTTATCAATAAAGATAATCATTGAAACGATCATGAAAAACCCGAGCACCCAAAAATGATGAATATGGGGCCAGGGCATGAATATGAACTTAGTTCGCTTCGCGCACAATTGGAATAATGTAACAATGGAATGATGGCCCGCCCTGGTGCGACTCACGTTTAACTTTCTGATTCTGGTTTACTATTTGACATTCATTAGTAAAACGAACACTTCGTATAATTCGGTCTGGGCCAGGGAATATTGGGAGCATTGGTGTTCCATCTGGTTGAAAAATAATACAGTTCATGGGATAAACAAACCATGGATCGAAAAAACATCAACAATGGAAGCGGGATTATCCGATTGAAACCTGCCGTTAAAAAATCCAACCACAGGCAAATCCGCCGGAGGCGGTCTCAAATTGGTCTGAAATTGCGATCCCGGCCTAAAAAATTGATCTTGACAACAAAACCTGCTTTGGTTATCCAGATGGATATTGTTTGCGTTAATGGGCGCTTCAATATGTTGGGTTGCTGCTGAAACCGATACACCATTCATCATTTTCGATTTATCCGCTTTGAATAAACAACTTCTTATCTTTAAACTCGACTTTTTTTAACTGAAAGGAGGAAATTGAGATGGGCAAAGTATTATTTCGGTTATGTGCTGCAGCTTCCATGGCCAGCCTTATTCTCATCCACGGACTTTTGGCAGCGGCCAACGCTCAGGAAACCATCACCCTGAGACTGTCAAGTTTCGTGCCTGCCAAGCACTTCATGAACACTAGAGTTCTTAAGCCCTGGATCGCGACGGTTGAAAATCGCAGCGCGGGAAAACTTAAAATCAAACTCTACCCGGGTAGTACGCTGGGTAAACCACAGGCTCAGTACGACATGGCCGCACGGGGCGTAGCTGATATTACCTGGGGACTTTTGGGTTATACCCCCGGGCGTTTTCCCCTGACAACGGTGATGGAACTGCCTTTTATTTCCCAATCGGCTGAAATTGGGAGTCGCATGGCCCAGAGGCTTTATGATAAGGGTTATCTAAAATTGGAGTTTAAGGACGTAAAATTGCTTGCGCTGGGCATGCCGCCCAACATGGATCTTCATGTAAATCGTCAGCTGATTAAAACCCTTGAAGATCTTAAAGGAATGAAGATCAGAACTCCTTCTGCCATGATGGGGAAAATTATCAAAATGTGGGGCGGCGTGCCAGTACCTTTGCCGGCTCCTGAAATATACCTGGCGTTGGAAAGAGGTGTCATTGACGCGGTCTTTCTCGATCCATTGACCCTTATGGGCGTAAGAGCTAGTGAAGTTACCAAATACCATACGAGGGTCGGTGTCTCTGCCCCGGTTTTCTTTTTTGCTATGAACCAAAAGACATGGGATCGGTTGCCGCCGGATATTCAAAAGCTAATCGATGAATTCTCTGGTGAATACTGGGGCGCAGACATAAACGGTGTGATTGCCGACAAAGCGTCTTTAGGAGTCCTAAAAAAACTTGAGCAGGCCGGCCACACTGTCTATTCACTTCCCCAAGAAGAGTTGCAGAGATGGCAGGACGCTGCAGCGCCCGTATATGATGAATGGTTAAAGAGCATGGAAGCAAAGGGGCTTCCGGGTAAAGCGGTGCTTCAAGAAGCACTTCGTCTCAAAACCCAACTGGCTCAAGCACGCTAAGCAAATGGTGTGCAGATGCACTGCGCACCAATCAAATATTTTTCTGGCCTGCAGCCGTGAATTTCGATTGGCTTTAGCTTCGCACCCCTTGAGGTCTCCTTAAATCCAATTTTGTCTCAATGACCTTACCGAAATTCGTCTGTGAAATAAAAGAGATCAGCTACACTTTGAGTCGTGGCATCAATAGCATCGGTGTGGTTCTTCTCATGGGGATGATGCTGCTGATTGTGGTGGATGTCTTTTTGCGTCGTGTTTTCAATCATCCCATAATGGGCACCTTTGAGGTCGTGCAGTTTATCCTGTTGATACTCGTCTATTTGGGGTTAGCGTTTGCTGCGGCACAAAAAGCCCATATCGGCATCGATCTCGTTGTTGCCAGGTTCTCTGAAAGGACCCGCGCCTTCATCGATAGTTTTACCCTCCTGCTCGGCTTTGGCTTTTTTGCCTTGGTAACTTGGCGAAATATCCTGAAAGCCGGAGAAATGCTGCTGGAAAATGAGACCTCCTTTCTGCTGTCTATTCCGACGTTTCCCTTTTATTGCATTCTCGCCTTTGGTTGCGCAGTACTTTGTCTTGTACTACTGGTTCAGTTAATCGAAGCCATCGTCAGAGTATGCCGGCTTTTTGCAGGAATTTGGATCGGGCCGATGTACGCTCTGGCCTGCGTTATCATGTGGATCCTATTCGCCATTGCCGTCGGCTGGATCAAGATCGAGATGAATTCATTGACCGTCGGTATTTCGGGCATTGTTATACTTTTTGTATTAATGGCCGCCGGCATGCCCATTGCTTTTGCCATGGGGCTGGTGGGACTGGCCGGTTGGTGTTACATTGCCGGGGTTGATGCCGCCTTTGGCCAATTGGAAACCACACCCTTCGGGGTCGCTTCCGAATATATTCTCAGCGTTGTTCCTCTTTTTCTGCTAATGGGTCAGTTTGCATTTCACTCGGGCTTAAGCCAAGATTTATATGATACCTCTTATAAATGGCTGGGTCAATACCCGGGGGGGCTGGCCATGGCGACGGTTGGAGGATGTGCGGCCTTTGCAGCTGTCAGCGGTTCGGGTGTGGCGACGGCTGCTACGATGGGCACAGTGGCGCTGCCGGCCATGAAAAAATATCAATACAGTACCAGACTGGCAATGGGAAGCCTGGCGGCGGGCGGGACGATTGGCATCCTGATTCCGCCGAGCATTGTTTTCATTCTCTATGGAATTCTGACCGAGCAGTCAATTGGCAAGCTCTTCCTCGCCGGCCTGCTTCCCGGCGTACTCACGGTAATAATCTATATAATTACCATTCTGCTCCAGGTCCGGCTCAATCCAAGATTGGGACCGCCCGGACCGGCAACAAAGCTCAAAGAAAAAATCGTATCCCTGCGGCAAATCCGCGGGATGTTGACCTTATTTATATTAGTGATGGGAGGCATTTATCTGGGCTTTTTTACGCCTACCGAAGCTGGTGCTGTGGGGGCTTTTGGGGCTTTTCTGCTGGCTCTCTTGCGAAAAAAACTAAATTGGAAGATTTTGTATGCCTGTCTGCTAGACACCGGACGAACCACCGCGATGCTCATTATCATTTTCGTGGGTGCGATGCTCTTCAATTATTTTTTGGCACTCACAGAGCTTCCGGAAATGACAGTCCGGCTGATTGCAGATCAGGCGCTCAACCGTTATGGCGTCCTGGCCGCTATTTTGCTAATGTATCTGTTGCTCGGCTGTTTTATGGATCCCGGATCCATGATTATCTTGACGATTCCAATTGTCTATCCGATTATAGAGTCCTTTGGCTTTGACCCGATCTGGTTTGGTGTGATCATCGTCATGGTGGCAGAAATCGGGGCCATTACTCCGCCGGTGGGCCTAAATGTGTTTGTATTGAACGCCGTTGCGCCGAAAGTGCCCATTAGCGAAATATTCAGAGGGATACTCCCCTTCTGGGGCGCGGATATGATTCGCCTCACTATTTTGGTGATGATTCCTGAAATAGCGTTATTTTTACCGAATATCATGAAAACATAGGGGTCAGGTCTTCATTCTTCACACGTACATTTGCTTTTCCAATCGATCAATCTTACTTTTCAACATCTTATCTTTTTTTATCTTTTGTGCTACACGCCGGCAGGGCTGTGATACTCCTGATTCCCCAATGCCAAACTGCAAACCGATTTCCTTTAATAGTGGTTATCCATCAGGCAGTATGCGTGAATGCGCGCATCATATCGCAGTGTTGCGGATTCAAGGTATTCAAGAAATTTTTCCAGATTCCGTTTGCTTTTGAAGACGGCTTTGCGTGCATTTCCTCGTGAGGTTACATGATAAAAAGCGCCGAGGAATATTATTCTTAAAGGGCGAGCCATTTTAGATCCTTTTCTGGAGATTTGTTTGCCCAATTTGCGGAAGATGGTTTGGATCCTTAATAGCAGCTGAGTGGATGCGATATGTCAAGAATGAAGACTTGACCAGCCAATCTTGACACAATGGGCTCAGCCAACTTGATCACTGCCTTCTCCTTCAAATTCCCATCGCAGAAGATTTCCGGTGGCATACATAGGAACTGTCTGGAACCTGTCATAAACCGCAAAGTTCTCATGGGAAATTCTGAACCCTTTTTTCAGATTTCTTTCCTTTAAAAACAGGTGCAGACTCTGCATCTGGCCTCTTGTACCGGCTTTTACTTCGATGGGCAGTATCCGGGTATTCCGGGAAAGAACATAATCGACCTCGGCATTGCTCGATCTTGCCTCGCGGTGCCAGTAAAACAGTTCCGGTCTGGAATATGGCGAAAAGGCGGCAATTAATTCAATGCCTACAAATACTTCTGATAACGCACCTTTATTTATCAATATTTTAAAATCATCCAGGATCAACGCCGATAAATCAAGACCGAGTATTCTTTGGAAAATACCGGTATCAAATAGTATTACCTTGAATTTTTTAGGGTTGATCTGTGCGGCCAGCGGTAGCCCTCTGGCGGCAGTATGATGTATTTTATACGCCAGACCGGCTCTAATCAGTAAATCGAGCGCATCTTTATATGCCCTGTGGTTCCCCGAGGAGGGTATATTCGAAAATTTGAATTTTCCGCCTGCCTGATGAACAATGGATGTGAATACTTCCTGAAGCCGGAGTACAGGCGCCCTTTTTTTATATTTTGCGAAATCATCGGTCAAGGTTGTTACAATGTCGTCAATGATCAGCTGGCAAGCATTGAAATTTTTGTGCTTGATATATGAGCTTACGACTTCCGGCATGCCTCCCGTAATTTGAAATATTTTCAACTTTTCAAGAAATTTTTCATGAAAAATAGGTTCTATCGGCTTTGACGGTGATGCGGACATGATCAGTCTGCTTGATTTGTCTTCCCCCGATGCCGTCAAATATTCACTGTACGTCATGGGATACATAAACAGGGATCTGATTCTTCCAACACCGAATGACGGTATTTCCGAAACGGTAAATTCAAGTAATGAGCTGGCTGCAATGACGTGTAGGTCTTGCAGTTTTTCGTAAAAAAAGCGCAATGACGCTAAAGCGTTTGGGCAGGCCTGTATTTCATCAAAAAAAAGGAGGGTCTCACCGGGAATAATATCCATGCCGAAATAAATAGATAGTTTTTCACAAATCTCATATGGATTTAATGAGTTGTCAAAAAACGGCATGATTTGTGGGTGTTCTTCGAAATTGACTTCAAGGTATGAATTAAAAGTTTTTCCAAATTTCCTTACAGAATAGGTTTTTCCTACTTGCCTGGCCCCGCGAACCAGTAGAATTTTCCTGGATTTATCTTCTTTCCATTGAATCAGCTCATGATCAACTGTCCGTTGCATATCTTAACGCCCTGTATTCTTGGTAAAAAATAGAAAATAGCAAAAAAACCTATCCTATTATCCATACCAATTGCAAAAATATCAAGCCTAAATTTAGTAGAATATACCAAAAATTCAATTCTGTAATATTCCTGAGCTTGGGTTCTTATTTCAGGTTTTTTATCCTCCAGTCCAGGCTGAAGGTCATCTTTGGTCTCGTAAAATAGATTCAAACTTTCTATTGCATCCATTCAACCTCCCTTAAGCTGAATAGATGCTGGGGTCTGACCTAATGCCGCTAGCTTTACATCAATTTGTGGTGGGAGTGGCTTCCAGCCACGATACAAAGTCGCTCTAAAGCTTCAATCGCGGCTGGAAGCCACTCCCACAAATATCGCCCCGATCCTTAATATAATAGTTGGGTCGGGCCACGGCGAACGCCTGACAAACAGGATCTACCCAAAAATTAGCCCCATTTTTTTTTCCACCATCATGGGCCTTTTGTCATAATCTGATAACCTACAGCGACGCTGGTTAAGCACTCATTGAACCAGTACAATGTACCTCTGATTCTGATTTTGAACCAGGAGGTACATATGCCAGCGGATGAACTATTCTCTATCTCTCAACTATGATTTTTCGTATTCCTCCAATTTGCCGGAATCGACTTTGATGCCTTTATCATAGACCCCAAAACACAAGATGCGGTCATCCGGAATCTCGAAATAGTCGGTGAAGCCGCTGGACGCTTGCCTGAGAATATACGTCTTGCAGCCCCTTGAAATCGAGTGGCGTAAAATCGTTGCCCTTCGCAACATCCTGGCTCATGAGTATTTTGGGGTAAGCTTACCGGTTGTCTGGGATATAGTTCAGAACAAATTAGATGCTCTTGAAAGCTCTTGCCAAACACTTTTCAAGAATATTGAAGATAAGAAAAAATAAGGATTGGGACTTTAGTTGTGAAATAGGGTAGACCGGTTGGATCGGATTTCCGACGGCGATTTCACGGAACACCATTGTCTTGCCGAAGCCTGCATGCGGGTGCCTCACGGAATTATCTGCCTTCTAAGCGCTCTAAGTTACCACCAAATCGGTACCAAAAATCCCCACCAGATCTGGATGGCCATTGATCGGGCTATGCGAAAACCCAAAGTCGATTATCCACCAATACGGGTCTTTCGATTCTCCGGCCCATCACTGAGAGAGGGTATTGAGGAAAAGAAGATCGAAGGTGTATCGGTCTGAGTTTACAATCCGGCAAAAACCGTAGCGGATTGTTTTAAGTACCGCAACAAGGTGGGCATTGATGTGGCTATTGAAGCCCTAAAAGAGTGTTGGCGATCCCGGCGATGTACAATCGATGAGCTTTTTCACTATGCAAAGATATATCGGGTACGAAATATCATGCAGCCCTATATGGAGGCTATTGTTTCATGATTCCGTTAATCCCGGTGCACGAGGTTTTCAGTTCAATCTGATATATAAAGTTTAGATGGAATCAGGTCGGGAAATTTGGTATAAATAGTGCCTGAACGAAAAGTGGCCGTTTTTCCAGTTAGCCCGGCCGCTAATTATCACTCATTAAATTACTGCCGTTCAAAACGATGGCGAACAATAGCAAATCAATATTTAGCAGCGTTTTCTCTAAA
>Ga0209678_1000586_pt1 | contig 11100 bp, 15 predicted proteins | sample WorMetilvaeELBA1_FD_187404 | JGI IMG/M metagenome (GOLD analysis project Ga0209678, IMG submission 187404) | Marine gutless worms symbiont microbial communities from Max Planck institute for Marine Microbiology, Germany - Olavius ilvae ELBA.1... ...
CTGTATAATCACTACATCCCGCAGAAAAACCTGCGCCACAAAACACCCCTCCAGACGCTCCAACACTGGTACGCTCAGCAGCCTCAACTCTTCATAAAAATTCCTCGTAATCATCCGGGACCTGACATCTAGTTCATTCCGATTCCAAAATCGGTAGTCTCGTCCAGGTATCGACATTCCAAAAATTCAAAAAGCAAGTTCAGTTCGTTGTTGCCGATGCCGGAGTAGGGATTCCCAAAACCCTCCGTGAAGGACATCCTGAATTAACCTCCGATACGGATGCGCTACATATGGCAATACGTGAAGGTGCTACGCGGGATAAGAAAATAGGTCAAGGTAATGGGCTTTTTGGGAGCTATGAAATCTGTAGCAAGAGTAATGGGCGTTTTGCTATCCATTCAGGGCATGCAGGCCTGGAATTTGACGAAAAACGAGGATTATCCATTTCAGATGAGAGAATCCCGTATAATGGTACATTAGTCGTAGCCACTATCGATTTTTCCCAGCCGAAATTACTGGAAAATGCTTTGAAGTTCAAAGGGCAAAAATACACTCCTGTTGATTTTATTGAAACAGAATATGAAAAATCCGATGATGGTCATATTCACTTCATTCTCAATGAAGAGTCAGTCTCATTCGGCAGCAGAGTAGCAGGTAAACCAATCAGAACAAAACTATCCAATCTGCTGAAAATGGGTGGTAACGAAAAGATATATATAGATTTTTCCGGTGTGCCTTTAATGTCAAGCAGTTTTGCGGACGAGGCATTCGGCAAATTATTTCTTGAAGCCGGTGCAGTAAATTTTATGCAAAGGTTTGAATTCATAAATGTGATGAACGCCGTGCAGCAGTTAATAGACAAAGCAATAGCACAAAGAATGTCTGCGGGGGTGGTAGATTAAATTGCACAACAAAGTGCTCAACTTCACTCTCTGCGCGCTGCCTGTTGAGACAGCGACAGGCTAAAACGATACCGGCATGAGTGATCCCGACCGTCTGATCCGTCCGCAAGCCGAGTCCGAGGACCAGGTCGTGGACCGGGCTATTCGGCCGCGGCGCCTAGTCGATTATATCGGCCAGCCGGCAGTGTGCGAGCAGATGGAGATCTTCATCCAGGCCGCCCGGGGGCGTGGTGACGCCTTGGATCATGTCCTTATCTTCGGTCCGCCGGGACTGGGCAAGACGACGCTGGCCCACATCATTGCCCACGAGCTGCGGGTGGGCCTGCGTCAGACCTCGGGCCCGGTGCTGGAGAAGCCGGGGGATCTCGCCGCCCTGCTCACCAATCTGGAGCCTGGGGATGTCCTGTTCGTGGATGAGATCCACCGCTTGAGTCCTATCGTGGAGGAGGTTCTCTATCCCGCCCTGGAGGACTATCAGCTCGACATCATGATCGGGGAGGGACCGGCCGCCCGTTCCATCAAGCTGGATCTGCCCCCCTTTACGCTCGTAGGCGCGACGACCCGCGCCGGGCTCTTGACCTCACCCCTGCGCGACCGGTTCGGGATCGTGCAGCGGTTGGAATATTACGCGCCGGAGGAGCTTACCCTTATCGTCCGGCGTTCCGCCGCTATCCTGGGCCTCGCGACCGAAGCGGACGGCGCCCGGGAGATCGCGCGTCGCTCCCGCGGTACGCCCCGCGTTGCCAACCGGTTGCTGCGGCGGGTACGGGACTACGCACAGGTCAAGGCCGGGGGGCGTATCACGGCGGAGGTGGCGGATCAGGCGTTGTCCATGCTCAAGGTGGACGGCTTGGGCTTCGACCACATGGACCGGCGGCTGCTGCAGGCGGTAATCGAGAAGTTCGCCGGTGGACCGGTCGGGGTGGAGAGCCTGGCGGCGGCCATCGGCGAGGAACGGGGTACGATCGAGGATGTACTCGAACCCTACCTCATCCAGCAGGGATTCCTCATGCGCACGCCCCGGGGACGTATGGCAACCCCGGCGGCCTATGGACACTTCGGCATGACCGTGCCACCGGGGATCCTACCGCAGGCCGACATGAGGGACTTGTTCGGTAATGGAAAAGGAGGCCCGCCGGACGGACCCTAGAGGCTGTCCGGCCGGAGAGGGGGCAGGGGGCAGGGGGCAGGGGGCAGGAAAAGCCGGGTTCGTCCCTGAATCCAGCCTACGGGCTAACCCCTTGATTGTCATTTCGAGCGCAGCGAGAAATTTTAAATTCCCGGACAACAGCTTAAAGATCAACAGTTCCCTGGTCCGCACAGTGGACCCTACAATCAATCAAATGGTTAATGTAGGGTCCGCTGTGCGGACTTTCTGAATGTCAACACGACATAGACAACGCCGAATCGTTCAGGATTGCTCCCGATTCGTTCCAGAGGGTGTCGCAAAAGGCACCGATCTTCGCCCTTTGACCCCCTCACCCCAAGCCCCCTCGCTGCGCTCGGGGCAGGCTCTCTCCCGGCGGGAGAGGGGCTTTTGCGACACCCTCTTCAAAGAGTGAAATGCTCGCCCAGGTAGACCGAGCGTACCTCCGCGTTTTCCAGCAGCTCCCGCGGCCCGTCTTCGGCGATGACCTTGCCGTCGTTGATGATATAGGCCCGGTCACAGATATCGAGGGTTTCGCGGACATTGTGATCGGTGATCAGGACGCCGATATTGCGGTCCCGCAGATGGGCGACGATGTTTTTGATGTCTCTCACGGCGATGGGATCGATACCGGCGAAGGGCTCGTCGAGAAGCATCACCTTCGGATCCATCGCCAGCGCGCGCGCGATCTCCAGGCGCCGGCGTTCGCCGCCCGAGAGGCTCAGGGCCAGCGATTCGCTGACATGGGCGATACCCAGCTCTTCGAGTAGCTCCAGCCTGCGGTTCTCCTGCGCCTGGCGGTTGAGGTCCCGGCGCGTCTGGAGGATCGCCATCAGGTTGTCTTTGGCGGTGAGCTTGCGGAAGACCGACGGTTCCTGGGCAAGATAACTCAGGCCCTGCCGGGCGCGGGCGTGCATCGGGAGCAGGGTGATGTTGCGCTCCTGGAGATAGGTGGTCCCCTCGTCGGCGTGAATCAGTCCGACGATCATATAAAAGCAGGTGGTCTTACCCGCACCGTTGGGTCCGAGCAGGCCGACGACTTCGCCCGCGTCGACGCCGATGCTGACGCCTTTCAGGACCGTACGACGACGGTAGCTCTTGACCAGATGGGTTGCCCGCAGGGTCGTCATCGACGCGACGGGGAGATACGAATCTTCACTCGCTCTTTTCCCTGAGTAACGGCTCCCGCTTTGATCCGGGCCTGGGAGCGATCATAAATGATGCGGTCGTTGCGGAAGGTATCCTCGTCCTGGAATACGACGGCCTGGTCGATGAGGGTAATTTCGTCCCGGGCCCGGTCGTACTCCATATGCAGGGCCGCTGCCTCGATGTCCTTCTCCTCCCCCTGCTCCCGTTGCAGATAGGTGGCGGGGGTGCCGATTACGACGATGAACTCGGGTCTGCGCTCCGGGTCATGGTGCACCGTGACCTGATTGCCCCGCAGCTCCATGGTGCCGTGCCTGACGATGACGTCTCCCTTATAGATACTTAGAGATATGGCCTCGAAGAGTTCCGCGCTGTCCGCTTCCAGGTAGAGTGGTTCCTCGGGGTCGTCTTCGATGGCCGGCAGGCACCGGGGGGTGAGGAGTAACGCCGGCACCAGGATCGGCACCGCCAGGATGGTGAGGATGCGGGGGGTGATTCTTGGCATCATCGCGGTTGCCCCGGATGGTCGTGCGACCGGTTGTTCGACCTTGGGGGCGTTTCCTCATCGGCTTGGGAGATGACTAGCTCGCCTCGAACCCGTCCCAACAGCTTGATCCGCAACTTCTCTTCCAACCAAACCTGGGCGCCGTTTTCCGCGGTTACCCAGTCGGTCTCACTGGTGATCCGCACCGGCTGATCCGTCTGGGCGTAATTTTCATTCCGCTTCACAACCACCTCACGGGTCTTCATATGCACCGGCCGTGTCTCGACCCCGGCCACGCGGTCGATGTACACCTCCCCATGCATCCGGATCAGGTTGTCGTCACTCGAGATCCAGGCCGTCTCGGAACGTATCAGCCAGGGCGGACCCGTTTCCACGTACAGGGTCAGGCGGGGGGTTTCCAGCTCTTTGGTGTCATCGTCGGGGTAATGGCGCAGCTCAATAGCAGTCAGATGCCTGTGTGGCGCCCCGAATGCGTCCATCGTAGTCACATTGAAATCGTCGACCGTGTAATCGGGACGGCGTTCGGGGTCATCCGTATTCGGACCCGGTGTTTCCCCGCCCTGGCGCAGCCACCAGGCGAGTGCTCCCACTGACGCCATGGCCAGGATCAGGATGCGTTGACGCGCGGACAGCATACCAGATTACCTCGTCGTCGTTGGGCTGGTACGGATGCTCTCGACTACTGATAACATGGAACGAGCAGGATCTTCACGCCTCGTGGGTTTAAGGCGAAGTCTCGTCTCGCCAGCTAATCGTACAGGATTGACAGGATGTTCGGGATTAACAGGATTTTTTGTTGTGAAGAGCGCTTGCTGGTTTGGTCAGGGCGTGATCGGGCGTAGGAGATTCAGGAACGACAAGCATCTTGTAAATCTTGTGTAATCCTGTAAATCCTGTCCTATTGGGGGTTTGTGACCAAGCTCGAGTTGAGCACTCGTCGGTCTGAGGCGAAGCCTCGCTAGAGATAAGGTGCGATCATCCCGTCCAGGGTACCCTGGGCCTCCAGGATCAGGTCGCACACCTCACGCGCGGCGCCCTGTCCGCCGGGGGAGTGGGTCTGCCAATGGGAATGGTTGCGAGTCAGTGGGTGGGCGTCGGCGACCGCGACCGCGAGCCCGACTCGGCGCATGATCGGCAGGTCCACCACGTCGTCTCCCACATAGGCGATCTGCTCATCGCTGAGGTGGAGGATCGTCTTGAGTTCTTCATAGGCCCGCAGCTTGTCGTCCTGTCCCTGATAGACGTGCGTTATCCCCAGGTGTTCCATTCGGATGCGTACCACTTCCGAGGTCCGGCCCGTAATGATGGCCAGGGTGACACCGGTCTGTTGCAGCATCTTCATGCCGTGACCGTCCCGGGAGTGGAACGCCTTGTATTCCTGACCGTCATCACCAAGGAAGAGGCTGCCGTCAGTCAGGACCCCGTCCACATCGAAGATCACTAACCGGACCTGTCTTGCTCGTCCGAGAATATCCCGCATGATTTACTGCTCTAGTAGGTCATTTCATCCAATTTTGCCGGTTGTCATTTCGAGCGCAGCGAGAAATCTTGTGTGCCAGGAGCTTTTGCCAAGCTGGAAGATCCCTCGCTACGCTCGTGATGACAATTTCGCGTGGATTCGCGCGATTCGTAGTTTCCTCCTTTGGCATTTCGCGACCAAGCTCGAGCTGGGCACTCGTCGGTCTGAGGCGAAGCCTCGCTAGAAGGTCTTGCTCAGCTCCAACGCAAACAGGTGAGCGTCGCCCTCGTAATTGCCGTCGATGGCGTCGGTGCCGTTGATTTCCCCCCCGAGATCCGCCACCGGGGTATAGGTATTGCTGCTCCGGTAGTCTCGGTCCTTGAACTTCACGTACATGTAGCCGACCTCGAGTGCCCAGCCCTGACCCAGATCCTGACCGACACCGAGGCTGAAGAGATGGCGGTCGTTGTCGGGTACGCGGGCACTATAGTGGTCCTTGTCCTGCCCCGTCTCGTCGAAGGTGTAGCCGCAGCGCAGCTGGGTGCCGGGTAGGATGTCATAGGTGAGACCCAGGCGGTAGGCGTTGGTGTCTTTCCATGCATTGACCTCGGAGAACAGGGTCCTGCCGGTCGCTCTGCTCTTGACTTCGATCCGGTCGAACTCGCTCCAACCGGTCCGTGTCCAGTCGAACTCGACCGCCAGCTCATCGGTGAGCGCATAGCGGACACCGAGTTGCAGGCGCCAGGGCAGATTGAGGTCCAGCTCCACCGCCTGGGCCGGCGGTAAGCCGGAACCCGGTTGCACCGTTCCCATAAAGGCGAGCGCGGAATTCAGGGGCTTATAGTGCCCCTTCAGTTCCGAGGTAGAGGAGGAATGATAGACGGCCCCCAGACTCAATGCGCCACGGCGATACAGGACGCCGGCATTCCAACCCCAACTGTCGCCGTCCCCGCTTATGCTGGTCAGCTGGGAATCGAGTCGTGCGGAGTCGGTCTTGTAGTAATCCAGGCCGGCCGCGACGCTGAGGTCCTCGTTTACCTTGTAGACCAGGGTCGGAACCAGGGCAACGATTTCCAATTTGCTGTTCGTCGGATGGGCACCGAAGGGTAGCGGCAGGGTGACGCCTGGGGCCACCGTAACCGGCGCCTCCCCGCTCAGCTTGGGAAAGGTCCCGGTTTCCCAGCGCGTCTCCAATCCAAAGGGGGCATTGAGACCCAGGCCGATCCGCCATTGGTCATGGACCCGGAGGGCGGCTTGAAACAGGGGGGCGGTCACCCAGTCGGCACCGGCGCTGTCATGGTGTCCCGTAGTCGTGTCGACGCTGAAGCTCGGCCCGATGAAGAGGGCCCCCAGAGAGACGCTCGTCCGGTCGTGGAACCCCATGGCGGCGGGGTTGTAGGCGAAGGCTCCCCTTTCCTCCGGGTTTGCGACCACCGCATTGGACATGGCAGTCCCCAGGGCGGAGGCCTCCGGAATGGAAAAACCCGCGGCCATTGCGGCCGTCGATCCCAGCTGCAGACAAAACCCACCCAGGATAGCCGCTCGGATCCAGGGGAACGCCGATGGTTGCCTCATGATTCGTCACCTCTCCGATTATCGTTTAGGCTACCCTACATGCAGGACCTTCCTCCCATCAACCCTCATCCCCAGGGCTACCGAATAATAATCACTGCTGAGACATCGTCTTGGCAATGAACCGCGGAGACGCTGAGGACGCGGAGAAAGCGGTAAAAGCGCGTTTCTGCGATCAGCATGCAGCGAGAAATCCGGATCTACCCACAATCCAACAAAGATCTCTCACCGAAAATACTCTGCGCGCTCTGCGTCTCTGCGGTTCAAATTATCTAACCAATTGCTTTATATCTATTTATCATTCGATTGCCTTGTCCTCATCCCCGATGAGGGCGCGGAAGTGCTCCCAATCGAAGGCGGCTCCCGGATCCGTCTTGCGGCCGGGCGCGATATCACTGTGACCGACGATACGCTCCGAGCCGATGTCCGGGAAACGGGCCCGGATAACCTGTGTCGTTTGGGCCAATACCCGATACTGGATTTCCTCGTAGGGAACCTCATCCGTACCTTCCAGCTCGACCCCGACGGCGAAATCGTTGCACGCCTCGCGGCCCTCGAAGCACGAGACGCCGGCGTGCCAGGCGCGCTGGTAAAGATCCACGTACTGAATCAACTCGCCGTCGCGGCGGATGAGCAGGTGGGAAGAGACGCGCCGCCGGGCAATGGCCCGGAAATAGGGATGGGCCTCCGGATCCAGGCGGTTTTGGAACAGATCATCGATCCAGGGGCCACCGAACACCCCGGGCGGCAAGCTGATACCGTGAATCACCAGCAGGTCCACGGCCATATCCGGGGGACGTTCATCCCAGTTGGGGCAGCACACTCGCCGGGCTTGGGGCAACCAGCCATCGGACATGTTCAGTCTCTCGATTGCGCCTTTGCGGTTCAAATTTTGCCATCCATGATACTTGATCCATAGCACTTGGGATTCCGGCACTCCCTGCCGGAATGACAAAGTAGGGGTTGAACGAACTGTGCGCTGCTGATTTTAGGGGCTGTTGACATTTAACTCTAACCGACTGTTTTTATATGTTAAGTAGTTGTCAGGGGACAGTTGTCAGAGAACCGTAGAGCGGGAAAGCGCAGCGCATCCCGCCTCCATGTTCTGCGCGCCAGCTACCAGGTATAAGTCAGGCTCGTAAACAGGCCATCGGCGGAACGTCCGGTACCGCCTTCCTGTTGCGAGTAGTCCCAATCACGCGAGTATTCGATGGCGAGCTTGATGCCGTCCATGAACCATTCGCCGGCGCCGATCAGGAGTCGCCGTTTGGGTAGGAAGCCGACCCGCGAACGCTCGCCGTCGAGGTCTCGCCGGACCCCGCCGAAATCACGGCTCTCGGAATAACTCATGGCGAGATAGGTCCCCTGGGCGCCGACGGCCTCCAGCCAGGGATTCCAGTCGAGCTGATAGCCGAGCGAGACCTGCCAGGCGCCGGGGCTGATGGAGACCCGGTTCCGGGCATCGTCGGTAAAGGTCGCGGTACCGATCGCACCGTTCCACCGCCGCGTCGCTCTCCAGCTCGCGGACGCGCTGCTCGAGTGCGGCCTTTTCGGTCGTCACGGCGCGCATCACCTGCTCCTGGTCGACCCGAGCCGCTTCCAGCTCCGTGACCCGCCGGGCCAGATGCTCTTGATCGGCAGTTCCGTCGGCCTGATCGCTGGTTGCCGCCGGTGCCGGCGCTGTAGCGGTAGCCTGTTGTGACTCCAACGCCGAGAGCCGAGCCGCCATGGCCTCGTTTTGTGCCTCGAGGGCCTCGAAGGCCTGCATCAGCCGCGCGATTTCATCCGCGTCCGCCCCATGTGCAGGCAATGGCATGACCATGCCCGGAATGAGGATGAGCATCGGCATTATGCGCTTCAAATGATTCCGAGGCCCGGAATCGCAACATGTTCCCATATTCAAAATTAGTTGAGCGATCCGTACGTATTGCTCTATTATATATGAGTATACTCACAATGCCGGGGGCAACAGACATGACCAAGGCGGAGGCGATTCAGCTCTTCGGGAGCAAGAAGGCGTTGGCGGAGGCACTGGGTGTCCACCGGAGTCTGATTTCGAAGCTACCGGACCAGCTACCCACCAAATACAGCGACCGGGTAACCGGCGCAGCGATCCGGTTGGGCCAAATAACCCCGCGCCTGGTTGCCGGCACTTGGCGGCTGGAATGAAGTCCGCACCGGTGCGGTCCGAACTGTCCTAGTGCTTCATTCCGCCGCCAGCGCCTTGGAATGCCGGCTCGGGACCCGATCCATATGCCAGGTCGAGTGGGCCTGGGTCCAAAACTCTGCCAGGCCGGTGGGTGGTTCGGGAAAAGGTGTCTGGCCCAGGAACCGCCAGACCCGCAGCAGGATAGGGAGCGGGGCGGCGGGATCGACCGGCGCGGCGGCGTGGGATTTGCCGAGCTTGCGCCCGGCGCCGTCGACGACCACCGGCAGATGCGCATAAGTAGGGACCGGGAGCCGGAGGGCCCGGAACAGAAAGACCTGGCGCGGTGTGGAGACCAGCAGATCGGCCCCGCGGACGATTTGATTGATCCCCTGAAATCCGTCATCCACGACCACGGCGAGCTGATAGGCGTGGATGCCGTCCGCGCGCCGCAGCACGAAGTCGCCCACCTCGCGCGCCGGATCCTGGCGCAGCGTTCCCTGGACCCGATCGTGGACCAGAATGGTTCCGCCCTCGGTGCGCAGACGCAAGGAGCGGGCCGGTTTCCCCGGCGGCAAGCGGTGACGGCAGGTCCCAGGGTAGACCGGACCCTCCACCCCCGGCAGGCCGTTGGCGGCGATCTCGCGCCGGCTGCAGGCGCAGGGAAAGACCAATCCCGCAGCGCGTAGCCGTTCGATGGCTTGGGCATAGGCCTGGGTGCGAGCGCTTTGCCGGAGCACCCGGCCATCCCACTCGAATCCGAAGGCCTCGAGGGCGCGCAGAATAGCATCAGCGGCACCTGGGACCTCCCGTGGGCGGTCGAGGTCTTCCATACGCACCAACCACTCGCCGCCGGCGGCCCGAGCATCGAGATAGCTGCCGAGGGCGGCTACCAGGGAACCGAAATGCAGGGGTCCCGTCGGGGAAGGGGCGAAGCGACCGCGATACAGCTCCCTCTTATCCGTGGCCGGTTCACCGCCGTGCATCCTATTACAGTCGAAGCGGTCGGTTTCGTCGGCAAGAAAACTACGAATCACGCGTATCAACGTGAAAGCCGCAAATCAACGCAAATGGAGGCAAATCACCTCAAAGGGGTGAAGAACCGTCGATGATGACGAGCCGATTGCAACCGATTTGCGTTGATTCGCGTTCATGTGCGGCAAAGTCTTGTAGGGAAACGACGAATCGCGCGTGTCCACGCGAAACCTGATTCGCGCCGATTCGCGTGATTCGTGGTTTTCTTTCCGCTGCAACCGACCGAAATGCTTCGCCAGTCAGCAGGGGCGTTTGCCCATCGGCCCGTCAGTCAGCCATGCTGCTTCTCGCGGATCTCGTCGAGGGTCTTGCAGTCGATGCACAGGGTCGCGGTCGGGCGTGCCTCCAGACGGCGCACCCCGATCTCTACGCCGCAGCCTTCACAGAAGCCATACTCGTGATTGTCCAGGCGGGTGATGGCCTCGTCGATCTTTTTGATCAGCTTGCGCTCCCGGTCGCGGGTTCGCAGCTCCAGGCTGAACTCCGACTCCTGGGTGGCGCGGTCATTGGGATCGGGGAAGTTGGTCGCCTCGTCCTGCATGTGATGCACCGTGCGGTCGACCTCCTCCATCAATTCCTGTTTCCAGGCCAGGAGGATGTTTCTGAAGTGCCCCTCCTGATCCGGATTCATGTACGCTTCGTCTGCCGCGGCTTCGTATGGCGCTAAGCCGAAGACTCGGGCATCTGTGTTATCTGACTCGACCATGCAATCCCTCCCGAACGGTCTGCCACTGGTTGCGATGATCCGACGTACCCTACGGATCAGGCGCTGTCACGGCTGTAAGGACCTCCAACTTAAATTATCATTAAATACCAAATCGGACCCTGTGCGGCAACCGGTTTCTGTTACAGGTGGATAATGGCGCGTCGGGAATCGCCGCCGGTTTTGATATGGCAAAGACCCTGTTGCGATCACTGCAGGCGGTCGGCTCAGGCATCCGCACGGCCTGGCTGATCCTGGGCCTCACGTTGCTGCTGATCATCGTCTGCGAGGCGGGGCTGCGTCTGGCGCTGACGACCTGGGATCGGCTCATGGATCGTCCGCGGCCGTTGACTAAGAGCCTGTTTACGATCTTTGGAGTAACAAGGCCAGAAAAGCCAACGTAACAAATTGTAAGCTGGTATTGAGTTTTCGCTCGCAGTTTTTCCATAACCTTCGACACTTTTCTAACCAAGCAAAAGAGCGCT
>Ga0209678_1000587_pt1 | contig 11099 bp, 7 predicted proteins | sample WorMetilvaeELBA1_FD_187404 | JGI IMG/M metagenome (GOLD analysis project Ga0209678, IMG submission 187404) | Marine gutless worms symbiont microbial communities from Max Planck institute for Marine Microbiology, Germany - Olavius ilvae ELBA.1... ...
CGTTCCTTCTCGTGAACCGGTTTCAATTGGGGACGAAAGACCTCCCATGGGATCACCGCCGTCAGCCGCTCCAGCGGGTCGCCTAACTGGCTGATACTCTGCAACCGGTTCTCACGATCAAAAAAGCTGGGCTGGCCCATGGCTCCCCCGTCAATGAACGTTCAGTTTGGACGAGCGTGAGTTTAACCTCCGCTAAATCCACAAGGCAGGTAATTTTGCAAGGTGCCCATGAGAAGTTAGATATTTCCGTTAAATATGCGCATCGGTATTAGGCGGCGCGCTCGATCAGCCGCTCCGCGGTTGCCGCCGGACGCTCGACGAAGTATTGCCGTTCCCGGTGTTCGGAGCGCTTGCCGGCATTGAAGGCGGATACGGGACGGTGGTAGCCCATGACGCGGGTCCAGACTTCGCAGCGGGTACGTTCCCGGTCCTCCAGCCGGACCTCGGGCGCCTGCTCCGAGGCACAGGTCCCCGCCGGCAGTCCGCCTGACGGTGCCGCATCGTCAGGTGCCTGGTGATGTAGATCGATAACATTGAGATTGGTCATTTCTTTGTCTCTCCGGTGCATTCATCCGGCGCTTGTTTTTTGCCGCAACTGAACGCGAATAAATACCAACTTGTCATTGCGAGCACGGCATTGTCATTTCGAGCACAGCGAGAAATCTTGTGCCTGAACAACTCCCTTAGCTGTATTGAGTAAAGGAAAAACCGATTCATCCCCGCACGTGCAAGCAACACCGCCATTCATCACTCATCACTCATCATTCATCACTCCCCAAAGTCAGGCGGCCTGCTCCGGCATTTGCGCCCGTTTCTGCGTCCTCAGCTCCTCGTCGCAAGTGGGACAGAACTCGTGCTCGCCGGGGAGATAGCCGTGTTTGGGGCAGATGGAAAAGATGGGCGTCACCGTGATGTAGGGCAGCCGGAAGTTGGTCAGCGACCGCCTCACCAGGCGCTTGCAGGCCTCCACATCGGAGATGTGCTCGCTCATGTAGAGGTGCAGCACGGTGCCGCCGGTGTATTTGGACTGGAGTTCTTCCTGCAGCGCCAGGGCCTGGAAGGGATCGTCCGTATAACCCACCGGGAGCTGGGAGCTGTTGGTATAGTAGGGGGCATCCGGGGTCCCGGATTGGATGATGTCCGGATACCGCTTGCGGTCCTCCTTGGCGAAGCGGTATGTGGTACCCTCCGCCGGGGTGGCCTCCAGGTTGTACATATGCCCGGTCTGTTCCTGAAACTCGACCATCCGCGCGCGCACCCGGTCCAGGAAGCGGGCGGCCATGGCCCGCCCCCGCGCGCCGGTGATGTCATCGGCATCGCCGGTGAAATTGCGGATCATCTCGTTGATGCCGTTGACGCCGATGGTGGAGAAGTGGTTGCGCAGGGTGCCCAGAAACCGTTTGGTGTAGGGAAAGAGCCCCTGGTCCAGGTGGCGTTGGATGACCTTGCGCTTGATCTCCAGGCTGTTGCGGGCCAGCTCCAGCAGGGTATCGAGCCGGGTGTAGAGTCCCTCCTCATCGCCGGGGTAGCAATGTCCCAGGCGCGCGCAATTGACCGTCACCACCCCGATCGAGCCGGTCTGCTCCGCGGAGCCGAACAACCCGTTGCCGCGCTTGAGGAGCTCGCGCAGGTCGAGCTGCAACCGGCAACACATGGAGCGCACCATGTTCGGCTTGAGCTCGGAGTTGATGAAGTTCTGGAAGTAAGGGAGTCCATATCTGGCGGTCATGGCGAACAACCGGTCCGCGTTCTCGCTCTCCCAGGGAAAGTCCTCGGTGATGTTGTAGGTGGGGATGGGAAAGGTGAAGATGCGCCCCTTGGCGTCCCCCGAAGTCATCACCTCGATATAGGCCCGGTTGATCAGATCCATCTCCGCCTGGAGCTCACCGTAGGTGAAGGGCTGCTCTTGGCCGCCGATGACCGGAGTCTGCTCGCGCAGATCTTCCGGGCACACCCAATCGAAGGTGAGGTTGGTGAAGGGGGTGTTTCCGGTAACGAAGGTCTTGCCGCGACGGCGTGCGATGAAGGTGCCGTTGCGAGTAGTCGGGCACCAAACCTTGCCTCGGTAAGCGCGGCGTTGAATGATCTGGATGTAGGTCTCGCGGTTGCGGACGATGTTGAGCACCTGGACGCCCGAGTCCGCTCGCGTGGAGACGGTACTGCCGTAGCCGGCCAGGACACAAAGCTCCTGCAGCGCGTCCAGATTCTCCCGGTCGTTGGTGTAGATGCGGATGCGACCGTTCGGCTCGACGCTGCCGTCGCCCCGAATGTAGGTGTCCAGGAAGAGCCTGATCTGGCGAACCGAAAGGGTGCGGATCAGTGGCGGCACGCACTTTCGCAGCGTGTAGCGCAGCACCAGCTCGCTACCTTCCGCATTGAGCCGATAGCGGCAGACCGGGTGATTGGCATAGGTTCCGGTCTGAAGCCGTTCGTGCCAGCTCAGCCCCAGTTCCGTCAGGACCCGCTCGATGGCGGCGGCGTTCTCGGGATTGCCGGTGGACTGCCAGAGGCTTACGCGGCGGCGACCGCCGTTGAAGTCGAAATTTCCCTCGGATACGACCCAGGCCAGGAGCTCGACCAGGTCGTCGTCCACCTCATGGACAGAGGCGGTTTGCCAGGCGTTGGGCACGATGACCGGCGACTTCAGCTCGACCACCGCTTCGATGTCTTCGAGTACCCACCGGTTGTCGCTGTTGAACAGCTTGCGCATCACCTTGTGCCGGGGCGTTACCCACTGCTCCTGGGTGCGGTTGCGCAGCACGTACATTTCGCCGTCGAAGTCGTAGGCGGTTATCGCCAACGGCTCCAGATACTCCAGCCGGTTATCACGCCAGTCGACCGTCGCGATCTTCTCCCCCGCGACGATCCGGTCATGGCGCTTCCAGCCGTTTTCCGTCAGGCATTCCGTTTCCTCGTCGACACACTGGCAGCCCCACCGGGACGGCACATTGAGGTTGTAGATGAGTTCCTGAACGGCTTGTTTGACCTGCTCGTAGCTCAGGCGATCCTTGCGGGCATAGGGGGCCATGTAGGTATCGAAGCTAGAGAAGGCCTGGGCGCCGGCCCATTCGTTCTGCAGGGTGCCGAGGAAGTTGACGATCTGGCCCACGGCGGAGGACATATGCTTGGGCGGACCGGCCTCCACCTTGCCGGGGACGCCGTTCAAGCCCTCGTGCAGGAGGGTGCGTAGGGACCAGCCCGCGCAGTATCCGGCGAGCATGTCCAGGTCGTGGATATGGATGTCCCCCTCCCGGTGGGCCGCGCCGACCTCCGGCGGGTAGACGTGGGAGAGCCAGTAGTTGGCGATCATCTTGCCGGCGCTGTTGAGGATCAGTCCGCCCAGGGAGTAGCCCTGGTTGGCATTGGCGGCGACGCGCCAGTCGGAGCGGTCCAGGTACTCGTTGACGGACGCGGCCACATCCACCAGGGTGCGGCGGTCCTCGCGCAGCCGTGAGTGCTGCTCCCGGTAGACGATGTAGGCGCGGGCGGTCTCGAAGTGATTGGCGGCGATCAGGGTCTGCTCCACCACGTCCTGGATGCCCTCGATGTCCGGGATGCGACCCAGATCCAGGCGGTGGCTGATGATCTTGATCACCTGCGTAGTGAGTCCGGTGGCCTCGAGGGTCCCGAACTCCCCGCTCGCCTGACCGGCACGCAGGATGGCGGACTCGATCTTACGGGCATCGAAGGGGACCTCCCGACCGTCGCGCTTGCGCACGCGGGTGGGAAGGGTCGCAACGCGGGGAAAGCTGGCGTGCATGGGCTCGATCCACAGTCGAATAAACAGATCCTTTACACAATATATTGTGTTTGAAAATTTCTCGGATTACCAGATATGGTTTCTTGATCGAGATCAATATGGCGTGGATTCGAGACCGAAGGTATAGCGAGGCTTCGCCTCAGACCGACGAGTGCCCAACTCGAGTTTGGTCGCGAAACCCCAAAGGAGGAAACTACGAATCGCGCGAATCGGCGCGAATCAATCCGCGTGGATTCGCGTGATTCGTAGTTTTTCTTCTTTATGGTATTGGGTACGGGCCGCCTCGATGCCTGCGCCGAAAACCACGACAATGGACACCCTTGGGCACCCGCAACGCGTGGTGACGGGCCAACGGGCCTCGACCTCCGGCTTCACCGCCATCGAGCTGCTGATCACGGTCGCGATCGTCGGCGTGGTTGCGTCGCTGGCCGTCCCGGCGCTGCGGGATTTGGTTTTGAACAATCGGGCGGTCAGCCGCATCAATGAGTTCGTGGCGGCGGTCAATCTGGCCCGCAACGAGGCCGTCAAACGGGGGACGCCGGTGACCCTGTGCGCCAGTGCTTCGCCACAGGCCGACAAGCCCGCGTGCAACGGCAGGAAACAATGGGAAAAGGGCTGGATCCTGTTCGCGGACTATGACCGGGACGCCAAGCCGGATACAGGCACCGGCGCCTGCCGAACCGGGGAAGACTGCCTGTTGCGCGTCTGGGAGGGAAGCGACGACATGACGTTGCGCGCCGGGCGGACCCGGATAACCTTTGATGGTCTGGGGGCGTCTCGTGGCTTCAATGCGACCTGGCGGTTGTGTGACGAGCGCGGGGCGCAAGCCGCGCGGGCCGTCGTCCTGTCCCCCAGCGGACGCCTGCGGCGGGCCGTGGATAGCGACGGAAACGGGATCCTGAATGGTGGGAGCAGAGACATTTCGTGTCCATAATGCCACTTTATGACATTTGCCGGATAGGCTACCGGCTGGTACAGATGCTCTCGACTCCCGATAACCTTGAACGAACAGGACCTTCACGGAAGCATTAGCCGCAAATTAACGCAAATGGACGCAAATGGACGCAAATAAATACAACGGGATAAGGAACCGCCGAGGTTCGAATCGAGTATGGGAAAAATGATCCGGTAGCTTCAATATATCCGCGGATAGCATGGATTCTCGCGGATTAAGAACGAAACCGTCTGTAAGAATCTGCGTCATCTGCAGACAGAAAAGATCATGTGGTCTTTTGCGACCAATTTGCGTTGATTTGCGTTCATTCGCGGACAACCTTCTGCGTAGATCGATTCGCGCTGATTCGCGTGATTCGTAGTTCCAGCAATCTCATCCGGTGGGCACAGCCCATCCTCCAGTATTGAGAAGGAGACGCGACCCATGCTTGCTGTAAGCCCCATACCGGCATTCGACGATAATTACATCTGGCTGTTGAGGGACTCGGGCAGCACCCAGGCCACAGTGGTGGACCCAGGGGACGAGGGGCCTGTCCTGGCGGCCTTGGAGGCGCAAGGGCTGGAGCTCGGCGCCATCCTGGTCACCCATCACCATTACGACCACATCGGCGGCGTGGAGGCGCTGCGGGCGGCGTTTCCCAAGGTCCGGGTCCGGGGTCCCGAGGACCGGCGGATGCGCGCGCTCACCCATGTGGTCCGCGCAGGCGACACGGTCGAGCTCCCGGATCTCAAGGAGCGGTTCCAAGTCCTGGAGGTACCGGGGCACACCTCGACCCATATCGCCTACCTGGGCGCCGGTGCCCTCTTCTGCGGCGACACCCTGTTCGCGGCCGGCTGCGGGCGGGTATTCGACGGTACCTTCGACCAGCTCGCCGCTTCCCTGGAACGTATCGCTGCCCTGCCGGGAGAAACCCGCTGCTATTGCGCCCACGAGTACACCCTGGCCAACCTGGAATTCGCCGTCCGGGTCGAGCCCGAGAGCACCGCCGTCGCCCAACGGAAACAGGCAGTGTCCGATCTCCGCGCCCTGGGTCGGCCGACCGTCCCCTCCCGCTTGAGCGAAGAGCTGGCGACCAACCCCTTTCTGCGCACCGGGATACCGGCGGTCAGATCCGCCGCCGAGGCCACGGCCGGCAAACCACTGACCACCGGCGCGGAAGTCTTTACGGCCCTGCGGCGTTGGAAAGATGGGCAATACGACTAGCGAGGCCTTGCCTCAGACCGACGAGTGCCCAACTCGAGCTTGGTCGCGAAACGCCAAAGGAGGAAACTACGAATCGCGCGAATCGGCGCGAATCAATCCGCGAGGATTCGCGTGATTCGTAGTTTCTCTTCTTTTCCGCCCACCGGTAACGCTATTTTCTGTGTCCGTAGATTACGCAGATGCTCACAGATTGTTTCGTTCTTAATCTGCGAGCATCTGCGTTAGCTACAGATAGACTGGAGCTCCCATCTCATTTTCCCATGCTCAATCCGAGCCTTGGTAGCTCCGCTTTTTGCTACCGATGAGCGCGAATCACCGCGGCTCGGTCGCAATCGGCTCGCCGTCATCAATAGCTCTTGACCCATTTGCGTTCATTGGCGTTCATTTGCGGCTAAATCTTCCGTGGACATCCTGCCGGATCAATGTTATCGGTGATCGAGAGCATCCATTGTCGGGAATTTCACCTCTGCGAATTTTTGCAGGGTCTCCGGCGTAGCCGAGGATTTGACCACATCGGACGCGGCTGATAGAAACGGCACTTGTGTCCCTCCGCAGGATCTTCCAGCGTGCCGTCCGTGATTTCCGGTCTCCCTCTTACCGTTCGCATCCTGCTCGCCGCGGCCGCGGGTAGTTTGGCCGTACTCGCCTTCGCGCCTTTTTCCTTCTACCCGATTGCTATTCCGGCTCTGGCCCTTTGCTACGCGCTGCTATCCCGGTCGAGGCCACGGGAAGGCCTCCTGATCGGCTGGGGGTTCGGGATCGGTCTGATGGGCTTCGGTATCTTCTGGATCCGCATCAGCCTGAACGAATACGGCAACATGGCCCCTTGGCTGGCCTATCTGATGACCGCCCTGCTGATGGTCGTGGCGGCCCTCTACTACGGGCTCGCCGGCGCCGTGACGGCCAGGCTCAGCGACGGCGTGCGCCTAAGCGGTCCCCTGCTGGCCTTTCCCGCGGCCTGGGTCCTGACCGAGTGGCTGCGGGGCTGGCTCTTTACGGGTTTCCCCTGGCTCGTCATCGGCTATACCCAGATCGACGCCCCGTTGGCGGGCCTGGCGCCGATCGCCGGCGTCTACGGGATCAGTCTCGTGCTGGCCCTGTGCGCCGGGCTGCTCTGGTGCCTGATACGCCGGCGGGGGCGGGTCAGGTACGCCGCGCTCGCCGGGCTCGTCCTGATCTGGCTCGCCGGTACCGCCCTCAAGGGCATCGAGTGGACCGAGCCGGATGGTCAGGGTTTCCGTGCTACCGTGGTGCAGGCCAATATCCCGCAATCCCTGAAATGGGACCCGGCTATGCGCCTCTCCAGCCTGCGCGCCTGCCTGGGGCTCACCCGCGAGAATTGGGACAGCGACTTGATCCTGTGGCCGGAGACGGCGGTCCCGGATTTCCTACATGAGGTAGAGGATGCCTTCATCCGGCCACTCGCGGCGGAGGCACGGGAACAGGGCACCGAGCTGGTGATCGGGATTCCGATCATGGATCTCCAAGCGCGCCTTTACTTTAATGGTCTGATCAGTATCGGGATGGTCGAGGACCGCTACCGCAAGCGCCATCTGGTCCCCTTCGGTGAGTTCATCCCCTTCCGGGACTGGCTGGGGCCCATCGCGCGGGCCTTCGAGGTCCCCATGTCGAATTTCAGCGCGGGCGCTGCCCCCCGGCCGCTGCTGCGGGTAGGTGAGCACCTGGCCGGCGCCTCCATCTGCTACGAGGATGTCTTTCCCGCCGAGATAATCGAGGCCCTGCCGGAGGCGGCCTACCTCATCAATGTCAGCAACGATGCCTGGTTCGGCGACTCGTTGGCGCCCCACCAGCACCTGGAGATGGCGCGCATGCGGGCCCTGGAGAACGAACGTTGGCTCCTGCGGTCCACCAACACCGGGATTTCCGCCATCCTCGACCACCGAGGACAGATCGTAGGCCGCGTACCCCTCTTCGAACGCGGCGCCTTCTCAGCCGAGATACAGCCGCGCCGGGGGGCGACACCCTTCGTGTATCTGGGAAACCGGCTCGCCATCGGCCTGGCCTTTCTGATGTTGGCAATCTCGATTCCGTATGCGCGCCGAAAGGGACCCCGGGGAGCCGCTGCGGAACCGTTAGAGCCGCCAAGGCGTAAAGGAGGCAGAGCGCGCGTCGGTTGAGGTAAGGGGCAAACGCCAACCAAGTAGAGAAACGACGAATCACGCGAATCCTCGCGAATCGATTTTGCGCTGATTCACGCGATTTGTAGCTTTCCCTTCAAGGTAGCCATAGCGCGTAGTCGCCAACTGTCGGTTTTGAGTTATTTTTGAACTGCAAGGGATCAACAGGGGGCCGCTTCTCAGCCGTGGCGGAATTGTTAGAACCCAAAGGTGCAAAGGCTTCCTTGTAGAGGCACCCTTTGCGAGTGCTCAACCGGATAGGTTGAGGTGAAGAACGGACTCCGACTCTAGAGAAACTACGAATCACGTGAATCCTCCCGGATCGATTCGCGTTGATTCGCGTGATTCGTAGTTTTCCCCCGGAAGCCTCCTGGCCCCCAAGATCCCGGCCCTGCTACTATAAGCCACCCATGGATCTCCCGCCGCGCTGCGCGTCGGCGGCATTTTTTCGATCCGGCTCCTTGACCTGTTACGACACTGGAAATTGCAATGGACGTGACCATTTTCGGCAGCGGCTATGTCGGCCTGGTGACCGGGGCCTGCCTTGCCGAAGTCGGTAACACTGTGCTCTGTGTCGACATCGATCCCGCGAAGATCGCCGTGCTCGAGGGCGGTGGTATTCCCATCCACGAGCCGGGCCTCGATAAGTTGGTAAAGAAGAACCGGGACGCAGGCCGCTTGTCGTTCTCCACCGACGCGGCAGCCGGTGTCGCGCACGGGCTGTTTCAGTTCATCGCCGTCGGCACCCCACCGGACGAAGACGGTTCCGCCAACCTGCGGCATGTGCTCGCCGTCGCCCGGACCATCGGGGAGCACATGGATACCTATCGCATCCTGGTCGACAAATCCACGGTGCCGGTGGGTACCGCGGACAAGGTCGCCGAGACGGTCAGGGCAGCCCTGACCACACGCGTGGCGGACATCGAGTTCGACGTGGTCTCCAATCCCGAATTCCTCAAGGAGGGGGCGGCGATCGAGGACTTCATGCGGCCGGACCGTATTATCGTCGGCACCGACAACCCACGTACCGCCGAGCTCTTGCGTGCCCTCTATGCCCCGTTCAACCGTAACCATGACCGGGTCATGCCGATGGACGTGTGCTCGGCGGAGCTCACCAAGTACGCCGCCAACGCCATGCTGGCGACTAAGATCAGCTTCATGAACGAGCTGTCCAATATCGCCGAGGCGGTGGGTGCGGACATCGAACAGGTCCGCGTCGGCATCGGGTCCGACCCCCGCATCGGCTACCAGTTCATCTACCCCGGTTGCGGATACGGCGGCTCCTGCTTCCCGAAGGACGTGCGCGCCCTGGAACGGATGGCCCGCGCCATCGGATACGAGGCCCGGCTCCTGAACGCGGTGGAGTCGATCAACCGGCACCAGCAAGATGTCCTGTTCGAAAAGCTCGCCAAGCACTTTGCCGACGGCTTGACGGGCCGCACGATCGCGCTCTGGGGACTGGCCTTCAAGCCTAACACGGACGACATGCGCGAGGCCCCCAGCCGCAGGCTCATGGAATCCCTCTGGAGCGCCGGCGCCCGCGTCCGGGCCTTCGATCCGGTTGCGCGGGAGGAGGCCCTGCGGATCTACGGCGAACGGGACGACCTGATCCTTACTCAGGACGCCATGTCTGCCGTGGAAGACGCGGATGCCCTGGTCATCGTCACCGAATGGACCGAGTTCCGCAGCCCGGACTTCGCGGCGATCGCGCGCCGGCTCAACTATCCCCTCCTCTTCGACGGCCGCAACATGTTCGACCCCGAGGTCGTCACCGCGGCGGGACTGACCTATTTCTCCATCGGCCGCCGACCGGCCGGTGGCGACCTCTAGTACAGCAGCACCGAAGTACCGGTAACAGGGGAATCATTCTTTTGCCGCAAATAAACGCCAATAAACGCAAATCGGTTGCAAAAGATCACATGATCTTTTCCGTCCGCAGATTACGCAGATGCTCACAGATTATCTTACTTTCCTATCGGCGCTTGACGACGCCTTAGAGGTCTTGCTCCCATGTCTGTGTTCGCATTGGATTTCGACGGCGTCCTCTGTGACAGCGCCCGGGAGACCGGCATTACGGGCTGGAAGGCGGCGACGACCCTGTGGGAGGATATAGTAGGGGCGCTGCCGCCGCGGCCGCTCCTGGAGCGTTATTGTCGCGCCCGGCCGGTGATCGAAACCGGCTACCAGGCCATCCTGATGATGCGTCTGCTCAAGGACGGGGAAGACCCGGAGAAGCTGCTCGAGACCTTTCCGCACCGGATCCACGAGGTGGTTGAAAAATCCGGTACCGACCCAGCGGGTCTGAAGCGACTGTACGCAGCGGTCCGCGACCGTTGGCTCCAAACGGACCCGCAGGAATGGCTATCACTGAGCCCTCTCTACCCAGGGACGCGCCAGGTCCTGAACGCGCTCCCGCCCGGAACCGACTGCTACATCGTCACCACCAAGCAAGAGCGGTTCGTCGTGCGGTTGCTAGCGCATAACGGCGTGCGTTTCGATGCCGGGCATATCTTCGGTCTGGACCGTGGGATGTCGAAGGAGGCGGTGGTACACCGCCTCGTGGCGCACCACCCCGGCCATTCTATCCACCTGGTGGAGGACCGCCTGGCTACCTTGAAGCGATTTCTCGCCCGACCGGATCTGGCGGCCGTCCGCTTGCACCTGGCCTGCTGGGGACACAACACGGAGGCCGAGCGCCGGGAGGCCATGGGCTTGAAAATCCACCTGCTGACGGCACTTAGAGCCTGTCTGGCATACGACTGTTCTACTGCGGAATCGAGGAGGCCGGTCAGATTTCCCGCTCGATTTCGTTAAAGGGCACCTTGCAAAATTACCTGCCTTGTGGATTTAGCGGAGGTTAAACTCACGCTCGTCCAAACTGAACGTTCATTGACGGGGGAGCCATGGGCCAGCCCAGCTTTTTTGATCGTGAGAACCGGTTGCAGAGTATCAGCCAGTTAGGCGACCCGCTGGAGCGGCTGACGGCGGTGATCCCATGGGAGGTCTTTCGTCCCCAATTGAAACCGGTTCACGAGAAGGAACG
>Ga0209678_1000589_pt1 | contig 11035 bp, 6 predicted proteins | sample WorMetilvaeELBA1_FD_187404 | JGI IMG/M metagenome (GOLD analysis project Ga0209678, IMG submission 187404) | Marine gutless worms symbiont microbial communities from Max Planck institute for Marine Microbiology, Germany - Olavius ilvae ELBA.1... ...
TAGGGGGCGTTCTCAATTAACAACTGGGTTGGGCCTAACTATATGTTTTCCTGGACACCAGAAATTGGTCACTTCATCCATCGGATGCAACGGGTAACTTAATATATCGATTAAAATCATAGTGTTATATTTAATTGAGAACGCCCCCTAGTACCCCATTTCACCTGATTTTACGATCTCAGAGTCCCCCAAACGCGCCCAGGCAAGGCACCGCGCGCAGAGGGAATAGCGGTCTCTATTGCCAAGCGCTGTAACGCCGCCTGAGCGCGTTTGGGGGGCTCCCTCCGGGCGGGGCGAGAAGCAGCCAGCTGCGTTGTTGCGCGAGCTTGAAAGAGGACTGGCTATTCCTGCGCTCGCGCGCCTCGCATCTGGCCACTTCTCGCCTCGCTGAGAACGCAAAATCAGGTGAAATGGGGTACTAGTGTTGCCTGGGAAGGCGGCGTGTTGGGTTACGGCGTGTTCGGCCCTGTCACTGTGCTTCGGGATCGGACAACGCGCCTAACCCAACCTACGGGTCCAGGCCGGGGGTGGAGGAGAGATCAGTCCGGAATCCATAAAGAGCCATTTTTAAATGGTTAGCGTAGAAGGGTTCATTCACCACGCCCCATTTCCGGTTTGATCCCCTCTCCCCGGCCCCCTCGCTGCGCTCGGGGCAGGTTCTCTCCCGGCGGGAGAGGGACTTTTGCGACACTCTCGGAGGGAGCGGGGGTCCAGCGCGTGGCGTGCCCAACCTACTGCTGGTGGCGATGTCTCCATTTAAACCTTAACCACTACCCCCAAGGTTTTGTCGCAACAGTGATGATTATTTGGTAGCCCGGTGCCAGCCGCCGCCTCCCGGCTTGGGTTACACTGAATGATCCTGACTACCTTGGATTTTTCTCGAGGTAGCCGTGGGGGGCGGGATACCCCTCGCAAGCGCACGGACATGCAGGCGTTCGGAAACTGCGGTTTGTCTGCCTGTCTGTGTGCGGGTGCGCACAGGCGAGCGGCGGGGTGCAAATTCTAAAGGACGGGATTTTCAAGGTCTCCCGGTGTCGCCGCTGCGACTACTGCCCTATGTCTGACGAGCGTATCATCAAGAAGTACCCGAACCGCCGGCTCTACGACACCGAGGTGAGCAAGTACATCACGGTGGCCGATGTGCGCGCTTTGGTCATGAAGGGTGCCAAGTTCCGGGTGGTGGATACCACCAACGAGGAAGACCTCACCCGTTCCATCCTGCTCCAGATCATGCTGGAGGAGGAGAGCGCGGGTAAGCCGCTGTTTACGGCCAACATGTTGGCTCAGATCATCCGCTTCTACGGGGGCACCCTGCATGGCCTGTTCGCCCGCTATCTGGAGCAGTCCCTGAACGTTTTCGCCAAACAGCAGCATCAGATCCGCGCGACCTTGGCCAAGGACCCCCTGGAGACCGTCGCCCGCATGACGCAACGCAGCGTGGAGATGTGGACCGATTTCCAAAAGGAGTTCCTGCGCGCCGCCGGGCTCCAGACCGACGGCAAATCCGACAAGTCGGAGTAGATCGGCTCGGAAAAAAACGGTATCGGCGGTCTGTTTCTAGTCCCCCATTTTGGCTGATATTGCGAATGCATAGGGAGATGTTCGCATCAAGTTCAAGCGACTCCATCTGCAATATCAAGAGAAATGAGGTGCTAGGGGGCGTTCTCAATTGAGTCAAACCCTCGCCGGGAACCGGGGGCGAGTCTTGCCGGTTCCTGAGTGCCCCCGGTTTTCTCGCCGACTTGCCATCCCTGGCGTCCGGATTCCGGCATCCCAGCCGGAATGATAGCCGGGTTGCCGGCTCCTACCAGTTGCTATCCTTCGATAGGCCAAAGAACCGTAGGGCGGGAAAGCGCAGCGCATCCCGCCTCCATGTTCCCCGCACCCGCGGGGATGAACCGGTGTAATGATGAACGATGAGTGATGGTGTTCCCCGCCACCACGGGGATGAACCTCCGCATTCATCATTCCGCATTCTCGTGCTCCCCGCACCCGCGGGGACGAACCGCAGGGTGGGCTGTGCCCACCAATACCGTGCCTAGATGGTGGGCACAGCCCACCCTATGGGATATATGCAAAATATGAAGAAACTTGGTACGAGACCTTCTCCCGCGGTCCCTATCGTCATCGAGCGACGCCCGGAGCCGCCGGCGATGGAGCAACCGTTCGCCGACCTCCATCCCTTGCTGAGTCGTCTCTACCGGGCGCGTGGCGTCTGTTCCGCTAGCGATTGCGACCTGTCGCTGGGTGCGTTGCATCCCTTCGAGTCCTTCCTGGATATCGAGCCGGCGGCGGATCTGCTTGCCGATTGCATCCGTGCCGGGGGCTCCATCCTGGTCGTCGGCGATTATGACGCCGATGGGGCCACGGGCAGCGCCCTGGCGGTACGTGGCCTGCGTTCGCTGGGCGCCCCCGGCGTCTCTTACCTGGTGCCGAGCCGGTTCACCTCGGGTTACGGCCTGGGTCCGGCGGTTGTGGATACGGCGGCCTCGTCAGGCGCGGATCTGATCGTCACCGTGGACAACGGCATTTCCAGTCTGGCCGGGGTCCGCCGTGCCCATGAGCTGGGTATCCCCGTCATCATTACCGATCACCATCTCCCCGGCAGCGAGCTGCCCGAAGCCGCGGCAATCGTCAATCCGAATCGGCCGGGGGACGCCTTCCCCGGCAAGTCCATCGCCGGCGTCGGGGTCGTCTTCTATCTGATCGCCGCCGTGCGGGCCCGCTTGCGGGGGCTCGAGTGGTTCAGGTCCGGGCGTCCGGCGCCCAATCTGGCGCAGCTGCTGGATCTGGTCGCCCTGGGCACGGTAGCGGATGTGGCGGTGTTGGATCGCAACAATCGCATCCTGGTGGAGCAGGGTCTACGCCGGATCCGCACCGGGCGCTGTAGCCCCGGGGTGACGGCCTTGTTGCGGGTGGCGGGGCGTGACCCCGAGACGGTGACCTCCAGGGACTTGGGTTTCATGGCAGGACCGCGGCTCAATGCCGCCGGGCGCCTGACCGATATGTCCCTCGGGGTCGAGTGTTTGCTGACGGACGATCCGGACCGCGCCATGTCCATGGCCCTGGAGCTGGACACCCTCAATCGGCGCCGGCGGGAGATCGAGGGTGAGATGCAGGACCGGGCGGAGGAGGTGCTCCGGGATCTGGTCCCGGATGCTGCCGGACTGCCGCCTGCCCTGTGCCTGTTCGACGCGGATTGGCACCAGGGGGTGATCGGCATCCTGGCGGCCCGCATCCGCGAGCGCTACCACCGTCCGGTGATTGCCTTCGCCGCGGCCGCAGACGGCATCTTGAAGGGCTCCGCCCGCTCTATCGAGGGTCTGCACATCCGCGATCTGATCGCCGCCGCGGATCGGTGCCGACCGGGGCTGATCGAGCGCTTCGGTGGTCATGCCATGGCTGCCGGACTGAGCGTGCGGGTCGAGGCGTTGGATGCCTTGCGGGAGGCGGTGGTGGCGGAGGCGCACCGGGAGCTCGGCGATACCCCGCCCGTGCGGGAACTCGTCTCCGACGGTGAGCTGCCGGCCCGGGATATGGATCTGGCTACCGCGGAGCTCCTGCACAGTGCCGGTCCCTGGGGCAAGGGGTTTCCCGAGCCCCTGTTCGACGGTCGGTTCCAGGTCTTGGAGCGACGGATCGTGGGCGAACGCCACCTGAAGCTGCGGCTGCGCCCGCCGGGTGGCGACTCGATCGACGCCATCGGTTTCGGCCTGGGGGCGCTGGCCGTAAGCGCCGGCGACCAGGTCCGCTTGGCCTATCGCCTCGCCGTCAACGACTATCGCGGCGTCAGAGCTCCGCAGCTGATCGTAGAACACCTGGAATAACGACGGCATACAAGGTTTTTATCCTTTACTGCGTCATTCCGGCAGGGAGTGCCGGAATCCGGGGCCATGGACGGCAACCCCGGGGGGCTCCGGACCTTTACCCAAGGTGATGTTTCAGCAACGATTATCATTCGGTAGCCTTGGAGCCTGGATGAAGCCCGGCAGCGGCTGTGAGAAAATCCGCTGCCGTTGTCTATTTGATCGATCTCACTTCCTGATGATGTCCACCGCCGCCGCTCCCGATCCCGTTTCCCCGCTGTCACCGCCGCTGCCCGCGAAATCCGGCGAACGCTTGCTGTGGGGCCGCCTGTACGGATCGAGCCGGGCCCTGGCGATTGCCAGGGCCGCGGAACGGGCGCCGGGGCCGGTGCTCGCCGTGGTGGAGGACGTGCAGACCACCGCGCAGCTACAGGCCGAGCTGAGATTCTTCCTGACCGGCTCCGAGCTGCCGGTACTCGGCTTCCCGGACTGGGAGACCCTGCCCTATGACCAGTTCTCACCCCTGCCGGAGCTGGTCTCCGAGCGCCTGCTGACCCTGCATCGGCTGCCGACTCTGGAGCGGGGCATCCTGGTGGTGCCGACGGGCACGCTACTGCAACGCCTGGCGCCGCGGGAGTATGTGGATAGCCACGCCCTGGTGCTGGCGGTGGGTGACCGCCTGGATCCGGGTGCCATCCGCCGCCGCCTGGAGCAGGCCGGCTACCAGTGTGTGTCTCAGGTGATCGCCCACGGGGAGTTCGCGGTGCGTGGCTCCCTGCTCGACCTCTTCCCCGCCGGCAGTGATCTGCCTTACCGGATCGACCTGTTCGACGAGGAGGTGGAGAGTATCCGCACCTTCGACCCGGATAGCCAGCGTTCCCGCGACCAGGTTCCCCACATCCGGTTGTTGCCGGCCCGTGAGTTTCCCCTGAGCGAGGAGGGGGTCGCCGCCTTCCGCCAACGCTACCGCGGTACCTTCGAGGGCGATCCCAAACAGAGCCTGATCTATCGCGAGGTCTCCGCGGGCGCGGTCCCCGGTGGTCTGGAATACTATCTGCCCCTGTTCTTCGACCGCACCGCGACCCTGTTCGACTATCTTCCTGCGGGGACCCTGGTGATCGAGGACGCCCAGTGTCGGGAGGCGGCGGAGCACTTCCTCACCGATGTGGCCACCCGCTACGAGCAGCGCCGGCACGACCTCGAGCGCCCCCTGCTGCCTCCCAACCGGCTCTATCTGACGGCGGACGAGCTGGCGGCGCGGCTCAACCGGATGTCCGGCGTCATGCACCAGGCGACCGAGATCGCGGAGCGCCGCAAGGGCTTCAGCGGGGTAGTGAACTTCGCCACCCGCGCGCTGCCGGCGCTGGCGATCCAGGCCCGGGCGGCCCAACCCGCCGGCGCCCTGCAGGCGTTTCTCGCCGCGTCCGGGCGGCGGGTGCTGTGCACCGCCGAGAGCGCCGGTAGGCGCGAAATGCTGCTGGAGAACCTGCACGGATTCGGCATCGAGGCCCGCCCGGTGACAAGTTGGCAGGCGTTTGTCGCATCCGATGAGACCCTGGGACTGGTGGTCGCGCCCTTGGAGCAAGGGCTGTTCCTGCAGCAGGAGGGGGAACACGAAGACCTGGCCCTGATCACCGAGACCCAGCTCTATGGTGCGCAGGTGCGTCAGGAACGCCGCCGACAGCGGGCCGAACGCGACGGCGAGGCGGTGGTCCGCAACCTCACGGAGCTGCACCTGGGGGCACCGGTGGTGCACGAGGACCACGGCGTCGGTCGCTACCTGGGGCTCCGGACCCTGGACGTCAACGGCATGGCTACCGAGTTCCTGACCCTGGAGTATGCCCAGGGCGACAAGCTCTATGTCCCGGTGGCCTCCCTGCATCTGATCTCCCGCTATACCGGCGCCTCCGAGGCGGCCGCCCCCCTGCATCGCCTGGGGAGCGGACAGTGGGAGAAGCTCAAACGGCGGGCCGCGGAGAAGGTGCGAGACGTCGCCGCCGAGCTCTTGGACATCTACGCGCGCCGGGCCGCCCGCCAGGGCTTCGCCTTTCCGACCGCCGGGGAGGACACTGCCGCCTTCGCCGCGAATTTCGAGTTCGAGGAGACCCCGGACCAGCAGCAGACCATCGACGCCGTGCTCGCCGACATGGCCGATGCCAAGCCTATGGACCGGGTGGTGTGCGGTGACGTCGGCTTCGGCAAGACCGAGGTCGCCATGCGGGCCGCCTTCACGGCGGTGCAGGGCGGCAAGCAGGTAGCCGTGCTGGTGCCTACCACCCTGCTCGCCCAGCAGCATTATGAAAACTTCTCGGACCGCTTCGCCGACTGGCCGGTCCGGGTCGAGAGCCTGTCGCGCTTTCGCACCGCCAAGGAACAGCAGCGCATCCTCGCGGGCCTGGCCGACGGTACCCTCGACGTCGTGGTCGGCACCCACAAGCTGCTCCAGAACGGCATCGTCTTCAAGCAGCTCGGGCTGGTCATCGTGGATGAGGAACACCGCTTCGGGGTCCGTCACAAGGAACGGCTCAAATCCCTGCGCAGCAAGGTGGACATCCTGACCCTGACCGCCACCCCCATCCCGCGCACCCTGAACATGGCCATGTCCGGCCTGCGGGACCTGTCCATCATCGCCACGCCGCCGGTGGCGCGCCATCCCATCAAGACCTTCATGAGTCAGTGGAACGACGCCCTGATCCAGGAGGCCTGCCTGCGCGAATTGAAACGCGGCGGCCAGATCTATTTCCTCCACAATCAAGTGGAGACCATCGACAACACGGCCAGAAAACTCACGGCCCTGATCCCGGAGGCCCGTATCCAGGTCGCCCACGGCCAGCTGCGCGAGCGGGAGCTGGAGCGGGTAATGCGGGATTTCTACCACCGCCGCTTCAACCTGCTGGTATGCACCACCATCATCGAGAGCGGCATCGACGTACCCAGCGCCAACACCATCCTCATCAATCGCGCCGACAAGCTGGGCCTGGCCCAGCTCCATCAGCTCCGCGGGCGCGTCGGGCGCTCCCACCACCGGGCCTATGCCTATCTGATCACCCCACCCCCGGCGGCCATGACCCCGGACGCCAAGAAGCGCCTGGAGGCCATCGAATCCCTGGAATACCTGGGGGCCGGCTTCACCCTCGCTACCCACGACATGGAGATCCGCGGCGCCGGCGAGCTGCTGGGGGAAGAGCAGAGCGGCCAGATCCAGGAGATCGGCTTCAGCCTCTACATGGACCTGCTCGAACGGGCGGTCGCCGCCCTCAAGGCCGGCCGCACCCCCGAGCTCGACCGCCCCCTGGACCAGGGCGCCGAGATCGATCTGGCCATCCCCGCTCTGCTGCCGGACGACTATCTGCCCGACGTGCACAGCCGTCTGGTCATGTACAAACGCATTGCCGGCGCGGCCACCGGCACGGCGCTCAAAGAGCTCCAAGTGGAGATGATCGACCGCTTCGGCCTGTTGCCGGACCCGACCAAAAACCTGTTCGCCGTCACGGCACTCAAGCTCGAGGTCCGGCCCTTCGGCATCAAGAAAATCGAGGCCGGCCCCGCCGGCGGACGCATCCTGTTCGACGCCGAACCCAAGATCGACCCCGCCCGTATGATCGACCTCATCCAAACCAACCCCAAGGAATTCAAGCTCGACGGCACGGACAAGCTGCGCTTCTTCCGCGACCTGGCCGATCCGGCCAAGCGGGTGCAGCAGGTCAGCGCCATCATTCGACAGATAACGGGTTGAGCCGCAGAGGTGCAAGGAATACGAAAAACTACGAATCGCGCGAATCCGCGCGAATCGATCCGCTTTGGGTAAAAACGTGAAAATGACCTATTCCAGAGAATATACTTCCAGCTCTGCTCCAACGTCACAAAACACCAACCACTGGAGCGTTCAAAACGGCGCTTCTACCCTGGAAGATGGGAACGAGCCCGTAGGCTGGGTTGAGGAACGAAACCCAGCATTGCAATCAGTACCCCACCATGAGTTGTCGGTAGTATAAAGTTTCGTTGCGCTCGACTCAGCCTACCCAACTTTGGACGAAAAACGTGAAAATAGTGTATAAAAAGTATGTTTCCAGCCCCGCTCCAATGTCACGAAACACCGACCATTGGAGCGTTCGAGATGGCGGCGTTCCCAAGATGGAGGGTAGGAACGAGCAGGCAGCGCGTGAACGGCGGGTGACCGCATTGCGTTCCTGGCTGGACACCTTGCCGGAGGTGCCGTCCGTTCCGGCGCACGCCATCGACCGTTCCGAGCTCTATTGATGCCGGCTTATCTCCTCGATACGAATGTCGTACTTTGTCTTGTCGACCGGAATGACGTTGCTCACAACCAGTGTCGGATAGCCGTGGAGAGATTGATCCGGCGAGGCGATGAGCCCTGTCCGGCACCTCAGGTGCTTATGGAGTTCCGGGTCGTCGCGACACGCCCTGCGCACAGCAACGGGTTCGGGTGGGATGCGGCAACTGCAAAGAATGCCGTCGCGGGACTTCGCTCCCAGTTTTCTCTTCTGCCTGACGGACGGGAGCTGTTCGATGAGTGGTTTCGCCTGGTAACGACTTACGGTATAAGCGGTAAGCGAGCCCATGATGCTCGGTTGGCTGCATTCGTTTCGGTTCACTCCCTCGATGCTGTTTTGACGTTGAACCTCAAGGATTTCAACGGGCTGGGGATTCATGTCGTCGAGCCGGCAAACGTTATTACCTGCCGATAATGAAGTATTTTCTTCCCCGCCGGGAAAATTACCCGACCACTACATGTTAGGCACTACCCGACGGCTATATTGACTGCTGACCCCGAACCAGCAGCTGCTCCAGAATGCGTCCGTAAATGCGCGAGAGCCGAGTTAGATCCTGTATATCGACACACTCGTCGATCTGGTGGATGGTGGCATTGACGGGACCGACTTCTACCACCTGGGCCCCGGTGGGTGCGATGAAACGGCCATCCGAGGTCCCGCCTGCGGTCGAGAGCCGGGTATCCGTCCCCATGATCTCGGCGATGGCGGCACGCGCCGCATCGACAAGGGCGCCCTGGGGAGTCAGGAATGGATTGCCGGAGAGACGCCAGGCGAGGTCGTAGTCGAAGCCCCCTTGGTCGAGGATGGTCTCGACCCGGCGCTTGATGTCGTCCGCGTCGAGCTCGGTGGAGAACCGCAGATTGAATTGGGCCTCGAGTCGGCCGGGAATAACATTGTCCGCACCCGCGCCCATGTTCAGGTTGGCGATCTGGAAGCTGGTAGGCGGAAAGGAGGCGTTCCCCTGGTCCCAGACCTCGGCGATCAGCGCGGCGAGTGCCGGTGCGCAGGCGTGCAGCGGGTTCTTGGCCCACTGGGGATAGGCCACGTGTCCCTGTTTGCCGTGTACGGTCAGCTGGCCGGTGATGCTGCCGCGTCTTCCGTTTTTGATCAGGTCCCCCAGCCGCCGGTCGCTGGATGGCTCTCCCACCAGGCAGTAGTCGATCTTTTCCCCGCGGGATTCGAGCCTTTCTACTACCTTGAGGGTGCCGTCCCGGGCCGGGCCTTCTTCATCGCTGGTGATCAGAAAGGCGATGGAGCCGGCAGGGTCCGGGTGCGCGGCGAGGAACCCCTCGGTGGCGGTGATCATGGCCGCGAGGGATCCCTTCATGTCGGATGCGCCGCGCCCGTAGAGCCGGCCATTGCGGACCACCGGGTCGAACGGGTCCGAGGTCCAGTGCTCCAATGGCCCGGTCGGCACCACATCCGTGTGACCGGCGAAACAGAACAGGGGCCCGGCATCGCCACGGCGAGCCCAGCAGTTCGTTACCTCGCCGAAGGGCAGGGACTCGATCTCGAATCCCAGGGCCGCCAGCCGCTCGCACAGGAGTGCCTGACAGCCCGCGTCTTCAGGTGTGATCGAGGGGCGACGGATCAGCGCGGCGGCGAGCTCGATGGTGGATGACATGGGTTGGTGGGTAGTGGTCAGTTATCAGGGGGCAGTTGGTTAGCAGACCCGTATATCCTAATACTTTTCTCCTGCACCCTGCACCCTGACAACTGCCCCCTCTATTTCACATCTCCCGCAGCAGCTCGTTGATCTCCACTTTATTGCGGGTCTGATCGTCGACCTGTTTGATGATGACGGCGCAGTAGAGGCTGTGGCTTCCGTCCTTGGCCGGCAGGTTGCCGGGGACCACCACGGCGCCGCGGGGCACCCGGCCGAACCCGACCTCGCCGGTCTCTCGGTTGTAGATCTTGGTGCTCTTGCCGATGTAGACGCCCATCGAGATGACGGCGCCTGCTTCGACGATGACCCCCTCGACGATCTCCGAGCGGGCGCCGATGAAGCAATTGTCCTCGATGATGGTGGGTGCCGCCTGGACCGGTTCGAGCACCCCGCCGATCCCGACGCCGCCGGACAGGTGTACGTGCTTGCCGATCTGGGCGCAGGACCCGACCGTGGCCCAGGTATCCACCATGGTGCCCGAGTCCACGTAGGCCCCGATGTTCACGTAGGAGGGCATGAGCACGCAGCCGGGCGCGATGTAGGCGCCGTGGCGGGCGGTGGCCGGCGGTACGATGCGGACGCCCTCGGTGGGGAAGTCATAGGGGGGATTACGGCGGGCGTATTTCGGGGTCACCTTGTCATAGTAATCGGCGTAACCGCCCGTGATGAGCCGGTTATCCCGAATGCGAAACGAGAGCAGCACCGCCTTTTTCACCCAGTCGTTGACGATCCAGTCGCCGTCACGCTTCTCGGCGACCCGCAGCGCGCCCTTGTCCAATCGATCGATGGTCTCAAAGACCGCATCGTACAGATCCGTTTCCACGTCGCGTGGCGATAGATCGGACCGCTTGTCGAAGGCCGCTTCGATGATTTTTTGGTGGTTGCTCATTAGATCACTCCAAAAACTTGTCCCGACGCAGGGGGGGATCTTTTTCCTCCGGATAGCGCCGAATCATTCAGGATTGCTGAAAAAGGGCGGGGTATCCTTACTCCGCACGGGCACCTTGAATTTTTCAAGGTACTCTATTGAGGTGGACCCCAACCGTTGGACAGTTAGGAACCGAAAATAAGTTAAGAACAGAGAGCAGTTCTTGAGAATCTTATTTCAGGTAAATTTAATAGATGATTGCCTCGTCAGTCAAGTTATTTTCCAATAAGGATGGAAAAGAATACGGGTTCGCGTGTGGCGTGTGATACCGTAGTTGCGCCCTTTCCATTGAATGACAGCACGCGATAGCTTAGCTAACTCCATGCTCCTTACGAGCGTG
>Ga0209678_1000591_pt1 | contig 10991 bp, 7 predicted proteins | sample WorMetilvaeELBA1_FD_187404 | JGI IMG/M metagenome (GOLD analysis project Ga0209678, IMG submission 187404) | Marine gutless worms symbiont microbial communities from Max Planck institute for Marine Microbiology, Germany - Olavius ilvae ELBA.1... ...
TTAGCCTGCCACTTGTCGTGGACAATGCCTGTCGCACTAATTATCGGCCGACAGCGCCGACAGGGCCGACAGGGCCGACGTAGTATTTACCCAGACCGTACCTGGTCTTCATCAGCATCAAACAAAGAGTTTGATTGCTATTCAAAAGACTAAACTGCACACAATCTATCTAAAAGCTGTGAACCAGAAAAAAAGCTAAATATTAAACATTCTGATAGTATATAGCAAATACCACGCTTATGTAGCGGCGAGCGGTAAAAATGCATTTTTGTAAAATAAATACTTCATTTCTCGAAAATGTTTGATTAAGTGATTACATTAAATGATTAAACCTTTATATGACGACGGCCTTCAGTACAGTAAGCCAGTAGGAAAAACTTAATTGGCAAACAGTGGTATAGTAAAATGTGCTAAACTGCTAACTTAAATGTCACGTAAATAAGTACAAAATCGCTATACAGTCACGTTCTTCAATAACTTCGACGGCCTACATGATAAAACCTTCCACAGCAACGCAGCATGAATGAAGTGATCGACTTACTTTGTATGCTGACTTGTCCCACGTTGCCCACCAGCGTACACCAGTGAAGCTGACCAACGCAGTCACAAGATTCTCCTACAAGATCACACAAATCAGTCACTAAGTAGCTCAACTGTCTCTCAACTGTCTCTCTCTCTAGATACGCAAACCTTTCCAGAAAGTATTGAGCTATTCGCTGATGAAACTTCTGATTCGTATACATTAAACACGTCAACGCGTCGCAATCGGACGCATAGACGGGCAGACAAAACTTTATGACGATATTGGTCAGTGACTCGTAAATTACATGACATCCCCTGAAGGGAATTGGCTACAGCAAAAATATTACGTACGTGGAGCAAATCTGTAGTTAATTTATGTATTGTTAAATGCAGATATATGCAACGTTACCTGTGCGTCACGGGTTGCAGTCTTCTTCCAGCCTCGTCGACGTCGAGAAAGAACGACGATGTACGCGTCCGGCAACATATAGCGACAAGCTACTCCGCAGGACGGCGGCGGACGCGGGCTTCGCGCGCACAGGTTCCTGGCGGTGCCGCGCCGCGTGCGTTATCATTGCTTATCTCTCTTCCTGTCGCGATCAGCCGCCACAGCTTGTGTCATCGTGCTGAGCGATAAGTGATAGCGCGTCAGCGATCGCCAGCGAGCGACGCCGCCCGCTAATGACACATCCGCGCTGTTCACCCGCAGCGCCTGTTGGCTCGGCTGCGAGACGTGCTCGCCGTTGATAGTGACTGATTCTTCTGGGATGACTGCGCTGGTTTCCTCGAACTCGTTCCCTGCAGATCTTAAGACTGAGAGAGTTTGATCTGGGTACACTGCTACGATATGAAAACTTTGCTCGCAACTGATTTCGCTGCTTGCCCCCCCCCGCTGATGAGAGTGGGAAATCAGAACATGGCTAGAACTGGGCCGAGACAGGTTGGGCCACCGGGTCCATTTCAGGAAAACATGGGGAACCAGGCTCCCACCGCAGGTAATGGTCGTGGGATGGGGCCCCCGTCAACCAACTTTCGTCCAAAACGTGGCTGTTACGTGTGCGGGAGATATGGCTGCCACTCAGTCCAGGGGCAGATCCAGGAATTAAGCCTATAATGGGGGTCTGGGGGCGGAGCCCCCAGCGGGGTCCAGGGGCAGAGCCCCTGGTCAGGGGGTCAGGGGGGCGAACCCCCCCTGAAGCTGAAAACCTTCTAGCTTTTTGAGCCCAAAGGAGAACGAAAATGTGGCCCATTTTCAGGGATTTCTTGATAGTTTTCAAAAGTGATCCAATGGGAGTAACGGACCCTTTCCCCATCATATACCCCTGACCTCGGGGCGACGATTCGCCAGCAAAACCGGTAACATTAAAACGATACAATTACGATGACTGCTGCTACAGTCTGCATGATAAATCGTGCAGCTAGAGTGTTCACTGAGACCATAAAATATAGTTAAACTGGGAATGCAGTATAAAGTTCAGCAAACGGACAGTACTTTATAAACGACACAGTGCCCACGTCCCATCAGAGAAACTTTGGCATGTGCCTTGGCTTTGAGAGCTGCATTGACGTTGACAATTACACAAGCTGGAAAAGCAAGAATATAAATTAAGAAGAGTTATAATAATAAATGAATAATAATTTATATATGTTACTGACAAATGAATATCCAAGCGCAAGCAATCAAAATTTAGTTCATTATCTATCCTGTCAGGCTGTCAGACTCAGACGTACTACGTATCTTAACAAGCAAATATCAGTAGGGGCCTATTGAATATATTGAAATTTGCTGTCTGGTTGTCGCATTAATAAACATAGGCAGGCCTAGGCCTATGGTATTATGAATCAGGGAAAGATACAGTTAATGAATTAATGAAGAAGAAGCAGGAAAGTAACTAGAGGCCAGAGGCGGATCCAGGATTTTCGCACATGTCGAGGGCCGAAGGTGCGAGTGTCGATGCGCCGCAGGCACCGAGGGGGTGGAATTTGGGGAGGGGATGTCCCCTCCCCAATAGGGCAGGGGTCTGGGGAGGGGCACTGCCCCCTCCCCAGAAATTTTTTTAATTTTCTGCCTCAGAATGGTGCATTTTTCAAGCATTCTGACGCGATTGGGCAGTTCACAAGGCATGTTGCAATAAGGTTAAAAGCCCGCAAAAAGCGCAGACGTCCGTGCCAACGCCAAGTTGCTTGTTGTATTCCACTAAAAAGACTACTTGTAGCCGTTTTGTGTCATTCATAAAGGTGATTCTGTGGTAGATAATCGCTAAATATTTATTACTAAGAAATGTCTTGCTCTAATATCTTACCATGGCATCAGCTATCTGTATGTCGACTCTACCATAGTCTTGGTGTTGGCATATCCAACATTTGTAGAGATAGACTTTAATGAAGCGCTAGACACTGGAAATTGTAACGATGAAGTGCAAACGATAGAATATAAGTCATGTTCAAAAAGACTTGTACTGAATAAAGACTGTCTGCTGTATAGAAGCAAAGATCATTTTTATTGGACCGGCCCCCTGTACCCCCTGGTCCCAAAAGTGGGGGATATTGTCCCCCTCACACCCCCCGGTTGCGACAGCTGTGGACAAGCAGAAAGCATTGAGCACTATCTCATCAACTGTTCGCAGAACGAAATTGCAGCAGCTGTCAAGAATATCTGCGACCAACGGAAGATCAGCTTCACATTACCGACAGTCCTAAGTCAGGTAGCGGTTCTGGAAGAGCTCCATCGCCTGACTCACCGACAGTTGTGAGAGTCAATCACGGATCAGAAGCACATAGCAAATAGGAACCCGACGCTGACAGTCATCGCAACTATATAGCGTCGTTAAATAACATGACTCCAACTTGTACCGAAACATGCAACGCAGCTTACAAAGACGACAGTTCCTGTAGTGGGGACGGTTTCGCGCCGGATTGACCCTGAACAGACTGAGCTAGAAGAAGATTCGATACCCCGTCCCGCTACAACTATGCCAAAATTGAATTCCGAAGCATTTCAGGCGTGATTTTCTCTCCAGCTTCTGGGGGCTTTGTCCAAGACTCCGACCGGGGCTCTGCCCCTGGTCCTGATTCTCAGGAAAATCATTAAAATTGTTGCCACAAATGTCAGTTTTTAAGGCTAAAATGCACCACATTCGATTTCGGCTGGGTCTCCGCCCCAGACCCCTGTGGGGGAGCTTACAGCGCTCCGCAGACCCCCTAGCTGGATTTCAGGGGCCAACTTCTAAGGGGATGGGAGGAAGGGGAAGGGAAGGGCCTACTTGCAATATATAGGCAAATATTGTTATTTTTAGTGTACTGTACTTTTTTGTGATCGAGCTGGTCGGCCTTTGCTGTAAGCCCCTCCCTGCCCTCACCCGCCCCATTCCTCCCCTCCCTCCCTCGTTCCCTCCCTGTCCATGCAAGGGCGTAGCCAGAGGTAATTTCAAGACGAGCAAACCGTCCCGTCCCCTCCCCTCCCCTCCCTCCTCCCTTCCCCGTAGAAGTCGGACCCCTTGAATCCAGCTAGGGGTCTGGGGAGCGCTGTAAGCTCCCCCAGTGGGGTCTGGGGCGAAGCCCCAGCCGCCAACGAATTTGGTGCATTCTGAGGGTCTAGGAACGCTTCTGGTTGCCGCATAATTCGTGGTACCACATGCATCTAACCAGCTGTCTAATCGTCACTGGAGTTGTCATCTATGCCTTATTTATACCTTTTTTTCTTTGATCAGGTTACAGGTCAGACCCTTGGACTGATTTCTGCGCCTGATAGCTCAAAAGACGCGAAATCGCGCAAGGATGTGCCCTATTGGGGTTATAAAACTTAAATTTAATTTTAAACACCTATTTATCCCCAGAATCGTCAAATTTTGACCCACAACGGGAGTTTTTTTCCACCGAAAATGCTTAACAATGGGGGCGCTCAAGAGTAAACTACCCTTAACCCTTTCGTTACTGCAGCATACCCACCCGCCGTACTGGCATAGTTGACGGAATCAAAAGATAACAAACAGAATTTTTTTGACACACGTGTATGGTTTGGGCATAGTTTACTGTAAAATTCGTTTATGCCGCTTTGCTTTTAATTTTAATGTTTTTTTTAAGTTTATTGTTTTACTTTTTCATAATGCTCGACCACAATAAGTCTTACGCGTTGACCGACACACCAGCCCATAGTCGACTGAATATCGTTTACAATGGAATGCTGCTGTCCGGTTATAAACTTTTGACTGTCTGCATCCAAGTGATATGCTTATCGATGTCTATTAGCAATTTCCGCCGGACCAGTAACGCCGTATGTTGTAAAGTCATTTGGTTTCCAGCGATTGGACTCCCGCTGTCTATGAAACGGTACGGCAGACTGACACAGTCGTCTCCGTAGGTCTGTCACAGCCTCATTACGCCGCTGGGTGGCAATTCGACTCCCGCTGTCAGCTAGCGGGGCAGCTTCATGTTGCCCTCACCACACCACATTCGTAACGGATTTACGACATCCGTTATCCTGCTGCCGGCAGCTGACGGCAGTATAGCACGGTGTAATTATTTTTACTTCAGTATGAGACGTCTTGTTTCTTGACTGTGCTTTACAATCATGACCTGGATAGCCAATAGACTAACAAGTGCAACACTGTGTACTTCCATGTAAAATGTTCGATGAAATATTTCAGTTAGTTTCGGCTGCGAATGTTTCAACAGGCCTACGTGCGTTACATAAGCCTACGTAATCTGCATATTACATATAAACTGTTCGCTTCACACATTGTCACATTTACGTTACCCTACATAGACATGCTTGGTTGAAATATATTCCATATTCAGGCCTATAACTGACGTTTGTGACAGGCCTCAGGAGTCATACCGTACAGTAACACATTTTAACAGCATAAAACGGATTAATTTTGTAACGTAACGCTTGATATAGCAGCATAAAAGCTGCATGCTATCTGTATCTATGCATTTTTTGCAGTTTTAGATGCATCACTCGCCGTTAACTTGTGTAGGCCTATAAACTGCTGTTTTTTACATTTATATTTGCAGTTTTATTACATTTCTGACATTACAGCAAAACTGCTTTTTTGAACTGCCTTCACGAATCATTCGTCCTAACCGTGTGGTGGACTAAGCTGGCTACCGTCAGCTTTTTACTGCACGTTAAATACAGACTATCGATCGTATCGACTATCGTAACCGGACTTGATCATGCTAATCAGTTTTCAGTCTTTTTCCACTTTAATTTTCTGTTTGATTCCACTTAGTAGACTAATTATACTGAAGTAACCGTAAAACAGATGATAACAATTGACTAGATAATTAATTTACCAAATAATTTTACCGTGAAACAACATGTAATTCAGCAACGTTATGCAGATAGGAAAATTTTGGGATGGATGACAAACCTTCTGGCGAAATTTGTGATACTGTCGATGGATGATCTCGAACGTAGGACAGAATAAGTTCCAGCCGAATTTTCTGTAGTGCTGCAGATAGAAGTGCTGGCAATACTACAAATTGTTTGAGTGTTTGTAGTTGTAGTAACGAGAAACATCGACATTTATTGTATTTTCAGTTGCTACTTGAATATTAATTAAAATTGCCGTTAGCCTTATCGTGGAACAAAGTGCAAAAATTTGTCGCCGACGAAAACAAGACGAGGCAATTGCCTCGTCAGTCGTCTTGCCTCATACTGGTTGCGCCCTTGTCCCTGTCCCTTCCCGTCCCTCCCGTCCCTTCCCTATCCTTCACCTCTCTCCTTCACTTCCCTTTCCCCTCCCTCTCCTACCTTGCCCTCCCCTCCCCTTGAAGAGGGTGATCCGAGTGTGCTATTGACCGTCGCTGTTGGCCGTTGCTGGCGGGCCGAGGGCTCAAGGGGATCAGTGTCGGATGCATCGTCGGCTTCCAGAAATAATTATTTTTTAAACCCAAAGATTTCTTTAGACGTTCTTAAGATATTTCGATAACTTGGCCCCAGTTCTTTAATTGTCCATTCAGTTCAATACATGCGTACACCATAAAGAGAGTAATGCACGCTGGAAAATTACAAAATGCGCAACTTTGGCAAATTAGGCCTACCGTTCATCACTCAAGCAAGATGATTTTATCATTTTACCGCGTGACGCTATGCTATCACCGTCATTGCTATCGTAATTCTGTCCGTCTGTCCGTCCGTCCGTGTGTCACGCACGTGCGTCAGGATTGGAGAAAGGATCATTCTGCCTTCAAGGGTTCACAATCCCAAATTTTGAATTTTTGGTGTATCCGTTTTTCAACAGTTTGCCCGTTCATACCTCGAAAATGGTCACAGATAGTTACAGTGGTGAACACCTAATATCTCACCCATGGGAATCTGCTGCTACCTTTTTAGCCCCACCCCCAGCGGTCCCCAAAATAGGGGGTTTTGGTCCCCCAAATTTTGAATTTTCGGAACTCCGTCAGCGAAATTTTATTAAATTGTTGCCGCATGTGGGCCATGCGCAAACGACACCTCATTCAATTTTGGAGGTTAAGTTCAAGGTTAAAGTCCGGTTTCAAGGTCAAAACAGTTTTCCGGCAATAATTTCGCCAAAATGTGGGCTTTGAGGATAGCAATGCCGGATTGAAGTTCTGCTCGAGGCCCAGGTCACCTTCAAGGACAATGTTACAAGTCAAGGTTAAAGTCAAGCACGCGGCGCGCGCGGTATATTAGCGTTAGCTAAATTTCTTGTTCCGAAATAATTTCGCCAAAACTCCCCTATTGCCTTAAAATCGTGACTAATAGTAAGTCTGGCACGAGGAGTCCATCGACACCATTGTTGGACGTATACGGTACCCCCAAATAGGGATTTGTGCCCCGTAAATTTTGAATTTTCGGTGTATATTTTAAAAACATTTTGCCGTTCATATCTCAAACGGTCGCAGAGAAGACCATCGTTTCAATGGCCGACCCACAAATATCAACCATGAGGAATTTTAGGGTCTGGTTTTTGCGCAAGGATTCCCAAATGGGGGTTTGACCCCAATTTTTACCTCGAGACGCTACTGTAGCGCGGTCCTTGCTACGCAAATTCCGTCCGTCTGGCTGTCTGTTTGTCCACCACGAGCGTGCGTCACGTCTACAGGATTGGCGCTAGAGTCAGTCTGTCCTCACGGAACGGTAGCGCAGGGATTTCGTATTATTTCGCTTTCCTCGTCCATATCTCGAAATTGGTTACAGGTAGGTCCACAGTTGCTGGGACTAGCCCCATGAAGTCGACCCCGCGGAATTTAATGCTACCATTTGTAGCCCCTAGGGGTTCCCAAATGTGGGTTTGGGACCCCATATTTCGAATTTTCGCTATATCTCAGAACTCCGTCAGCGAAATTTTACTAAATGGTTGGCGCATGTGGACTAGGATGCAAACGTCGCATGATTCCATTATGAAGGTCAAGATCAAGCTCAAAGTCCATTTTCAAAGTCAAAACAGTTCTACGGCTACCTCTTCATAAAAACGTGTCCGATAAATTTAAAGTCGTAAAACTGACACGAAGAAACGTGTGACTACAGTTTCAGACCATAGGGTACCCTCAAAAAGGGTTCGCACCCCAAATTTTGATTTTTCTGTATCCGTTTTTCAACGTTTTGCCCGTTCATACTTCGTAAATGGTTACAGATAGGACCATAGTTCCTACAGTGGATCCCCTAATATCTACCCAGAGAAAGCTGATGCAAAAGTTTTAGACCCATAGGAGTCCCCAAAATAGGCGGTTTTGCACCCACAAATTTAGAATTTTCGGAACTCTGTCAGCGAAATTTTACTAAATTGTTGACGCATGTGGGCCATGGCACAATCGACATCTCATTCAATTTTGGAGGTCAGGGTCAAGGTAAAAGTCGGGTGTCAAGGCCAAAACGGTTTACGGCAATAACTTTCACCAAAATGTGAGCTTTGATAAAAGCAATGCCGGAGTGAAGTTCAGCTCGAGGTCAAGGTCACCTTCATGGTCAAGGTCACGGGTCAAGGTCAAAGTCAAGCACGCGGCGTCGCGCGGTATGTTAACGTTAGCTAAATTTCTTGTTTAATGTTCGCTCTAATTCGTTAGCAAGATTTCACTAAATTGGTACCACATATGGGGTCGGGCTCAGGTGAAACGATAGTTCATTCTATTTCGCAGGCTAAGTTCCACGTCAATGTCCAGTTTCAAGTTCAAACAGTTTTCCGGCAATAACTTCACCAGATATCGTCCTATCGCCTCAAGATCGTGATGAGAAGTAAATCTGGTACGACGAATTTATTGGCAGCACAATTTAGACTCGTATAGGGTAGGCCTACCGAACGAATTTTCGCGAAGTCGTTCACTTATGCGGATTTTTTTTGAGGTCAAGTCACGATTGTCAGTCCATGTTGTAGCAGTGACAAAATAATAGGTCTTGAGCTGGCGCATTCGAGCACGAGAACTTCACTTCACGCAATTCCACAGGCGAATTCGAGACTGAAAGCCCCCTAGCACGACATTAGAGTTAGGCCTATGTTTGCGTCCGATGAATTTGTTTTCAATTTTCAAGCTCAAGTTTATTGTTTCGACGTGATGTCATGTTATAAATACATATAAAAAACTGGTAAATTATCGGAATAAGGACTTATATTTAATCACCAAGTTACATTGACGGGAACTGGAATGCTACGAAGGAGGCATTTACAAGAGGCACGTTGGCAATCTTCCGTCACGTTCTGTGGTTGCCATCTTAAGTAGGCCTAACACTGGTTGATCACGATAAACTATACCGGTGTGCCATGAAAAATTAACCTATGGCTACTCTGTAGTTCGCCTCGTCTGCATTTCAACATACAGCCATCATTCATAAATAAATTTAGTGTTTAATGTCTGCCATCCAACGGTTGGCTATCCCAGCAACACATGGGCTTCTTCAAGCCTTCTTGTATGGTAATGGTATACAGCAAATTTGGACTCATCAACAGCCATTTTCGACATATTAACGAGTTCGCTTCTAAATTCATTTTTGCCAACCATGCATATTTCACCTCAGTATCTATTGCTAACCACTTCGACCCGGTGTTCTTCGCTGCGGCATCTGGAGCTCGCTATTGCACGAATGCAACGACGATTCGAAATGGTCCGTAGTTAATCAAACACCGGACTCGATGGGTTAAGAGGGGTTTTCTGCCCAAGTAACAGATCTAGATAGATGCAGATAATATTGTCGATTTTCGCTTTCTAATAACGGTTAATCCCGTTTCCATGCTATATTTCGCAGTTTGCACGTTCAAAACCACAGTCATAGGTGAAGATGTCCCAGGTTTTTGGGCCCATAATTCAAGAGGAGGACTCAGAACTCTTCTCTATAACGTTTGCTACAGGCCTACACGGCGCGGGAAGTTTATGGGTGATCGTCAAAGAGATAAATGGCATGCGACATTGGAGATTATAAAAATAGCGCATAGTTCATCAAGTTTGTGTGCAGATAGTCCTACCACGACCGCTGGCTGAGCTATTTATTCAAGGAAGATCGATTTAGGTTGCTGTTTGAAGGCATGGCGATCGACATAGGCGTTCAGAGTATCAGGGCTATTTGTTCCTCAACACTTTCTTCCCCGAGAACGAACGTTCCACGTGATAACCATTCGTTCTTTAGAGTATTCGCTCTCTGTACCATTCGTTCTGGAGACGATTTTTTTCTTGAAAACGCATGGTCTTGAAGAAGGAAGGTCTATTAACGGTCCAGAACCATTCGTTCTCTGGACTATTCGTTTTCAAGATAAGAGTGAATTCTACTTTTTATGTGTTTATTCTGACAGAGGAGCGAATAGTCAGGCATTCGCTCTACAGATAGACAGCCAGAATCAAAGACGGGCAGTAAAAACAAGATTGTCGAGAAAATGCACGTCTATTTTCCCTGAGTCTGTGGTGTAGCCAATAGCGGCCGCGTTATATAGGTCATTGTCAAGGCGGCCTAGCTGCTGTGGGCGCTGCTGGGTGGCCCCTATAAGCGGTGGAATGTCGCTTCCGAGTCATCTCTTAACATGCAGTACTTATTATGTCGCGTAATCGATGACTATTTGTCTTTGTAATGAACTACCGTAAAATTGTGTAGATCGTCACCCTGAGACACTGCAGTTAGCCTGTTTTGCAATAATAATCCCAATTTTGAATAAATTTAGCGCAAAACTGAAAGGCTCCTTTACGTGCGTCTTTCGCGCATCGCGCTAATAACGGCCTGTGGCAAGAGTCTATTTTTAAAGCTAAATGCAAAACTACTGCAGAAGACGGTTGTTGCTCATTAAAGACACTACCTTGTAGATGCCACATGTGATGAATAACGAACAAATTCTATGGTACAAGAGAGTGCTGAATTGGTGAACATAAGGTGCTCCTCGATTTGGGCTCCTTTACGCGCTGGGCTACTTTGAGTCGATATTTCGCGCACCAAAAGGACACCTTAGCGTTAGATAGTAAAATAATAATAATAATAATAATAATAATAATAATAATAATAATAATAAGAGCATTTGTAAGGC
>Ga0209678_1000594_pt1 | contig 10962 bp, 12 predicted proteins | sample WorMetilvaeELBA1_FD_187404 | JGI IMG/M metagenome (GOLD analysis project Ga0209678, IMG submission 187404) | Marine gutless worms symbiont microbial communities from Max Planck institute for Marine Microbiology, Germany - Olavius ilvae ELBA.1... ...
AAGATAACTACCGTTTACGAGTTTTTAATGCAAGTAAAAAATGCATTAAACTGGAAAATCTTCGTTTTCCTTTTATGCGATATTAATCAGCAATATCAAAGAGTTCTGGATACCCGTTCGAACACTATTTAGCGCTTTCGCAATAATTTTTGATCTAAGATTAGATTTCTGCTCTCAGGAGATTGAAACATGTTAAATGGTAAGAGTATCTTGATTACAGGCGGCACTGGCTCCTTTGGAAAAAAGTTTGTCAAACTTGTGATAAATAGGTACCGTCCCAAAAAGCTCATTATTTTTAGTCGCGACGAGTTAAAGCAGTTTGAAATGCAGCAAAAATGGAACATAAAGGACTATCCTTTTATCCGCTATTTTCTTGGGGACGTGCGCGATCGAGAAAGACTGATGCGTGTTTTTTCAGGCGTTGATTATATTGTGCATGCGGCGGCTTTAAAGCAGGTCCCTGCTGCAGAATATAATCCTCAGGAGTGCATCAAAACAAACGTGCTTGGGGCTATGAACATTATTGACGCGGCGCAGCATTGCGGTGTAGAGAAGGTCATCGCCCTTTCAACAGATAAAGCCTGTAATCCGATCAACCTCTATGGCGCGACGAAACTCTGTTCGGATAAACTTTTCGTGGCAGCCAACGTGTATGGGGAATTCGATGGAACACGGTTCAGCGTTGTAAGGTACGGAAATGTAGTCGGGAGCAGAGGATCGGTGGTACCTTTTTTTAGGGAGCGAATGAAGACAGGCAAACTCCCGATTACAGACGAACGGATGACGAGGTTTTGGATAACCCTTTCGCAGGGTGCTGAATTTGTTCTGAAATGCTTGGAATTGGGTCGCGGGGGGGAGATTTTTGTGCCGAAAATACCGTCTATGAAGGTTACTGATTTGGCACTGGCCATTTGCCCCGATTGTGAAATGGAAATGGTAGGGATACGACCGGGAGAAAAGATTCACGAGATGCTGATCAGTGAAGACGAAGCCAGGGTAACGGTTGAATTTGATGAATGCTACGTGGTTCAACCGCACCTGGAAAGGCGAAAGGAAATTTTGGATATCAAGGGCAATGGAAAGCTCTGTTCTGAAGGTTTTCTTTTTAAATCAGACAAGAATCCTGACTTCATGAGCATCGAAGAACTAAGGTATCTTCTGTCCGATATTGAGGAAGATTTCAGTATTGAGACAGCGAGATGGTCCCTCAAAGATATTCCAGCGTGAAAATAAAAAATGACTCATAAGACTATAGGTGGTTATAACATTCTCCTAACAGGCGTCAGCGGGCTTCTTGGAAACAATATGGCGTTTTATTTAAGGAAAAACAATCAGGTTTCAGGCACTTACAATACACACCCTGTGGCCATTCCCGGGGTACGGACTTTCGACTTAGACTTGGTGGAATATCCTGCAGTCAGAAGTCTTGTTCGACAAATCCGTCCCAATTTGGTTATACATTGTGCGTCCAGAGTCGATGTTGATGTTATTGAAGAAGAAAAGGACGAAGGTTGGCAAGCTAATGTTATTGCGACCCGTGTCCTCTTAGATGCGTTGCGGGACATAGAGGCAAAATTCGTTCATATTTCAACAGATTCCGTCTACTCGGGGGAGGATGGTCAGATCAAAGAAGACATGGCTCCTGCGCCATGCAATTGGTATGGCAAAACTAAACTTGCTAGCGAAAGTTTGGTTATAGGCCGTGCGAAGTCGCTCATCCTCCGGACCAATATCTATGGATGGAACATTCAGAATAAGAGAAGTTTGGCAGAGTGGTTTTTAATAAGGCTTCAAGACAATCACCAAACCATGGGATTTTCGGATGCGCGGTTTTCATCAATTTATACTTTTTTATTGGCAGAGATTATTGCTAAGTGCATATTGCATGGCCTTGAAGGTATTTACAATTGCGGCTGCAGGGATTCCTGGTCGAAAAGTGAATTTGGGCAGCGGATTGCGGAGCGCTTTGATCTTAATCCAAATCTCATTTTTCCAGTAAGTATCGATCAAAGCGGGTTGAAAGCGAGAAGGGCAAAAGATCTAAGTCTCAGTGTCGATCGCCTGGAGAATGATTTAGAAGAACCTCTCCCCACCATGTTCGAGAGCCTCAATCGATTTTACGCTGATTGGAAAAGGGATATACCCGGACAAATAAAGCGCTGTCTTTCAGAAGATTTGAATGGTATTAGGACTTGAGCATAGCCTGGCATAAATCAAGAGGCGGTGGCTATCCTATAATTTTACACCTGCTATATAAATGATCAGCAAAGAAGAACAAATTAAGAACAGCTTCCTATATCTCTTTCCGGCGATTATCGGCACCCTTATCCCTTTCTTAACCCTTCCCGTCTTTACAAGGATCTTGACAAAAGAAGACTACGGTGTTTTTGCTCTCTGTCAATTCTATGCCGCCTTTGTAAATGGGATTGCAAATTTCTGCTTGACTTATGGATTTGAAAGGAATTTTTTTGAACATAAAGAAGTCAAAAACGTAGCGGGGCTATTATATTCTACCCTTGCTTTCGTCATCATCGCGTCAACTATTTTAGGTTTTTTAACTTATACTTTTAGACAACAGCTTTCACATTTGATCATTGGTTCTTCGGAATTCGGTAGTCTTTTATTTTGGACTTATTGTTCTTTGGGCATCACGGGGTTGAAAAATTATTATCTGATATTTTATAAAAATAGCGAGAATGCTAAGCCATTTGTTTTATATACTATTGTTGAAAGTATTATGGCAGCCTTGATATCACTATTTATGGTTGCCTATTTGCGTATTGGTGTCATTGGTCTTATTTGGGGTCAGCTTTGGGCGGGTCTTATCATATTCTCAATTCTTTCTTTTCAATTTGTGCGGATGCTACCCGTATCTATTGAACGGGAAGCACTATGGGATTCTCTGAAAATTAGCTCGCCACTAACACCAAGAATCTTTTTTGGAGTATTAGGTAACCAATTTGATAAGTATTTGATAGGACTCTTAGGTACGGTTGGAGGAGTCGGAATATATAATATAGGACAGAGAGTGGCGTATATAGTTTTTTATTACATGACGGCTATTCAAAATGTTTTTTCCCCACAAGTCTATAGGCGTATGTTTGATCTAGGGGAAGAAGGGAAAGCCTCGATTGGACGTTATCTTACGCCCTTTCTCTATACTTCGATTTTGATTGGCCTTCTCATTTCCCTTTTTTCCGAGGAACTTACAGCTGTTCTGACACCAGAATCGTATCATGATGCCATTGATATTATCATAATTTTTTCCATGCTATATGGTTCATATTTTTTTAGCAAACAACCTCAACTCATATATATGAAGAAAACATACATTTCTTCTATTATTAACATTTTTAACATCGGAATAAATGTCGCGATAAATATACCTTTTATTCTGAGATGGGGAGCAATAGGTGCAGCATGGGGAACGCTCTTGTCTGGCTTGATAAGTGGATCAATTTTGTTTTTCATTTCCCAGCATTTTTATCATATCAAATGGGAGTACGGCAAAGTGCTCTCTATATTCATAATTTTCTTTGGCTCCTCCATAGCAATGATAGTGATGAGAAATTTTGGTATATCTTATGAAATCAGAGCTATATTTAAAACAGTTTCACTGGCCCTCTATCTGTATCTCGGCATAGTATTTAATATACTGTCCAAAAAAAATTACCTTTTGATACGAAGTATAATGATTACTACTAAAAATGGTGCTCATTTGTAAGTTATTGAATTTATGCATGCGTGTCCCAAGAGATTCACGAATTTAATCTGGTATAACAAAATATCACTAATTGGAATTTAGTAATCTTTAAATATATGATTTATAATAATAAATATACTCAGAAACTATCCTCTTTCACTTCAAGAATTCGCCAGATATTTGACATTAAAAGTAGCATAGCAAGAAGCGTACACAGCAGGCAGATGCGAATTTCCTACAAGGGAATCCAATATGCTTTCGCTGTACCAAACAGGCTCTGTAAATACAGGGTTGACACCTTTTCCTCCAAAGAACCAGAAACGCTTGAATGGATAGATGGTTTCCCCGAAAACTCAGTGTTTTGGGATATTGGTGCTAATGTTGGATTGTATTCCATCTACGCTGCAAAAACAAAAAGATGCCGTGTCTTTTCATTTGAACCGTCGGTTTTTAATCTAGAAATTCTAGCACGAAATGTAAGTCTGAACAAATTGAATTCTCATATTTCTCTCATACCCATGGCTATTAATGAGAAGTCGGGACCCGGGCCTTTTCACCTGAGTTCAACAGAGTGGGGGGGGGCGCTCTCAACTTTCGATAAAACTTTCGGCTATGACGGGAAAGAACTTAATCAAGTTTTCGAGTATACGACTCTTTCCGTAACCCTTGACGATGCTGTTGCTAAATTAGGTCTACCATCTCCTCAGTATTTAAAAATCGATGTGGACGGAATCGAACATCTTATTTTGTCAGGAGGTATAGATGTGATGCGCTCATTGCGCAGTGTACTGATTGAAATTTCGAATGCCTTCCGTGAACAATCCGTGCTTTGTGAAAAATATTTAAAACAAGCTGGATTGGTTTTTAAAGATATCCAAATGTGTGAAGTGTCCAGTATGGAATCAACAGGCGCAGCTGAGACAGAAAATCAGATATGGGTGAGAAAATGAAGGCTGATTCATTCTGCCCGGTATGCGGGAGTGCTGATGTGGAAGCGATCGGTTCCTATCACGGTAACCATCCGATCTTCTCCGGGCTGAAGCTAGCGAATTGTCGCTTGTGCTGGATGGGTTTCGCAAATCCTATGCCTCAGGATTCGGATCTTGACAATTACAACGCGAGCTATTTTGTCAGTGCTCATGGTGGCAAGCAACAAAATTCACTGGCAAAAGCCTTCTTTTCGGGTATTGCCCTCCTGCGCCTTGCGCATATTGAACATTACCTAAATAGACGGGATATAGCAGTTTCAACCTTGCTTGAGTTTGGGCCAGGTACTGGTTTCTTTGCACGTAGATGGTTGGCGAAGTATCCGCAAACTGCCTATAAAGCCCATGAAACTGACACTTCTTGCTACACATCCCTTCAGGAAATAGGCGTCACCCTTGTTGTGGCATCTGCACAAATAGAAGACACCGATCCCGTCGATCTGGTCGTGATGTCTCATGTCTTGGAACACGTGTCAAATCCAATCGAATTTCTAAAGAACGCTACCCAAAACCTACGCAAAGGCGGTGTCCTGTTCATTGAGGTTCCCTGCCGGGATTGGGAACATAAACCCATCTATGAACCTCACCTCCTGTTTTTCGACAAGGACCCGATGCAGCATCTGCTGAGAAATTTGGGGTTTGAAGATATTAAGATGAGCTATCATGGTCAGGAAATCGAACAGTTACGGTCTGCTTCTGTATGGCGATCAAAGCTAATGGCATTACGTTCTAAGTTAATAGCTCTGGGATTGGTTGCGCCATTTTCCCGAATCAAGCCGGGAATGGAAATACTTAAAGATCAGCTTGAGCGCGCGGTGCTTTCACCGTTTAAAGCCTACCTTGAAATTGAAAGGCCAGCTTGGTGGTTGCGTGCTATCGCACGCAAGGGCCAAGTACCGAAGTCCTCAAGTTGATATAGATAACGTAGAGGTAAGTTATGATGCTAAATCGGGAAGCGATAAAAACATAAAATCAATCAGTTATGCAATAATGATCAAAAACTTATCAGAAATTTGTCTGAAAAGCTTGTATTTGTGGCGTTAGGAGTTGCTGACAAGAAAGACAGAACCGGTGCTTTGGATCGTGCCTGGCGACAAGGCTTCACGAATCATTTAAAAGGAGATTATCTTGAAACCGGTGTTTATAAAGGAAATTCATTCATAGAAAATAAAAGCAATATCAAGGTTTTCGCCGCTGGCTTAAAGGGTGACTTAAAAGTTCTGGGTCATAGCGACAAGAAGTGCCGGAAATTTTATTAGCTTTGAAACAGCATTTTATGAAATGGATACGTTTGGAGGGATGCCGAAAATAATAATAAAGGTAACGCCCTTTTTACTGAGGGAACCTTTACGAGCGATTTTAATTTTGTCAAAAATAAATGTGAGAAAGCTAGGGGGGCCCCCTAAACTTTATCAAGGAATTTTTTATAAATACAGCTTTTAAACTTTCCTGGTTATAACAGATTTAAGGAAGCTTGATTGTTTCAATCACAAGGTATTTTAGGGATTAAATTGAAATCCCACAACATATTGATAGCACAGGGAATATTTGTATAGTATTTTTAACTTTAATTTCATGTAGTTAGAGACCATACCCGTCAAGTAGGTCTCCACTTATAAAGGAAAAGCAGATTTACAATCCGCTCACCGATCCAATAGAACCATATGTTTGCCTTTAAAATAATTGATAACTTCATTGATGCTTCAGATACAATCGAACAACATCTTAGGGATCCTGTTATAAGTTCAGGATTCGTAAGATTCAATTAAGCAAATGTACGATTTTTTCATTGGCGAAATAAAAAAGCTAAGAATCAGCAGGGAAAGTAAATTAATCTTATCTGTGTATTTTTTATCTCACGGCATGATTTTTTTGCTTATTAGCGCTGTATTTTGGGATGATTGGACGGTTTTTAATCAAAAACCAGAAGTACTTTTAAAAGTTGCAGACATGGCGGGCTTACCTTTAAATGGGCATCTAAAAGCCCTTATGCTTGCTTCCGGAAATGACTTATTTATTTATCGCCTGCTTACTTTTGTCTGTTTTATGGTGGCAGGGTTAGCTCTCAACTCTACTTTAAAGAACTTTAAAAGCATAGACCCTAAGACGCGTCTCGTTGTTGTTGTTCTTTTTCTCGTTTTACCGTTATATGGTGCTCGTGTTTCGATAAATACCATATACTATAGCATTTGCAATGCATTTTTCTTCTTGGGGTTTGCTACACTGTTATATCATTTTCGTCGAAACGCGTTTATTTGGCGGATGGTGAGTTTATTTTGTTTTTTTTTATCGTTTGGTACGCATTCTTTTTTAGTATTTTATTTTCTACCCACAATTTACATATTAATTAGCAAACCTTCGAATATTGCTTTTCGCGCATTTTTATCTAAAGCTCTGCGTTATGCAGACTTTATTTTACTTCCTATCATTTTTGTGACAATGAAGCTTATCTATTTTATGCCACATGGAATACACGCAGACTACAATTTTATTTCCGTTTCCCGTTTGACATCACCTAAGTTTTTCGAAGCTTTTCAAAAAATATTTGATTTTCCTTTCCTCATTTCAAATAATTTTTCATTAGGGATTATTATTTATTTTTTCCTTTCCGCTATGCTGATATATTATGTCTTCAACAAATTTCTTATTCAAGATAGAGAAAAACGCAATAACTTATTGAAATCACACATAAATTATATTTGGTTTGCTGCTGGCATGCTTGCGTTGATGCTTGCTTTATACCCCTATCTTGTAACCCAGCACATGCCTGACTGGCATGATTGGTATAGCCGTCATCAGATCAGTTGCTGATGCCTCTGGGCTTATCGTTAATTTTAGTATATGGAACCCGAATATTATCAAGATGGCTATCTTTGCCGAAAGAAGTGATATTTTATATTTTTTCGATTTTAATTGCTGTGAGCATTATTGGAACAATTCAAGGATATTGGGATTACATAAGGGACTGGTATAAGCAACAGGCACTAATTCTACATTTTCGCGAAATCAACGAGATTAAGAATAACTCAACATTCTTGGTCGAAGATAACACAATGGACTTGAATGCCCGCAAAAGATATTATCGTCACTACGAATATTCAGGATTAATGCGAAGCGCTTTCAGCGATGAAAAGCGAATCGCTATAGATGTAAAACAATATTATTTGTACTACAAAAACAAAAATGAATTCTATAAGGTTTTTAAAGAAAACGCCAAACTTAATTATAATATATCCGATTACGAAGTTACTTTACCGCAAAGGAAAATTATTATTAACCCTGGTGATCGTAACGTTTTATCGTTTATCAATCGGTTGAATTTGATTTTTAAGAATATCTTCAGCAAATATAAATTTCATGGCGAAGTTAAAAAGCTAGTAAATGTGAGTGTCGAAGAAATCAATAATGACTGACAAAACCTGATCATTGATTTCTTTTAATACCGGCTAGAAAAAAGATGATATGATAAAAGTTATTACTGGAATGCATCGTTCGGGTACTTCACTTTTAGCACGACTTTTTTTTGAAGCCGGGGCTAATATGGGCGACTCTGAGACTTTCTATCCTGCAAACAGATGGAACGCCGAAGGGTATTACGAACAAATCGAAATTCTTGAAATAAATATTGCCCTTATAAATGGACCATGGTGGAAACTTTCCTATTTTAGTCTTCCTACTGAAAAAACTATCCAAAGGAGAGCGAGAAAACAATCAAAAGAATTAAAAAAGATGGTAGAAAAGTACCACGATAAAGTTATCAAAGATTGCCGTTTCTGCCTGACGCTTCGATCATGGGTTGAAAATGGAGCTGGAATCGGAAAAATCATTGTATGTCTTCGTGATCCCATCGCGGTTGCCGGTTCTTTAAGGAAACGCAATCGCATCACTTTCCGCTTTGCTCTTAAACTCTGGCTATTACATAATGAACGCTTATTGTGTGCTTGGCGAAAGAAACCGATATGGTTCGTAAAATACGAGAATCTCTTAAATGATAAAAGTTTTTATCAGGAGTTAGAGGCTGCTTTTAGATTTTTCGATATAAAAGCTTCACAACGTACCTTAGAATTGCTTAAATGCAGGTGTGTAAGAGTTGAGATGAACCACAATTCCGAACTTCATACAGAATTGCCAGAAAACACACGCCTTTTATGGAGTCAGCTATTGGAGAAGCATAAAAGGCAGTTCCAGAGGGCTTAAATAAGGCAAAGTTATAAAATGGAAATAACTAGGTTTAATAATGAAGATATACGTAAAGAAGAGAACGCTATTAATTCAAGAACGATATTTATTTCAAAAATAACCATCGTAATTCCTGTCTATCAGAGTGATGCAACCATTGAATCACTTGTTGAATCAGTGATTGAAAATTTACAACTGCTTTTTAAAAACATAGATATTGTTCTGGTAAACGACGGCAGCAAAGACGGCAGTCATAAAAAGGCTATGAACCTTGTTAAGAAATATCCAGGAATTCTCAAATACGTGCGACTCTCTCGTAATTTCGGCGAGCACAATGCCGTGATGTGTGGTCTTCGCTTTGCATCTGGAGACTTTGTCGCAATTATTGATGATGATTTTCAAAACCCTCCTGAAGAGATTATCAACTTAGCTGCTAAAATAATAGAGGGATATGATGTCGTCTACGGATATTATGCAACAAAAAAACATAATTGGTTCCGAAATCTAGGTAGTGCTTTCAACAATTGGACCGCATCCAAGCTTCTTAATAAACCCACAGATTTATATTTGTCCAGTTTTAAGTTGATGAACGCTTACATAGTAAAAAAGGTTACCGAATATAAGGGACCTTACCCATATTTAGACGGTCTTATTTTACAATCAACTAACGCGATCGCGTCGGTACGTGTTAAACATTCTAAACGGCTTCAAGGTCGATCAAATTATACTTTTCGTCGTTTGATCCAATTATGGGCGAGCATGACTACAGGATTTTCAGTAAAGCCGTTACGTATCGCATCTATATTTGGTTTTATTATGTCTGCCTTTGGTTTACTATTAGCAGCTTACTTTATAATCGCCTGGAAAGCCGGTGGCATAATTTTGAGCCATCCAATCCCCCCCGGGTGGGCGTCTCTAATAGTAACTATAACGGTTTTTTCCGGTTTACAATTGATGATATTGGGCATCATTGGTGAATATCTCGGGAGGTTATTTATGACCGCTGCCGGCAAACCTCAATTCGTTGTTCGTGACGTCTTTGGATTTGAAGATAATGGTAGAAGTATATAAATGGAGTGATTTTGCGAACAGAAAAGTGCTAATTATTGGCGGAATGGGATTTATTGGCAGTAATCTTGCTAATCGTCTTGTTTCCCTTGGTGCCGACGTCTTGATTGTGGATTCTATGTTACCTCAATATGGTGCAAATTTGACAAATGTTGAGGCGATAAAGGAAAAATGTAAAATCAATTTTTCAGATATTCGCGACCGGCATAGCCTTAATTTTTTGGTGAAACAAGCAGATGTGATATACAATGTTGCAGGACAAACAAGCCATATTGAAAGTATGAATGATCCTTTTACAGACCTTGAAATAAACTGCCGAAGCCAATTATCTTTGCTGGAAAGTTGTCGTGAATATAATCGCGATGTAAAAGTAGTCTTTGCCAGTACACGACAATTATATGGGAAGCCCGCCTATTTACCTGTCGATGATCGACATCCAACTGAGCCAGTTGATGTAAACGGAATTAACAAACTCGCTGCAGAAAAATATTACACCGTTTATCAGCGTGCTTACGGAATCCGTAGCGTATCTCTGCGGCTGACGAATACCTATGGTCCTCGTCAGCATTTGCGGGGCAATAGTCAAGGATTTGCAGGAATATTCATTCGGCGCGCAATAGAGGGTAAAAAAATCAGGATTTTTGGTGACGGTAATCAATTGAGAGATTTCAACTATATCGATGATGTCGTGGATGCATTTTTGCTGGCAACTGACAATGAACGTTTGTATGGTAAAGCCTACAATTTGGGCTCTAAAAATCGCTATTCTTTATTAGATTTTGTGAAAATTCTTGGACAATTTTGTAAATTTGAATATGAAACCGTACCGTTCCCTCCGGAACATGAAGTAATCGATATTGGAGATTATTATTCTGATTTCAGCAGGTTTCAAACTGAAACTAGTAAAGCGTCTCGTAAATGTTGTTCTTGGTTTTGGCAATATGATTTTCTCATATTTAGGCTTGTATTTAACCCAGTATGTGGTATGATTCTATGAAAAAGCAATTCAAAAATAGCTTTTATACT
>Ga0209678_1000595_pt1 | contig 10961 bp, 7 predicted proteins | sample WorMetilvaeELBA1_FD_187404 | JGI IMG/M metagenome (GOLD analysis project Ga0209678, IMG submission 187404) | Marine gutless worms symbiont microbial communities from Max Planck institute for Marine Microbiology, Germany - Olavius ilvae ELBA.1... ...
TTCTCCTCCAATAAAATGTACACCCATCCCCCCGAAATAACTCATTTTCCGCAGTAGTTGTTTAAGTTCTGTAGATGATGTCGCAGGAAGCAGCAGTAATTACTTAATTTGTGTTTCTTTGTTGAGGGAGTGGAACTCCGACACCCTTCAGTTCTTCGACACTCGGTACATGCTGACACAAGTTGACACAGCTGTATGAATGCATGTTGCATTAACCAAATAACAGCAATATTGTCGCACGTTTCCATCGACGGCTAATAAATGTATTGTGTGCTAATTAAATTAAAGGTGATGTTGTCTGTTGCTGGGCTGTAATTTCAGTTAACAGTTACCGAAGGACAGACTTGCTGTTGTTTGTCAGGGTGTGTTCGAGTAGTCGTCGGGCGCTGCAGATAGTGACTCAGATTAAAAGCGACGAAGTCAAGGTACGTTTTTCTTCGGATACTATTCAAAATTCGTAAACGTTACACATTACAGTATATAAGTACGTGACAAGACTGACTGTTGGTTTTCCCGAAAGTCCTAATATGTATTTGCGTTTGTAATGCCAGCGGTATTGTGGCGTAGAGTGATTTTTGTTTTGACTTATTTTTAAGTTTTAGTTTTTAGTTGCAGTTTTTGGAATTCTTTTTTGATTTAGTTTCGTTTTACTTGTCATAATTTTTTCGTTGTAGTTTTATTTTTCCTGTTGTTTATTAGTTTTAGTATAGTTTCAGTTCTGCTCTATTTTTTCGTTTTAGATTCAGTTTTCGAATTTATAATGTTGAAGTAACAGTTTTACAGTACATAGAATGACTCATCATTATCGTAACAATTGTCACTAACTGATATCATCACCAGCAACACTCTCACTCTCAGTCTCTCATAATAGTCACTAACTCAGTACAGTATACGGGCTCATCTCAGTTCTGTTCAGTTCAGTTCAGTTGAATCAATTCAGACGTATTTCAATTTCAATCGCAGGAAAACACGCCGTTCTAGCCATGTGGTCATCCTGTTACGCTTGCCCGCCGTCAGATCCCCCCACATACTTAACAATCGCCTGCGATGCTGGAATATTGAAGTCGCTACCTTAATTGACGCGTGCCGATCGTACTACACACCGGCATGCGTGTTTGACGAATGCAATGCCGCCTGTCGGAATTCCAGTCACAGCGTGTGCTATTCGCAATCGCAAGTGTTGCATCTGTAGTGTTGAAGTATGCTGTTTTTAGTTTCAGTTGCAAATTGTTTCGTTTCAGTTTTCAATCGTTTTCTAATTTGTCGTTCTAGTGTAGTTCCACTCTTTCGAATTTTTTACTTTTATTTTTGAATTTCATTAACGGAATCTGGATATTTTTTTTTACCGAAAATGTTCGTTTTCGTCTTCGTTAACGAAAGTCACATGTTTGTGGCGTATGGTTACTTTCCCGTATTCTATCCAATTACGTAGTGAAGCCGAGCAGCTGTAGTGCAACTGGAAATGTAGGCCTACAACTTAATGAAAATGAATATCTAATTAGGTTTCATCACTCCGTGGGTCACGAGTTAATGCAGTCACTGACACTGACGTTGAGGAAAAATGCACGAATTTTTTTAAGTTACCGGCATTGTAATCGCCCGTTTACACTCACTATTTAACGCAGCAGCACTATGCCCAAAATTGCCGAACACTGCAACTGCTAATTGTGTAACTTTGTCTGCAGTTGATGATTAACCTCATTATGTTCGGCTGACCGACATCAGCAATTCGTAATGTTCAGTTTTATTTTGGTTATGACTTTGTAGTTATTGATATAGTTATACTTTTTCTAGCTTTTTAATTGCAGTTTTAGTTGTATTTAACTACAACAGTACTTTTTAGTTATAGTTGAAGTTATTTGACTTTTCAGTTATTCATTTAGTTATAGTTTTAGTTATGGTCAGACTGAGCCGTTGCAGATACAGTGTAGTGAGTGACTACTGAATAATACATTACAAATGCTAACCGGAGTTGGAGTGCTTTAAGTTAAAAGAAATCTGAAAGTTCTTCTCTGTTTCTGAACTTCTTTCCACCTGACAGTCTCACAGTCACATCTTGTACCGGTAAGTTAGTAACAGTAAATCATGACTAGCACTAGCAGATGTTTCTCATCAATCAGGAATTATGCAGTAAACGACTGCCAAGGAATAGGACGCTAACATCTTTGAATTGACTTATTGATAGCTAGAAGTCGTTAAAACTGACTAATGGTAAGAATACCCAGCAGGCTAGCAACTTAGCTACTTAGCTTGTCATCCGTTCATCACTCTGTCAACACTCAGCACAACAGTGACTTGTTCAGTTTCAGGAAGACCCGTCTCTGCAGTGTTGGAGATTTAGGCGGCGCTAGGTAAAAAAAATTAGGGGGGCTAGAAAACGAGGCGCCATAGGCGCCGAGTTCGAGCGCCGTAGGCGCGAAAACAGAGGCGCCGAGGGGGAACAGCTGTGGGGAGGGGGTGTCCCCATCCCACCGGGGGAAGGGTGTGGGGTTGTGAAGGGTTGTGCCCCCTCCCCAGACAATTTTTTGATTTAAGCTGTTATAATGCTGGGTTTTAGTGCAATTTCGGTGGTGTTTATTAAAAGTCGATCTGATTGTTTTAGACGCAAAAAAAACAGTGTTTTGAGGCTTCCGGAACTTGCTGTTGCACGCTGCATATGCCGTTCCCCAGTTTTTTGGGTCTTTCAAAGTGGTGTTTTGTTGTAATTTGAAGCCCAAGTTTACGAAACCTGTGTTGGCATTTTTGAAACTGAAATACAGCTAGTCCGGCTAAATGCTGATTCAGAAAATGTAGGTTTGGTTCGTTGGGTTTATCTTGCACGGTTTCTGAGATTAGCGAGGACGAAAAATTACAGACGCCCTCCGTCTCAGTCGTTCATGTTTTATATACGCAGATTTAACTTTCTCAACTGTCTACGCCTGTTTATGCGACATTCAGTGAACAATAAATGATTCTCCTTTGTATAAAGGCCTGCCATTAAAAGAAACAAAAGTTTACGTAGAACGCAATCTTGCCAAAACAAGAATTGTAGGCCTACATCGAGTTACTCAACGACAGTCAACGCGTGATAGAACTGCAAACGCCTGCTGCCATATGAGGCATACTCAGCAACAACATCGTGTGCCTTAATGTCACGAGACAAATCTCGCTCGATATATAGCAAACCTGAAGACGAGAAACGCTGGGCTGACATCCTTGTTCGCAGATAATTGCGGACGCGACGCATGGCTGAAAACGAACGTTCACAAGTAGATGAGCTGACTGGTAACGTGAGTACCAGTAGGAGAAGTTTGAATTACTTAGGATAGTTTTTCAGTTCATTAAGTTCTGACCATGTAGCTGGAGGACAAACGACCTCTTCGTTACAGGAAAATAGCGACGTTTTCGAGATATTCACCGTCGAATAGTACCGTGACCTTGAAATCTAGGTTAGGTGTCACTCAAGGTCACCGGATATGACGTGGTTCGATAGAGCACATAAGACTTTCTGTTGATGTTCCATAGCAACAATGAGTCTATCTTGTCTCGTTTCCGAGATATAGAGAGAAATCGGTCTAAAATCGCAAAATTTTCATACCTACCTGTATTTAACGCCCCTGCTGGGGGCGTTTTCCCGTTGGACGGTTGTACTGGTTTTTCACACGACGGTGCCCATACACTATAATACGATGCAAAAAAACTTCCGCGGAATTCAAACGTGTGAGTAGGGTGCATCAACGTTACAGACAGACAGACAGACAATTCCGCGACAGCAAAGACCGCCCTTACGCATAGCGTAGGGCGGTAAAAACTGCACATATGCATGTCCAGCGCAGTAGGGGCTCACGTGGGTTTGGAGACATACACTTACAGGACTGCAGGGTCCGGTGGCTTGTGGGGGTGCCGACATTTTTTGGGCCTGCCTCCAATCCTCCACCAATTAGATTACGTTGTCAGCGCTGTTGGTTTGTAAGTAAGTAAATAAGTAAGTTGTTACTATAGTACCTGTGTCTGTCTTTTCTGTTTTTTTGAAGAAAGTTAGTTCAATCTGCCGCATTTCTGTATTTGGCGGCATACCAATGGCAGTTTACTGTCCAATTTGGTGGACAGTCATCGGAGACTAAACATAAAATTGCGCAAAAGTGACATCATTGCAGACAGCGCGTTGAGCGCAGTAGAGTAGTAAGTAAACGTGAAAGTACCTGACACATGTAGGGCAAAAAATTTAGGGGGCTTAGCCCCCAAGCCCCTGATACGCGCCGCCTATGGCGGCAGAGACTTTATTTCGCTTCCTGTTACGCAAATGACCACATAGCGAAAATGCTCTTTGAACATTTGCCTGTGATGCCGGAATGGATACAAGATCCATCGCTACTGGTGCAGTTTGCGGATAAGTTTTTGCAGACTTGCAGTCTTTACACACCTTTCTTTTAACTATTAAACTGAAACTGTGTAGTTACTTACTTATGCGTTTTTAGTTATTGTTATAGATATACTTTTTTGGTTATATTTATAGTTAATTGAAGCTGTCATATTTCTTAATTCCCAACTTCTGTTGTAATTATAGTTAACTAATATAACAGTAGTATTATGAACTACACAGCATGATACCCATCCGAACAGTCACCTGATTCACTTCCGGTATATGTTTCGGCGCTGGCATATCTGATGTAAATGAGTGTTGTGTATTTTCTGCGACGTGCACTGTACGTTTGGTTGGGATTGAATTCCATTCCTGTTTGGCTGTTGTGAACGGAAAAACGTGGTGTAATTGGGTTATTATGTCGATGGCCCTCCGTTACTGATTAGGAGGTGCACATCACTGCTCAGCCCCCGCACTCCCCCGTCTCTGAATTGACGTATAATATGTCGATTTTGACGTTAAACCGTAATATACCATGCCATGCCCGTATGAATAGGTAACGTCCGGCGACAGATTGATAAGTATGTTAAAATTATGTTTCACAAAACTACAGTTGTCGGTGTAGCACGAAGTGTTGAAAGCATTGTACGTGTTGCTTGCAGCGACACATGATGCGAGTCCGCAGCGGTGAAGTTGAGTCGTCGTTTGTCACTAACTACGAGTCAAAGATTGCCAGGCTTGGAGGAAATTTTCAGCTGCAGCAACTTGGCTGCGGTCCGCTGTCAGGCGACGCCAACTTTGAGCTGGTATGTCTGTGTATTTCATGTATCACATGTCACACCGTAGTGCGTACACTGTTCTAAGGGCGACGTAGCAAGTCTGTGCGAAATGTCAATTGTGCGGTTTTGAAACTTAGTAACCCCTGAACCGATCGACTGAGAATGTGACACGTGATTACGTCGTTTAGATAACCTCGTATGCCTAAGTTCATGATATTGGGCGGCACAAAGGCCAGCCGGCAATGTGATCAAAAGTCGCCCCCGCTCTTGTGAAATATTTATTGTGAAGGTAATTTCTCGCGCGCCTATAGGGAAAAAAATTACTCAACAATTTCAATTGCTTACTGGCTTCAGCTTCAAGAAACTGCACACACGTAACTGAGGTTCCTGATAGACTGTCGTGAGAATGTCATTAACATTTACCAACCTCTGTGTAAGACAAAGTCAGATAAGTTGAAAGTCACAAATTTTCAAATTATGAACGCATTGCATGGAAAATTACGACATTCTTCGGACATGAAACAAATGGCAGCACCGTCAAAGTTTTGTGTTGAATCGGCGAGTAAGGTTCAGAAGTTTTTTCTTCACATTTAGAGGCGTTGTTTTAATTATCACAGTCCAATGTTAATCCGTGTAAACGTGAATTAGTCGACTGTTCGAATACGTTTTCGGATGGCGGTACCTGTTTAATAAGCGGACGTGTTATGTTGCGCAGCAGTAACTGGTTTGTGATGGGTAAAAGCTGTTAATGATTATTGTTGTTATTTGCGTAACATGATGCAATATCGTCAATAACGGCAATTGATTAATGTAATATTTCAATTTACTACCGAAAATGTTTCAATTTTTAAATGCATACCGTTCCAGTGTAGTATGTGGTTACGTGTAGTAATACGTAATGGAATACACTGTCGTTCGGCTGCCGTTAGTCACTTGACCGATGTAGTCGACGATTGCAGATAAATATTGGCCTTAATTTGCACAGTACTGTAATCGGTACATTCCGTGTAATCCAGATATTTGTTTATTGTCTTTATGGTTACACGAATACGGGTCTGCACCAAATGGCGCTTGATATTATTCGGCACTACTGTTCGGAACTCTGGCTAACTTGTGCGATAGATCAACGCTGGATGTCTAAAGTCATGGTATAATGTAGCTGCAAAAGTGAATGTTGAGAAGTAATAAGTTTAAAATTAAATGTAAGGTCCACAATGACAGCTGTGACACTGCAAATGTTATTTACCAGCACGTGATTGACTATAGGTGAACGCCCTGTGGTGTTCAAGTGAAGTGTTATTGAGACTGGGTGACACAACGTGTTTCAACCGCCGTCCGCTGATGCAGTTGAACTGTAGTACGAATTTGTACACACGAGGGCTTTCACCTGTATTCTGTCATGAGTCCTGACAGAGTAATATCTACAGTTATGTTGTTCTGAATGTCACCGTTACACTGAGTTTAAACGTGATATTTATGAACGTTTATGACGGTGTCTCTGGCAGTCGTTCGATTTGACACGGACAGATTAGTAGTAGGTTTCAGATAATTACCGTATACTGCATGTGTTACAACAAGGCCGGATTAGTTAATAATCTGACGATGCAGCATACTACGACCGACATTGTTAAAGGCCTCATTGATCGGGCCCTACATGTGTGTAATGCGTCCGTACAAACCTGCTTACATCACAGTTGTAACCATTTACCCCAAAAAACGATTTCTGACGCGAAACTGTGGAATTTAAATGCGACTATTGACATGTCATTAGGATGTGACACGTTCGTAGGACCGTGTCACATCCTAATGACATGTCGATAGTCGCATGCATTCAGACAAAAGAAATGGAAGACAGATGGAAGGACTTAGGGAGCTGTTTCGCACATAAGTATGTGCTGTGCCGTGCATTGCATGCTCACGCGCGGTAATCACGGCTAAAACGCCGTGTTGCCATGACTGACAACGAAATATGTCGTTAGTTCTTTTCGTAGCATTGTACCACGCTGCAGAATTGAGATCCAGTTAAAGTCGTTAATGTTAAGAGTGTTATCAACAACGGTGTTCATTTCTGTAATGTTATATTGACATTGTTTGCAGCTATAGTGTGTTTCATCAACACTGCCTGTGCACTAAGATTTGGCGTACGCAAGTTGCAATTCATTTTACAACATAAGGAAAGGCTGAATTCGACCGACAGTACTGTGTTGCTGAAGAAGTTTTTAGTTCACATTTTCCTTCGTGTGACAAGAGCAGTATTCAGATATGGGTAGAGGAATGATCAGTGAGTGGGTTAGATGGCGGTAAGGGCCCCATAATGTTGTCTACGTTGTTTGCCGAAATTCGTAATACTACACTTTCTTCATGTATGTCTGAGGCCTACGTTACAGAGCCTATTGTACACAACGACATTCGGTACATGGTGTTGTATGTAATTTCATTTGATCATTCAAGTTCACGCAATAACGCAGGCATAAGAATGTTCGTAAAGTGCGATGTTGAGTTGTCGCAATTGAATCACGACGTTCTTGTAAACCTTGAGCATGTGCAATGCATTATGTGTGCAGTATTATGAAGCTATGTCCACGGTGGAAAGCTACATGAAAGAGTACGACACGGAGCACGGTCTCTACGTTCCGAAGTCGATGTACAGCCGGTACCAAGCGCCCGGAGGCCCCCTGTTTTATGCTTGGATACCTGAGGTATGCGTATTGTGCAGTTTCTTCAACTTTATGTGAAGCACATTGGAGACTGGTCGGTGAATTTAGCTGCGAAAAGAGCAAACTGTACTGACCGTTGGCAGACCGCATTGACATCAGTCATTTTCCCCCGTTTCGCCCGCATGCCGTCAAATGTCGACGCACGAGGTTATGCTTAAACGCTGTGTATACTGCTGCTTGAATTTCGTCCCTCCGACTGAAAGTCCGGTGTAGTTTTTTCATTTATTCGTTACCGCCGTTATTACGATTTCGAACACGGACGCTGATACCGAACTACCAGACGGAACCCCTGAAACGTGACCATGAAATATAGGTGGTGTGGCTGAGTGTTTTGTTGTCGACGGATATGGCCGTTCGTTGCGTAAGCGGTACGACATAGCGTCTGTTAGCCGTTGTACGATAGGCTGACATTTGTTCGTCGATGACGGATAGATCCGTGTTGATTTGGATGACCTTGAGAAACGCGGAAAGGCGGGACAGGAACGGTTAAACATAGAAGCGTATGTAATTAACGTTCGTGTCGTTTCATGTAGATAGACCGAATTGTGCGGGATAACACACAAATATGGACCAGTGTATTTTCACTTATCAGCCAAGCCCCTGTTGCAAGGCCCCATCACTACGCAGAAATAAGTATAACTAGTTTCAACTGGTTTTGATTTTTTTTTCTGACGAGCACACATGTTTGCAATGTAAGCATCATCATAACAAGGTAGATGACCAACGGAGCCTGAGAAGCACAGTGGTCAATGTGTGGAACAATGCCAAGTATGGATAAACGGATTTACATCAGTCATAATGAAGCTGACGTAGTCAGTGCATGCTATAACGGGTTAGGCTGATCTGTGTCCGAGTTGATGAACGTCGAGATAGATAACCGCAAATCATTTGTGTGAAATACTTGACATGTGTAACTGGTAACTAGCAGATAATTAGCGAAGCAGTTGAATTGAATGGTGTTTGAGAATGGAATGTAAGTACTTGTGACAATGAAATGTCAGTGACGCTATATATTGTACCGTTGTCACTGTCGATGGTCATGGTCGCGTAAATGACGTGGTAATATACACCAGTATGGGTTTCTGTCACAGTTAGCCGCGCACCAAATGCATGGGTGCGTTGCCACAATGGTAACAATTCGGGAGGTGCCCTTGTGTCATTGCGTGCACACTTACGACATCTGTATATGAAACACAGCTTGTCTTCCAAGCTTCAGGCGTTTCAGATGATTTGTATGTGTGCATGTGTGTGTGTACATGCGTGTGTATGTGTATAGATGTCTGTTAGCACGATAAGACGAAAGCACTGGATAGGAATGACGTTAAACTGGACTAAATATTAGTCATCGTCTTCGTATGAAAGCCTGCCATGCAGTCTGCGCTGAAAACGAAATGGATCATGAGCTCAGGATCATCATTTGACAGTGTCATTTGTGAACAATGTGTGCATTACTGAACACAGAATCAGGAAATGATGTAGAAATATTGAATGCGGTTCAATTGCCCATATTTGCAGTGAATTGGACGTCTTCTTATTTCACAAATGAGGATAGATCACAACAGCAGCCATGACACTGATTTCTGGTTTTCACGTGTCGTACAACTAAGTAACACGATTGGGTTTCATACCGCAGCTTTTACAGTGCTGAATTTGCTCAGCTGTTGCACATTGCTAATTACATTGTCAGTAGCATGTTATTAGCTGACATCACGAGGTTTGACTGCGTTTACGTTGAAACCATACGTAAGTGAATGAAGTGTACATGTTTTCACTTTGTACAGGCCACAGTTGCAGCAATGCAAGTAGTCGATGGGACAACTCGAACTGAAGCTGAGTCGATGTTCGTCAACAGGTGTTGAGGACGGCCGGACGTCGTAGTTCACGTATGCTTCCGTGTATCATTCATACGGACTGTGCACGTATGTTTTCGTTGTATTGCATGTATCACTTGTCCTTTATCCTACGCTGACTGCTCATCTTTTCCGTCTATAGCGGTTTTTGTCTGTCTGTTTCACTGTACTTTATCTTGCAGTCTTATGTATCAGTTGTTGACCTGTTTCATTTTGTCTGTCTTTCCTTGATCTTTCTTACGATTTTGGAGAGTGGCTTTAATTGTAAACAGCTCAGCATGTGCTGGCGAACACGCGCGACGCGTTCGAAGGACAGTTAAGGTCACAGAATATTACATTACATGTAATAGGTATTGTAATAGGTATTGTTAACTTCCAGTGCGCTGATTCAAATTTGTGTCTCATACGCGCCTTGTTAATGATATTTGACTACAGGCACACGTGACATTCATAGTTGGTTCAGAGGTCACCGAAAGTCATTGAAAGTAATATCCGTGACGGATTGGGTGTCGTGTAGTATTAATAACAGATTCTAACTGTCCCTGAGACTGAATATTTTTTAAATATAATGGACGTCGACAACTGTGTCGACCATCAAAAATGGGCTAGATTACTCAAGGTCACATTTGAAAACACAATTGATAAACGTTTAGCCGTTTTCAAAGAATAACGGCGTGTGACGGACAGACGGGCAACGCACGATGCCATACACCGCGCTATGCACAGCGTCGCGTGGGCATCATGACACTGCGCTGCAACTGAAAAACCGCGCGAGGCGTTTATACATCAGCCACGGTGTTTTAGCATAGTAACGTTCGATATGTTAGGCACGGTTTCCTATTACTGCGCCACAGTGACATCGCCCTTGATGTATTTGACCTCGAAAATGACGTATTGATTCTAAGTCATTGAAGATCTCTGTTAATGTTAAAATGACAGGAATAAATACATTTTTCTGTTGACGGTGTACAGTAATTGTACAACGCCGGAAATTGGGGTTGTGATCACTCAACGTCATTGAATGAGACATGTATACATGCGCCACCCGTGACTTGCTGTTGACTGACATTGTCGAACATTGTCAGATAACCCATGGTTTTAGTTTAAATTTGCGAAATCGTGACAAACGGCCCGTAACTTTACTCAGCCTTGATCGGTTTTATATCTGTGAACAGTTTTCGAATTCGATGAATCCGATTGAATCCAAAATATGGGGCTGCAAATTAAATTCGACGTTGTGTTCATCCGTCCTAGTATACAGTATTATAACGAC
>Ga0209678_1000597_pt1 | contig 10939 bp, 8 predicted proteins | sample WorMetilvaeELBA1_FD_187404 | JGI IMG/M metagenome (GOLD analysis project Ga0209678, IMG submission 187404) | Marine gutless worms symbiont microbial communities from Max Planck institute for Marine Microbiology, Germany - Olavius ilvae ELBA.1... ...
GAGAAGCAGCCAGCTGCGTTGTTGCGCGAGCTTGAAATAGAACTCACTATTCCTGCGCTCGCGCGCCTCGCATCTGGCCACTTCTCGCCTCGCTGAGAACGCAAAATCAGGTGAAATGGGGTACTAGGGCTGGGGGCAATGCCATTGAGTTAGCCGCTGGCTGCTGGTCGTGGTAGGTCGGGTTGAGCGCGTGCCCCGGCATTGAGATAGACCAACGAGTCCGGATGCGCCCGACAACCGATGCGGAAAAGAAAACTACGAAGCGCGCGAATCGGCGCGAATCCATCCGCGCGGATTCGCGTGATTCGTAGTTTTTCTTCTTGTTTGCCGACCGGTAACGCTTAACTGTCGGGTCCCGGATGATTACGCAGATTTTCGCAGCTGCTTGCGTTCTTTGACCGTGCAATCTGCGGATTCAAAACGCGAATGCGACCGAGGTTTCTGATGCAGAGGTGGCGGGTACGGAAGTGGTGGGCACAGCCCACCCTACTTTACAGCGTGTTAATGAGGCGTAACGGAAAATGAAGACTCAACCACAGCTGCGTGACATCCTCGACTACACGCCGGTGGCGTCACGTTTCGGGACCAGTGGGGTGCGGGCCCTGGTGCAGGATCTTACCGATCTGGAGGTCTACAGCCTGACGCTGGGGACCCTGCGCTATCTCGAGGATAGCGGCAAGCTCCAGGTGGGTGCGGTGCCGCGTGAGTCGCTGCCGATTCCCATCGGCGGGGACCTGCGGCCCTCGACGCCGCGGATTCTGGAGGCTACGGCACGCGCGGTCCGGGACGCCGGTTATCAGGTGGATTATGTCGGCAGCTTGCCCACACCCGCATTGACCTTTTACGCCCTCGAGCAGGGGGTCATGAGCTTCATGTGCACCGGGAGCCATATTCCGGCGGATCGGAATGGGCAGAAGGCCAATCGCTGCGACGGCGAGGTGCTCAAGTCCGACGAGCCGGGCATCGTCGCGGCGGTGGAGGCGGTGCGGCAACAGGAGTACCGGCGCCCGGCGGCGGCATCCCTATTCGATTCCAAGGGGATGCTGAGACCTGAGCGGCGGCCGGTCCTGCCGCCGGTCAACCCGGTGGCCGAGCAGCGCTATGTCGAGCGCTACCGCCGGGTATTCCCCCGCAACGGCCTGCGGGGTAAGCGCATCCTGTTCTACGAGTACGCCGCCGTCGGGCGCGAGCTGCTGCCGCGCATCCTGGCACACACGGGGGCCGAGGTGATCCGGGTCGGACGCAGCGACACCTTTATCCCCATCGATACCGAGGCGATTTCCCCGGCGCATCTGCGGATGCTCGCGGAGCTCGCCGCCGAACAGCAGGCCGTGCATGGCCGGATCGATGCCGTCGTAGCGACGGACGGGGACAGCGATCGGCCCTTGATCGTCGGTGTCCATGCCTCCGACGATCCCGCACGGCCCGCATTGCGCTTCTTTCCGGGGGATCTGGTGGGCGCCGTCGTCGCCGACTATCTCGAAGCGGATGCCGTCTCGGTGCCGATCAGCACCAACCCCGGTGTGCACGAGCACTTCATGGGCCAGGGCCTGACTACGACCAAGACGCGGATCGGATCGCCCTTTGTCATCGCCGCCATGCAGGCGGCGCTGGCGCAGGGCCGGCAACGGGTGGTCGGCTGGGAGGCCAACGGCGGCTTCCTGGTCGGTTCCGAGCTGTCCCTGAACGGCGGTGTGCTGCGCGCGCTCCCGACCCGGGACGCCATCCTGCCCATACTCGCCGTGATGTACGCCGCGGCCGAACAGGGCTCGACGCTGTCGGAGTGCTTCGACCGCCTGCCTCAGTGGTATGGGCGGGCGGATCTGATCGACGGTTTTCCGCAGGACACCAGCCGCAAGATCCTCGCCTATTTCCGACCACCGGACGAGGCTGTCCGGTGGCTGGAGTTCCGGCGTGATCGCATCCTGCTGCGTGATCTGACCGAGGCGGCCGTCGGCGAATGGCCGTTGAGCGACCCGGAGGGGCAGGCCTTTGATCGGAAACGACAGGTGCTCGAGGGCATCTTCACGCCGGCGAGGGGATTCGGCGAGCTGGCGCGCATCAATGTCCAGGACGGTATCCGCTGCTTCTTCCGCAACGGAGACATCGCCCACATCCGGCCATCGGGCAATGCACCCCAGCTGCGCATTTACGCCCATTCCCGCACCCAGGCGCGGGCGGATGAGATTGCCGCAATGGCCGTGGCGGAGCCCGACGGAATGCTGCGCGATCTGCAAAGGTTCATCGAATCCGATACCAGGGATTGACTAAAACCTAGCGGGGCTTTGCCTTAAGCCCACGAGTACTCAACTCGAGCTTCGTCGCGAACCCTCAATAGGACAGGATTTACAGGATTACGCGGGATTTACAGGATGCTTGTCGTTTCTGAATTTCCTACGCCTTAAATTGTGAGCGTATTGAGTATAGGAAATCATTCCTCGCCCCACGTCGAGTAGGGAAAACTACGAATCACGCGAATCCTCGCGGATCGGTTCGCGGTGATTCGCGTGATTCGTAGTTTTTCTTTCATTGGGGTTAGGGCTTTCGCGGATCAGCAGTTCCAGCCCGGACACAGCCGGGTCAGGTCCGGGGTATTGGCCAGGGAATTCGCCACCTGCCGGCGAAAATTGTAGGGCACGGGTTGGTTGATCAGCAGACTGAAGGGTTCCCACCGCCCGTTGCGCCTTACGAATCCCGCATAAGCGCTCACGCCCCGCAGGGTTCCGGTCTTTGCCCGGATCCGGGCGTTCTGCTTCGGCAAGAGCGTCCGGTAAGGGGCAAAGGCGTTCACCGCCTCCAGCAATTGGCGGGCGCTCAGGCGGTTACCGCGGGACAGCCCGGCACCGTCTTCGATGCGGTAACCGCGCCAATCGAAGGTCTGGTCCACCCAACGCGCAAAGGCCCGCTGGGCCTTGGACATGTTCAGCGCGTGTCCATCGCCCCGGTCCGCCAACTTTAGGAACAGGGCGTTGGCGATGAAGTTGTTGGAGTATTCGAGCATGGCGGTGATCACCGACCGCAGATCACGGCTATTCTCGTGGCGGTAGAGCTTTTTCATTCCCGCCGGCACCGGGCCGTTGCGCAGGTCGCTGCCGACCTGGATCCCCGCCTGCTCCAGCTTGGCGCTCAGGAGTTCGCCGAAGTAGCGTACCGCTTTCTCGCGCTGCTCGAGGTTGACCTGGTGCGTACCGTCCCCCAACCGCTGTCTGAACCGCCGCGCTATGGGGGTCAGCGGCGTTTGTGGCTCCGCGCTCCGGACCTTCCCACCCCTGTTGATGACGTTGACGGTATTGAAGTTGGCCGCCAGCCCGGTCACCGGCGCATCGTAGGGATTATCGCTCGACGAGCGTCCGCTGATCGCCAGGTTGGGATCGAAGTAGCCGTCGTCCGTACCGATCCCCGCGACCTTTCGGACCCCGTGCGCCTTCAGCGCCTCGGCGATGAGATCCAGCTCTTCGGAGACCAGATAGGGATCGCCGTAACCCTTTACCCACAGCCGGTCGTCGCTGCCGAGATAGAAATCCGTGTAAAAACGGTGATCCAATCCCCACTGCTTGATGGCCGCCAGGGCGGTCAGGATCTTCATCGTCGATGCCGGAACCATGGCACGGTCCGGGTGGCGGCTGATGACCGGGCGACCGCGTTCGGTGACCGACAGGCTCGCCTGGGGCAGCTTCAAGGCGCGGGATAGGGCGTCGCCCGAGCCGGCGCTAGTCGGGGTGGAGCCCAGGGTCAGGATTAGGCCGAGCGTCAGCACGGCACCGCGGAACGGGGATGGGGATACGCTGGGTTGCATAATGGTTAACCTGTAAGCAGGGGCGTGAGATCCAGGTACTCGGCAGCCCGGCCCGGCTCGGGGGATGCCATCCAGGGTACCAGGCCCAGACACGGCGCCTCGATCAGGGCCGCCAAGCTGGCCAGGTTCTCGTCGCGGACCGGCATCTCCGGATCGATCTGGTTGGCGACCCAGCCGGCGAGCCGGGCGCCGGACCGCCGGATACTCTCCGCCGTCAACAGGCTGTGGTTGATACAGCCGAGCCTGAACCCGGACACCAGGACCACCGGCAGCTCCAGGGCGAGCGGCAGGTCGCTCGCGAACAGGGAGGGTCCGAGGGGCACACGCCAACCACCGACCCCCTCGACGACCAGGAAATCGGACCTGGCCGCCAAATGCTCTGCGGCCGCGGCGATGACCTCCGGCTCGATCCGCACCCCTGCCTGGTCGGCCGCGATATGGGGTGCGATCGGGGGCTCGAAGGCGTAGGGGTTCACCTGCTCGTAGGGTATCCGGTGACTGCCCTGGGCTTGGAGTCGCCGGGCATCCCGGTTACGCAAGCCCTCGGGGGTAGGTTCGCATCCGGATGCGACGGGCTTCATGCCGAGTATCGCTGCGCCGTTGCGGCGCCGGGCCTCCATCAGCGCCAGCGCGATTGCGGTCTTCCCGCAGCTGGTGTCCGTGCCCGTAACAAAGATGCCCTTCATTTCAGGTCGTGGCTTGAAGGCGGTGTTTTGTTGTGGGGCCTGGCTTGTCTGAGGCGCGCTGCCTGATCCTCGTAGGCACGGGTGAAGGCGTCTCTGAACAGGTTCATGAAATCGTCGGCCGCATCCGCCGAAATCGCTTGGTAGGTTGCAGTGAACAGGTCCCAATACTTTGCCTTGCGGGCCATCGGCATCAGGTTGTCGATGAAGGAATGGCCGCGCAACCGATGCTCCAATTCCGCCGGGTCCATACGTTTCAGCAGCGCATGGAGCGCCGCGCGGAGACCGGCGACGAGTGCCATCTCGTGGCACTGGATGTCGTCGAAGGCCTCCCGGGCCGCTTCCAGGGGCGGCAGGAAACCACGGCTCGGTCGAAACAGCAGGTGAGCGAGGGCATCTCTCGGGTCGACCGAGAACTTGAAGGGATTGTTTTCCGTGGCCTGGATCCTGGTCATCTCCAGACGCAGCTCGTTCTTGAAGCTGGTCCGACCCATCAGGACCCGCATCAGCCCTTCGGTCATCGCCCGCAAGAGCAGCCCCGTGGTCCGCATGAGTTCGGCCTGGGCCTGCCGATCGGCCGGCAGTTCTCCGGCGTCCAAGCCCCCAAAGAAGGCCTGCAGTGCGTTCGTCTCGCCGGCTACAGTGGGGGCTGGTCGTATTTCTTGGGTCCTTTCACTCGATGGAGGGGGTGGTGCCGGCCGCCCCTCGCGGGGGGCCGGATTCGGAGCGGTCGGGGCAGTCTGAAACTCAGGGCTACCGGCATGGAGAACCGGCTCCGGAGTGGTCAGGGCAGGCGAAGACTCGGGGCCACCGACATGAGGGGCCGGCTCCGGAGCGGCCGGGGTAGGTGCAGATTCGGGAGTACCAACGTGAGAGGCCGGATCCGGGGCGGTCGGGGCGGACGGAGACTCGGGGCCACCGACATGAGGGGCCGGGTCTGAAGCAGTTGGGGCAACCGGGGATTCGGGGCCGCCGGTTGGTCGGTTCTGCCCTCCGGATTGCGGGCGCGATGTGTCCGCCCAGATGTCGTAGTCCTCCGGAATCGCTGCGGGCGGACTGTAGAAGGCGTTCAAGTCAGGGGTATGATCCGGTTCTGTCGCGGTAGCCGGGGCCCTGGGGGACTCGCGCTCGGGCCCAAGCGTCCGGGGCCCCGCTTCCGGGGGGGCCGACATCAGCCAGTCGTCAGGCTGCGCGGGGGCTTCCTGTTTTGCCGCCGGGGAGGAGAAGGGGTCGGTTGCTGTCGCTGTCCCTCCGACCAGATCCATGATATCGGGTACAGCGCCGCCGGACGGGGTCTGCGCATAGGACTCGAATTCGGGCCTGCCGCCGGCAAGGGGGGTGATCGACGCGGCGGGTTGCGGTTGAGAGGTCTCCTGGGAGACGCGGATCTCGTAGGTACCGATGCTCAGCGTGTCACCGTCATGCAGCTCGACCTCCTGACCTTTATGGGGCGTGTTGTTGACAAAGGTCCCGTTGGTGCTGATATCCGTCAAAAAAAACGCCCCCTCGCGAAAGCTGATCCTGGCGTGTTGTCGCCCTACCCAACGCTTGGGGTCCGTAAGCACCAACGCATTATCCGGGTTGCGCCCGATGGTCCCGCCGGTGATGCCGATCCTTGCGGTCAGCGCCGACTCTACAGGGCGATCTTGATGGCGGACGACAGTCAGAATCAGTTCCATGGGGGGAAGTATAACCTTCACCGACTACTTCAACACGACCGCCGCAAAACTTTTGGGTAGTGGATAAATTTTAAGTGGTGAAGTTTGTCAGCCCCTACTTGTCATTCCGGCAGGGATGGCCGGAATCCCCAAGTACCATGGATCAAGTGCCATGGATGGCAAAAACAATGGGGTTCGAATCATTAGGTCGCGCAACCATGCCACTTTAAATTTAACCACTACCAGAGCATGAATTATTCGACTCTGCGTCCTCTGGGTCTCTGCGGTTCGAGCAATTGGGCACGCCGCCATCCAAAGATGCGGTTCGCCGCCGGGCGCACCCCGCGCCCGGCGGCTCACCACATCCTAGAACATGCATCGGCGACGCCTTGCCCCGCGGCGAAGTCCAGGGTCCCCTCGTAGATGGCGCGGCCGGTGATGGCGGCGGTTACGCCACTGGGGGCCAGGGTGCACAGGGCGCGTACATCGTCCAGATCGGTGATGCCGCCGGAGGCGATGACGGGGATCGAGATGGCTTCCGCCAGGGCGCGTGTGGCCTGCACATTGGGGCCTGTCATCATGCCGTCCCTGCCGATGTCCGTGTAGACGATGGCGGATACCCCGTCTGCTTCGAAGCGCTGGGCGAGGTCTATTACCGGATGTTCGGTCAGCTCCGCCCAGCCTTTGATGGCTACCCGTCCGTCCTTGGCGTCCAGACCCACGATGATATGGCCGGGGAAGGTCTTACAGGCGTGGGTCACGAGCTCCGGCTCCTTGACCGCCTGAGTGCCGATAATGCAATAAGAGACTCCGGCATTCAGGTAGGCGGCGATGGTGGCCTGGTCGCGGATACCGCCACCGACCTGGATGGGCAGCTCGGGATAACGGGTGGCGATGGCCCGGATGGCGGCGTCGTTCACCGGCTTCCCGGCGAAGGCCCCATTCAGGTCCACCAGATGCAGGCGACGGGCACCCGCGTCGACCCAACGCCCGGCCATCCGCACCGGATCGTCGGAGAAGATGGTCTCCTGGTCCATACGGCCCTGGCGCAGACGTACACAGCGCCCGTCTTTGAGATCGATAGCCGGGATCAATAACATTTCATTTCTCATCCGATGCCAGCCGATGGGCCTGGCGCGTAGGTTCGGGTAGGCGATAGCGGGTGGTGCAGGCCAGCACATAGTCCAGTGCCGTCTCCAGGCCGATCCGGTGTCCTACGGATACGTAGACCGGCCGCACCTTGGCGCGCGTGCGCAGCAGGGCGCCGATTATCTCACCCTGGTGCTGGAGCCAGGTTTGCGCTCCCTTGTCCAGGGCAATGGGTCCGTGGGTGCCGATCAGCCGTGATTTGGCGACGCCGATGCTGGGCAGGTCGGTGAGCAGTCCCAGGTGGCAGGCCAGACCGAACCGGCGCGGGTGGGCATAGCCCTGACCATCACACAGGAGCAGGTCCGGCTCGACCCGGAGCATGGCGAGGGCAGCGAGGGCCGCCGGGATTTCGCGGAAGGACAAGAGCCCCGGTATGTAGGGAAAGCTGGTGGGGCAGCGGGCCAGGGCCCGCTCCAGGAGCTCGAGTCCGGGCCAGCGTAACACGACGACCGCGGCCCTGGTCGTTTTCCCCTTTTCCTCGAATCCGATGTCGAGGCCGGCGACGGTCTCGATTGGCGGGAAGTCGTCCCGTCTCACCAGCTGTTCGCGGAGCTGTTCCTGAATGGCCCGCGCCTGGGCGGGGGTGACGTCCCAAGGATGGAGGTTCTTCAATGGTCCTGCAACCAGGTCTGCATGGCCTTGCGCGACCCGGCGGACGCCGCGACCCTGCCTGCCAATGGGTTCCGCTCGTTCGTCCGCATCGACACGCAGCTCCGCGTCGCAAGAACGAAAAAGGCCCGTGCCAGGGCACGGGCCGGCTCGAAAGCAGGCTGGAGGTTAGATTGCGTACCCCGAGCCACCGGCCACCAGGACCGCCGGGAGAGAGTCAGTTCCGCGACGAGCCGACGATCTCGTGGGCGAGATCCACCACCCGATTCGCCATGTCCATATACTCCTGCCGATAGTCGGCGAGGAGTCCTTCGCCGGAGGCCCAGTAGTCCTTACCGGAGACGCCGTGCTGGTGCTCGTATGCGATGAACTCTTTCTGCATCTCGAGCATCTTGTCGATCAGGGTTTGTTTCTCTTGCTTCAAGGCCGCGATGTCGCTCATGGCTCTCTCCCGATGATTGTCTACGGTTTGAATCTGTTCGGCCTTTTCAGAGTATGCCGAAATGCCAATTTAACATGTAAATGCCGGAAGCGGTCAACAGGACAGGGCTACCGAATAATAATCACTGCTGAAACACAGCCTTGGCAATGAACCACAGAGACGCAGAGGACGCAGAGGAGGGGCTAAAAAGAAGGTTTCCGCGCTCGGAACGCAACGAGCAATCCACATCGACCGGCAATCCAATAGCGGCTCGGTCGAAAACGATCGGTGTCCTCTGTGTGCTCTGCGTCTCTGCGGTTCAAACATTCATCGCCTGTTAACGCGACGGCTCACAGGCGGGTCGTGCGGTCCTTCCCGCCCGTTTGCGTGCGTGCTCCTTGAGGTGGCGTTTGCGGATGCGGATGGCGCCGGGTGTGACCTCTACCAGCTCGTCGTCCTCGATGAATTCCAGGGCTTGCTCCAGGCTGAAGCGGAGCGGTGGGGTGAGCAGAATATTGGCGTCGGACCCCGCCGCGCGGATGTTGGTGAGCTGCTTGGCCTTGAGGGGATTGACGGTGAGGTCGTTGGCGCGGGCGTGGATACCTACCACCTGACCCTCGTAGACCGCTTCCCCCGGTGCAATCATCATGCGGCCGCGTTCCTGGAGGTTGAACAGGGCATAGCCCAGGGCCTTGCCCTGGCTGTTGGAGATCAGGGCGCCGTTGCGGCGCGGGGCGATTCCCCCCTGCGGGTGGGCGGGGCCATAGTGGTCGAAGATGTGGTATTTGAGGCCGGTACCCGAGGTCAGGCTCATAAATTCGGTCTGAAAGCCGATCAGCCCGCGGGATGGAATCTCATAATCGAGACGTACCCGGCCCTTGCCGTCCGGCACCATGTCCTTGAGCTCCCCGCCGCGTTCGCCGAGGGCCTGCATGACGGCCCCCTGGGTCTGCTCCTCCAGGTCCAGGGTGAGCTGCTCGTAGGGCTCGCAGCGCTTCCCGTCGAGCTCACGGAAGATGACCTGGGGCCGGGAGACCGCGAGCTCGTAGCCCTCGCGGCGCATGTTCTCCAGCAAGACCGACAGGTGCAGCTCACCGCGACCGGAGACCCTGAATTGATCCGGGTCGTTGCCGGTTTCCACGCGCAGGGCTACGTTGTGGATGAGCTCGCGCGCGAGGCGTTCCTTGAGCTGCCGCGAGGTCAGGTACTTGCCTTCCCGGCCGGCGAAGGGCGAGGTGTTGACCTGGAAGGTCATGGTCACCGTGGGTTCGTCCACCGTCAGCGGCGGTAGTGCCTCTATCTGTTCCGGGTCGCACAGGGTGTCGGAGACGTTGGGGGCCTCGATGCTGGTCAGGGCCACGATGTCCCCGGCCTGGGCGGCAGGTACCTGGTGGCGTTCCAGTCCCAGGTAGCCGTAGACCAGGCCGATCTTGGTCCGGTGGCTGTCCCCATGCGCCTTGACCAGCATGACCTGCTGGTTGGGCCTGACGCTGCCGCGCCGGATGCGCCCCACGGCAATGGCGCCGACAAAAGCGCTATAGTCCAGGGTCGAGATCTGCATCTGAAAGGGGCCTTCCGGATCCACCGCGGGCGCCGGGCAGTGCGCGACGATGGCCTCGAACAGGGGCTGCATGTCGCCCCCGCGTATCCCGTCGTCCGGTCCGGCATAACCGCCGACGGCCGAGGCGTAAAGGATGGGAAAGTCCAGCTGCTCGTCGCTGGCGCCGAGCCGGTCGAAGAGCTCGAAGACTTGATCGATCACCCAGTCGGGACGCGCCCCCGGCTTGTCTATCTTGTTGACTACCAGAATGGGCCGCAGTCCGTGCGCAAAGGCCTTCCGGGTGACGAATCGGGTCTGGGGCATAGGGCCTTCCTGGGCGTCCACCAGGAGCAGCACCGAATCCACCATCGACAGGACCCGCTCCACCTCGCCGCCGAAATCCGCGTGTCCGGGCGTGTCGACGATATTGATCCGGTACCGGTGCCAGCGAATCGCCGTGTTCTTGGACAGGATCGTGATGCCCCGTTCCTTTTCCAGGTCGTTGGAGTCCATCACTCGTTCCACCGGGCCGAAGTGTTCTCCCAGGGTCCCGGACTGCTGGAGCAGCCGGTCCACCAGGGTGGTCTTGCCGTGATCCACATGGGCGACGATGGCGATGTTTCTGAGTTTTTCGATCACTGCGGGGGGCTCCCTGTCTCAATTACATCGATGCATTAAGTATCCAAACCGGAACATGAGCGGTCTGTAAGGCGTTGTATGCGCATGTTTCGGCGCTCGCAGGTCCCGGCTCACGGAAGTCGGTCGGGCAAAGCCCGTAGGTTGGGTTAGGCGCGCTGCCCGATCTTGAAGAACACAAACAACATTGAACGCGCCGTAACCCAACACGCCGGACTTGTCCCGAGGCAGGAGGGATCTTTTCCCACAACCAACGCCGAACAACCCAGGACTACACCCGGACCGGCACGGCGCCGAATGCAGCGTAACGCAACACGACGCTAGTACCCCATTTCACCTGATTTTGCGTTCTCAGCGAGGCGAGAAGTGGCCAGATGCGAGGCGCGCGAGCGCAGGAATAGTGAGTTCTATTTCAAGCTCGCGCAACAACGCAGCTGGCTGCTTCTC
>Ga0209678_1000600_pt1 | contig 10931 bp, 11 predicted proteins | sample WorMetilvaeELBA1_FD_187404 | JGI IMG/M metagenome (GOLD analysis project Ga0209678, IMG submission 187404) | Marine gutless worms symbiont microbial communities from Max Planck institute for Marine Microbiology, Germany - Olavius ilvae ELBA.1... ...
GCGCAAACCCACTTCCTTTGTCAGTACCTTATATCTGTACTTGGTGATCCAGACAAGGTGCACCCTTAAGTCATGTACCGTATGCGATGATTTTCTGTAAGACCTCATGAATGAGAGTATACTAAAAATCTTGCACTAAAGTGCATAGTTTTTACTAACGTGTTGGGACAAATAAACCAGTTCTTTGCCCTCTCAGCTGGCATATGGAACTTAAAAATATCCTGAAAATCAGTAAGTTATCAAAAGGTACAACTCTAATGTTCAATGCTTCGATTACAACATTTCCCGCTACTGATGGTACAATGTTTTCCATTCTAAGCTGTATTACGCTTGGCTTCTCTGCGTTTGTGGAGTAAAGAAGTGAACCAAAATCCAAATCGTGAGTGAATACTACAAATTGATTTTGTCTAGCCCACTCCATAATCTCAATATCCTCAGCACGAATTTCTCCAATTTCACGCCAATGGATTACTTCATGCCCTTGAGCCTCAAGAAATTCTACCCAGCCTTGAGGGATGTTCATGTCCAAAACTATTTTCATGACACCTTTAGTTGAACATCATATTCTTCTGCCCGCCAGGTAGTATAAGCCAATGCTGCATAAATATCCTCTATTTCTAAGTCAGGATAGAGATTTAAAATTTCTTCATTTGTTTTTCCAGTGGATAGTAGTCCTGTTATTGTTCCAACCGTTATTCTTATTCCAAGAATACAAGGCTTTCCACCCATTACTCTCGGATTAATTGTAATGCGGTCTAAGTCAGTAAAGTTCATATCAATAACCTTGTGTTAAAATGAGACAACACACGCTTCGAAATAAGGACATTTTGCCTCCAACTTAATTTGATGGTGTTGATCGCGGCTAACGTTCAGCATAATCCGACGCATACTGCGCCGCACACAAAACTAAAAACTAACTCCGGAGCTTAACGGCGCAGTATGCGGTCGGCTTGATGCGTATGTTAGGCCATATGACTCACAAGGACTTCCTCTGTTTTTTCAGGTCTTTTTACTCCCGTCGCGATGTCATTTACAGCATGAAGAATATCTGCTGTATAGTACCGATTCCCACATATATTACATACGCCAATTGTGACGTCTTCTAATACTACGAATTGCTTTTTGTGCTTGAATGCTTCTCGCTTTACGGTCTTTGCTTTAACCGTTCCTTCGCAATACTCACATTTATAATTGAACATAATAGTCACCTTTCAATCGAAGATTTCATATACAGTGATGATTAAATAACGACCGGTTTCTTTAAACCGGCCAACAACTCCAATTTCTGTATGCTTATCTACAGATATTCCGTGAATGACGTATTTCGTTCTTCTCCGATCATCTTTTTCGCTACTGGTAATTTGCCCATTCAATATCGCGTGTTCAACGTCAAGAATGTCTAGATTGTCTTCTGCCATTTCTTCCATTGCATGTACTGTCATATCATATTGTCCAAGTCGAATCTTTTCTCTTATCCGTTGTATGATGCGTTGCGTCACTTGCTCTTTTTCCTTTACAAGAATGAAAGATAAATATCAAGCTCATAGGCTGGCCTAACAGGTAGTAGACGGCGAGTCGCCGTGTTTAAATACGCCGAAACGCCTTATATACTACAACTATTGCTTCTTTTCCAGATATCGTGAATATCTCCATCAACGTACCTGGAAACAATGAGTTAAGATCTGCGACGACTTGTTGCCTCGGTCTCTCCCAGCGAATAACTACGGCGAACTTCCATTCTAGTTCCTAACCCGGTAGTGGATAAATTCTAAGTGGTGAAGTCTGCCGACCTTTCCCTCGTCATTCCGGCAATCCCTGTCGGAATGACGAAGGGGGAACTGAATGCTCATCAAACATCCTCACCGGCCACCGCATAGATACCGTCGGCATTGCGGAAGTAGCCCCGATAATCCAGGCCATAGCCGAACAGATAGCGATCCGGGAGCTGTATGCCGACGAAATCCGCCTTGAAATCGTTGGTGTGCTCGCGCGTTTTTTCCACCAAGACCGCGGTATGTACATCGGTCGCGCCGTCTTCCCGGCAGGCGCTGACGACGGCATCCAGGGTAATGCCCGCGTCCAGGATATCGTCCACTACCAACACATGCTGGTCGCGCACGGAGGCCGCGGGCCGATGCAGCCATTGGAGATCTCCACCGCTGGTGGTCTCTCGGTAGCGGGTGGCGTGGATATAGTCGAGGGTGAGGGGAAATCCCAGCCGCGGCAGCAGACGACCGACGGCGATGACCGCGCCGTTCATGACGCACAGCACCACGGGGTCCCGTTCCGCCAGGACCGCGGTGATCGACTCCGCCAGCCGATCCAGGATCCGTTCCATCTCCGCGCCGGATGCGAGCAACTCCGCCCGACCCATGACGGCAGCGTACCGCTCCCGCAACAGCCTCATTGTCCTCATCCCTCCTGGTCGCCGTATTCAAGGCTCGGGGCATCCAACGCCTCGAGCTCCTCAATGGCGCGCAGGGCCTGCTGCCAACGCGGTTCCAGGTGCAAACGCGCGCGTTCGAGGCTGTGGCGACCGTGCATACGCAGACAACGCAGATGCGCGGTGGGGTCGTCGTGCCCACGCAGGGACTCGATGATCGCCAACGCGGCGGGACGATTGTTGCACACCAGGAGGACGTCGCAACCCGCTTCCAGGGCCGACCGGGCACGCTCGGCGTAGCCACCGCCGGCTGCGGCCGCGGCCATATCCAGGTCATCGCTGAAGATAACGCCCTGAAAACCGAGCTTCTCGCGCAGGACCCGGCGCAACCAGAACGCCGAGAAGCCCGCGGGGGTTCGATCCACCTGGGAATAGACCACATGCGCCGGCATGACCGCCTCCAGACCATGCCGGATCAGGCGCTCGAAAGGGATCAGGTCCTCCGTCTCGATGGCGTCGAAGGACCGCTCATCGACCGGCTGCTCGGTGTGGGAATCCGCGGCCACGCTACCGTGTCCGGGAAAGTGCTTGCCTACCGCGGCCATGCCGGCCTCCTGCACCCCCTCGCGCCACGCCAGGGCAAGCTCCGTCACCTGATCGACGCCGGCGGCAAAGGCGCGGTCTCCGATCACCTGACTTACCCCCCGATCCAGATCCAGCACCGGCGCAAAACTGAAATCCACGCCTACGGCGCCCAGCTCGGCGGCCATTAGCCAACCCACGGAATGCGCGGCACGCCGTGCGTTCACCGGGTGCTCATGACTCAGCTCACCGAAACGGCCGGCGGGCGGCAAGCGTGTAAATCCTTCACGAAAGCGCTGCACCCTGCCACCTTCCTGGTCCACGGCCACCAACAGATGAGGATCGCGCAAGTCGTGGATGGCAGCGGTCAACGCGGCGACCTGTTCCGGATGTTCGAAGTTACGGGCAAACAGGATGACCCCGCCCACCGCCGGGTGGCGAAGGATCTCCCGCTCCTCCGCATCGAGCTCGATGCCCGTCAGATCCAACATCACCGGTCCCAGAGACATTACTCAGCCCTCCCCCGTGGGGCCTGACCCTGGTTCCCCAAGTTGCCAGGCTACGTTCACTTCATTCCCCACCCCTTCCTGTCTTGTTGCAGATACCTTCCATTGCTTTTATGCTTTTATCATAGCCGCAGGATACTGTCCCGTCCGATGTCAGCGGATATAGGGCAAACGCGCATAAATCCTCCCGAAAACACGATCGTGGCGGATCGGAACTTTGAGTCGAGCACAGTCTGCCGGAGTATGGAAGTCTGGAAGAGGTGTGGTCGGGCGAGGAAACAGTCGCCGACTGGTGGTTCCTACCCTGTATTGCGTTTAACGGGACCTTGAAAATCCCTGTTCCTGGGGTTTTTCAAGACGGCACCCGCGATGTGGGGCATTTCAAATGCCTTCGTTTTCATCAGCTATAGCTACCCCAAACATGACGGAGTATTTCTGCTCCACGCGGGCACCTTAGAATTTTTCATGGTGCCTCAAAATCGGAGTACCGGAGAATTGAAAGATGCGAGCACTTGGTTTTCTAGCGAAATTCGTCCCTAGTAAGTTAGAGAACATTCTTCCTGGGGATCAGAGTCGGCGACCTTGAAAACCGGTTCCACAGCATCAGCAAACTGGGCGACCCGCTGGAACGGCTGACCGCTGCGATTCCCTGGGAGATCTTTCGTCCCCTGCTGGAGCCAGTGCACGAGAAGGCACGCAAATCCAATGCGGGCCGCAAACCGTTCGACGTGGTATTGATGTTCAAGCTGCTGGTTTTGCAAACGCTTTACAACCTGGCTGACGAGCAAGTGGAGTATCAGGTCCGCGACCGGCTGTCGTTTGCACGTTTTCTCGGGTTGGGCCTTGAGGATGAGGTTCCGGATGCGACCACGGTGTGGCGCTTTCGCGAGCGGCTCAAGGAATTGGGGCTGCTGGAGACCATGTTCGACCGCTTTGACGACGTTCTGGCAGCAGAGGGGTTCGGAGCCAAGCAGGGACAGCTCATTGATGCCTCGATCGTCGCGGTGCCGATTCCCCGCAATCGCCGCCAGGAGAACGACCGAATCAAGAACGGTGAGGTTCCGGAGGATTGGGGCGAGGCCAAGCGTGCCCAAAAAGACGTCGATGGACGTTGGACAGGAAAGCGCGGCAAACGCTACTTTGGCTACAAGAACCACATCAGTGTCGATGCGGAGCATAAACTGATCCGCCGGTTCAAGACGACGCCGGCGAAGGTGCATGACAGCCAGGTGTTTGACGACCTGATCGACCCCGACAACGCGCATCCGGGGGTGTGGGCCGACAGCGCGTACCGCAGTGAGGAGACGGAACAGGTTCTGCAAGACGCTGGCTACGAAAGTCACATTTGCGAGAAAGGCCAGCGTAACCAACCGCTCACGGACGCGCAGCACGCGAACAACCGCACCCGGTCCAAGGTTCGCTCCCGGGTCGAGCACGTCTTTGGCTATCAGGAAAACAGCATGGGCGGGAAATTCATCCGCACCAGTGGTTTGGTGCGGGCTACGGTCAAGATCGGCTTGATGAACCTGACCTACAACCTGATGCGTTACCTGCAGCTTACCAAAGGCAGGAGAGGTGCGCCTGCTGCCGCCTGAAACGGCTAAAGGTGGGCCAAAAAGGCTATCCGGCAACGCGAATCGCAGGGAATTACCCACCTTGGCGTTCCCATTCGCATAAGTGTGTAAGTAGTTCATCAACTGCTCATAATACCCGCCGAAAAACTGGATTTTTCAAGGTCCCCAATATCGATTATCCTAGCAGCGTTGACACTCTTCCTCTCTCTGTAGTTCTAAAATCATACTACCTACATCTCTGCGAACCATGCAGGGTGGGCGTGTGTAAGCCTTCCTGAAAACAGGATCGTTAGCACTCCCTAGGCGTTGTGTTGCGTTACGCCGCGTTCCCTGTCTGCATACGACGCACAGGTAGGGACGCCGCGCGCTTTAGGCGTTTCCCCACACGGCCAAGCAACCTACACTCGAAGCCAGATCCGTATGGGCCGACAGGGGGTGATATGGGTGTAGGTTGCGTTAAGACGCCGGCACGGACACCGAAGGAGATCGACAAGCCTTGATGCGTCGAACGCAACACGCTTGTCCCGACGCAGGAGGGATCTTTCCCCCCCAAACAGCACCGAATAATTCAGGATTGCTGGTAACTGCAAGTACCCATGAAACTGATCGGCATCGACACCGGCGGGACTTTTACGGATTTCGTCCTGTGGCAGGACGGGGGCTTGCGGGTACACAAGGTACTCTCCACCCCCCAGGCCCCGGAGGCGGCGATCCTGCAGGGCATCCGGGAACTGGGGCTCGACGCGGAAGGTCTGCGGATAATCCACGGCTCCACCGTAGCCACCAACGCGGCCCTGGAAGGCAAGGGCGTGCGTACCCTCTATGTGGCCAACCGCGGGCTCGGGGATCTGTTGACCATCGGCCGCCAGGCCCGTGAGAACCTGTACGATCTGCAACCGCCGGTCCGCCGCCTGCCGGTCCCCCCCGCGCTCTGTTGGGAGACCGGGGGACGGCTCGCCGCCGATGGGAGCCGGGTAGAGCCCTTGACTGACTCGGACCGCGCCGAGCTGCGCGCGGCGGTGGCAAGGCTGCGGCCCGAATCGGTAGCTATCAACCTGCTCTTCTCGTACCTGGACGACAGCGCCGAGCGGGCCCTGGCGCAGGCCCTGCCCGCCGGTCTCTTCGTCTCCCGGTCGTCCGCAGTACTGCCGGTAACCGGGGAATACGAGCGCGGCATCGCCACCTGGCTCAATGCCTGGTTGGGTCCTTTGGTCGCCCGCTATGTGGAGCGACTGTGCCACGGATTGCCCGGTGCCTTGGTCGCCGTCATGCAGTCCAGCGGCGAAGCGGTGGCCGCCGACCAGACCGCCGACCAGGCGGTGCGGCTGCTCTTGTCGGGGCCCGCGGGTGGTCTGGCGGGCGCCGGATTTGTCGGGCGGCTGGCGGGCCGGAAGCAGCTGCTCACCTTCGACATGGGCGGCACCTCCACGGATGTGGCCCTGGTGGATGGGGCGCCGGGCCTCACCACCGCAGGCCGCATCGCCGGTTATCCGGTAGCCGTCCCCATGGTAGACATGCACACCATCGGCGCGGGCGGCGGTTCCATCGCCCGGTTAGACCCAGGGGGCCGATTGCTGGTGGGGCCCGAGTCCGCCGGTGCCGAGCCCGGTCCCGCCTGCTATGGCAAGGGCGGTGACACGCCGACCGTCACGGACGCCAACCTGGTGCTCGGTCGGCTGCGCCCGGAGGCCTTCCTGGGTGGGCGCATGGGATTGGATGTTGCCGCCGCCGAGCGGGTGGTCGACCGCTTGGGCGCCGCCATGGGACTGGACGCCAAGGCAGCGGCCCTGGGCATCCTGCGGGTCACCGACGAGCACATGGTGCAGGCCCTAAGGGTCATCTCGGTGCAGCGGGGGCTCGACCCGCGGGACTACACCCTGACCTCCTTCGGCGGCGCGGGGGGCCTGCATGTGTGCGCCCTGGCCGAGGCCCTGGGGATACGCCGGGCCATGGTGCCCATCCACGCCGGGGTACTCTCCGCGTTGGGCATGCTGGCGACCCCGCCGGGACGCCTGTTGACGCGCACCTGGCTGGGGCGGCTCGATGCGCGTAGCGACCGGCAGATCGAGCAGCGGCTCAAGGCATTGGCCGTGGAGGCCGTCGCGGCCCTGGCACGCGAGGGATTAGACCCGGCAGACCTGCGGACCGCTTCGTCCCTGGATCTCCGCTACCGGGGTCAATCCTACACCCTGAACCTCGGCTGGGAGGGACGGGCTGCCACCGCCGAGGCCTTCCATCGGCTGCATCAGGCGCGTTACGGCCATCGGCTCCAGCTCCCGATCGAGCTGGTCAATCTGCGGGTGCGGGTGACGGGGGTACCGCCGGCGCTGACCCTGACCCGAACCGATAGCGAGGTTGTCGCTCCCCAAGTGCAACGCGTATCGGTGGCGGGTTGTGAGCAACCAGTCCCGGTGCTGCAACGGACGGCCTTGGCCGGCACCGACCCCGTGCCGGGTCCGGCAGTGATCCTGGATACGGTATCCACCACCTGGTTGGCACCCGGTTGGACCGCCCGTCCGGACGCCCTGAACAACCTGCATCTCGATCGTCTGTCTAAAAACTAACCCATTGATTTTAAGCTGGTAGGCTGGGTCGAGGGACGAGACCTCTGAGGGAGAGGGTGGTCGAAACAAACCCGCTCTCGAATTTTTTGGGCCGTGCAAAAACTTGACTCATTATCTGGCAGACATCGCCCTGGGCGGCCAGGCGCCCGCGGCTTGGAGCTCCCTCACCCGTTTCGGCGGGATGTTCAGGACATCCAGGTTACGCTTGATAAGGTATTCCTTGATAGCGGCCCAGTGTTGTTCCTGGTTCGACATAGGCCAGACCGTCTTGATATTGAAAGCTATGTAGGGAATCGTTAGACCGACGTCATCGGCAACGGTCGGATCCGCGCCCTGGTTCAGAAGGTACAAGCAGATGTCCCATTGTCTAGCGGAAGCCGCTCGCAACGCCGGCGTTTGATCACCAAACCCTTGTTTCTCTATATCCGCACCGGCTTCGACCAGGCGTTGCACTCGTGCCAGGTCCATTCTGTCAATGGCTTCGAAGATGATGGGGTCGCCCGCTTTGTTTATGGCATTAGGGTCATTCACTTGCTGTTCGGCCACCTGGGTTCTTCCTCCGGCATCTGGTCGGTCTGTCTGGGTGCAACCAATGACCAAGCTGCTTATGGTTATAAGGACTATGTGAAGTGGAATTGTCGGCATGATTATTTACACCCCTTCTGCTCCTGCAACAGATTGATCTGATCCATGCGCTTTGCGAGCGCATCCTTTACCGCATCCATTCCGTGGAGCCTTACACCTCGGGCTACAGCGCCGGCGACAATCCCGAATACCGGTGCTAGCGGTCCCCCCAGTCTCCCCACTACCGCTCCAGCTGCGACATCGCCCCAGGTCACCGCATCAGCCGGCGATAGGGGGATTCGCCCGCCGGCCGCTTGCGGTAACAACCCGAAACTCTTATCTTGCAACCCGCTCAAGATACCGCCCTCTACATAATAGGCATCGATGTTCTCAAAATTCGGAGCCGCCCTGCTCTGAGGCACTGTTTCATCATGCAAACCGGCGGCGTTGAAAGTCGTTGCAGGCGCACCCCGCGTTGCTCCCGCCGCCGAGGCCAGGCCACCGCCCAGGGAGTGACCGACATATTCGACATTTCCCGGTTGAGTTGCATGTACCCGATCGGCGATTTCCGTAGCTCTCGTATAGTATTCGGACGGATTACCGATTCCTTGTTGGATATTGTTTTTCCAATCCTCCAGGGAAGTGGGCGTCGTGCCCTGGAATGCCACGACATACTCTCCATCGGGACCCTTGAATACATCGGCTCTGAAATCGCTATCCGGTATCTCCGTCAGTCTTCTACCCTTCGAGTCCATTAAACCCAGGCTTTTCAAGTCGTCATCCGTCGCCGGATCCCAGCCCTGCGGTAAGTCCTTCCCTCCCGGTTCCTGGTAAGCCACATCGGCCAATTTCGCCCTGGTCTGTGCTTGCGCGACTTTCTCCTCCTGCTGGGCCAATCCGGCGCAATCCAGAGCTCCTAATGTCCGACCTGGGACCGGGCAATCCTGAACCGGGACATTCGAGGCCCTCCGAAGGGAAAATGTCCGCTTAATCGAATGATACGTATCGGCGGCCTTGTCCCTGAGGGCCTTCTTCGCCGTGTCGACGATCTTGTCCCTGACAGCCTCCTGCGCCGTATCGTCTCCAGGGTCGACAGGTTTGGTAGCTACGCTTTTCCCTGCTTTCGCAACCTTCGTCGCCAGGTCGGCCGCTGCCGCCATACTCCCCATGGCGGGTGCCATCTCAGCTTTGGCGCTAGCGGTCGCAATACCCCAGGCATCTACAATGGCTTTTCCCCAAGACATGACCAGATTCAGCCTTCCGCTAACTTGGTAAACAGCAAGATACAAAATTGCTCGAGCCAGAGGGCCTTTTCCTCTTCGGACATATCCTCTCGCGCCAAACACTCGGCAACCGCCGGGATCTTCTTGTCGAACCCAAGGCCCAGCATCCAGGCGGTGGCTACGAACGTTGCCACTCCATACTCGCTCACGAAGCCGTATCGGCGTGCCAGGCCGATCCGGCCCCGGACGGTTTCGGATAGCCGTTGCGGTTCTTCCGCGTCGATCTCCGTTGGAAACTGCTCGCGTAACCTAGCGATAATTCTCCTTGTCAGTGCATCGTCAGCCAGATACTCCATCTGGTGTTTCGTCATTTTCAAAGCCATCCTGTTAATCCTGTACTATTGGCTGGCTGTCAGGGCCCGTCCTTCGGCGCAATCACACACCCTTGCGCCAACCGGTAGACAGCGGTCTTGCCGGGTTCGAGCCGTACCCGCGCCGAGCAGCTGTAGACGCCGAGTTCATACCCGAACCTGTGATCCCCCGGGGGCAGTTCGAAGCTACGCGCTTCCTCGGGTTGTAATTGGAAAACCGGGTGCCCATCGATGATGAACAGCATCGGAAACAGGCTGTCGCGCGGCGACGGTTCCCGATAGACGGTAACCTGTGCCGGCGGTCCCTTGGACCCGGTATCCTGAGATGTGGCGCACCCGGTCAGAAGCAAAACCAGGAACAGGCCCGCAATTGTCTTCATCAGGTGTAATCCCTGGAAAAGTCGATACATCGCTTATGAATTATTCGTAACCATCGGGGTTTTGGGACTGCCAGCGCCAGGTATCCCGTACCATCTCTTCGACTCCCAAGTCCGCGGTCCAATCCAGCTCCACTTTCGCCAATCCGGGATCGGCATAGCAGATGGCGATATCTCCGGGGCGACGCCCGACGATATCGAAAGGTATCGAGCGACCGCTGGCCCGCTCGAAGGCCCGCACCATCTCCAACACACTGTAGCCGCGGCCGGTCCCCAGATTGTAGGTGACAACGCCTGGATTCGCGGACAACCTCTCCAGGGCCTTGAGGTGGCCCTTGGCCAGATCCGTCACATGGATATAATCCCGGACACCGGTGCCGTCCGGGGTGTCGTAATCGTCCCCGAACACCCGCAACCGGGGCCGCTTACCCACCGCCACCTGGGCGATGAAGGGCATCAGGTTGTCGGGGATGCCGTTGGGGTTCTCACCGATGTGCCCGCTGCGGTGGGCGCCCACCGGGTTGAAATAGCGCAGAAATGCGATGTTCCAGGTGTCGTCCGACCGGTACAGGTCGTATATGATTTCTTCGATAAAGCGCTTGGAACGACCATAGGGGGGAACCTTGAAAAATCCAGTTTTTCGGCGTGTTTTACGAGTAGCTGATGAACTCCTTGCGGGCTTATACCGACATGGGTCGAAAATGCGAGTAATTCTCTACGATTCGCTCTGCTCCGTGGCCGTTCGGTCCGGTCTTTAGGCGGTTCAAGCGATAGCCAGCGTACTTTC
>Ga0209678_1000602_pt1 | contig 10866 bp, 1 predicted proteins | sample WorMetilvaeELBA1_FD_187404 | JGI IMG/M metagenome (GOLD analysis project Ga0209678, IMG submission 187404) | Marine gutless worms symbiont microbial communities from Max Planck institute for Marine Microbiology, Germany - Olavius ilvae ELBA.1... ...
ACGTAGGTAAGACGCCGAAATGGCAGAGTTTTTACAAGGATGAGGGCACAATTTGCAAAAAGTTAAATGATTTGTCGTATGTAGTTGAGTGTCCACGATGGCGTCAAAAGCGAATAATTCACGTTGATAAACTGAAGCTTATAAAAGAGTATTAGAAGCATTCACCATGAAACGAGTTAGTAAGTAAGGAATGCTGGTATATCGCTTGAGTTTTGCATTTATGTCTGTTGCGATTGTCGCTAATTTGATTGTTTCGATGTCTGTTATTTTAGCAATAAGTTGTGTTTTGAGACTACATACGAACTAATGTTTTGATAAGTTACACATTGTTATTACTACTTCCGTAGTTATCAATGTTAATGGACATTAACGTTAATTCTGAAACATTTATTTCGTGCTCGTTGTGAGGGCACAACGCTGTAGGAGGGGGGATGATGTTGTGATGTAAGCTTATAGCATATTCTCTTTACTTACTGATTTTTATTAAGTGAACGGTAGCGGTTAGACCGGAAGTTGTGTGTGTGTATGTCTACGGTATGGAGTAGTGTTGTTTTGAGTTACTTTCGCTCGTGCCGTTAATAAAAGTAAAGTATCGTTAGCTGAAGGTTACATTTTGACTCTTATCTGACTTTTCACGTCCTTTCCGTTGCATCCACGATATCAGCAGTCTTGATATCAGCCCGCTCTCTCAACTGCACCATCGATAATCATTAATGACGCTGCACACCCCTAGACAGCAGTATTCGGTAACAGTTCTCCGCAGCATTTGGGGGCTCGTCCGGGATGTGTGGATGTGGATTAGCTCTATTTCGTGTCAGGACATACCTCTCGCAGTGTTGAGTCAGTTGTTGGCCAAGGAATGGATTCTGGGTATCCAGCAGCTAGCGATGAGACTACGGTAATGTGTACGGTAACGAGCACACCACCTTCGAGAAGCGTCATTGGTAGGATGACGGCAGCAGTAGGCCGCCTGTGGAGGGGCGCAGGTGCAGTTGAGGTTCCAGTAGAAGCTACGGGTTATGGTCAAGGTCGAGGTCCAAGTTCCGGCGGTGGACCAGGGGATATTTCGTATGTGGCGCCGCAGTCAGTTACTCCCCCGGCGCGACCTCCAGTGGCAAACTTGTTTGGCTCTACTACGGCACCTAGTTCTCCGCAGCAAGGTCCGGCTCCAGTGTTTTCCACTCCTCAGTCACCAGTTTACGCCCAGTCAACGGCTTCAGGGTCAGTCTTGTCTACGGTAGTTAGTCCGGGTGCTGATTTAGGAACGGTAACCCCCGCTACCGTTCAAAGCCCTACTGGCCACGGTAAGGCTCATCTCAAGTTGGAGAAATATGATGGGAAGGCGTCTTTAGAGACATACCTTGTGAAGTTTGAGAATTGTGCCAAGTACTATGATTGGTCCCCCATGGAAAGGGTGTGTCACCTCACTAACAGCTTAGTAGGGACAGCGGCAGAAGTGACATGGCAGATGCCCGCTGACGCAACAGAGCAGCAGATAGTTACCCTTCTTAAACAGCGGTATGGCACTGAGAATCAGAAACCCAGATTCGCAGATGAGATGAAGGTACGTCGTCTTAAACCTGGAGAGACATTGCAAGATTTATATCTTGACATACGCCGATTGTTAGCACTTAGCTTTCCTGGCGAAGTTCACACAACACCAGCAGAACAGATGGGTATGAACTGTTTCTTGTCAGCTCTGAACAATCCCGCGTTGTTGCAGCGTGTGATGGACAGAGGTCCTAAGACATTAGATGAAGCATATGCCATAGTGTCACACATGTCGGTGTATTCATCAGTATTTCCAGAGCAGCAGATGTCGGTATCCACCTACGGTAGTGGAAGGAATCGGGTGCGTAACATTCAAACTACCGATTACGAAACAGTTCCAGATGAAGTCCAGTCATCTCGCAGTAAGGCGGAGCACAGACGAATGGGATACCTAGAGCAGGAGTTGCAAGAACAGAAACAGTTGGTGCAGCAACTTAGATCAGAGATGCAGTACTATCGAGGTCGATCAGATGGTCAGTGTCAATTACAGATGAACAGCGGTGATCAGCAGCCGAGCAGTAATCGTCAACATGAAGGACATGAACATCAGTCGTACAGTCAGTGTCAGTTTGAAGGACAGCAGCCTGAACCACGAAGTCGCTTTTTGCCAGCTCGCGTTTCTCAGTACCCTCATCGTGGTGGTCAACGGTATTCTCGTGGCCGCGGTGGGCGAGACTTGTCGTCAGCTGAAGGCATCGTCTGCTACAATTGTCAACGTCAAGGCCACGTTGCAAGAAACTGTCCTGGTCGTATGGAGGATGACGATGACAACCCACCAACCGGCGTAGCAGCAAGTCAACCATCAGCCAGATCATCAGCAGCAGGTGTATCCGATTTGATGTCTGACTATGAAACGTATATTGAAATTGATGTAAATGGTGTCAAAATTCCTGTATTGTTAGACACTGGTTGTGACCGTGTGTTAGTACCTCGTAGAGTTGTTCCTGACGCTGATTTGTCACCCACTACAGTGGAATTGTATGCAGCCAACGGTAGTCGTATTGATGTGCTTGGTATTATGCGTTTGCGTTTCACCATCAATCATCGTGTCATGTATGTCGATGCTTTGGTCAGTAATGACATTGCAGAGACCATCTTTGGTTTCCAGTTTTTGCGTAAGTATGACTGTAAATGGCACTTTACTAAGAACTTGTTGGAGATAGGGTCAATGTGTGTGCCACTGAAACACCGTCGCGGCACTGCAAATGTGCGTCGCGTGTATGTTGTTGAGAAAACAACGGTAGCGCCAAGTTCTAGTGTTAATATACCAGTGGAGTTACCGATGTGTAATTTGCGCGTGCCTATTGCAGATTGGCTTGTGGAAAGCAAAGAGGTCAAACCAGGCGTTGTTGTAGCTAGGACACTGCTTGATCCAGAGAATAAAAATGCGGCTGTGCGATGCGTTAACCTAAGTAGTAAAGAATATGTGTTAAAACCGGGTTTTCACATTGGCGATGCTGAACCTGGTACAGTTCGTTCTGATGAAGAGGCGAAACCGTATTTGGATTGTTGCTTAAACCAAATTAATGCATGTTTTGGTCAGCCTGATCTGGGTGTACAAGCTATGAATGTGTGCGATTCAACGGTAGCCGAGTCTAATTCGCTTACAGGTGATCAGTTGGCTAGTTGTAGCGACAGCAGCGAATTGGCTGATAGCGCGATACCGCTGCAGCCGCTAGGCAGTTGTACTAACGACACGACGGAATCGTTCAGTATTTCTTTCCGCGAGTCGCCTGAAGGTATGGTTGATGCGTGTATTCTTAAGCGTGATACCGTCGATGTTGTGAATCGAGCGAGTGTCTACGGTAGCGATGTCGTGGACATAATGTCGGTCGGATGCGGTAGCGCAGATGTTGGTCGATGTAATGCAGTGAGTACAGTAAGTAGTAATGGCAATGAAACGCTTTGCAGGGGTGACCAAACCTCTCTCAAGAATATGGAAACTGTAAACTTTGATCACTTGCAGCCCATTATAGATAACTTACCCGATGATTTGACTGACAATGAGCGGGTACGTGCGATTGGTTTGTTGCATCGTTATGCAGATGTGTTTGGGCAGCATGATTTCGATATTGGGTACACAGACCTCGTGGTCGCCGAAATTAACACTGAGGCTCAGAAGCCGATCGCAGAACCAATGCGTCGGCAAGCTCGTGTTCATTTGGATGCAATTGATAACTGTGTAGGTGAGATGTTAAAGGCAGGGGTGTGTGAGCCCGCTAGTAGCCCGTGGAATTTCAATATTGTTGTGGTTGATAAGAAAAACTCGGTAAACCCACGTATTACCGTAGACTACCGTAAACTTAACGCAGTCACAAGAAAGGACAAATTTCCTTTGCCGAGCATTCAGGAATGCTTCGATGCCTTGGCATACAACCGATTCTATGCGGCATTGGATCAGTCTAGTTCATTCTATCAAATCCCCATTAAAAAGGAGGATAGGGATAAAACCGCATTTTCTACGAGACGCGGACAGTTCCGTTACCGTACATTGGCGATGGGTCTTAGTAACTCGCCTTCGATTTTCGCAAGGTTGATGTCACTAGTGATGCGCGGTCTCATTTTCGAGAAAGTCCTCGTGTTTATTGATGATACCCTTGTGCTTGGTAAAGATTTTGATGATCATTTGCATAATCTAGAATTGGTGTTCGAACGTTTCCGCAAATCTGGTTTGAAGCTCAAGCCAAAGAAATGTCGTATTTTTCTTCGTCGTGCAAAGTTTCTAGGCCATATTGTGTCCGAACGCGGTGTGGAAGTGGATCCTGACAAAGTCGCGTGTATTGTTGCTTGGGAATTCCCCAAGGATGTTAGTGAGTTACGCAGTTTTATGGGTCTTGCAAGCTATTACCGTTCATATATTAAGGACTTTGCACACATTGCCGAACCGTTGTTAGAAATGATGCGCAAAGGTTGTGCGGTAATCGCTACCGATCATAGGCTTGAGGCTTTTAACGAACTCAAGCGACGTTTGTCCGAAGCGCCTATACTTGGAGTCCCACAAGACCAAGGGCGGTACATACTTCAAACTGATGCGAGTAATTTTGCAGCCGGATGTATACTGGCACAAGTACAGGACGGTAAGGAGCGCGTTCTTGAATATGCGAGTCGCACTTTCAATAAGGCGGAGCGTAACTACTGTATTACCCGTAAAGAAATGGCAGCTGTTCTATTTGGATTGAAGCATTTTCGTACATACCTGTTGGGACAACATTTTACCATTAGGACGGATCATATGGCCATAAAACATTACCAGACAGCGCCAAGTTTGGGCGGACAACAACAACGGTATCTTGATTATATGAGTTACTATGACTTTGATGTCGAATACCGTCCGGGCAAGTTACATACTAATGCGGACGCGGTCAGTCGGATGCCACCGTGCGAAGTCAATAACGGGGAACCTTGTAAGCAATGTCATAAGCGCGTTACCGGTGTGCATGTGAATACTGTGGCTACTCGTGCGCGTAATAAGAACCGCACCGTTGTGCAACGGCAGGATGAAGTACGGGGTGATTTTATCTACCCAGGTCAAGGAAGGAAAATCCGTCCAAAGGAAAGGCCCCCGCCTGAGCCTCCGGACGACGAGAATTGGGTTGATTCAGGCACTGACTTTGACTTCAATAACTTAGAACCTTCTACTGTACCACGCGCTACAGTAGGTCGGCCAAACTACAGTAGATATCGTAATGGCCGCGGTCAAACTGAAGGCAACATAGGAATCCCAGCCATCTCAGTGAGCCAAAACAATGGTAGTCGTGTTGAGTGTGGTCGACGTGTTTGTTTTCCCGATAATGATATCGCTGTCGACGATGGTACGGAGGGCTACCGTAGATGTGATACCGTACCTAAATGTGTACTATTCACGGATAATGCTAATGTCGGACATGGAAACCTTGAATTCTCTAGTGGTACATCTCCTGGGCTCCACACAAATCAGTATGTCCCAGACTATGATGAATTTCCTCCGCTAGAATCATCAACCAATTTGTCACCTATGCCTAAAGGGCACATACCTGACTCAGCCTTGAGGCTTGAACAGGGTTCATTCGCTTTGGTTGCGGGCAGTAATAATACAGCAACTACGCGTACGCATTCACCGAAACGCCGTAATTTAAGTTCGGTAACCGATACGGATGGTGTTTTCCCGGATCGTCGCGGTTCTGCTAACCGCCGTAAAAATGTAGCAATTGCCGGTAGTGAGCGGAGCTCCAATGTTGATAATGAGGTCAGTAGTCCGGCAACCACGTCCGTCGAACGTGAGTTAATAATCTCGACACCAGTCAGCGGCAGACCAGGTCTGCGCAGTAATGCGCGTGCACAGCGTCGTGACGATACCGTAGATGCGCAGCGTGTATCCGGTAGTGCGTCACCAGGGACGGCAAGTAGGCCAAACACAAAGGCCAAGGGCCGGCGTAATACACGTCTAGAGGCGACAAATGTTGAGCGTATAGCGCCCGAGGCGGCGATAGCTGCCAATGAATGGACAGATGAGTATTTGAGGGATTGTCAAATGCGCGACCCTGACATCGCGTTAGTATTCAAGGCAATTGACTCCGGTAATGGTATGCCAAGTTGGGAGGAAGTCAAGGTTAAGAGTCCAGCACTCAGGCAATTGTACAATCAGTATGAGTCGTTGGTTACACGAAATGGCGTGTTATATCGAGTATTTCATACCGTAGATGGCGGTATTGATCATCTACAGCTTGTATTACCGTCGATGTTGAAGAAGTCTTTTCTTAGTTTAATTCACAACGACGCGGCAGGTCATCTCAAGTTGAGTAAAACGTTACCGCATGTACAGCGTCGAGCATGGTGGTCCACATGGCGCCGCGATACACAGTTGTTTATTCAGTGTTGTTCGGTATGCGAAGCTTTTCATAGGGGTAAGACCCCCAGGCAAGGTCATCTGAGGCCAATGATAATGGGTGCGCCGATGGAACGATGGTCTATCGACCTGTGCGGTCCATTTCCTACTGTAAACGGTTTCAAGTATTTGTTTACTGCAATAGATCCGTTTTCGAAATTTGCCATTGTTGTTCCTATTCGTTCAAAGACAGCCGATGTCGTGGCAAAAACGATAGTCCAAAACATTTTCCTGAAATATGGTCTATGTTTTGAAATACTTACCGACCAGGGGTTAGAGTTTGAAAATGACCTAGCCTATCATATGTATCGATTGCTCGGTATTAAGAAGCTCCGGACAACTTCGTATGAGCCGAGAACAAATGGAGCTGTAGAAAGTTTTCACCGTGTTTTGAACGCTATGTTAGCGAAAGTCATCAAAGAAAGCCAAAGAGATTGGCCGTCGTGTGTTGCGTACGTTACATTTGTGTATAATTCGACGCCACACAGCGCCACGTCGTTACCACCCTTTTTGATTGTTCACGGTAGGTTACCGTTGTGGCACGTCGATTTGTTAATGGGTGAACAGCCCGCTGAACCATCAACGGTACCGGAATATGTAGATCAAATTACTGAGCGTATGCGGCAGGCGGAAGAAATTGCACGTGAGCATTTACAGTCCGCCGCAGAAACAAGCAAGGCGTACTATGCGCGCAAAGTTAAACCAGCTTCATTCATTGTGGGAGATCATGTGCGAGTGTACTCCCCTAGGAAGTATGTAGGTAAGACGCCGAAATGGCAGAGTTTTTACAGGGATGAGGGCACAATTTGCAAAAAGTTAAACGATTTGTCGTATGTAGTTGAGTGTCCACGATGGCGTCAAAAGCGAATAATTCATGTTGATAAACTAAAGCTTATAAAAGAGTATTAGAAGCATTCACCATGAAGCGAGTTAGTAAGTAGGGAATGCTAGCATATCGCTTGAGTATTGTTGCTACATACCGTTGTTCAATGTCTGTTATTTTAGCAATAAGTTGTGTTTCGAGACTATATACGAACTCATGTTTAGATAAGTTACACATTGTTATTATTACTTCCCTAGTTGTCAATGTTAATGGACATTAACGTTAATTCTGAAACATTTATTCGTGCTCGTTGTGAGGGCACAACGCTGTAGGAGGGGGGATGATGTTGTGATGTAAGCTTATAGCATATTCTCTTTACTTACTGATTTTTATTAAGTGAACGGTAGCGGTTAGACCGGAAGTTGTGTGTGTGTATGTCTACGGTATGGAGTAGTGTTGTTTTGAGTTACTTTCGCTCGTGCCGTTAATAAAAGTAAAGTATCGTTAGCTGAAGGTTACATTTTGACTCTTATCTGACTTTTCACGTCCTTTCCGTTGCATCCACGATATCAGCAGTCTTGATATCAGCCCGCTCTCTCAACTGCACCATCGATAATCATTAATGACGCTGCACACCCCTAGACAGCAGTATTCGGTAACAGTTCTCCGCAGCATTTGGGGGCTCGTCCGGGATGTGTGGATGTGGATTAGCTCTATTTCGTGTCAGGACATACCTCTCGCAGTGTTGAGTCAGTTGTTGGCCAAGGAATGGATTCTGGGTATCCAGCAGCTAGCGATGAGACTACGGTAATGTGTACGGTAACGAGCACACCACCTTCGAGAAGCGTCATTGGTAGGATGACGGCAGCAGTAGGCCGCCTGTGGAGGGGCGCAGGTGCAGTTGAGGTTCCAGTAGAAGCTACGGGTTATGGTCAAGGTCGAGGTCCAAGTTCCGGCGGTGGACCAGGGGATATTTCGTATGTGGCGCCGCAGTCAGTTACTCCCCCGGCGCGACCTCCAGTGGCAAACTTGTTTGGCTCTACTACGGCACCTAGTTCTCCGCAGCAAGGTCCGGCTCCAGTGTTTTCCACTCCTCAGTCACCAGTTTACGCCCAGTCAACGGCTTCAGGGTCAGTCTTGTCTACGGTAGTTAGTCCGGGTGCTGATTTAGGAACGGTAACCCCCGCTACCGTTCAAAGCCCTACTGGCCACGGTAAGGCTCATCTCAAGTTGGAGAAATATGATGGGAAGGCGTCTTTAGAGACATACCTTGTGAAGTTTGAGAATTGTGCCAAGTACTATGATTGGTCCCCCATGGAAAGGGTGTGTCACCTCACTAACAGCTTAGTAGGGACAGCGGCAGAAGTGACATGGCAGATGCCCGCTGACGCAACAGAGCAGCAGATAGTTACCCTTCTTAAACAGCGGTATGGCACTGAGAATCAGAAACCCAGATTCGCAGATGAGATGAAGGTACGTCGTCTTAAACCTGGAGAGACATTGCAAGATTTATATCTTGACATACGCCGATTGTTAGCACTTAGCTTTCCTGGCGAAGTTCACACAACACCAGCAGAACAGATGGGTATGAACTGTTTCTTGTCAGCTCTGAACAATCCCGCGTTGTTGCAGCGTGTGATGGACAGAGGTCCTAAGACATTAGATGAAGCATATGCCATAGTGTCACACATGTCGGTGTATTCATCAGTATTTCCAGAGCAGCAGATGTCGGTATCCACCTACGGTAGTGGAAGGAATCGGGTGCGTAACATTCAAACTACCGATTACGAAACAGTTCCAGATGAAGTCCAGTCATCTCGCAGTAAGGCGGAGCACAGACGAATGGGATACCTAGAGCAGGAGTTGCAAGAACAGAAACAGTTGGTGCAGCAACTTAGATCAGAGATGCAGTACTATCGAGGTCGATCAGATGGTCAGTGTCAATTACAGATGAACAGCGGTGATCAGCAGCCGAGCAGTAATCGTCAACATGAAGGACATGAACATCAGTCGTACAGTCAGTGTCAGTTTGAAGGACAGCAGCCTGAACCACGAAGTCGCTTTTTGCCAGCTCGCGTTTCTCAGTACCCTCATCGTGGTGGTCAACGGTATTCTCGTGGCCGCGGTGGGCGAGACTTGTCGTCAGCTGAAGGCATCGTCTGCTACAATTGTCAACGTCAAGGCCACGTTGCAAGAAACTGTCCTGGTCGTATGGAGGATGACGATGACAACCCACCAACCGGCGTAGCAGCAAGTCAACCATCAGCCAGATCATCAGCAGCAGGTGTATCCGATTTGATGTCTGACTATGAAACGTATATTGAAATTGATGTAAATGGTGTCAAAATTCCTGTATTGTTAGACACTGGTTGTGACCGTGTGTTAGTACCTCGTAGAGTTGTTCCTGACGCTGATTTGTCACCCACTACAGTGGAATTGTATGCAGCCAACGGTAGTCGTATTGATGTGCTTGGTATTATGCGTTTGCGTTTCACCATCAATCATCGTGTCATGTATGTCGATGCTTTGGTCAGTAATGACATTGCAGAGACCATCTTTGGTTTCCAGTTTTTGCGTAAGTATGACTGTAAATGGCACTTTACTAAGAACTTGTTGGAGATAGGGTCAATGTGTGTGCCACTGAAACACCGTCGCGGCACTGCAAATGTGCGTCGCGTGTATGTTGTTGAGAAAACAACGGTAGCGCCAAGTTCTAGTGTTAATATACCAGTGGAGTTACCGATGTGTAATTTGCGCGTGCCTATTGCAGATTGGCTTGTGGAAAGCAAAGAGGTCAAACCAGGCGTTGTTGTAGCTAGGACACTGCTTGATCCAGAGAATAAAAATGCGGCTGTGCGATGCGTTAACCTAAGTAGTAAAGAATATGTGTTAAAACCGGGTTTTCACATTGGCGATGCTGAACCTGGTACAGTTCGTTCTGATGAAGAGGCGAAACCGTATTTGGATTGTTGCTTAAACCAAATTAATGCATGTTTTGGTCAGCCTGATCTGGGTGTACAAGCTATGAATGTGTGCGATTCAACGGTAGCCGAGTCTAATTCGCTTACAGGTGATCAGTTGGCTAGTTGTAGCGACAGCAGCGAATTGGCTGATAGCGCGATACCGCTGCAGCCGCTAGGCAGTTGTACTAACGACACGACGGAATCGTTCAGTATTTCTTTCCGCGAGTCGCCTGAAGGTATGGTTGATGCGTGTATTCTTAAGCGTGATACCGTCGATGTTGTGAATCGAGCGAGTGTCTACGGTAGCGATGTCGTGGACATAATGTCGGTCGGATGCGGTAGTGCAGATGTTGGTCGATGTAGTGCAGTGAGTACAGTAAGTAGTAATGGCAATGAAACGCTTTGCAATGGTGACCAAACCGCTCTCAAGAATATGGGGACTGTAAACTTTGATCACTTGCAGCCCATTATAGATAACTTACCCGACGATTTGACTGACAATGAGCGGGTACGTGCGATTGATTTGTTGCATCGTTATGCAGATGTGTTTGGGCAGCATGATTTCGATATTGGGTACACAGACCTCGTGGTTGCCGAAATTAAAACTGAGGCTCAGAAGCCGATCGCAGAACCAATGCGTCGGCAAGCTCGTGTTCATTTGGATG
>Ga0209678_1000604_pt1 | contig 10834 bp, 7 predicted proteins | sample WorMetilvaeELBA1_FD_187404 | JGI IMG/M metagenome (GOLD analysis project Ga0209678, IMG submission 187404) | Marine gutless worms symbiont microbial communities from Max Planck institute for Marine Microbiology, Germany - Olavius ilvae ELBA.1... ...
ATTATAAAACCGCCATATTTTATTTGTCATTATTTTACCGAAAATATTTATTAGTGATGGACACAGAAACCAATTTTTGATAACCAACACAAAAATGTTAAATTATTTAGCTCCATAAAATCCCTGCGAAGGCGGGAATCCAGTAAAATTGAGTCGTTTGCTGGATTCCGGCTCTCCGCTCCGCTGCGGCCGGAATGACGGAATTTGTCGCCGGGTTAATATCTTCGGAGCATAGAAAAAAAAGAGGTCGATTTCCTGGTTATAGCTTCATAGCTGTGGTTGCATAGTCCCTCTTTATTCCGAACGAGCTGAAGCCTCGGCCCTTTCACGGATGCTGCGAATTTTCTGCAGGATTTCCGGGGGTAAAACCATGGCGGATTCTTTATTCAAGATCTCCTCCACCTTCTCTGCGGCCGCCTCCAATATGCTCTTTTTTCCGGCTTCCGCCCAATTGTCATAATTTTGTCTGTCCAGATACAAAAGCTTTTGAAGGGCATCTTTGTTGTGTATCAGGTCGGAGGTTACGTTGATGTAGCAAGCAATATAGGGGTTTTGGGACAATTCAATCGGGCCTCCGGCGACAGCCTCGGCCATCTCCACACAATCCACACACCCTTCAAAACCGGGGGTGACGAAGACGATTGGTTTGCGTGTGTGCGCGAGCATGACTTCCATTTGGTACCGATCCAGCACCGGCCCGGGTACGTCCCAGGGAAGAAACATGGACATCACGAAGTCGATGTTCGGCAGGGATTCACAAACTTTCATGGCGTCAACAATATCGGAAATGAGGCTTTTACGCCGATCGCCGGTACGGTGATCGATAATGTTGAGGCAGTCGGAACCGGGCCCGAAAAAGGATTTATGCCCCTCCAGGGGCATAACCCGGTTGCCCTCGCGATCGCATAAAACCACCCGCCTGGGAACTGATTTTAAGGCCCATTCAACCAGATGCGAGGGGATGCAGACCCGGTTGTCGTCAAATACGCTGGCACCCGCCTTCTTGAGTATATCAACGGCTTCCTGTAAAAAAAGCCTGACGCCGGTTCTTTCAAGAATCTCCAGACTGGCAAAGTGGATTTGTTGAAGCTGATCGTCCGATAACTGTCTGAATAGGGGAGATCCGTATTGGTTGAAATTGCCCATGATAGTTTTCATTAGTTTATCATTTGGTTAGACTGGCCGCTTTTGGGGCCGGCGGCTGCCTCGTGTATCGGCGCCCCCGTCATCGCAGCCCGGAGCATTGAGCGCTCAGGCGTTGGCAAAGGCCGCTCCATCGTGAGGAACTTACGCAGGATTGAAAACCGGTTCCACAGCCTGCAGTTCTTCGATGCCGATGTGACAATAGATGCGGTGCTCCTCCGTTATTACACGCCACGGGGGGGGCTCCTGCTCGCATATGGGGCCTATCTTGCGTGGGCAGCGTGTATGGAATCGGCAGCCTGTGGGCGGATCGAGTGCGCTCGGGACGGCGCCCGACAACCGAATGGTGGTCCTCTCCACCGATGGGTCCGGAATGGGAACGGCGGACAGCAAAGCCTCCGTGTAGGGGTGATAGGGCGGCGCGAACAGGTCCTCGGTCGTACCGATCTCACAGAATTGTCCCAGATACATCACCGCCACATTGTCACAAAACTGGTACACAACGCTCAGGTCGTGGGAAATGAATAGCATGGTGGTGCCGAAAGACTGCTGAAACTCCAGCAGCAGATTCATGACAGCCGCCTGGACCGACACGTCCAGCGACGACAGCGGTTCGTCACATAGGACAAGCGTCGGTCGGCCGGCGAAGGCCCGGGCGACGGCCACGCGCTGCTTCTCACCGCCGCTCAGCTGGCGGGGTAAACGGTCAAAATACCTTTCCCCTAACCTGACGGCCTCCAGCAAGCGCAGGACCTCGCTCCTGATCTCGGGGGCCGGGACGGTTCCGAACAGCTGCAGGGGACGTGCGATCGCTTCTCCGACTGAGCGACTGGGATTCAGCGTGGAGTCGGGGTTCTGAAAAATCATCTGCAGCTCTTTAAGCATCGCGACCGGGCGCTGTTCGACGACCCGCGCGACGTCGATACCGATGAAGTCCATTTTCCCGCCCTTGGGTGGGACCAATCCAGCGACGCACTTCGCCAGGGTGGTCTTACCGCAGCCGGACTCACCCACGATGCCGAGGATGGATTTTCTCAACGCCGTCAGGCTTACGTCGTCGACTGCTTTGACAAAGCCCTTTTTCCGCTTGCCGTCCAATCCCCCCAGCCCCGCTTCCAGCGCCTTGTAGTAAGACTTTAATCCTTCGATTTCCAAGATTGAATCTTCTCCCCCGGGTGAGGATTCGGCATCGGCCGGCGTGGCGCCCAGGGCTTTCAACTCAGCCGGGCCTGGACTGCCGGCATAGAAACAGCTCGCCCAATGGCCATCAGCGGTTCTCGCCATGCCGGGTCGTTCCAGGCGGCAACGTTCGCGGGCGCGGTCACAGCGTGGCTCAAAGACGCATCCTACTAGTGTTTCGTAAAGCGCAGGCACTCTCCCCCTGATCGGCTGCAGCGTTCTAGACTGTCTGCCGGCGCTTATCTTCGGTATACACTTCAAAAGTGCGACCGTATAGGGGTGCTGGGGATCCAAAAAAATGTCTCCAACGGTGCCTTGCTCTACCAACTCGCCGGCATACATCACAGCCACGCGGTCCACAACCCGACTGATGACGCCGAGGTTGTGACTGATGAAGAGAATCGTAACACCAAACTCGCGCTTCAGTTCGTCCATCAGGTCCAGGATCCCCGCCTCGACCGTGACATCCAGACCGGTGGTCGGCTCGTCCATGATCAGCAGGGCCGGGTTTGTCAGCAACGCCATCGCGATTACAACCCGCTGCTGCTGCCCGCCCGACAACTGGTGGCAATAGCGCTCCATTATTGTGGGCGGGTCCGGCATATGCACCCGCTCCAACATACGGATACATTCGTCCCTGGCGGCAGCGCCCCGCGCCAGCTTATGTTCCTCCAACACTTCGGTCAGCTGCCGGCCGATCCGCAGCGAGGGATTTAAGGCAGCCATCGGATCCTGGTACACCATGGCGATCTCGTTGCCACGGATATGGTTCAATTCCCGAACGCTCTTTTGCACGATATCATCGCCGCAAAACAGGATGCGGCCACCCGTTACCGAGGCGTTTTTAGCCACATAGTTCATAATCGCAAAGGCGAGCGTGCTTTTGCCGCAACCGGATTCCCCGACCAGCCCCAGCGCGTCACCGGGCCGGATCTCAAAAGAGATATCCCGTACGGCTTTGACGGGCCCCAGCCGGGTCGAATAGGTGACTTCCAGGTCCTCCACTTTTAGGACGGGTATATTATCCGGTTGTTGCATATGGTGAATCTCCTGCCCTCACTTGGGTGAATCAAAACTGTTGGTTGTTTGAAAATCTGTGGCAATTTATGTTATGCCGACCTGTAAAATGCAGGAGTGCTGGAGTAATGGAGTGTTGGGTTTAAGAGCGGAGACAGATCTGATTTTACTCTTTTACCTTTGGTAATGGAAGATCCGAATAGGGTTTATGTTTTTTCACTATATCAACCAATCGTCATTTCATTACTCCAATACTCCATCACTCCAATACTCCATATACGATCAACCTCCTCCTTGGTTAGACAGCGAATGGCTGGCGTTTGCCAACGGCGCTGGTTTACACCCTACCCATCACTTCGCCTGGGCCGCCACGGCCCTGTCGGCGATGGCCTTGATCTGCTTCTCGACATCGGGCGGCAAGACGTGGTGTTCCTCCTCGGCCAGAATTTCCTCGATTTTTGCCCGGGCCCGATCACGCATCGACGTCGCACCGCTCTCTTCCCATTGTTTGTGATTTTGCCGGTCGACCAGACGTGGCTGCCAGCCCTCGCGACAATGGCGCAGGGTGTGCTCGGTTGCCATGAAATCCGCGCTCAGTGCGTGCTCGTGAACCAGGTCCAGGGCCAGATTCTCTTCGCTGAAATCCAATCCATGCATACTGCCGGCTTTGACTAGGGACACGATCTCGTCCTGAATGACCAGCAATTCCAGCGAACCCGTCAGTCCCGACTCCATGTAACCCATATCGTGGATCATGTTGCCCCCGCTCAAGGTTTGCCCGAACAAGGTCAGGGTGCCTTCGAAAATGGCCTGCTCGTCCAACAGCTTCGAATCGCTCGCACCGCCGGTGGTAAAGACCGGCAGATCGTAGTAGTGATTGATACCGATGCCGCCGAAGCCACCCGGTCCGGTCGCGTAGGGCGCGACCATCGTTTTCATATCGAGATGGGATGGTCTGGCGCTGCTGATGATGATCGGCGCGCCTTCATTTACCAGCTGAGATATCACCAGACCGACCAACACGCCCGCATTATGACACGCCATACAGCCTTCGCGGGTTATCGGTCCGGTCATCCCGCGCAACAGATCAGGCAGATATACGAAAGGCAGCCGTTTTTCAGCACAGTAGACGAGTTTACGCAGTGCCGACTCGTTGTGGACAAACGATGAGGTGGGATTGAGATAACAGATAACGGATGGATTGATGCGCAAAATTTCCGCGCCGCCCATGGCGACCTCCGCCATCTCGATGACTTCGGGCGTCCCTTCCCATTCATAGGTAACGAACGTAATCGGCTTGTCGCTGTAAGTCAGCATCACCTCCATTTGCCGCACTTCAGTGGCGACCGGTTCGTCGCTGGGTAGAAATCCCGACATGATGAAATCCACATGGGGCATGGCATCGGCCACACGAATACCATCGATAACATCTTGAAGCACGGCCTGACGCCGCTCACCCGTCCGGTGATCCAGAACATGCAGGCAGTCGGATCCGGTGCCGTAAGTCGAGATGCGATCCCCCAACGGCATTGCCGGCTCCCCCTTGCGATTGTACAGAGTGACGCGACTGGGAGCCGCACGCAGCTCCCACTCCACGAGATAGGATGGAAAACGCACGCGGTTATCCTGCACCAGGCAGCCGGCCTTTTTCAAAAGATCCAGAACCGGTTGATAGTTTACGTGGACGCCGGTACGTTCGAGCACATCCAGACTAGCCAGATGCAGGATACGGCACTGGTCGTCTGACATCGCACTATAGTGTATTCCAGAGATCGATGAGATATTGGTTTGAGGGTGGCTCATTTTTAAAGTCTCCATTTTTCTATTTGGGATTTTAGATTGCAGATTGCGGATTTGTGGAATCGCTGCGCTCTATCAATTAAAATGGACCGTTCGACACAGAGGCTTAACACAGGCAGAATTCCTTAAATCCAAACTCCAAAATCCAAATTCTAAAATTGTATCCACTTTGCAGGGGAACACAATTTGGCCAAAAATGCCTTCCTTAAAATATGCAATTTTCCCCAATCCAGGACGTTACCCGTCCAGCTTGCCGAGTGCCTGTTCCAGATCGGCGATGAGGTCTTCCGGGTCTTCAAGCCCTACCGACAGCCGAATCAAGCCGTCAAATATACCCACCGCCTCCCGCTCCTCCTGTTTCATGTTGCAATGAGTGTGGGTGGCCGGGTGTGTGACGATGGTGCGACTGGTCCCAAAGCTCGGGACTATCGGAATAAGCTTTAATGAGTTGATCACTTTGATAGCGCCTTCCCTGCCTCCGGTTACTTCAAACGAGAGCAGCCCGCCATAGCCGTTCGGCATCTGCCGTTGGGCCAGTTCGCGCTGGGGATGATCCGGCGAGCCGGGATAGTTGATGCCCTTCACGTTCGGATGCTGAACGAGATACTCGACCAGCCGTTGCGCGTTGCTCGAATGCCGGGCCATGCGCAGCGGCAGCGTCTCAAGGCTCATGAGCACCAGCCAGGCATCCAGGGGCGACATGATTGACCCGACCCGGGCGATGGTGGTGATCATGCTCCGGATCAGCTTCTGCTTGGACACGATCGACCCGCCCACAATTGCCCCCTGCCCGCTCATGAACTTGGTCAGTGAGTGCACCACGATGTCGGCCCCCATGGCCAGCGGTTGCTGCAGGCAGGGGGTGGCCAGGGTATTGTCGACGACCAGCGGAATGTTGTGAGCGTGGGCGATCTCGGCCAGGCCGGCGATATCCATCACGAAAAAGGTGGGATTACTGGGGGTCTCCACCCACAGAAAACGCGTTTTGGGCGTGATCTTGTTCTGCCATTCATCCAGGTCGCCGGGATTTTCCACCAGGTGGGTGGTGATACCCATCTTTTTAGGCGCCATTTCATAGAACATCCCGTAGGCCTCGCCGAAGATCCTGTGGCTGGTCAGAATATCGTCCCCGGCCTGGGCCAGGTGCTGCAACACCACAAAGCAGGCATGGACACCCGAGGGCGTGGCCAGCGCGGCCTCGCCGCCTTCCAGGGCGGCCAGCCGCTTCTGCAAAACATCGACCGTAGGGTTGGTGTTGCGGCCGTAGTCGAAACCCGGTTCTTCGCCATGGGTGATCCTTGTGTAGTGATCGACGTCGCTGAGGGGGTAGATCGCGCTCTGAATCACCGGTGGTACAAAAGACCTGAAGAGCGTCATGTCCATCGGAACCGGGCTGTAGCCGGCGTGCAGGGCAGCAGTCCCCAGACCCCATTTTTTTTTGTCTGTCATCGGAATATGATCCTCTCTTTTGCTGTCATGGTATTATCCTAATTGAGCGAAGAAAGCTCGATTAGGTGTTATTGGTTATTGGTTAATCGTTATTAGAAACGGCTTGGAGTCGGGCATTGTATTTCTACAAATAGTGACAAATAAAAATCGATCTGATTCCTTCCAAACCAATAACTAATAACTGATAACGAGTAACTCTTAATTGGTTTTTAACTCAATTGAGGTAATTGTAATATCCCAATCCGGATAAACCGGAAAGATTAGCCACAAAGGCACCAAGACCCTAAGAAAAAATGTATATTTAAATTAAACTTCGTGTCTTCGTGTCTTGGTGGCGAAAACAAGCGCAGTACCAAGCCCCCAGCAGCCTAGCGCTGTTGCGCATTTTCCCTGATCCCATCAGCGAACATATTAAGCGCTATGACGATTGAACTCAAAGCCGCCGCCGGCACCAACACGATCCAGGGCTGGAGAAAAATAAACTCCCGTCCCTCGTTGATCATCCCGCCCCAGTCGGGCGTTGGTGGCGGGATGCCCAAACCGAGGAATCCCAGCGTGCCGATCCCCATGATCGCGTACCCGATGCGAATGCAGGTATCGACGATAATCGGCCCGCTCACGTTGGGTAGAATTTCCCGCAGCAGTATATAGCGCCGCCGCTCGCCACGCAGGCGGGCTGCGCTTACATAGTCCTTTGTGCGCACGTCCAATACCAAACTGCGCACGATGCGGGTGATGGGGGGGACAGACCCCAGTGAAAGAGAAATGACCACGATAAGCAGTGATGGACCAAAGCTGGTGATGATCAGGATGTAAATCAGAATTACCGGGAATGACATGAGAATGTCACAGCCGCGCATAATAAGTGTGTCAATCCAGCCGCCGACATAGCCCGAAATGAGCCCCAGGGGGGCGGCCAGCAAGATGCCCAAAAAGACGGATATCGGCGCCAGCAACATGACCACGCGCGTACCCCAGAACAAGCGGCTCAGCACGTCCCGGCCGACATGGTCCGTTCCAAACCAGTGTTCCCGCGAGGGCGCCTCGAGCCTGGTGCCTTCCATCTCGGTCGGCGAGTACGGCGATATGATAGGGGCGGTGATGGCCATAAAGATCCAGGCAAGGATAATGGCAAGACCAATCGTGGCACTTTTGGACCGGAGTATCTCGAAGAGCACCCTTCGCAGCGGGGCAAACAAAGACAAGGTTCGTCGGAATTCTTCGGGCTTTTTTTGCCGTTCGTCAGTCCCCGGTGTTCGTGATTTATCGGTTGAAAATGGATTTGAGCTGTCGCTCATGGCTGGAGCTCCTGTCTAGGGTGATGAAAATCACTCAAATCGAATGCGTGGATTCATCATGTATATGCCGATGTCCGCGATTACCTGGGAAGACACCGCCACAAAGGTCATCACCAGGGTTCCTCCCTCAAGCAGTATGAGATCGTTGCGTTCAGCGGCCTCATAGATCAAACGCCCCAGTCCCGGGTAGTTGAATAGCACCTCGACCACCAGGACGCCGCCGATCAACCAATTGACGTGCAGCATGATGGCCGTGAACGGCGCTATCAAAGCGTTGCGCAGTGCATGCCGCCAAATGACCTTGCTTTTTGGCATGCCTTTCAACACCGCCGTGCGGATATAGTCGCTATCCATCACCTCGGCCATGCTGACTCTCGTCAGGCGAGCCAGATACCCTATCTCGTCGAGTGCCAGGACAAAGATGGGCAGGATCAGCTTTCTTATATCCTGGAAAAAGCTCGCATCGGGATCGGGTATGCTCGCGCCGGGAAGCCAGCCCAGCCACAGTGCAAATATCACGATCAAAAAGATCCCGCTGGCAAACGCGGGCAGGGATACAAAGACACTGCTGGTCACCGAGATGATACGATCCAAGAGCCGGCCTTCCGCTATTCCGGCGATGCAGCCCAAAGCCAGGCCGATCGGCATCATGAAGACAAACCCTAGTGCGGCCAGTGCCAGCGAACGCCCCAGCCGCACTTTCACAAGATCACTCACGGGACGGCGAAAGTGGATGGATTCTCCGAAATCCCCGCGCAGGCAACCGGAAATCCAGTCGGCATAGCGCACGATCACGGGCCGGTCGAGGCCCATTTTAGCCCGCAGATCATCGACGGCTTGCTGGGAAGCCCATCGCCCCAGGGCATTACGGGCGGGATCGACGGGGACCACCTCAGCAATAAGGAAGACCAGAATGGAGATGACCAGCATCGTCACCAGCATGGAGCCGATGCGGTTCAAAAGAAACCCAACCATGTTCGCCTCTCATCGGGATACAGCATAATCTTAGGCAGCAATGATCTTTTGGCTTCCGGCGTTTTGCCGGAAGCCAAGGAGACCACCATTCAGGCAGACCGCGGTGCTTAGCCGGATAACCACATATAATGCCAAAGAAGGCCGCCTCTGGACCATGTGTCAGGCAGCTGAACGTTCTTGCGCCTGGCGCGGAACGAAGCAGCCCAGAAGGGTATCAGGTACCCGGAATCCTCTTGCATGATGGACTGGATTTTGCAGTATAGCTTACGCCGTTTCGCCACATCGACGGTGGCATCGGCCTCATTCAAAACGGCCTCGAAGTCTTTGTTGCAATAGTATGATTCATTCCATTTACCACCGCAGCGCAGCGCCAGGTTGATATTGGCTGTCGCCGGAATCCGGCCATTCCAGCCACTGACGGAAAACGGCCATTTCATCCATTGATCCCAAAATGCCGAACTGGGGAGCATATTGATTTTGATGTTTATGCCGGCCTTGGCTGCCATCTCTTTATACACCTGGGCGTAAGCCGTACGGAAGTCACCTTTCGGGATGGCGAGTTCGAGCTCGAGTCCATTGGGATGACCCGCCTCAGCCAGCAGCGCTTTGGCTTTTTCGATGTCCGGCCCCTGGCCGGCCGCGGTGTCGGGGCAGTAGGCGGCATCCGTGGACGCGATCCAGTGGTCGTAACCCACTCTACCATTGGGCTGGACGAGGGCCTTTATTTTTTCACGATCCTGGACCAGCTTGAGGGCTTGGCGCACGCGTTTGTCATCGAAGGGCGCCATGTCGCAGCGCATCACGATGGGCGTAATCCAGCCCGTGGTAAAGTACTCGACATTGACCGCATCGGACTTCTCCAGTTCCGCGATAACCCCTTCACCCGGTGTCAGCAAGTCGGCTTCGTTGCCGATAAGCGCGGCCAGCCGTGCTGCGTCATCCCAACCGGCCGTGACGACGACTTTATCCACGTAGGGCAGCGCTTTACCGTCAGCACCCATTTGCCAGTAATTCGGGTTCCGTACAAGAACCATCCGCTCGTCGGGCGTGAATGATTCCATGAGGAACGGGCCGGTACCGATGGCGTGATTGGAATCACCCTTGTAAAAATCATCCCAGCCGCCCTCGGGCGCAATCATGCTCGGATAGTCGTACAGCGCCAGGGGAAATGCAAAGTAGGACCGATTGAGATGGCACTTGATGGTATAGTCATCCACCTTCTCGATGCCGGTGGCCGGCAAAAAGTCAAGTTTGGCTGCCATCGAGGATCCGGCTTTCGGGTCCAGCCAATGCTTGAAATTCCAGATGACATCATCGGCGTTGAAGGGCTTGCCATTGTTGAATTTCACCCCTTGCTGCAGATGGAGGGTCCACTCCTTCGCGTCTTCGCTGGCCGACCATGACTTAGCCAGCTGGGGTCGCGGAACCGCGTCTTCTCCGACCCAGACTAAAGGTTCTGCGATCGCCAATCCAACCAGGCCTGTGCCGACACCATCCGCGGCCGGGTCATTGACGTAAGGGATCCAGTTGTATTCAGTGCGCAGCGTGCCGCCTCGCACGGGTGTCGACGAGGCCGCCTTTGCCACCCCCCTGCCGCCGGCGCCCAGGAAAAGGCCGATACTGCTCAGGCTCATGCCCAATATGGCGGCGTGGCGTATGAACTCCCGCCGGGTGATTCTTCCCCCAAGATAATGCTCCTTCAACTCGGGGATGTACGGATGCGCATCCTTCCTCTCTTTCTTTTTGATAATCTCCATCATACTCCTCCTTTTTGCTACGGGTTATGGTGAGAGATGTGATGTGAATTTAGGGATTTAGGGATTCAGGAATTTAGGGATTCAGGAATTTCAGGGCTCCTGACCTCGCGTAATTTCAATTGCAACTTATTGCGCGGCAAATACCAATTTCATTCGGGTGCCGGGGTAGACGTATGACTCCTGATTCATGACATCGCATAATTGTTTGAGAGCTCG
>Ga0209678_1000605_pt1 | contig 10794 bp, 13 predicted proteins | sample WorMetilvaeELBA1_FD_187404 | JGI IMG/M metagenome (GOLD analysis project Ga0209678, IMG submission 187404) | Marine gutless worms symbiont microbial communities from Max Planck institute for Marine Microbiology, Germany - Olavius ilvae ELBA.1... ...
CGCCATTGGCAGCCACTTTTCAATACATACAAAATAGCGCAAAAAACATCATATAAATCAACTACTCGTGGCTTGGTCTTCTTCCTGGCCTGCTCTAATAAAGCTTGTAGGGACTCAAACTGCTCTCGGCTTATATCACTTGGGTAGGAATGTCTCATCGCTCTTCCTTTGTGTCAAAATCACTTTGATACAAAGATCGTAAACAGGTTCTTAGAGGCAAGAGACATCCAACCCTATCCGTTCGGTTTGTTTGCGTTGCTCACCGCTTCTTCCACCAGCCTGCCACCGCGCCAGGCCACTAGTTTTCCAGTGCCACGACGCGCCCGTTCCCTGGCCGTATCCGCGGCGCGTTCCATCGCCTTCAGCGCCAGATCGAAATCGTCCGGCAGTCGGGACGACTCTTGATTATCACCGTTCATGGATTGATTCCTCTTTCAATCAGATGTGGGGTAATGCCCGCATTATCATAGATCGCCCATGCGCTCACCAAGGGGCGATACAAGGTCTCAAAATTGCGTTTCCCCGCTTCGAAACGGCGGCGAATCGCCTTATCCGGAACGAAATGCCCCCCTTCCGCGACTCGCTGACGGACGCGGGAAATCGCGAACCCGGCATCCGGCAAGCGCAGAAAGAACAGTGCCACGAAATAACCCTGAGCGCGCCACTGCGGAATCAGCCGTGCATAGCCTCGGCCACTCAAGGTGGTTTCAAAAGAAAAACTCCGGCCCTGGCGAACGAAATCGGCGAGCTGCTCCAAAACCAGGCGTCCAGCCCGAAACGCCGCCGCTTCGGGCCGGAAGGGGCTGAGGCCCGCCGCGATCAGATCCGCGTTGATAAACTTGGGACAATCGGCCTCGGCAGGCAAAAACTCATTGGCGAAGGTGGTCTTACCGGCTCCGTTGGGGCCGGCGATGATCAGGATACGGGGGCGCGAGGAATTGGTCATGCGGTCATGTCCTCGGGATCGATCTAGCCGGTGACGGCGGCGGTGATTAGGGCGGAGCGGCGTTCTTTGAGCAGAGCCATGGATTCCTTCAATGCCGTTGCCAGCTCTCTGCTCTTCTTCCCCTCATTCTCCACTGCCCTGATAATCTTCCACTCATATTCGGCGATGTAGTAACCGATCAACCAGTTGCGCAGGGTCAGGCTGATATTGACCGCCCTGCCTGCCTGGGCGGTCAGTCCGCTGTGGGCGTTTTGAATGCTCTCGACCAGTTGGACGAAGGTGGTTTCGCTTTTCACTCCGTCACCTCCCGCAATATCCCCATAATCCGGCGCTCCACCGCCTCCAGCTCGGCATCGATTTTCGCCAGCGGTCTTGGTGGCTGGTACTTGAAGAACTCCCGATTGAAGTTGATCTCGTAACCCACCTTGCCGATGCGTTGCGCCTCGGCCCAGACCGCGTTCCAGTCGTCATGGGGATCGGGGCCGAACGTCTCTTCCATCTCCAGCACCGCATCGAGCAGTTCCGGGCAGGCATCGAGAAACTGCTCCTTGGCCTCTTGGGTAATCTGAAACTTCAAGCGCAATGGCCGTTACACGGTGATGCGCCGATAGCCGAAGTCGGCATTATCGAACAGCTTGCTGGTCTCCGAGGGCTCGAAGGCGCCGTGCTCACGGGTCACGGCATCGATGGCCTCTGTGCTGAGATACCGGCGTTTGTCCCCCAGGCTGCGTTTCATGGGCGTCCAGCGGTCACGGGCATCGATCAATTGGATCTTGCCGCGCCGCTCGGCGGCCTTGCGGTTGCTGACCACCCAGACATAGGTGCCGATGCCGGTGTTGTAGAACATCTGTTTTGGAGAGTTGCTGAAAATTCGCGGGTGTCATGGAAATGGTCTTGTCCTTATTGTGGGATACGGACCGGCGATATTGCGAACGTTTTTTACCAAGGCCACAGCGAACCAACAACAACCAATCGAGGCCCGCAAGGGCCGAAACAAAAAGGTTCACTTGCCGGGATAATAGAGCGGTTGAGCCGCCGACCACCTGGTTCGTAGTCCATGGGCGTCCTGTGCTGAGCGCGCGCGGGCGCACCATGGTCCACCCGACAAGCAAGGTTATCCGGATGATTTCGACCCGTACTCGCGCGTGCGCACGCGCGAGGCAGGCTGTGCCGAGCGCCGGAAGCTGTTTAGGTTGGATGCCCCGGCGAAGACGGCTTTGACCGACCCGAGTGGGTAGGAGCCGGGGAACAACGTGGTGATCTACATCCCGGACACCGGACGGGACCCCGAGTTGTCGGAATCGGCGATACCGGAGAGCGAGTTGCCGAAGTAAGTGCCGTCCGAAAGTGGGGCCGCACAAGGGAAGGGGAGAAAACTTCCTTGTAAATCAATTGGTTGAAAATTTGATTGGTGGAGCCGAGGGGGATCGAACCCCTGACCTTCGCATTGCGAACGCGACGCTCTCCCGGCTGAGCTACGGCCCCGATCTGAGCTACCCGTGTTATATCTGGCCATGGTACACCTGGGTTTCGCACCGCGCTACACCGGGTGCGCGCCCGATGGTGACACTGCGCCCTCTATCCGTAGGACCCACGGGTTGCGGGTAGATAAGTCGTCCCGGCTTAGGGACGAAATTTTAGCACTTCCACTCGGGTGGGCGCGTATAAATTTCCTTCCCGATCGACAAGCGGTAGGGTCCGCCTCAGCGTTGCAGGATAAGCTCCAGCACCGCCTTGCTGCCGAAGTAGGCCAGGACCAGGATGACGAAGCCGCTCAGGGTCCAGATGATGGCGGTGCGACCGCGCCAGCCGTAGCGCAGGCGCCCCAGGAGCAGGGTACCGAAGACCAGCCAGCCGAGGGTGGAGAGTACGGTCTTGTGCACCAGGTGCTGGGCGAACATGTCTTCCAGGAAGGCAAAGCCGCTCGCCAGGGCGAGGGTCAACAGCACGAAGCCCACGCCGATCATCTCGAACAGCAGGCTCTCCATGGTCTGCAAGGGGGGCAGGGTGCGCAGAAAACCGGCCGGGTGCCGACTGTGCAGGTGATGATCCTGCACCGCCAGCAGGATTGCCTGCACGCTGGCCAGGGTCAGCAGGCTGTAAGCGAGCATGGAGAGCAATACGTGGAGCTTGATGGGCCAGCCCGTGGCTTCACGCATAAAGCCTTGGCTCGGGTAGCGGGCCTCCAGAAACAGGGTCAGGGCCGCTACGGGCAGGATTAGAATCCCGAGATTCTCGACCGGCTTGGTGAGGCTGGAGACGAGCAGGAGCGTGACGACGGTCCAGGCGGCCAGGGCCAGGGCGTTGAAGAAGGCCAGGTTGAGTCCCGGCTGGCTGAAGATGGCGTCGTAGATGAGCCAGGTGTGCAGAAGCAGTCCCGCGAATCCGACCGTCAGGGTGGGGGTGCGTCCGGGTAGGCCGGGCTTGTCGCGGCGAAACAGCCGCAGAGCGATAAGGGAGCCACTGGTTAGATAGAACAGGATGGCGACAGATGAAATCAGGACGTGGCTCATGGGATGGATGATGACATAAAGCAGTGCGTCGGGAAAAGCCGTGCGGCACCCCGGATAGCGATCCTGAACGCGACTGGAAGCCGACAACATACGCTCGCCCTAGTACCACGTTCCGCCTTATTTTGCATTTTCAGAGCCTCCCCAAACGCGCCCAGGCGGCGTTACAGCGCTTGGCAAGAGGGTGAGCTATTCCCTGCGCGCTGTGCCTTGACTGGGCGCGTTTGGGGAGGCTCTGAAAATGCAAAATAAGGCGGAACGTGGTACTTAAACGATCGGTATCACGCCGAACGATTCAGGGGAGACGGGTATACTTGCAGGGTGTAATCGTTCAGACCCCCGCTGTTTTTGCCATCCATGGCACTGGATTCCGGCACTCCCTGTCGAAACGACGCGGTGGGATTGAACGGTTACTACAGGGTCCGATGTGATCTCTCCGTAGCGGTGCCGGTGGAGTCACGGCGCTTGTTCCCCATGAGGTAACTGATGTTCGAGAATCTCCAGGATCGCCTCGGCGGTGTTCTAAAGAATGTCCGGGGCCGGGGTCGGCTCACCGAGTCGAATATCAAGGACACCATGCGCGAAGTGCGGATGGCTCTGCTCGAGGCCGACGTGGCCCTTCCCGTGGTGCGTGAATTTGTGGAGCAGGTGCGCGGGAAGGCGATGGGGGAGGATGTCCTCACGAGCCTTACCCCGGGCCAGACCCTGATCACGATCGTCAATGACGAGCTGATGAGTCTGATGGGAGAGGCCAACCAGGGCCTGGATCTGAGCGTTCAGCCGCCCGCGGTGATCCTGATGGCGGGCCTGCAGGGTTCGGGAAAGACCACCAGTGTCGCCAAGCTCGCCCGTTGGCTGTTAGAGAAGCAGCACAAGAAGGTCATGGTGGTGAGCTGTGACGTCTACCGGCCGGCCGCCATCGAGCAACTACAGACGCTCGCCGCGGAGGTGCAGGCCGAGTGCTTTCCCAGCAGCGGCGACCAGGAGCCGGTGGATATCGCCCGCAGGGCCTGGGAGGCCGCGAAGCAGGGTCTTTTCGATGTCTTGATCGTCGATACCGCGGGCCGTCTCCACGTGGACGTGGCCATGATGGATGAGATCCGGGCCTTGCATGGAGCCGTCGATCCGGCCGAGACCCTGTTCGTGGTGGACAGTATGACCGGCCAGGACGCGGCCAACACCGCCCAGGCCTTCGACGCGGCCCTGCCCCTGACCGGCGTGGTGTTGACCAAGGCCGACGGTGACGCCCGCGGCGGTGCCGCCCTGTCGATCCGCCACATTACGGGCAAGCCGATCAAGTTCCTCGGCGTGGGCGAGAAGACCGCCGCCCTGGAGCCCTTCCACCCGGACCGGGTGGCCTCGCGCATCTTGGGTATGGGAGATGTGCTCTCGCTGATCGAGGAGGTGCAGAGTAAGGTCGACCACGAACAGGCCCAGCGGTTGGTCAAGAAGCTCAAGAAGGGAAAGGGTTTCGACCTGGCGGACTTTCGTGACCAATTGTTGCAGATGTCCAACCTCGGGGGCATGGCCGAGCTCATGGATAAGCTTCCGGGCATGAACGAGCTTCCGGAACAAGTCAAGAATCAGGTGAACGACAAGGAGCTGGTCAAGCTGATCGCCATCATCAACGCCATGACCCCGCACGAGCGCCAGTTCCCGGCCATCATCAAGGGCTCGCGTAAGCGCCGCATCGCTGCCGGCTCGGGGACCCGGATCCAGGACGTCAATCGGCTGCTCAAACAGTTTACCCAGATGCAGAAGATGATGAAAAAGATGAAGGGCGGCGGCATGGCGAAGATGATGCGCGGCCTCAAGGGTCGGATTCCGGGCGGGATGCCGCCTGGGGGGCTGCCTTTTTAGGGCGGGTGTTTATGAATCGCTTGGGGAGTGGTTTCGATAATACGGCACAAGACGGCCAGAATGGCGGTGTCCGAGGCACCGTCCGCTACCTCCACGCGGGCAAACCCGAGCCCCATGGCTGTTTTCCCGGTACGTTCGCTGACGACCACCAGGGGCGTGTCGAACAGTAACTCCCGTCCCTTGCCCCCGATCAATGTGAGCAGATTGCCCAGTATCTCTCCGCTCGTCGCCGTGGCGAGCTGTACGTCTCGCCGCCAGCGTGTCACCAGGGAAGCGGCATCGGTGACGGGAAGCGTGCGGCGGTAGACCTCGGCGTAGGCAAGCCGGGCGCCCCGCTCGATCAGGGTATCGCCGAGCAGCCCGCGGCCGCCTATTCCGCGCACGATCAACACCCGTCGGCCCTTGAGATCCGCAAGTTCGGGAAGCGCCAGCAGAGACTCGCTGTCGAAGCGGCCGGCGGGTATCAGATCCGAGGTCCGACCGGCACAGGTCAGGGCCTGGGCGGTAGCCGCGCCGACTGCGCCCAACTGCGGCGCTGCGGGCAGACGGCGGTGTGGGAATAAAGGCAGGGCCTGCTCGACCGCGTTGCGACTGACGAACAGGATCAGGTCCCAGTCCTGGGCCAGGAACTCCCGTGCCGGTTCCCGATTCGCTACGGGCTCGATGGCGACGGTGGGGAAACGGATAGCCCTGCCCCCGGCAGTCTCGACGCGCCGGCACAACCCCTCGGCCTGGACCGCGGGACGGGTAATCAATACCCCCCGACCGGCGAGGTTGCAGGGATTTAAGATCTTATCATCGGGCAATTGAGTCGTGGATCAAGCGGTTGTTGCGAGCGATTTTTTTCAACAGAAACCTGTAGCGTTTGCACTCAATCCGATCCGCACAGACGTTCCCCAGTCCTGACTCGGGCACGCCCACCCTACTGTACTGATAGGGAAAACTACGAATCACGCGAATCACACGAATCCGATTCGCGTGATTCGTAGTTTTCCTTTAGGTCCACAGATTACGCCGATTCTCGCAGATTATTTGATTTTTAATCTGCGGAAATCTGTGTAATCTGCGGATTCAAAGAAGAGGAACTACGAATCACGCAACTCACACAAATCCGATCCGCGCCGATTTGTATGATTTGTGGTTTTCCTTCGATGCTGTGCGCCGGCGGATTTCACATTCGGGGATTTACCTCTGAGATTGAGTATCCTATTGTTGGTTGTGGCAGTACCGCCGCGCAACCGAACCGAGTCAGGCCGAAAGAGCGGATCTGAAGGTCTAGATCCTGATGCCCGACGGATGTTTTCAACCGGTCCCGCATGTCGGCCTCCGAGGGCCATTGTGCGACGACCATCTCGATAACCCACAGGAGTGTCCAAATGACTGAAAGAAGATCTATCCTACTGCTTGCATCGGCCGCCGCCTTGATGCTGGCAGTACACGAGAGCGCCTTGTCCACATCACCTGGGGATGAGTCGGCATCCTCGACAACCACTGGGACGGTCACCGCCGAACCGGCACCCGTAATCGAGAAGTCCATCGAGAAATCCACTACTGCCGACGAGTCGGTACCCGCACGTGCCGGGATCACACCTCCACCACCGTTGGAACAAGACACCGCGGCGTCGCGGATCCCGAAACGAGGGACACGCCGGGGCATGACCCCGGAAGAGCGCAGGGCCCACTGGGAACAGCGACTCCGGAAGGTGCGTGAGCAGACCAAGCGACGGCATCAGGAGATACAGGAGTCGATGGAACGCTGGGATTCCTACTGGAAGACATGGGACGCCATGACGCCGGAGCAGAAGGAGGCGGTCCATGCCATCTTCGGTCCCGGACACCGGCGCTGCGCTCACCATGCCAAGGACCATGGGCTACCCCGCGGCATGCCCATGCGGCCGCGCTCGGGGTACCCTGACTTCGACCGGCCGGCCGGTCCCACCTTTCCGGGACCAGGTTACGACTACGGTCCTCGACGCGCACGGCCGCCATACCCGTTTGATCGGAATCCCGCAGCTGCCCCCACCCCCCACGGTGGCATCCAACCCTAGGAATAACGGAGGTCGGGGAGCCTTCCCAGACCCGAACCCTCCCGGCATGGATGCCCCCCAACCCTGACAGGGTGGGACCACGAGGACGCGCAGGGGCACCGCTCGGGTCGCCCCTGCGCCACATACGACGGCAAATACCTTGGATGAACGGATGATCCCAAGAACAAAGGACCGGAGTGGCCGGGCCCAGTGCTGATCGTCCACGATTTGGAGCCCCGACCACCCCGGTGGAGGAATGCGTATGAAGCTTATTCGTAACCTGCTCGCCCTGATCGGGCTGGTTGCCGTGCTCGCGATCCTCGCTGTCTCTATCCGACTAGGCCCAACGCTGGCGGAGTTCGACAGCCGGTTCCTGGCCGTTTATCAGGAATTTGCCGGTAAACTTCTCAAGACCGGAGATCCCGGCGTCTCCATGATGTGGTCGGTACCGGTCGACGCGGGCCTGAGTGCCGAAGAAGTCGTCGAGTCCATGAAGAGTATCGCCGTATCACACGAGCTCCTGTTTGTCGGCGAATCGCCTTTCTACAAGCAGGTCCTGGCGATCACCGGCGAGGATTACCGCTATGTGAATTTCCTGTCCTTTTGCGATGCCCAGGTCGGCAAGAAGATGCTCGAATACCGCGACCATTACAGCGGATTCATGCCCTGTCGTATTGCCTTGGTCGAAGACAAAAACGGCCGGTTGCGGATGTACTCGATGAACCTGGATCTGATGATTCACGGTGGAAAAGAGTTACCCGAAGACCTCAAGGCAGATGCTATTCGGGTGCGCGAGAACATCAAGGCCATCATGGAAGGCGCGGCCAAGGGCGAGTTCTGAGGAGCAGTGTGACATGAACCCCCTGCCGAACAGCGACGAGCTGCGTTGGCAACAGGGCGACGGCGCTGCCACAGAGGCGAATCAGGCCATCGTCGATGAGATTTCCCGACTCATCAAGGCCAAGGAGCGCGAGCGCCTGCGGGCGGTGTTGAACCATTGGTCTCCGACGGATGTGGTCGAGTTGTTTGTTGCATTGCCGCTGAAGCGGGCCCGCAAGCTCTTCGAGTGGCGTGATCGAGAGACCGTAAGGGCCGTCGCCTTACTCAATTCGGAGCTCCGCACGGCCCTGCTCAAGGATGCCTCGATCGCCCGTATCGTCAAGGTGCTGGATAAGATGGAGCCGGAACAGGCCCTCCAGGCCCTCGACGACCTCCCGGAGGAGGTAGCGCAACAGGTCCTACCCAGACTCCGTGCGCGCACGGCCATCGAAGCGCTGCGGGCCCACGGCGAGGACTCCGCCGGCAGCATCATGAGCCGCAAGTTCGTCGCCGTGCCCGTCGCCTGGACCATCGGGATGGTGACCGCCGAGATCCGCGCCAACGCCCAACTGATCGAAAAGCTCTACGGCGTGAGCGTGGTCGACGCCGAGCGGCGGCCGGTCGGTTATCTCAGGCTCCGAGACCTGTTGCTGCTGCCCAAGGAGGCCAGTGTCCGCGAGGCAATGCACACGGATTTCATCGCCGTAACCCCGGATACGGATCAGGAGGAGGTCGCACGCCTGGCGGACCGCTACGAGCTCAATGTGATGCCCGTGGTGGACGCGGACGGCCAACTGGTCGGACGCATTACCCCGGACCGTCTGCGGCAGGTCATCCGGGACGAGGCGGAGGAGGACATCAAGATCATGGCCGGGCTGGCGACCGACACCCGGCAGGACGAGTCCGTCCGGCGCATCGTGCGCGGGCGTGCGCCCTGGTTGCTGGTCGGGCTGGTAGGGGCGAGCCTGTCGGGGGTGGTCGTAGGGGCTTACGAGGAGCAGCTGGCACAGGCCGCGATCCTGGCCAGCTTCATCCCCATCGTCATGTCCACCGCGGGCAATGCCGGCATCCAGGCCTCGACGGTGGCGGTGCAGGGGCTGGCGACCGGAACCCTGACCTTTGCCGACCTGGGCTGGCGGTTGGGCAAGGAGCTATTGGGCGGACTCGCCAACGGCGCTATCGCGGCCGTGGCGCTGGTCTTGTTCGTGCTTTTGGTATCACGGTTGGGCGATATCGAGGCGCCGCTGCGCCTGGTGGTCACCGCGGGGTTGGCGGAGATGACCGTTGTCGTTGCCGCGGTCACCGTAGGGGCCACCATTCCCGTGCTGTTGGATCGTCTCGGCATCGACCCGGCCATGGCTACCGGCGTGTTCATCACCACCGGGAACGATATTCTGGCCGTGGTGATCTTCTTTGTTACGGTGACTCTGTTCTATTTTGTTTGAACCGCGCAGGCGCAAAGGATACAAAGCGTAGATGTGGTGAGCGCAGCGAACCACATCTACTATCAGTCGTCGGTCGCCGGCAGTCAGGTAGGCTGGGTTGAGCGCAGCGAAACCCGGCACCACGCACAGCTTATGGACGGGAGCCGATTGCCATGCTGGGTTTCGTTCCTCGACCTAGCCTACGGGCTCGCTGTTTTCGATCAATTCCAGAAGCTCAGATCTCGTCATCGTATGACGCTCATACCGATAAATGACGCCAGGTAGCGAGCAAAAGACGCAACCCGCGTGTCCGTCGCCAGGACATCGTCTTTCAGTATCTGCGTTTGATCCAGGATGACACTCATCGACATACCCGGTTTTTCCCGCTGGCCCGCCAGCGCGATGGTCGCTTTGTGTTTCTTCGCTTTCTCTGCAACACCTGCTTTCCAGTCGAACAGCGTTTCGATCTGCTTCTCGGCACCGGCTGAAAGCCCCGACTCCGACCTATGCAACACCGGCATCAGAATGTCTTCAAGGGTCCCTTGTCCGCTTTTTCCACTCCAGACGTAGAGCGCTTTGTCCACTGCAATCGCCCCCGCGGGATCGTCGGCGTCGCTTTGCCAATCATCGGTGAGCCAGGGCTCGCCGGCAATCGAACCGAAAGCAGCCTTTACATCCTTACGGATCTGCTCAATACCCTCGGCGTCTGCGTCGTACAGGAAAAGGAACCGGGCCTGCGTCACCACCGCATCCGCTTGATAAGAAAAGGTAGCGGCATGCTCGAAAAGCGCAAGAAACTCCGATAGAAACTCGACAATCGTTTGTCTCTTGGTCTTTCCGCCCGAGTTGAAGACAAGTGCTACCACATCGTTGCGTTGTAACACGCGATCCGGTAGGAAGAATTTATGGGCCATATCGAGACTGAGATCTCGAGCGGCGTGTTTCTCGACGCTCGTCCTGAAAAGGCTGTTGAACGGCGCAGGAAACTCACTGAATCTCCACTCCACCTTGGTAAAGCCGAGGCAACGTTTGAGCACGCGGCGCACAAACGCCACGTCATGCGGGCCTTCGCAAAAGGCCAGGTGATTAGTGTCGAAACTCAGCTACGGTCTCCCGGCTTGAGCCCCCAGGGGGCGTAGAATACTGGTGGCAGCCATCAGAGAGGATTTTGCGATGCCCCAGAACCCGATCCAGTTTCAACCCGGCTT
>Ga0209678_1000606_pt1 | contig 10794 bp, 9 predicted proteins | sample WorMetilvaeELBA1_FD_187404 | JGI IMG/M metagenome (GOLD analysis project Ga0209678, IMG submission 187404) | Marine gutless worms symbiont microbial communities from Max Planck institute for Marine Microbiology, Germany - Olavius ilvae ELBA.1... ...
CGCCATTGGCAGCCACTTTTCAATACATACAAAATAGCGCAAAAAACATCATATAAATCAACTACTCGTGGCTTGGTCTTCTTCCTGGCCTGCTCTAATAAAGCTTGTAGGGACTCAAACTGCTCTCAGCTTATATCACTTGGGTAGGAATGTCTCATCGCTCTTCCTTTGTGTCAAAATCACTTTGATACAAAGATCGTAAACAGGTTCTAACGAAGTGCCCCTAGTCGGTCATTTCATCAAATTTTACTGGTTGTCATTTCGAGCGCAGCGAGAAATCCTTGTCCCGACGGAGGAGGGATCTTGTGTACCAGGAGCCTCTGCCAAGCTGGAAGATCCCTCGCTACGCTCGGGATGACAATTCCCTGCAATCGAGATGACAGGGAGGCGCTTGCTGGTTTGGTAAGGGCGTGATCGGGCGTAGAAAATTCAGGAACGACAAGCATCCTGTAAATCCTGTCCTATTGGGGTTTTGCGACGAAGCTCGAGGTGGGCACTCGCCGGTCTGAGGCGAAGCCTCGCTAGTACTTAGTTTCGACTGATGTTGCAAATTTATTGGCTCTGTGTTCTCTGCTTCTCTGCGGTTCAAACTATTCCTCTACTAGCAGAATGCTATGAAACTAGGTACCTTGAAAAATTCAAGGTGCCCTTTGGTCAACCCACGGCCGCGAGCGATTGGCGCGCCGACGGCGCAACCGGTAGCCGAATAAAAAAGACGGCCCCACCCCGTGGGATGGATTCCGCCCAGATGCGTCCCCCGTGGTTCTCGAGGATCGTCTGGCTGATCGGCAGCCCCATGCCCATGCCCGATGCTTTGGTGGTGAAGAAGGGCTCGAACAAGGATGGCATGCGCTCGGGTTCAATGCCCGGACCGGAATCCTGAACGACGACTTCGGCTTCCTCGCCGATCAAGCGGGTGCGCATGGTCAGATGCCGCGCCGAGGACGGTATTTCCTGCAGGGCATCCAGCGCATTTTGCACCAGATTGAGCAGGACTTGCTCGATCTGCACCAAATCCACGTCCACCACAATCCCGTCCGGCTCCGGATCGAGCTCGATCGCAAAGCCCATCTTGTGGGTATCGAACTCCACGAAGGAGCACACCTCTTGTACCAGATGGTTGAGGTCGACCTCGGATTGGATCGGCGGTTGCTTGCCGACCAGTGCCCGCAGCCGGCGGATGATCTCGCTGGCCCGCTGGGCCTGGGTCGTGATCTGGCCCATGGCATCCATGAGTTCTTGACGTGGCCCCAGGTTGCTTTGCAGGCGGCGGCTGCAACCGTTGGCGAAATTGACGATGGCCGAGAGCGGTTGATTGAGCTCGTGAGCCATCCCCGTGGCCACCTCTCCCATGGTGCTCAAACGGCAGACATGGACCAGTTCCGCCTGATGCCGGCGCGATTCCTGCTCGGCGCGACGCACCGCCGTGATATCCCGGGCATAAATGTTCACATAATCCAGTTCCTGAATCGGGGCCAACAGCAGTGAATAGATCCGGTCGCCGATCTCCGCCTCGCGTTCGAGCGAATGCCCACCTCCCAGTGCCTCACCGACCTCTCGGATCTGCTCCGCAGGCAGCAGCCCCCCTTCCTGCGTACCCCAGGCGGTAAGCAACGGCGCGCCGGCGGCATTGGCGTAGACCACAAGCCCGGCTGGGCTCACGCGCAGGATCGGGTTGGGGCTCTCACCGGCGAACCGGGCCAGGCTCTTGATTTCCCGCTCCGCCTCCTTGCGTTTGGTGATGTCATGCATGTAAATGGTGTAGACGAACTTGTCGTCCAGTTGGATCGGTACGATGGACAGTTCCACCGGAAACTCGGAGCCATCCGCGCGGCGGGCCATCAGCTGACCTCGGGCCTGGGGTATCCGACCCTCTCGCCGGGCACGCCGCGAGTCCTTCAACAGACCGAGAAAGCGGCTTCTGCCGTCCAGGGTCAGCAAGAGCTTGCTGAAGCTATTGCCGATCGCCTGCTCGCGGGTAAATGCGAAGGTATGCTCCGCAGTGGGATTGAGTTCGATGACTTTCCCCTTGCGACTCAGGGTAACGATGGGATCGAGGGAGGCCTCCATGATGGCGGCCTTGAGGGCCTCGCTTGCGCGCATCTCGCTCGCGTGCCTGCGACTCATTTCCTCGCGCGCCTTGAGCACGATCTGGGTGAAGTGCTGGATCCACTCTTCGAGCAGCAGCAGCTGGTTGGCACCCCGTTTGAAACCCGGATGCTTGATGCCGAGCGCGCGCTGTGAAAATCCGGCCATGCGCTTGAGCACCTTGTTCAAGCGCGCCGAGACCAGATAGATCACCAGCGTGAAGACCAGAATGTAGACGAGCGCGGCCCTGACACGCTGCTGCTGCTCGAAATTGCGCACCCGGCTGGACATCTTCTTGACGCTGTGGTGGGGGATAAAGGTGGCGAGCAAGAGGCTCCAATCCGTGCCTTCGTACTCGGGAAGCGACTGGGTCGTGATCAGATAGGCGTCCCGCCACTCGGAGAGCTGGGTACCGGGGATCAGCAAGCTCGGATCGATGCTCGCCCGGATACGTTGCTCGTCCACGTCCACCAAGGCCACGGCTGCGCGGCCGGAGGACAACCCATGCTGAGAGGCGGCGAGAAACGCGTCGTTGATGGGTACGACCACGATCAGGTCACCCATCCTATAGCCGCCCATGTCTTCGACCGCATCGCTCACCAGCAGATAGGGCCGTTCGTCAAGGCGGGTGACTACCGTGCGCGTCGCGCCGGTATCCGTGAATTTTTCGCCCATGCCCTGCCCGAGATCCTGCGGCAGCTCCGCGTCTCCGGATTGGTAGACCTCCCGGATTCGGCCCTGGGTGTCTACCAGTAGGATGTGGCTGGGTGCGGAGAGTGCATCACGCTCGATGAAATCGGTCAGCCAGGATGGGGAGGACTTACGATAGACGACCGGCTCGAACGCATCTTGCGGCGACCAAAACCGGGGTTCGAGGTACTCCGCCAAGCTGCGGTGATTCGCCAGCAACCGGGCGGTGATCGCATAGTTTTTCAGGTATTGATCGAACCGGATCAGGCTCTCCCGGGCCCGTCGATCGAGCCGCGCCTCCAGCTCCTTGTCGGCGATCTTCTTAATCGCCCGGCCCTGAATCTGGTCCAATATTCCCCATACGGCCAGGCCCACCGCTATCCCCACCAGGATGGAGATGACAGGCATCGGCACCAGACGCAAAAATCGATAGAAAAATCGCTTGATAGGAGTGGGGTTCAAAATACTCGTTGTGCGCTGCGGTGGAGTTCCGAAGAGGATTCAAATCCAGACCGATTTTCATCGCCGACTGTGGCCAGTATAATCGACCTTGGATTCTTTAGCGTAGCCTGAGGACCGGACGTGTTGCGTTACGACGCACCAAGGTCCGAGCAATGACGGTGCGCCGATGCCGGCGTCTCAGCGCAACCTACACCCGGATTACCCGCCGCGCTGCCTGCCCGTGCAGGTCTCGCTTGGGGCGTAGGTCGGGTTAGGTGCGCTACCTGGTCCGGAAACACAACACCGAAGCCAAACGCGCCGTAACCCAACACGGCACCATGTCAGACTGCGGTCAAGTAAAAACTGCCTAGATGGACACCCCGCAACCTACCCGCTTTGCGGGCGATTGATGACGCTACCCCATGGATTCGGACCTCCCACAAGCGTGTGCCCCCGGCGTTTTTTGCCGTCTGGCCGCCCTGTTCTACGATCTGCTGCTCCTGCTCGGCCTGCTCATGGTCGCAGTCACCTTTCTCATTGTTCCCTACAATCTCATCGTGGGCGTGCCCTTCCCTCACGATGAGCACTTCCACCGCTTCGGGTTGCGCCTTTACCTCCTTACAACGATCGCCCTGTTTTTCATGTTGTTCTGGATCCGCGGCGGTCAGACGCTCGGTATGCGTACCTGGCACTTACGGCTGGTACGCGAAGACGGTTCTCCCTTAAGACCAGGCGACGCCCTCATGCGACTAGTATGGGCAACGGTCTGCCTCGCGCCGGCCGGTGCCGGCCTGCTGTGGATGCTGTTCGATCGGGACCGCTTGACCTGTTATGACCGGCTCTCCCATACCAGACCGATCAGGGTGCGGGAGTGATCGGCCGCGAGCTTGGCGATGCTTGCTAAAGTCTGTTGATATCTAACTCTAACCGACTGTTTTCAGTATGTTGAAATCCTCGATTTTTTCAAGGTACTCTTGAATCAGCTAGGGAAAACCTAACATCGCCTATATTACGACTCGATGCCATTTTATTGACTGGAGTAAGGTATATCCCAATGAGTGCAGAAACTGCTGTCGAGACCCCCCTGGAACTCACATCCGCGGCGGCGGCCAAGGTGGCCCAGCTGGTCAAGGACGAGGGAAATCCCAAACTGATGCTACGGGTTTACATCCAAGGCGGTGGTTGTTCCGGATTCCAATACGGCTTTACCTTCGAAGAGCAGGTCCGGGATGGGGATACCGAAGTGACCACAGGCGGCGTCAAGCTACTGGTCGACCCGATGAGCATGCAGTACCTCACCGGTGCGGAGATCGACTATACGGAAGGTCTGGAAGGTGCCCAGTTCGTCATTCGCAACCCGAACGCAACGACCACCTGCGGTTGCGGATCTTCCTTCTCTGTTTGAACACCTAAGTTCGACTTTATCCGTAGCCGCAGCCTCCTTGATTAGGTAGTGGCTCAGTTTGCGATTTTTCGCAAACTGAGCCACTACCGTAAGCTGGGCTCGAGGCTGCGGTCATGCCACGTAGATTTTTAAACCGCGACGGCCTGGGAGAATGCACACCGCGCAGCGTGCCCATCGTCATGTGATGGGCACGCTGCGCCTGATTTGTCTCCTGACCAGCGGCCGCGGCTCGAAAAGCCCTACGCAATGACCAGCGCCCGAGGCCATCCGGATGGACTGGCTTTGCTTTGCCCATCCTCCGGGCCAAAGGTCGTTCCCCCTTTGCAGCAACCTGGAGCTCCTGCCATGGCACTGATGGAATGCAATTTCTTCTCCGACACGCTCGGGCTTTCCTGTTCGGCCACGGTGATCCTGCCGCAGCGCACGGTGTCCCAGATCGGTCTCACAGGCGTCGCCGGGAGCGGTGAGTTCCCCGTTCTCTATCTCCTCCACGGCCTGAGCGACGATCATACGACCTGGCTGCGGCGGACGTCGATCGAACGCTACGTCTCCGAGCTGGGACTGGCCGTGGTGATGCCGGCCGTGCACCGCAGCTTCTATGCGGACATGGTGTCCGGCTATCGCTACTGGACCTTTGTCAGCGAAGAACTCCCGCAGATCTGCAGATCCTTCTTCCGTATCAGCAGCGCGCGCGAACACACATACGTGGCCGGTCTGTCGATGGGCGGCTACGGCGCGTTCAAGTTGGCGCTGCGCTGTCCGCAACGCTTTGCCGCGGCCGCCAGTCTGTCCGGTGCGTTGGACATGTCGCCAAGCGTGGAGAACTGGGACGATCTCAGCAGCGACCTGCGCCTGGTCTTCGGCGATCCGAAGGGCTTCGACGGCAGCGGGCACGATCTCATGCGTCTGGCGCGTCAGCTGGCCGCGAGCGACGGACCCAAGCCGCAGCTCTGGGCCTGCTGCGGCACGGAGGATTCCCTGATCGAAGCCAATCATCGCTTCCGTGACCAGGCGCAGGAATTGGATCTCGACTTCCACTATGAAGAAGGTCCCGGCAGTCATGAATGGGGCTACTGGGACGCGCACATCCAACGCGTCCTCGCCTGGCTGCCGCGGCCTGCGTAACGGGCCGGTTTGCGGGGAATCCGGTACGACTTCCGCTAAGAGGCTGTCTAAAAACTAACCCACTGATTTTAATACGGTAGGCCAGGTCGAGGGACGAGACCTAAGCAAACCAGGCTGGCCCGTAAATGCTGGGTTTCGTTCCTCAACCCAGCCTACTCGTGACCATGGTCTACGGCCCCTTTTTAGACGGCCTCTAAGGGTAACGGCTCACACAGTTCGGCGCACGTCCTTTGAGCACCCAAAACACCACTCCGAACTCCGGCCCCACAGGGCGCAGCCTCCGCTGGCTCGGCCACCTGGTCTTGATCCTGGCGATCTTCATGGTCCTGCACTGGTGGCGAGCGGAGCCCCTCGCCAGCGGCAATGCCCCGGCCCTGGCCGGCGACCTGGCGGGCGGGGGTAGGTTCGATCTCGACGGTTTGAAAGGCAAGCCGGTCCTGGTCCATTTCTGGGCCACCTGGTGCCCCATGTGCCGATTCGGTGACGACACCATCGCCGCCATCGCGGAGGACTTCAGCGTCATCACGGTAGCCATCCAGTCGGGAGGAGCCGCGGAAATCATGGGATATCTGAACCGCAAGTCCCTCTCCTTCCCCGTCATCCCCGATCCCCACGGAAGGCTGGCGACCACCTGGGGGGTATCCGGCGTACCCGCCAGCTTCGTGTTGGACGGCAAGGGCCATATACGATTCGCTACGGTCGGCTATAGCACCGGAATCTGGCTGCGGGGACGCCTGTGGGTAGCCGACATGCTGGATTGAGCAGCCTGAAAACCGGATCATGCTCAAATCTTGCCTCGACCCGCGGCCTGAATATACCCGTTGCACGTGAATATTTTGGTAAGCGAGGTGGGTCGATCGTGCCCGAGAGCAAGGCGCGGTGAGGAGGAATAGCCAGCCCTATTGCGACAAGCCGCAACGCTGCTACCGGGTGCGAGCGGCGTGCATCGCGGCGAAATATTCGCGTGCAACGGGTATATAATGCCGCACACTTAAGAAACCATTGCCATTTCTTAGGAGAACCATCATGCCCACTTACGATTACCGCTGTGACGCCAACGGCCGGGTGTTGGAAGTCAACCACCGCATGAGCGAGAGCCTGTCCACCTGGGGCGAGCTCTGCGAACGCACCGGCATCGAGCCGGCCGACACCCCGACCGATGCCCCCGTCCACCGCCTGGCCACCGGCAGCAGCCCCATCTCCAGCACCAATCTCGGCAGCGGCACCGCCCCGGCCTGCAACACCGGGGCCTGCTCTACCGGCATGTGCGGCCTCAATTGAGGCGATTTCCTTAAGAAGGTTCGGTCGGGTCAGGCGCGGTTCCGAGGTTCGGTGGTCCGACCGATCCGCGCGCCATAACCCGACCGCCAAGGGAAACAGGAAAACTACGAATCACGCGAATCCGCGCGGATCGATTCGTGCCGGTCCATGCGATTCGTCGTTTTCCCTCATAGCACCTGTAGCAATTCCGAATGATTTGGCGCGGTTTGAGGGACCGGATTTTTTTATCCGCAGATTACGCAGATTTCCGCAGATTAAGAACGAAACAATCTAACGAACACGAACAGATCCCTCCTGCGTCGGGACAAGGTTTGACGTGTCGCGTTTGATGCCTGACGGCTTGTCGATCTCCTGACATCGCCTGGCCCGGAGGCCGGGTTCAGGAACGACCCCGGCTTTCCCTGCCCCCTGACAACTGCCCCCTGCCCCCTCTACAGCGCCGGGCCACTACTCCGCAGCGGGAAAACCCTCCCGATATTGGCGCAGCCAGTCCTCGAACAGGGGTACCCGCAACCGCGGTCGGCCCTGGTCCGGGACCACATAGCCGTGCTCTTCCAGGCGCATCAGGCTCGGGCGGTCGGCGGGGGTCTCGCCGGCGAGGATCTGTTCGATACAGGCGCGGCAGGCGGGACCCCGGCAGAACTCGTTCCAGAAGCGTTCGATCGGCGCGGTGTCCCGTATCAGCACGGCGGCGACCGCCGCGTCCAGATCCGCCATGGACATGGCCTGCCGGCCCTCCTTATTTGCGATCGAGACCAGGTGCCGGCACAGGCGTTGCAGCAGATCCGGGTGGCCCTGGGTCAGCTCGAATAAGCGCGTGGTGACTTCTTCCGGGTAGTGTAGCGGCACCGGCTCGGTAATCAGCCGCAGGGCGTCGGCCTTCTCCAGGTAGTCCACCCGGAATAGCTGGGTCTGGACGAAGTAGCGGCTCCAATCCGGGTCCCGGAGCTCCGACAGGGGCGTGGCGCCGACGAAGAGCAGGACCACCCGGTTCTGGTGTTGCGAGAAGCTGCGGAGCGCCGCCAGCAAGCGGCGGCCCTGGTCCGGCTCCCGGGCCAGGTAGCTGTGCAGCTCCTCGAACTCGTCCAGGGCCAGGATCAGCTTGCGACTGCCGTCGGTCTCGATCCCCGCCAGCCACTCCCGCAACCCCCGCCAGGCGGCGAGCCACTGGTCGGGCGGTGTCCAGTCCCCGTCGTCCCGCTCCAGCTTGTTCGCAATCCGTCGCCGCAGATCCGCCAGCCAAGCCGGCACGCCTTCGATGCGGTCGTCCTGGAGATCCTGGGCAACCACCACAAAACCACTGCCCAGCAGCTCCGGTAGAAAATTCAGCAGACTGGTCTTGCCCACCCGGCGCTGGCCGAGGATCAGAAACAGGGGCATCTCCGCCGCCGTCATGATCTCTCGGGCCAGGGCTTGACGCAGATCTTCCCGACCGAAGAACACCGCCTGGTCGTCCTCCGGCCGCAGGCCGCAGGGGGGTCCCGGTCCGGTAGCGGTTGACGGCGATGGGCTCATGGCTCGCCGCCTGGTCTTCGAGCGCTCGCAGTTCCTGTGCCGCTTCCGACCGCCAGCGATCCAGGGCCTCCGTGTACCAAGGGTTCCAGCGGGGCGATTCACGCCGGGTCGCGGTGCGGAAGGCGTCCAGATCCTGGGAAAAGCGGGCGTAGGCCGCGCGCTTGAAGCTGATCTGGGTCTGGCCGCGCGCGGCCATCAGATCTTGCCGCAGATCGGCGAGCGCCCGCAGCCACCCGGTGCCGGGGGCATAGGCCGGTTGGTCCTCGGGCACCGGCGGCGGTGTCAAGACATCCGGATCCAGGGGCCGCAGGCGCCAGCGCCCGGCCTGGGCGGCATGCAGCACCGCCGCCGCCAGTCCCCGTTGCAACGGCCGGTATTCGAGCAGAAACCCGGCGAACTTGGTGCCCGTCTCGGGGTCGCGGAAGGCCGCCTCGGTCAGCCGGCGCCGGGCGCCCCAGATGGGTAGGTACACGCCCGCGTCCCACAGATAGGGGTTGTGATCCGGATCGAGACGTATCAAGGCCACTGCCGCCTGCGGGAGATAGAAGGGCAGGCGTAGAAACCCTACGGCTCAGCTTAAGAAGAATCCGATACCCCCTGCCAGGCCCCCTGCCAGGCCCCATGCCAGCCATGTTGCAAACCTCCCGCCGGTGACTGACAAGAGACCGATCAGGCGTTCTCCGAACCCTGGGTGGTCCGTGAAGATTTGGACGACAGCCGGCTTGAATTGGGCGGGGAAATAGAGCGGCAGCTCTAAGGCAACGACCACCGCAAGGGATAACAGATAGACCCCGGTCGCAAGCAGCAATATCCAGGGCACGGCGCGCAGGTAGAGGGCCAAACCACGCCTACGGGTAAGGTGCTGAGACCAGTCCTCAAGCCGTGGATACTCGAACAGGATCCACCGGATCAGGTCCCGGCCGGTCCTGGTCTGCGGCGGCAATTGGAACGGATTCTGTCTGGGTTCACCCATCGATCAGCTCCCTCGTACCCACGAAAGATTTGGCCTCAAATATACCCGTTGCACGTGAATATTTCGGTAAGCGAGGTGGGTGGATCGTGCCCGAGAGCAAGGCGCGACGAGGAGGAATAGCCAGCCCTATTGCGATGGTGAAGCCGATAGGCTTCACGGGCATACCGGGATGTATGCCCCGCACCGGAAGGCGCAGCAAGGACAGCGTAGCCTTTCGGCGCAACGCTGCTATCGGGTGCGAGCGGCGTGCATCGCGGCGAAATATTCACGTGTAACGGGTATTAAAGGCCGATGGACCAAAAACCGTCGATGATAGCGAACCCATTGCGCACGATTTGCATCCATGCTCGTTCATCGGCGACAAAAAGCGAAGCTGCCGAGGTTCTGGTTGAGTATGGGAAAAATGGTTCGGTCGCTTCGAACTATCCGCGGATTACGCCGATTCTCGCGGATTAGAAATGAAACAATCGGTGAGAATCTGAGTAGTCCGCGGACAGAAAAGATCATGGGATCTTTGGCGACCGATTTGCGTGGATTCGCGTTCATTTGCGGACAAATGATTCCCATGTTACCGGCACTGCTGTACTAGGGGCTGTTGACATTTATCTGAGCGAGACCGATTGTGAGGCATTTTTCGTGCTGACAAGGCGCGGCGAGGAGGAATAGCCGGCCTATTTTGACGAGCCGCAACACCGTCAGCGCGGAAAAGGGCCTCAATCGGACCGTGAACGATGAATGTCAACAGCCCCTAGTACCTAGTTTCAGTCTATTTTTCCGGTACAATGAAGCTTGGCGCAGGGGCCCGTCATTTCTCTTTATATTGCGGATAGAGTCGCTTGAGCTTGGTCCGCGCATCCTCGGTGGTGAATTGCCAATCCACGCTGGCCTGCTCGGCATTGCGGCGCTCCGCCCAGGCGGTTGCCTCGCGGCGGAGTGTTTCCAGATCAGGAATGCGCCGGTCCAGGCCTTGCTGGGTGAACACGCTCAACTCGATTTTGGCGATGTCCAACCAACTGCCATGTTTGGGGGTGTAATGAATCTCCAAGCGGTCGAGCAACCGCCGCGCTTCGGCAGGAGGAAAGGCTTTGTACAAGGAGGCTGGGGTGTGGGTGTTCAAATTGTCCCACACCAGCACTACCTGGTCAGCATTAGGATAATCCACGTCGAGCAAGGTCTTGACCTCCGCGGCCAGATCAAGTGCGGTCTTGGTGGTGCGCACACTAACCTTACGGCGACCACCCAAGGGTTCAGTGAGCATGAAGTTGACCGCCGTCCC
>Ga0209678_1000609_pt1 | contig 10775 bp, 11 predicted proteins | sample WorMetilvaeELBA1_FD_187404 | JGI IMG/M metagenome (GOLD analysis project Ga0209678, IMG submission 187404) | Marine gutless worms symbiont microbial communities from Max Planck institute for Marine Microbiology, Germany - Olavius ilvae ELBA.1... ...
ATGATATAAAATGTTGTCATAATAGGCCTCCTCTATGTTTTTGAGGCCATTGTACCGTAGACCTGTGACAGATACGGTCACAGATGAATCAATTATTTTTATCACTTGGGCTTTCTATATAACCATAATCTAAAATTTAAAACCCGGTCCTTTTGGCCAGAATTCCCTACTCTCCGCCTGAGATATGAATAAGAGCCATGCCGACAAGGATGCGCGCTACCGGTCGCTGCTTCAAAAAGCGGTGCGGCGCGGGCACGAGGATCTCATCTATACCACCAGTGCCCTGCTCGAAAGCTCAAATGCCAAAAACAAGGATTGGTATCGAACACGGGCCGCCATAATTGCCTTTGAGGAGTGCTGGCCGTTCGGCAGCAAACTCAATTTCAACCGCAAGTTTCACAGCAAAGTCGCCGCTTTAATTAAAGTCGCCCGAGCGCAAAAAGTCAGAGATGCCAGCGGTTTGGGCCACCTGGCCTATGCCCTGCAAAGAGGAGACTCATCGGTTTACAACGGTACGTCCGGCGATAAGCACATCAAGGTTGTGGCCAATGCCATTCAACGCCCTGAAGATTTCTGGCAGTGGATATCAACCCAAGAACAATCCGAGCCGCAGACTGCGCTGATTGAGAATGCAATCCGGTTTAAACATGAGGGAACAGCCCGGGACAAAGCCGTTATCCAGGCCGCGGCCTATTTGACCGTGACCACCACCGACCCGCCGGAAACGACGCAGTTGCCGCCGGTGGATGAAGCGTTTCCCTTCTGGGTGGTATTTGACAGGCATACGCCGGCCGGTAAACTGGCATTAAGCGATGTGGCCCGGGACCTGCACATCCAACTGCCGCAATTGGAGTGGACCTGCTTTTATTTCGAAGGATCAAAAACCAACGGTGCTGCTTCATCACACTGGTGGGACCGGCGCTGCAGATGGCATTTCCAAAAGGTGGGCTTGGCCGCAGAGGAAGCCCATCTGCTCTGGGAGCCGGCCAGACAGCAGGTGATCGACGCCCTGGCTGCAGAAGGCCGTCAACTGCAAAGTGAATTGTACCGCTGGAAGGTATCCAACTTAAAACGGGTTGAATCCCTGAAACGGCAGGTCGATTTATTCATTGAACATTTCGATGGGATCCAGCGGGATCAAACCGACCTCTTCGGTCAGGATGAACTTGACATTTAACAGTCAAAGTGCCAGATTCGGGCTATGAGCGATGACGGAATCCACATTAAAGAATTACCGCCGCTGAACAACCCGGTTCTCATTGCCGGATTTGACGGTTGGGGCAATGCCCTGAACATCTCTAACGGCATGGTCGCCTATCTCATTCGACGTCTGGCAGCTACAAAATTTGCCGATCTGGACCCGGACACATTTTATCGCTATGATGAACAGCGCCCGGTGGTTGATATCGTGGAAGGCCGCCTGAATACCCTTACCTCGCCCAGCGGGTCGTTTTACGCAGTTGAAACCGGCGAAAGTCAGAATGACATTGTCATATTAAAGGCCAATGAACCCAACCTGCGCTGGTTCAAGTTTATTGACGTCCTCTTTTCTATCTGCCGGAAGCTTCAGGTCCGCACGATTATCACCCTGGGAAGTATGTACGATAACGTGCTGCACACCGATAGGATCCTGTCAGCGGTTGCCTCAACACCGGAGAGGTTGGCGGACCTGCAGCAAAAGCGCATCAATTCGATATCCTACCAGGGTCCGAGTGCGGTCCATTCCATTATTCAATCCGAAGGGGCGAAAAAAGGGTTCGAATGTATAAGCCTCTGGTCCCATTGCCCCTACTACCTCCAGGGAACGACTCATTTCGGTATATTGTCCTATCTGGGAGAGTTGATTGCCGGCTTGGCCAATTTTGAGTTGGAAACCCAGGATCTGCAGGTGAACTGGCAGAAACTTGAAAAACAGATCAATTCGTTGGTAGAAAGCAATAGTGAGCTTCAGACCCTGATCAGCAATTTACGCAAGGAAAAAGTCAAGGGTTCCGCCGCAAGCCTGAGCGGTGCTGCCAACAGCGACGAAAAGGTCATTAATTTACAGGATTTTCTGGATCCGAAATAGGATTTTGGTTTCCTGCAATCCGGACCCGCTTAATGGCGCCTGCCAAAACCGGAACTCCTCCAACCGGTATGGGCCCGCCCGTTCATTCTGAAGCCGTGTGCACTGATTCCATTAGCCCGACGATGTCTGCCGGCACGATGATTCAATTGGGAACCTGCAGGATTTCCGTTGTGGCGCAAGCGGTTTTTACCGCGATACTTGTGCCCGAAACGGGATTTGTGCGTCCCGTAGTGCTTTTTTATTTTGCGATGACGCGGGTTCAAGCGGGAGATATTATGCAGGGACCGGCGGCTGTGCTTTTTTTTATAGTACCAGCGATGGTGAATCGGATAATAGCAATCATAGCTATAATCAGGGCACCAATACCCGCCACCGCGGTAAATGACCCGGCTGTTCGTTGCGGCCTCATCGATCAGGTAGTCGGCTTCCCGGCGCGCCTCTTCCGCCAGACGTTCTGCCGCTGCTAGTTTCCGCTCAGCCTCGGCTTCGCGCAATTTAAGTTCGGCCTCTTGTCTGGCAAGCTCCAGACGGACAAGTTCCAGGCGTTCCTGCCGTTCAGCCTCCAGACGGGCGCGATCAGCAGCTTCATCATAAGGTTCCTCTTTGGTCTTCATCAGGACCCTGGCGTTTGCAGCAGGTGCTCGATTACTGTAGTGCCTGACGCCGTTTTCATCCGTCCACTCATAAATATCGGCCAAGGCAGATGTCGCGACGATACAACTTAGCATGATGAGAACGAACGTTTTAAAGTTTTTCATGGGACACCTCGTTCATATTTATCGGAATCGACACTCACAATTACCTTTCGAGACGAGAATTCGCATCGATGATGAGCTATCTGCATTTTAGAATTCGGATTGCGGATTTTGGATTTAAGGGATTATAGTTGTTTTTCTAAATGGATAAAGCGAAGCGATACGGTCAATCCAAAATCCCGGATCTAAAATTAAAGATAATATGGCGACACCGGCAATGTCAATCCCGGCGACTTGAAATCGGAACCGGTCGGCCATAGAGTTTATAGGGTATTATAAATATGATAAGCACATATCAGCCGGAGTAAAATAGGATACTGACCAATGGCAAAAAATAATCACCATTTTGATATCAAACGATTTGTAACCCCACAGGATAAGAACCAGTATCTTTTGATCAGCCGCAACGAAGCGGCTGTGATCGATGTTTTAGAATCACAGGCAGAAATCGGTCCAATCCTGGGAGAACTGGGGCTCGAACTAAAGTACCTTCTGATTACACATGCCCATAAATCCCACCTTCAGGCCTTGCCTGATTTTAAAAAAAATTATGGCGGAACTTTCTGTCTGCACGAGTACGAGTACGAACTTTTACAGGAAATGAAATGCGGCCTTGAACCCGATCGAATCATAAATGACAAAGAATTGCTGCAACTCGGGGACATCGAAATCGAGGTGCTCCTAACCGCCGGTCACACCAAGGGCTCGGTCTGCTATTACGTCCCCAAAGCCGACGCTCTTTTCAGCGGCAGCACATTTTTAAAGCGCGGATACGGTAAAATATGGGGCCCTAAAAGCATGTCGTTAATGCTGTTTAGCCTGAAACGTCTCAGTTACAATATCCCTGCCAAAACCAATATATATACCGGCAGCGGTGATTTGACGAAGATGGGAAATGAAGGTTGGGTGCAGTGCCTGCGGTCGGTTTAACGGCAAGGTTTCAGGTGTCAGCCCAGCCGCCGGCAACAAACGGCCGGTCTAATCGAACAAGAAATTTTTTATTTCACATGAGAGTTGCTGGAAACGGATTTTGCTCGTTCTTTGGTTCGTCCTCGTCCTCGTGCTCGTCCTCGTCCTCGACGCCGTAGCTCTTCTTTCGATTTCGAGGACGAGTACGAGGACGACGACGAGGACGATTGGAACAACTTTGAACTTGCGACACAAAGATAAAGTTTCATACAAGGTTACGGCTATTGGATGCGCTACGCTCATATTTTTTAAAAAGACAGAATACCTTACCTCAGATCTCGTTACTTACGCTTAAAATGAGTCAACTTATTTGGACACGATCTATGTCAATTTGCGCCAAATTGAGGGATTTAGGAATTGAGGGATTGGGGGATTAAAGGATAAAATCAATTAATTAAAATAGATAGAATTCCTTCAATTCCTAAATTCCTAAATTCCTGAATCCCTAAATTCAACCCATGTCCAATTTTCATGCAATTCCGGGACGTACAAAGGTTCACAGCCATTTTTTCAAACTAAATTCCGAGGTCTGTACTTCGACATTCGATATTCGTTTTTCATGGTTTCTTTTCCGATCAGACTGGCCGTTTTTCTGTCCGGCGGCAACAGTGACACCTGAAACCTCAAAGCCCATTGGCCTCAGAAATCAACTGCCAGGCTTCCTCGGCGGTTTCAACATAACTGAACAATTCGAGATCTTCCGCACTAATGGTCCCTTCATCCACCAGCGCGTTAAAATTGATTATGCGCTCCCAAAACATCCGGCCGAACAGCAGCACCGGGATCGGCTGCACCTTGCGAGTCTGAATGAGGGTCAGCGTTTCAAAGAGCTCATCCAGCGTACCGAAACCTCCCGGAAAGGCCACCAGGCTTTTGGCCCGCATTAACAGGTGCATTTTACGGACCGCAAAATAATGGAATTGAAAGTTTAAATCCGGCGTTATATAGGGGTTGGGTGACTGCTCATGGGGCAAAACGATATTCATACCGATGCTCGGCATACCAGCTTCATGGGCGCCGCGGTTGGCGGCCTCCATGATGCCCGGTCCGCCGCCGGTAATCACTACCAGTTTGTCCTTGCCGGTGTTGCTGGAGATCAGATGGCCCAACTTACGCGCTTCATCGTAGTATCGGCTGTTTTCGAGGACCCGGCGGGCGATATCCACCTGACGCGCAAGCAAGGGGTCCTGTTTATTGCTGCTGTGTTCGGCCTGAGAGGATACCAGGCGGGCCTCAGCGGTTTCCGGATCCACAATACGGGCACTGCCGAATACCACCACGGTGGACTCGATATGCTGCTCTTTCAGTATTAATTCCGGTTTGAGCAGCTCTAGCTGCAACCTCACATGGCGCAAGTCATCTTGCAGGAGAAACTCCGGGTCCTGAAAGGCCAACCGGTAAGAAGCCGATTTGCATTGCGGTGAATCAATTTGCTTTTGAGCGGAAATTGCAGCTTCCTGCGCCGATGAATAAAACTTTTTTTTGCGATTACTGTCTAACATTTAACAGCCTCCCGGCAAGATATTTCAGGTCATCCCATGTTGTAGGCGCCGTGCTGGCCGACGCCTCGATGTGTTGGCTATTCTCAGTACTTAACAAGGCTTTCGTTCAGTATCAAGCCATTTCGCCCCTTATTGAATGTCTCGATCTTGGAATATTGGAGTACTGGAGAATGGGCCGGATCCGGAGCGGATTAATTATGGATTAATTATTTACAGATAAAAGTAAATGTTCTATCGTGCTGCGTGTGTTAAACTGAAGAGCTTGGACAACCAGGATCGTGAAATTATATTAGGACCTGGGTCAACGTCGGGCAACGGATCGCCGACTAGCCCAGTATATCCAGCGTGGTACCCAAAATTTGGTCATGGGCTTGCAGAACTTTCATATTGGCCTCATAGGCATGCTGGGTAACCATCATTTGCGGGAATTCTTCGGCCAGGTCCACATTGGAGGTTTCTTTGGCGACCAACTTGCCATCCTCGAGTTCTTGATAGGGATGGCCGGGAGTGTTAACACGTTTTACGTCTACCTGCACATCACCATGATTGCCTTCTTTCAAAGAGGCTTTACTTTTTTTAAACCCCTCGGTATTGACGTTGGCAACGTTATTGGACGTAACAGCCATTTGGGTTTTGTAGGCTTGCAGTGCTGAAACGGTGCTGTTGACTGATGAAATCATGGAGCGGCTCCCTTCGTAATATAAAATCCCACCTCGCAGAAATGCATCACTTGGCGGGAAAGAGCGAAATAGTGGACTGTACCGTTATCTTAAGCGTCATGTCGGAGTATAACCAAAACGGGCATATCAGGCCCCGACGAGCCGGATTGTAAACTAAAAACTTCCCGAAATGCCGTTTTTCCCGTGCGGCGCGATTCCTCATGTCTATAATCGTGAGAGCCCGGCCGAGAAGATGCACGCGCATCAGAGAAGTCTTAGTAGCTATCGCAAGATAGTGACTATCATGAACGAGCAATTTACATGCCACTTTCAGATCAATTTTGATCTCTATTAATTCCAAGTAGTTGACTTTTATTCTATATAAAGCGGGATATTTAAATTGACAATTATCGTCATTTTTTTTGCCCGAAATTGTCAGTAATCCGACCTAAAACCCTGAAAGGAAAAAATCGTATGCGATTTGAATTTGCCACAGCCGGCCGAATAATTTTCGGGGCCGGGACCCTAACCGAGATCGGTGACCTGGCGGCAGACAAGGGTCACCGCGTATTTCTGGTCACCGGCAAAAATGTTGACCGGGCCGCCCCGGTGATAGAGCAATTAAATAATCAGGGTATGACGATTACCCAGTTCAGTATACCTGGAGAACCGACCACCGAGTTGGTGCTCACCGCGGTGGAAAGTGCCCGTCAGGCGGCCTGTGAGTTCGTAATCGCTATGGGGGGCGGCAGCGTGCTGGATGCCGGCAAGGTGGTGGCGGCCATGCTGACCAACGGCGGCGAACTGATGGATTATCTGGAGGTAATCGGAAGCGGCCAGCCGCTCAGCGAGAAGCCTGCAGTCTTCATTGCGATACCGACCACTGCCGGAACCGGGGCCGAAGTGACGCGCAATGCGGTCCTCGACTCGCCCCAGCACCGCGTGAAGGTCAGTATGCGCAGTCCCCTCATGCTGCCGGATCTGGCATTGATTGATCCGGAGTTAACCTACTCCATCCCGCCTGATATAACGGCCGTCACCGGGCTGGACGCTTTTACGCAATTACTCGAGGCATACGTCACAGAGCAGGCCAATCCATTGACGGACGGTATTTGCCGCGAAGGCTTGCAGCGTGCCGCCCACTCATTAAAAAAGGCCTGTTTAGACGGTAAAAACACCGATGCCCGCCGGGATATGTGCCTGGCGAGTCTCTTCGGCGGCCTGGCGCTGGCCAACGCGAAATTGGGTGCCGTGCACGGGTTCGCCGGCCCCCTGGGGGGGATGTACGAAGCACCCCACGGCGCCCTGTGTGCCGGTCTGCTGGCACCAGTTTTGGAGATCAACCTCCAAGCCCTGCGCTCCCGGGCCCCGCATTCGCCTGCCATAAGCCGTTATGATGAAGTCGCCCGAATTGTCACGGGTGATTCAACCGCCCGGGCATCTGACGCTACCAATTGGATCCAGGAATTGTGCTCACAACTGCAGGTACCGCGTCTGGCTGAATATGGTATCAAAGAAGCAGATTTTTCAAATATTGTTGAAAAATCCAAAAATGCCAGCAGCATGAAAGGCAATCCGATTATGCTGACTGAGGCGGAGTTGCTGGCGGTGCTGGAGAAGGCGGTTTAAACACTCTACCCGGATAAACCGGGCAGAATCGCCACAAAGGCACCAGTAAAGATCCGGACCCAGAGAAATAGACTATCCCATTTTGGTCAAATAATTGACAATTTTCGGCAGAATAGCCAAAATAAATTTTTCGGTCCTAGTCAAATTATTAGTTAACCACCTGTTTCGTATGATAAAATTTTAAGATTGAAAACTTGGCACAAATTTTGAAGCAAAAGCTAATAACTCGACCTCATGGGCATCCGGCAAGATCTCGTGAGGCCCGGGTTCCGGAGAACTGACCAACTCCGGAGCAATCCTCCTTTCGTAGCCCCCGGAGCCTGACCCTCTCCGGGGGCATTACCAAATTTTTAAAGGATGCACCGGTAGGATCAATTTCGGCGAGGTGACGATAGTCATGATATGTGTTTTGGAATACGGCGAAAATATAGGAACACTGCGGAACTTGTTTCAAGACCTGCAACAAGCGAAAGTATTCGCAAGGCAACTCATCGATTTAGCGGATGAGGAATACACCTGTATTGCAAAAAATAAATGGTTTTGTGAGAAAAAAGGCGAGTATGTTGAGATAAAGAACATGTAATTATCCTAATCGTCTGCAACCAGTATTTGGCCGCCGGTAAATTAATGCTAAAGTATTCTCCGGGCCAACCGATATAGAATGCAACAGTGTGCTGGCGGGCACACTGTATTTATAATTCCTTAGGGTAAAGGGCAGCCTCTTATGGGGCTGCCCTTATTCTTTATACACAGCGTGACGTGATGAATATATGCAAAACCCGCATTCGCAAATTCATCCCTTTTTATTCCCCTGCCGGGGCAGACCTTCTGCAACCAGAAAAAAATAGTTGACATTTCCAGCGCTTTAGTTAATTCGTTTTATAGTACAAAAAACAGTCACCCCGCCTGAAAGGCAAACCGAATGACTAGGCCCGGATACTTGTTGTACAGGACGTCTTTTTTGCTATGTCTGCTCATATTCGGCCAGGCACCCTGCCTGATTGCAGATGATGGGCTAACTGTGCCCCGCATTTCCGCCGACCAGCTCAACCAGCGATTGGGCTCGCCCGAAATAGCTATCATAGATGTCCGCAGGCCTCGCAACTGGTGGCGTACCAGCAAAAAGATATTAACCGCAATGCGGGAGGATCCGTCAAAAGTTGATCAATGGGCCCCGAAATATTCCAAAAATCAAACGTTAATTTTTTACTGAACCTGAAAAAATGAAAGAACAAGCGCCCGGGTGGCGCGGTTTTTCAAGCAAAGAGGGTACCATCATGTGTATGCTCTTCAAGGAGGGTGGCAGGCATGGCTGAAAGGTAAATACCCGGTTGAGGATAAGTAATACATTGACGGAGTTAAAATCATTTTTTTTAAAATTACTCGATCGTTTTTTGTTTCTTAAATAGAAGCATATTAAATCCCAAATAACAAATCTCAAATTCCAAATAAATCTCAAAATACAATAAATCAAATTCCAAACAGGCTCACTCTTCTAAAAGGGTTTAAGGGGGGTTTTTGGAAATTTGAATTTGGATATTATTTGTAATTTGTTTTTTGGTGCTTGAGATTTTCTTTTTCACAGGATTCTGCTCAATTTAGCATCCAGTACGATTTCTTTGATATGATTATGTGAAACAAAATTAGGAGACATTAATATGTGCGGTCGTTTCGTACAATTCAGTTCCTTGCGGACCTTGGAGGCCAATTTCCCAATCGATGCGATTGCCGGGGACGTTACGGCAAATTATAATGTCGCCCCGACGCAGGAAGTTTTGGCCATCATCAACCAGAATGGTCGTCGACTGGAAAAGCTTCGCTGGGGCCTGGTCCCAAGCTGGGCCAAGAATGTGTCCGGTGCTTCAAGGCTGATAAACGCCCGGGCAGAAACAGCCGCCCATAAACCAAGCTTTCGAGCGGCCTTCAAGCGTCGCCGATGCTTGATAGTGGCCGATGGATATTACGAGTGGCAGGGTGAAAAAGGGAATAAGCAGCCCTATTACTTTGCTCTGCCATCGAACCGCCCATTTGCATTCGGCGGACTGTGGGAAACCTGGCAAAGCAAAGCGGCTCCCGGAGATGAATCTGTCTATAAATCCTGCACCATCCTGACATCCGCGGCCAGTGAATCCTTGCGGGATATCCACCACCGAATGCCGGTTATTCTAAAACCTGAGGTTTATGAAAAATGGTTGGACCCAAAAATCCACGAAGCCGATCGGTTGGAAAATATCTTGCAGAATCATCAGGTCCGCAGCATGCAATACTATCCGGTTTCCAAGCTAGTCAACCGGGTGCAGCACAACTCCGCCGAAAATATCAGCCCCCTGGCCGAAAAATGAGAAAGCATCACTAGACCTTTTTTAAGAATCAATGTAACTTCATCTTAATTTTTGTCTCTTAACTCTAGTCCGATGCCCTCCCCTGTCGTTCGACCAGGGTCAAGCAAAACCTTAAAACTCAGCATCTCATCAAAATTACAATAACATGGATAGCCCGTTTTATACCCAAATGAATCGAGCGTAATCCATTTGCTAATATCAGGTAAAATACAGAAATGACAGCTAATGAAAACGATGAAAAATTCAACCATTTATATCACCGCCAGCGAGGATGCGCAGACCTGGTAAGCGTCAACTACTGCATTCCCGGAACTATGTCCCGCTGCAGTGCCGGTTTAATCTGGCAGGAGCAGAAGAAATGCAAATATGCAATCAAATCCACCGTCAGCAATCGGTGCATGCACTATATCGAGTCAATTTATGGTCATTGTGACAGTGTGGATGCTCAAAGAGGATTCAGTCCGAAATGATCGCCAACAAAAAACCCCCCGGATAGCCATACCGGCCGGCCGGGGGGTGGTTAAGGTTGCGATCATAGCGGTTCTAATTTTCACTACTCAGCACGGCGAATCAATGACTCAGGGTAACATCTGGCAAATTGCTATGACCAGTTTTGGCATGCGCCCTGCTGTTTTTTGGCGACGCCAGCCACACAACCTATGACTAAAATGAGCGGTGGACAAGACCGCCCATTTAAGGAGGGATAACTATTATTATCACTATATAGTGTTCGAACGGGTATCCAGAACTCTTTGATATTGCTGATTAATATCGCATAAAAGGAAAACGAAGATTTTCCAGTTTAATGCATTTTTTACTTGCATTAAAAACTCGTAAACGGTAGTTATCTT
>Ga0209678_1000610_pt1 | contig 10770 bp, 11 predicted proteins | sample WorMetilvaeELBA1_FD_187404 | JGI IMG/M metagenome (GOLD analysis project Ga0209678, IMG submission 187404) | Marine gutless worms symbiont microbial communities from Max Planck institute for Marine Microbiology, Germany - Olavius ilvae ELBA.1... ...
CGCCATTGGCAGCCACTTTTCAATACATACAAAATAGCGCAAAAAACATCATATAAATCAACTACTCGTGGCTTGGTCTTCTTCCTGGCCTGCTCTAATAAAGCTTGTAGGGACTCAAACTGCTCTCAGCTTATATCACTTGGGTAGGTGTCAGGTAGGAATGTCTCATCGCTCTTCCTTTGTGTCAAAATCACTTTGATACAAAGATCGTAAACAGGTTCTTAACAGAACCAACCTTTCCCATACCTTTTCAGCCGGTTGCAACCTGATCTCAGCGCCATTCAGTCATGATTCCCATCGTCACGATCGATGGCCCGTCCGGGACCGGCAAGGGCACCATCGCCGATCTTCTGGCCCGACGGCTGGGCTGGCACTGCCTGGACAGCGGCGCCCTCTACCGGGTGCTCGCTCTGGCCGCGCAACGCCGGGGGCTCGATCCGGACGCAGGGGAGGCGCTGGCGGCCTTGGCCTCGACTATGCAGGTGGAATTCCGGGACCGGCGGGTCGTGCTGGATGGCGAAGACGTATCCGCGCTCATCCGCACCGAAGTGGTGGGCAACACCGCTTCCCGGGTGGCCGTCCACGGCGCCGTGCGCGAGCGGCTGCTGGCCCGGCAACGGGAGGCGGCAAGCCCACCCGGTCTGGTTGCCGACGGACGGGATATGGGAACCGTGGTCTTTCCCGACGCGCCCCTGAAGATCTTTTTGACGGCGAGTACCCGAGAACGGGCCGAGCGCCGTTATAAGCAGTTGAAACAAAAGGGGTTGGATGTTAGCCTTTCTCGGCTTGTCAGGGAGATTCGTGAACGTGACGAGCGCGATGGCAGTCGTTCCGCGGCGCCACTGAAACCATCCCCGGGGGCGCTGGTGGTGGACACCACCGCCATGACGATCTCGGAGGTGTTGGTCCGGGTCCTGGAGGCCGTGGAACACGTCTTCCCGGATGCGACCGATCAGAGTCCGCGTCGAAAGGACCGGGGAAATGGCCGGGACGATGCCTGGAACTGCTGAGTTATCAGCGGTTGCGGGGGCGGTTTCCGTTATACCGTTTTACTGATTGCCCTAGTTTTGGGATCGCCTTAGTTTCGGGTAGCCGTGCCGACGCAGCCGGGTGCCCGTTCTTAACTGGCCCGCCGCTCGGCGGCAGGCCGTAAGTTCAACCCAAGCCCTTGGCCCGCAAGGGACAAGACGACGCCTGCGTCAGGATAACTTGAACCCATGACCGAAAGCTTTGCCGAACTCCTCGAAGCGAGTCTCTCCGCTACCCAGCTCCAGCCCGGCACCATCGTCACCGGTACGGTGGTGGATATCACCTCGGATACCGTGATCGTCAACGCCGGTCTGAAGTCGGAAGGTATCATTCCCAGAAACCAATTCTCCGATGCCGAAGGTAGTCTGGAGGTTGCGGTCGGCGACGAAGTACAGGTCGCCCTCGACGCGGTCGAGGACGGCTCCGGCGCTACTCGTCTGTCGCGGGACAAGGCGAAACGCCATGCGGCCTGGGAGTTGCTAGAAAATGCCTTTGAGGCGTCGGACACCGTCAAGGGCCTCATCAACGGCAAGGTCAAGGGAGGGTTCACGGTCGACCTGGGCAGCGTCCGCGCCTTTCTCCCCGGCTCCCTGGTAGACGTGCGTCCGGTACGCGATACCAGTTATCTGGAAGGTAAAGAGCTGGAATTCAAGATCATCAAGCTGGACCGCAAGCGCAACAATGTGGTGGTGTCCCGGCGTGCCGTAGTGGAAGAGGAGTACAGTGCCGAGCGTGAGGCTCTGCTCGAGCGGCTGGAAGAGGGCATAGAAATCAAGGGTGTCGTGAAGAACCTGACGGACTACGGTGCCTTTCTCGACCTGGGAGGCATCGACGGTCTGCTCCATATCACGGACATGGCCTGGCGGCGGGTCAAACACCCCTCGGAGGTGATCGAGATCGGCGACGAGGTCACGGTCAAGGTGCTCAAGTTCGACCGCGAGCGGCAGCGGGTCTCCCTGGGTCTCAAGCAGATGGGCGAGGATCCCTGGGTCAATATCTCCCGGCGTTACCCCGAGGGTACCCGGGTCTTCGGCAAGGTCACCAATACCGCCGATTACGGCTGCTTCGTGGAGATCGAGGAGGGTGTCGAAGGGCTGGTCCATGTCTCCGAGATGGACTGGACCAACAAGAACATCCACCCCAGCAAGGTCGTTACCCTGGGTGACGAGGTGGAGGTGATGGTACTCGACATCGACGAGGAACGCCGGCGCATCTCCCTCGGCATCAAGCAATGTCGGATAAACCCCTGGGATGAGTTCGCCGCCAACTACAAGAAAGGCGACCATATCAGCGGCAAGATCAAATCCATCACCGACTTCGGTATCTTCATCGGCCTCGATGGGGGCATCGATGGCCTGGTGCACCTGTCGGATATCTCCTGGGACGAGTCCGGCGAGCAGTCCCTGCGCCGTTACCAGAAAGGTGATGAACTCGAGGCCGTGGTGCTCTCGGTCGATCCCGAACGCGAGCGTATCTCCCTCGGGGTAAAGCAGCTCGACAAGGACCCCTTTTCCTCCTTCGTCGCCCTCAACGAGAAGGGCAGCGTCGTCACCGGAACCGTCAAGGAAGTGGATGCCAAGGGCGCGACCGTGATCCTGGCCGACGGCGTCGAGGGCTATCTGCGTGCCTCCGAGATATCCCGCGACCGGGTCGAGGATGTCCGCGCGGTGCTCAAGGTCGATGACGAGATCGAGGCCAAATTTGTCGGTGTGGACCGCAAGAATCGTACCCTTTCGTTGTCCATCAAGGCCAAGGATCTGGATGAGGAGAGTGCCGCTATCAAGGGGTATGCCCGGGATGCGCAGGCCGGTACCGCCACCCTGGGCGACATTCTCAAGCAACAGATGGAAGAAGACCAAAAAGACTGAATCCCCATCCCCTGCCCGAATGACCGAATGACCGAACGAACGGCCCGTGCATGTCCAGGTATTGAAGCTTGTCTGGGGAAAGGAGAGTGATAACGAAATCGGAGTTGATCGAGCTGCTCGCGGATGAGCAAGCGCATCACCTGGTCTACCGGGACGTGGAGCTGACCATTCGTTGCATCCTGGAGCAGATGAGCAGCACCCTGGCTGCCGGTGGGCGTATCGAGGTCCGCGGCTTCGGCAGCTTCTCCCTGCACTACCGCCCGCCGCGCATGGGACGTAATCCTAAGACAGGCGGTCCCGTTGCCCTGGCGGGCAAGCATGTCCCTCACTTCAAGCCCGGAAAGGAATTGCGCGATCGCGTCAATGCCGCCTTCATGGCCCAGCAGGCCCAACAGCAGGTCCAAGCGGCATCTGACCGGGAAGCACCCAAGACGGTGGACACCGACGGCGATACCTGATTCGTCGCCCCGATCGGTGCAAAGGAAACAGGGTAGCGCTTAATATGTGGTGAAGAACTTCCTGCTCAATGTCTCGAATATCAACACGCCCTGGAACATGTGAGCAACACTGACGTTTGGAAGACCGCCGCTGAGGTCGGGACCTGCATCCGGGGCATGGGCAACGACCTGGCGACCCTGCTGGGGGTACGGCGGACCGACAAGCCCTTGATGATCGGCGTCCACACCGGCGGGGTCTGGTTGGCGCAACGCTTGCATGAGCAGATCGCCCTCGCCTATCCCTTGGGCCAACTCGACATCTCCTTCTACCGCGACGATTTCACTCGCATCGGCATGCACCCGCAAGTGCGCCCCTCCCAAATCCCGGTGTCGGTGAACGACCGCCACATCATCCTGGTGGACGACGTGTTGCAGACCGGGCGCACCATTCGCGCCGCCCTGAATGTCCTGTTCGACTATGGTCGACCGGCCTCGGTCCTGTTGGCTACCCTGGTCGAGCGCGACGGCCGCGAGCTGCCGATCGAGCCCAACCTGGTGGGACTAAGGGCCCGGCTCGAGCCTGGGCAACAGATCAAGCTCACCGGCCCGGACCCGCTCCGGCTCGTCCTGGGCCGGATCCCATCGGGACGCGGTGGGACCAATGGACCGACGGCAGCGTCGCCATGACCCTATCCGCTATCCAGCTCGACGGGCGGGGAAACCTCAAGCACTTCCTCACCATCGAGGGCTTGAGCCACGGGCTCCTGACCGAGATCCTGGACCAGACCGAAGGCTTTCTCGGGGTCTCCGAGCAGGCGGTCAAGAAGGTCCCCCTGTGCCGCGGCAAGATCATCGCCAACCTCTTCTTCGAGACCAGCACCCGCACCCGCACCACCTTCGATCTCGCCGCCAAACGACTTTCCGCGGACGTGCTCAACCTCAATATCGATACCTCGGCCACCGCCAAGGGGGAAACCCTGCTCGATACCCTGCGCACCCTGGAGGCCATGCATGTGGACATGTTCGTAGTGCGCCATGCCGAGAGCGGCGCGGCCCACTTCATCGCCGAACATGCGAATCCCCACGTCAGCATCATCAATGCTGGTGATGGCCGCCATTCCCACCCCACCCAGGGGATGCTGGACATGTTTACCATCCGCCGGCACAAGGGGGATTTCGCCGCGCTGTGCGTGGCCGTGGTCGGGGACATCCTGCACTCGCGGGTGGCGCGCTCCCAGCTCCTGGCGTTGAACACCCTAGGGGCCGGCGAGGTCCGCATCATTGCCCCGCGGACCCTGATCCCTGCCCAGACAGAGACGTTGGGAGTCCGGGTCTTCCATGATCTGCGCGAAGGGGTGCGGGATGCCGACGTCATCATCATGTTGCGCCTGCAACGCGAGCGTATGCGCGGGGCCCTGCTCCCCAGCGAGCACGAGTACTTTCAGCTCTTCGGCCTCACCGAGGAGCGGCTCAGTACCGCCAAACCGGACGCCATCGTCATGCATCCCGGACCCATCAACCGGGGGGTGGAAATGGCCTCCCAAGTGGCCGACGGCCGACGCTCGGTGATCCTGGAGCAGGTCAGCAACGGCATCGCGGTACGCATGGCGGTCATGTCCATGTGCATCGGGACCCAGAATCTGCACGCCCGGGAAGAGGCGCGTGGGTGATGGAACCGGGGGCCGTCGACAGGGGTCTGAACCCGATGAGTGATGAGTACCCACCATTCATCATTCATCATTCATCATTCATCATTCATCACCAGGGCGATTGGGAGCTGTTTTGCGCACCGACAAGGTGTGAGGAGGAGAAATCATGAGCCAGGCTTCACCCAATCCCGTAGGAAACGTCCTCGGAGGTTTGCCTCTCGCCGGTGGCTTGCTGGGCGGTGCCCAGGGCGGTCTGCCCCTCGTCGGTGGCCTGCTGGGCGGCCTCCAGGGTACTCCGGCCCGCCAGGGTATTCGGACCCTGCGGCATATTCGGACCCGCCAGCATATTCGGACATCCCTCCCCAGCATGTCGCTCCTCGATCTTCTGGGATAGGAGGGTGTCGTAAAAACAGTGGTGTTAGCTGCTGGCCTGCGGAATTTGAACCACGGAGAACACAGAGAACACCGAGAAGAGAGTAGGCCAACTCTGTGTTCTCTGTGGTTCAAAATCAAAGAGAATACAGGTTCTCACTCAATAGCCCCCGGAGGGGCTTTTGCGGCACCCTTCCCAGGGAGAGGGACTTTGCGAAAGGGATGTCGGTCGCGTCCTGAAGCGTAGATTTTTGCCGGTAAAAAGCAGAAATAATCTGTGAAAATCTGCGCAATCCGCGGACAAAAAGGATGCCGCCCGGATAAATGTCAACAGCCCCTAAAATCAGCATCTGCAACGGCCGCCTGCTAGACCCGGCGAACGGGATCGACGCCGAGTGCGATCTGCACATCGCCGACAGGCGCATCGCCGCCGCCGGCCCGGCGCCGACGGGATTTCGCGCCGACCGCACCCTGGATGCACGCGGCCTGGTCGTCTGCCCTGGCCTGGTAGACCTGTGCGCCCGGTTGCGCGAACCTGGGTATGAGCACAAGGCCACCATTGCCGGCGAGACCGCGGCGGCGGCGGCGGCCGGCATCACCACCCTGTGTTGTCCGCCGGATACCCAGCCGGTCATCGACACCCCCGCGGTGGCCCAGCTCGTGGTCCAGACCGCCGAGCGTCACGGCCGGGCCCGAGTGGTGCCTGCGGGCGCCCTCACCCAGGGCCTACGGGGCGAGCAGATCAGTGAGATGGCGGCGCTCAAGCACGCCGGATGTCCGGTCATGAGCCACGCCGATCGGCCCCTCAAGAACACCCTGGTCCAGCGGCGGGCGATGGAGTACGCGACCACCTACGGCCTGACCGTCTTTCTGAGCCCGGAGGACAAACACCTGCGGGACGGAGGGTGTGTCCACGAGGGTCGGGTGGCGACTCGCCTCGGGTTACCGGGCATCCCGGAAGCGTCGGAGACCGTCGCGCTGGCGCGGGATCTGGCCCTGGCGGAACAGACCGGGGCCGGCATCCACTTCCGCTGCCTGTCCACCGGTCGCGCCACCCGCATGCTCGCCGAGGCGATCCAACGCGGCATCCGGGCGAGTGCCGATGTGAGTGCCCATCAGCTCTTCTTGACCGAAGACGACATCGGGGCGTTCGACAGCAACTGCCATGTCACACCGCCGCTGCGCACCAGCGAGGACCGAGCGGCCCTGCGCACCGCCCTGGCCCGCGGTGATTTGGCCGCCGTCTGTTCGGATCACCGCCCCCATGAGCAGGACGCCAAGCTGGCCCCGTTCCCCGCCACCGCACCGGGTATCTCGGCCCTCGAGACCCTGCTGCCCCTGGTGCTGCGCCTGGTTGCCGAACAGGTGATGGATCTGACAACCGCGCTCGCCCGGATCACCGTCGCACCGGCCCGGATCCTGCAATTGTCCGTAGGCCGGCTCGATCCGGAACGGGTCGCCGATGTCTGCGTCTTCGATCCCGAGGCGTGCTGGACACCCTCGGCGGCGACCCTGGTCAGCGCCGGCCACAATACCCCGTTTCTCGGCCGGGAACTCAAGGGACGAGTAGTCTGGACCCTGCTCGCCGGCCGCGTCGTATTTCAACGCGAGCCCACATGAGCCTGCGCATAAAATCCGGAAACAAAAACTACGAATCACGCGCATCGACGCGAATTCGATTTTTTCTGTGGGAACTCTTTTTTTCCGCAGAAGATCAGATGATCCTGTCTGTCCACGGATTCCGCAGATTCTCACGGATGGTTTCGTTTTTAATCTCTGTGGGTCGAATTCCCCGCCGCTTGCGGCGAGAAAAAAGACTCCCATCCGATTGATACCCCGCCCCTTGGGAGGGTGTCGCAAAAGTCCAATTTTCTAAATTTTATAACCTATAACTCATTGATATTATTAATGATAACTTTTCTAAAAATGACTTTTACAACACCCTCCTTGGGGCGGGGAGGATTCATTCCGTGAAAATCCGTGTTACCTGCGGATAGATCGAAGCGACCGGATCATTTTTCCCATACTCAATCCAAACCTCGTCGGCTCCGCCGGTTGCCGCCGATAAACGCGAATCGACGCAAACCTGAGAGGCTGTCTAAAATCTAACCAATCGATTTTAAAGCGGTATGCTGGTCGAGGGACGAGACCTGAGCAACCCCGGCTGGCCCGTAAACGATGGGTTTCGTTCCTCAACCCAGCCTACTCCCGACTCTGGCCTGCGGCCCTTTTTTAAACCGCCTCTGAATCCTTGCCATTTGCGTTCATTTGCGGCTAAATTTTCCGTGCCTATCCGGCTTACACTATGTCATCGGTAGTCGATAGTAGCTGTAGCAGCATCTTTTTGGAGGACGCCGAGATCCTCCACCGGGAGGCCCATGCGGGCGGTCAATTCCTGCTGCGCCTGCGGGCCCCGGAGTGTGCGTGGCACGCCCGCCCCGGTTCCTTCGTGCACTTGCAGTGCGATCCCCGGCTACCGATGCGCCGGCCGTTCTCGATCATGCGCGCGAGCCCGCGGGACAACCGGATAGAACTCCTCTACAAGGTGGTCGGGAAGGGCACCCGGCTCCTGGCCCGGAAGCGACCCGGTGAGCGCATCAGCCTGCTCGGACCCATCGGCCGCCCCTTCCAGACGCATCCCGAGCACCCGCGGCCCCTCCTCATCGGCGGCGGCGTAGGTATCCCCCCCATGATCTTTCTGGCCGATGCCCTGCGCTCGGACCGGCGGTTCCGACCCTTCGCCATCCTCGGCTCCGAGGTCCCCTTTCCCTTCCAGCCGCGTCCGTCCCAGTACCTGGTTCCAGGCCTGCCGCCGCAGGTAATCGCCGCCATGCCCTTGCTCGACGACTGGGGCATACCCAGTCGGCTCACGAGTCTGCTGGGCTTTCTGGGCTGCTTCCGGGGCTATGTCACGGCTCTGGCGCGGAGCTGGCTGGAAGGCCTGGACGCGTCGGCCCGCGCCGAGGTCGAGGTTTGCGCCTGCGGTCCCCACGCCATGCTCGAAGCAGTCGCCGCCCTGGCACGCGAGTTCGGGCTGCCCTGTCAAATTTCCCTGGAGGAATTCATGGCCTGCGCCGTGGGCGGCTGCGCCGGCTGCGTCGTCCAAGTCCGGACCGAGAAGGGACCGGCCATGCAACGCGTGTGCGTGGACGGGCCCGTGTTCGATGCTTATGCCGTCTTCGGGTAACAACAATGAAAGAAACCTTAAAAACAGGCATCAAATACGAACATAGATTTGAAGTGCCGCAATCAAAGACCGTTCCACGCCTTTATCCGGAATCGGAAGAATTTGTTGCAATGCCCGAAGTATTTGCAACCGGGTACCTGGTCGGGTTACTCGAGTGGGCATGTATAAAAGCGATTAACCCTCATTTGGATTGGCCACAGGAGCAGACCGTAGGTACACACATCGATGTCAGCCATGAAGTAGCGACACCGCCCGGACTGGAAGTTTCAGTAACAGTCGAATTGGTAAATGTCGATGGTAGAAAATTGACATTTAATGTAGAAGCACATGATGGCGTTGATCTTATCTCAAAGGGAACCCACCAACGCTTTGTTATCATTAAAGAGAAATTCGATTCAAAAGTTGCAGAGAAGAGAAAATTCCCGCCTGATTCGGATTTTGAGGCTGTCTAAAAAAGGGCCGTAGGTGTGTCAACAGCTCCTAGTATCCCATTTCACCTGATTTTGCGTTCTCAGCGAGGCGAGAAGTGGCCAGATGCGAGACGCGCGAGCGCAGGAATAGTGAGTTCTATTTCAAGCTCGCGCAACAACCCAGCTGGCTGCCCCGGAGGGAGCCCCCCAAACGCGCCCAGGCGGCGTTACAGCGCTTGGCAATAGAGACCCCGCTATTCCCTGCGCGCTGTGCCTTGCCTGGGCGCGTTTGGAGGGGCTCTGAGATCGTAAAATCAGGTGAAATGGGGTACTAGATACTGGGTGGTCATTCCCGCGGCCGGGATCGGCCGCCGGATGGGTGCATCGATTCCCAAGCAATACCTGGATCTGGCCGGTCGTCCCGTCATCGAGTGGTCCCTGGGGCTTTTTTTGGAGCATCCGCAAATTTCGGGGGTCTCCGTTGCCCTGGACCCGGAGGATCGCTTCTGGCCCCGCACGGCCGGCGCCGACCACCCTCGGGTCCGGCGGGTGGACGGGGGGAGCGAACGCTGCCTCTCGGTGCTCAACGCCCTCGACCTTCTGGCCCGAGAAGCGAACGCGGCGGACCGGGTCCTGGTACATGACGCGGCCAGGCCCTGTCTGCGCCGGGATGACCTGGACCGGTTGCTGGCCGCCGTGTCGGACCATCCGGTGGGCGGTCTCCTGGGGGTGCCGGTGCGGGACACCATGAAGCAGGCTACGGCGGGCGGTACGGTACATCGCACCGTCCCCCGGGATGCCCTCTGGCACGCCTTCACCCCCCAGGCGTTTCGGCTCGGCCTCCTGCGCCGGGCCCTGCGCGCGGCCCTGGACCGGGACCGCCTGGTCACGGACGACGCCGCCGCTGTGGAGCTGCTGGGGCTGGAGCCCATGTTGGTCGAGGGCCACGCCGACAACATCAAGATCACACGACCGGAGGATCTGCCGCTGGCGGACTTCTATCTCCGGCAGCAGGGTCGCCTGGGCCGTGAATAACGAATGTCAACCGCCCCTGATACCGGTTCGGATCGGACAGGGCCTGGACGCGCACCGCTTCGGGTCCGGGCGACCGCTCGTTCTCGGGGGGGTTCGGATCGAGCACCACCAGGGGCTTGCCGCCCACTCGGACGGCGATGTCGTCATCCACGCCCTCTGCGATGCCTTGCTGGGCGCCGCCGCCCTGGGGGACATCGGCCGCTGGTTCCCCGACCATGAAGACCAATACGCCGGCATCGACAGCCGCATCCTGCTGCGGCGGATAATGGATGCCCTCGGCGAACGCGGATTCGGCGTGGGCAATGCGGACTTGACCATCATTGCCCAGCGCCCCAGGCTCGCGCCCTACATCGCGGCCATGACCGAGGTCCTGGCCGCGGATCTACGCTGTCCGGTGGAACGGGTCAATGTGAAGGCGACCACCACGGAACGGATGGGTTTTACGGGCCGCGGCGAGGGGGTTGCCGCCTTTGCGGTGGTCCTTCTCACCGGGTCCTGAAATCCATTCATGTATCTTGGATCGCAAAGACGCGATCGTGCTAGATTGACGTTGATATAGCGCCGGAAAAATAGATGTCAATCCATTCCATCTGTTGGCTAAAAACATAGACGACCTATGAAAATTTCAACATTTGACGATGATGTAGTATTGTTTCTTGAAGTGGACCCTGAAAATTGGACAGGATGATAAGTTAAGAACCGGGGGCGCAAGTAAGCGCACTGCAGAGGTATCACCCATGCCTAACAAACGCAAGCGCCACACCCCGGAATTCAAGGCCAAAG
>Ga0209678_1000611_pt1:0-2500 | contig 10747 bp, 5 predicted proteins | sample WorMetilvaeELBA1_FD_187404 | JGI IMG/M metagenome (GOLD analysis project Ga0209678, IMG submission 187404) | Marine gutless worms symbiont microbial communities from Max Planck institute for Marine Microbiology, Germany - Olavius ilvae ELBA.1... ...
CGGCGCAACGTCGTCGAGCGCGCCATCTGCCGGCTCAAGGACTGGCGCCGCATCGCCACCCGATACGACCGCCTCGCGGTCAACTTCGCCGCCGCCGTCTACCTCGCCGCCATCGTCTGTTGCTGGTTATGAGTCCGGAGCCTAGTCGCCTCGTCGCAGCAGTAGTTTTTTTTGCTGAGGCGCTCGCTCGATAGACAGTGATGACTTCATCACCCGCCAAGACTGCGGTGCAACCGCCCAGTCTTTCCAAGCGCTCTTGCGCGTACGGCAGTTCGGTCACCGCCGCGACGACGTCCTTCTTGCGCATGAAATACACTTCGTTGCGGTCGTCCGGAACCGGCATCCTGTACTCGCGGATGAGTTCGACATCACAATTGTTGAATGCGCGCTGTTGCGCCCGGGCGATTGCATGGCGTGTTAGGCGGACGCACATGTCCCGTCCTCCGCGGTTCTGACTCTGAGGGCTTGCAGCAGATCGTCCCGCTCGATGACTCCAAGGGACACCGCATCGAGCGGTACAAGGGCATCCTTGCTAAGCTTACTCTCAGACTCGGCCTTCTCCGGCTCTAGCCAGTCCACGAATTCCGCCTCACTCAGCTTCGCCCGCTGAGAGACCGCTTGGCCTAGCTGCACCGTTCCGGCGGTGACTAAACCGAGTATGGCGTTTGTACCCTTGCAATCCGGTGACGGATCCAACATCAACGCTTCTACAACAGTGTCAGACGCGACCACGTACTCCGGATAGCCGGCGATTGTTGGTTCCAAGCAATCGATAGAGCCCTGTGGGAGGTTGGCGCCTCTCTGACCTGCCCCTGATCAGCGGTCCAGCTGTTGAGATAGAGTCCGGACGAGGCGATCGACATTTTGCGCCAGATGATCGAATACGTGATCATACGCCCGACCGAGGCGGGTCAGGAGGTCGAACTCGTTGGAGACATTACCAAAACGATCGAGCTCTCCGCGGCCACGGAGAGCTCTGTTCTGGGTACGTGCGTGAGTTCGGTAAAGGTGGTTGCGGGGGCAGGATTTGAACCTGCGACCTTCAGGTTATGAGCCTGACGAGCTACCGGACTGCTCCACCCCGCGTCAGGGTGTGTTGCCGGTCATCGTGGTCTATCTGCACCGGTACGCCTGCTTGGAAGACCTGGCGACGACCTACTCTCCCACGCCTTAAGACGCAGTACCATCGGCGCTGAGGGTCTTCACGGCCGAGTTCGGAATGGGATCGGGTGTGGCCCCCTCGCAATAGCCACCAGGTCATCGAAGCAGGCGCGACACGGGCACCCCCGCTTTTCGGGGGTGCTGGGTGTCTGCTGGTCGTGTCTTCGGGTGCTTGAGGTTCGCTGCGCGCGGACCTTGCCGCTGTGCGCGTCGACCTCACGCGCGTTCCCGAAGGAACGGCGTGGATGGATCAAGCCGATCGAGCGATTAGTACCGGTAAGCTTCACGCATTGCTGCGCTTCCACACCCGGCCTATCAACGTGGTGGTCTACCACGGCTCTCAGGCGAGACCTGGTATCGAGGGGGGCTTCCCGCTTAGATGCTTTCAGCGGTTATCCCTGCCGTACTTAGCTACCCGGCTATGCCGCTGGCGCGACAACCGGTCCACCAGAGGTACGTCCACCCCGGTCCTCTCGTACTAAGGGCAGCTCCTCTCAAGTCTCGTACTCCCACGGCAGATAGGGACCGAACTGTCTCACGACGTTCTAAACCCAGCTCACGTACCACTTTAATCGGCGAACAGCCGAACCCTTGGGACCTGCTTCAGCCCCAGGATGTGATGAGCCGACATCGAGGTGCCAAACACCCCCGTCGATGTGGACTCTTGGGGGGTATCAGCCTGTTATCCCCGGCGTACCTTTTATCCGTTGAGCGATGGCCCTTCCATGCGGGACCACCGGATCACTATAGCCGACTTTCGTCTCTGCTCGACTTGTCAGTCTCGCAGTCAGGCAGGCTTATGCTATTGCACTCTACAGCTGATTTCCGACCAGCCTGAGCCTACCATCGCGCGCCTCCGTTACTCTTTGGGAGGCGACCGCCCCAGTCAAACTACCCGCCACGCACGGTCCCGGACCCGGTTTCACGGGCCGCGGTTAGATATCAGGACGCAGAAGGGTGGTATTTCAAGGTTGGCTCCACGCCAGCTGGCGCCGGCGCTTCAAAGCCTCCCACCTATCCTACACATCCACGTCCTAATACCAGTGCGAAGCTGTAGTAAAGGTGCACGGGGTCTTTCCGTCTGACCGCGGGTACTCCGCATCTTCACGGAGAGTTCAATTTCGCTGAGTCGACGTTGGAGACAGCGGGGCGGTCGTTACGCCATTCGTGCAGGTCGGAACTTACCCGACAAGGAATTTCGCTACCTTAGGACCGTTATAGTTACGGCCGCCGTTTACCGGGGCTTCGGTTCGAGGCTCGCACCTCTCCCCTTAACCTTCCGGCACCGGGCAGGCGTCAGACCCTATACGTCGTCTTGCGACTTCGCAGAGCCCTGTGT
>Ga0209678_1000611_pt1:7500-10747 | contig 10747 bp, 5 predicted proteins | sample WorMetilvaeELBA1_FD_187404 | JGI IMG/M metagenome (GOLD analysis project Ga0209678, IMG submission 187404) | Marine gutless worms symbiont microbial communities from Max Planck institute for Marine Microbiology, Germany - Olavius ilvae ELBA.1... ...
GCACGATGCCGGCCAGGCAGTCCCAGGAATTGATGTGCGGCTCGTAGTAGCCGATCAGCCGTCCGGCCGCGACGTAGGCCAGCGACAGCGCGCCTGAGCCGATGCGGTGGAACATGCCGCCCGCGCTCAGCAGCCGCTCCATGAACGGCACCACGTCCGCCGGGGTGCTGCGCGTCGAATAGCCGACACCCAGCATGCCGTCGGCGAGCGAGGTCGAGGCGCTGATCTCGAGCGGCGCGCCGTTGAGGCGTGCGCCGCCGCCCTTGCGTCCCGCGTAGGTCTCGTCGGCGTTGGGATCGCGGACCACGCCCACCGCCGCCCGGCCGTCGACGACGCAGGCGATGGAGACGCACCACAGCGGCATCCCGGAGAGGAAACTGGCGGTGCCGTCGATCGGGTCGACGACCCAGATCGCCGGCGCCGCGGCCATCGCCGCCGGGTCGCCGCCGGCTTCTTCGCCGAGGATCGCGTCGTCGGGGAAGCGCGCGGTGAGTTCCTCGCGGATCAGCGTCTCGACGGCGCGGTCGGCGACGCTGACCACGTCCTGCAGCCCCTTGCGCTCGATCGCCAGCGACGCCCGGTCGGCGAAGTAGCGCAGGCCCAGATCGCCTGCGTGGCGCGCCACCTCGGTCGCCGCGGCGAGCCGCACGTCCAGTTCGACCGCGTCCATCCCCCTGCCCTCCAAATAGGGCGGTCCTGACGGCACCGGGCCGGCGCCCCTCTGGGGGGTCGCCGGCCCTCGTTTGCCAGTCCTCCCTGGCCCTCGGGTTCGTCCCGATGGCGCGCAGGGTGACCCTGTCCGGCGCCGCGATGCAAGCCTGATGCACGGCCTGCGGCAAGACGCCTCGACGCGCCGCGCGCGCGCCCGCTATACCGGTCGCCGGGGAGGAAACCATGCAGATCGTCTACAGCGAGGCGCATCGCGCGCACGAGCCGGGCGAGCGCTACTCGCTGGGCCGCATCGTGCCGAGCCCGGAAGTGGCGCAACGCGCCGACGTGCTGCACGCGGCGGCCCTGGCGGCCGGGCACGCGTTCGTGGCCCCCGCGGCGTACGGCGAAGCCCCCCGCGCGGCCGTGCACGCCGCCGACTATCTGCGCTTCCTCGAGACGTCCTACGACCGCTGGCAGGCGCTGCCGAACGCGGGTGCGAAGGTGCTGCCCAAGGTCTTCCCCGTGCGCCGGCCCGGGGGCGCGCCGGGCGTGCCGCCGCGCTCGCTCGACGGCCAGGCCGGCTGGTACATGGCCGACCTCTCCGCCCCCGTCGTCGCGGGCACCTGGCGTGCTGCCTGCGCCGCCGCCGACTCGGCCGTGCACGCCGCAACGCTGGTGCGGGACGGGGCGCCGGCCGCCTACGCGCTGTGCCGCCCGCCGGGGCACCACGCCTTCCACGACATGGCCGGCGGCTTCTGCTACCTGAACAACAGCGCCATCGCCGCCCAGCACCTGCGCGGGGCCTTCGACCGGGTCGCCATCGTCGACGTCGACGTGCACCACGGCAACGGCACACAGGACATCTTCTACGAGCGCGACGACGTGCTGACCGTGTCGCTGCACGGCGACCCGTACGACTTCTACCCCTTCCATTGGGGCCACGCGGCGGAGCGCGGCGTCGGCGCCGGCGAGGGCTGCAATCTCAACGTGTCGCTGCCCCTCGACAGCGACGACTCGACATACCTGGCCGCGCTCGACAGCGCGCTTGAAGCGGTGCGCGAATTCTCGCCGGACGCGCTGGTGATCGCCCTCGGCCTCGACGCCTACGCCCACGACCCGCACCGCGGCCTCGCGGTGACGACCGACGGGTTCGGCGAGATCGCGGGCCGGCTGGCGCGCCTCAAACTCCCGACGGTGCTGGTGCAGGAGGGCGGCTACCTGCCCGACGACCCGGACGCGCTGGGCCGCAACCTGGTGGCGTTCCTGGCCGGCTTCGAGGGCGCACACGGGTGAATACGACCGACGTGCTGATCGTCGGCGGCGGCATTGCCGGCGCCTCGGCGGCGGCGTACCTGGCGCGCGACCGCCGGGTGATCGTGCTCGAGCAGGAGAGCCAGCCCGGCTACCACGCCACCGGCCGCTCGGCGGCGCTGTTCACCGAGACCTATGGGAACGACACCGTGCGCCGCCTCAGCCGCGGCAGCCGCGCCTTCTACGAAGCCCCACCCGACGGTTTTGCCGATGCCTCGATTCTCGGCCCGCGCGGTGCCTTCCTGGTCGCCCCCGACGGCCACCGGGCGGCGTTGGCGGCGATGGCCGCCGACTTCCGCACGCTGTGCCCGGACCTGGAATGGCTCGAGGGCGACGACGTCAGGCGCGTCGTGCCGCCGCTCGATACGCGTGAGGTCGTCGCGGGGCTCCTGGAACCCGGCGCCATGGACGTCGACACCCACGCCCTGCACGGCGGGTATTTGCGGCTGGCGCGGGCGCGCGGCGCGACGATCGTCACCGACGCCCACGTCGCCGCCGTCGCCCGCAGCAACGGCGCCTGGGAGGCAACGACGACCGCCGGCGCCTTCGCAGCGCCGGTGCTGGTCAATGCGGCGGGCGCCTGGGGCGACGCGGTGGCGGCGCTGGCCGGCGTCGCGCCGCTGGGCCTCGAGCCAAAGCGGCGCACGGCGCTGATCGTGGCCCCGGACGGCCTCGACATCACCGGCTGGCCGTTGACCTACCTGATCGACGACAGCCTCTACTTCAAGCCGGAGGCCGGGAAGCTGCTGGTCTCGCCGGCCGACGCGACGCCGTCGCCGCCGTGCGACGCTCAGGCCGACGAGCTCGACGTGGCGCGCGCCGCCGACCGGCTGACCCGCGTCACGGGGATCGCCGTGAAGCGCATCGAGCACCGCTGGGCGGGCCTGCGCACCTTCGCCCCCGACGACACGCCCGTCGCCGGTTTCGACCTCGCGGCCCCCGGTTTTTTCTGGCTGGTCGGCCAGGGCGGTTACGGCTTTCAGACCGCCGACGCCCTGGCCCGCACCACGGCGGCACTGATCGCCGGCGAAGACCTGCCCGCCGACCTGACCGCGCTCGGCCTCAGCGCCGCCGACCTCGCGCCGGCGCGCCTAGAGCGGGATTCCCGTAGGCGGAATCATTTTGGGGTTTCCGCGCGGGCGAGGTTCTGATTCAAGACGTGTGCTGGATGAGGAGGCCAGCATGCATGGCACGACCTCTGTCGAACGATCTTCGTGAGCGTGTTGTGGCTCGCCATGAGGCGGGCGAGAGCATTCGGGCTGTTGCGGCGGTGTTCGGCGTTGCG
>Ga0209678_1000612_pt1 | contig 10741 bp, 9 predicted proteins | sample WorMetilvaeELBA1_FD_187404 | JGI IMG/M metagenome (GOLD analysis project Ga0209678, IMG submission 187404) | Marine gutless worms symbiont microbial communities from Max Planck institute for Marine Microbiology, Germany - Olavius ilvae ELBA.1... ...
CGCCTGGGCGGAGCGCCGCAATGCCGAGCAGGCCAGCGTGGATTGGCAGTTCACCACCGAAGATGCGCGGATCAAACTCAAGCGACTCTATCCGCAATATAAGGAGAAATGATGGGCCCCTGCGCCAGGCTGCATTGTACCGGAAAAATAGACTGAAACTAGGTACTAGGGCCTGTTGACATTTAACGCTCTAATTTTTCCGTTGTCATTTCGACTGATACCGTGCCTAGATGGTGGGCACAGCCCACCCTACGGTTCATCCCCGCGGATGCGGGGAACATGGAGGCAGGATGCGCTGCGCTTTCCCGCCCTACGGTTCTCTGACAACTGTCTCCTGGCAACTGCCCCTTGACAACTGATAACTATTTAACATATGAAAACAGCCGGTTAGCGTTAAATGTCAACAGGACCTAGTTCATACCCAGGTGTAGTCCCTGCATGACACCGCGGGTATTTCGGGACTCCGGACCCTGGATCGGACGGGCCCGGGACTGGGGTCTCGGCGGCATTCTGCTTGTCATAGTGGTCGCTGGCGTGGCGCTGACCCTGGGTTGGGGACCCGTACTGGCCCCCTGGCGGGCGCTGACCCTGGCCGAGCTGCTGCCCCCTATCACGCTTACGGCCTTGAGCTATTGCCTGCGTGGGGTCCGGATCCATGATTACTTTCGTCCCCGGCTCCGGGGGCGCTTCCCCGCCGTACTCAGGCTCTCGGTCCTGCACACCACGGCCAACAACCTGCTGCCGATGCGGGCGGGAGAGCTGGTCTTTCCATGGCTCATGGGGCGCTACTTCGGTCACGGCTTCCTCACCGCCACCGCGTCCCTAGTCTGGATTCGGTTGCTGGATCTGCATTTCCTGGGGCTGATGGGCATCCTCATCCTTTGGCTCCGCCACCCGACCTGGCTCTGGTCCCTGGTCGCGCTACCCTGGCTGTTGCTGTTGCCGATCATGGGCCGGCTGGGCCGCCGCCGGCCCAGCCGGCAGGGCCGGCTTGGAAAGGTGTTCCGCCTGATGCTCGACGCCGCCCCGGACCCCGCCCCAAGGGCGCTGCGTATCTACCTGTGGACGGCGCTTATCTGGATCAGCAAGCTCCTCGCCTTCGCGCTCGTGCTGTGGTATTTCCTGGAAGCGGAATCCTGGGAGATCCTGCTCGGGGTCATGGGGGCAGAGCTGTCCAGCATCCTGCCCTTCCACGGCATCGCCGGCAGCGGCAGCTACGAGCTGGCGGTGATGACAGCCCTGTTGCCGTTGGACATCGACGCGGCCGCGGCCCTGACGGGGGCGGTAAATCTGCACCTGTTCCTGCTGGGCGTAACCCTGCTGCTCGGGATGCTCGCATTCCTGCTGCCCGTGCGCAGGGACGAACAAGCAACCGATGCCTTGTAGAGGGAACCTTTGGCGTCGAACGCAACACGCCTTTAGTGTTGCCTGCGATGGCGTCTTTTTAATCCGCAGATTACAGTGCGCCGTGAAAAGGCGCGTTCTCTCAGTGGGTGAAATTCCCACCCGGCACCGATCGCACCAGCCGGTAGCAATCGAAGCGGCCGTGGGGGTACCGAAGTACCGTTTCTACGCCCGGTACGACAAGATTTACCGGGAAGATATCCTCGGCCACGCCTAGTACCTCATTTCTCTTGATATTGCAGATGGAGTCGCTTGAGCTTGATGCGAACATCTCCCCTATGCATTCGCAACATCAGCCGAAATGGGGTACTAGCGGCTAGCCCGCAGTAATGGTGGCCAACCCGGAGTGGCTGGTGAGCGCTTCGCGCCGATCGATGAATACGGGGTTGAGCGGTGGTTGGGTGAACTGGCGCAAGCCATGAAGGAGAGGCGTTACCGGGCGAGCCCGGTGCGCCCGGTCTTGATCCCCAAGCCGAACGGTAAGCAGCGCCCGCTAGGTCTACCAACCATCCGGGACCGGGTGGTGCGGACGGCAGCAGCCCTGGTGCCGACGCCGATCTTTGAGGCTGACCTGCAACCGGAGCAGTAGGCCGACCGGGAGGGCCGCGACGCTCAGGATGCGCCACGTCCACAAGCTGCTCAACACCGTTTTCTCTTGGGGTGGAAAACGTTGGAACTGGAGGCGAGGCTTCAGGCCCGGCTCGTCAACGACGCCGACGACTTCGAACTATGAAAAACACGAACGAACACGAACAGATCCCTCCTGCGTCGGGATGACAATTGCGTGTCTTTCATGGTTAATCGTAGGGAGGTTATAGGCAGTGATAGGCGGTGGCAGGCATCAATCCGATCCGACGGCCGGGTTCTCCACCCCTACCATGGATTCCATGAGTGCCAACAGGGGCACCCGCAGATTGAGCGGCAGGCCCTCCCAGGCGGCCAGCAGGCGGTTCATCTGTCCCGAGGCATAGTCACCATGCGGTTCCAGGACGTAGCCTTCCTTGCCGGTCGCCAACCACTCCATGCTGACCCCCAGGGCGCGTGCCAAGGCCGCCAGGGTGCTCGGTTTTGCCCCCTTGGTTTCGCCGGATTCCATCTTGTTGATCGCCCCCGGCGTCACGCCGACCCGCTCTGCAAGCTCGGTCTGTCTCAGTTTTACCCGTTCCCTTGCGGAAGCAACTCGATCGCCGAATGTGTTCATACTCAAAATTTACTTGAGCGATCGGCCCGTATGCTATATTCGGTGTGAATATATTCATATTACGGAGCAACAGGCATGACCAAGGCGGAGGCGGAGGCGGTTCAGCTTTTCGGGAGCAAGCAGGCGGTGGTGGAGGTGCTGGGTGTTCACCAAATCGGGTAGCCTCTTTGCAAAGCTACTAGCGATTCAAGTATCATACGTCGTTTTATCTCAGCCGTTACGAGCGGCCAAATGAGGAAATCGCTTTCATGCCCAATGTCCGCGTAAAGGAAAACGAACCCTTCGAAGTCGCCATGCGCCGTTTCAAGCGTTCCTGTGAGAAGGCGGGCGTCCTGGCGGAGGTGCGCCGTCGCGAGTTCTACGAAAAACCCACCGCGGAACGCAAGCGCAAAAAGGCCGCCGCCGTCAAGCGCCATCACAAAAAGCTACAACGCGAGAATCGGCGCTGGGACCGCACCTACTGAGCCGGACTCCACAGGATCTCCCCACCATGCTCAAGCAGCGCATCCGGGATGATATGAAGACCGCGCTGAAGGCGGGCGACAAGCGCCGGCTCGGCATCATCCGCCTCATACTCGCCGCGATCAAACAGCGGGAGGTGGACGAGAGGATCGCGCTCGACGACCCCCAGGTCCTGGCGGTGCTCGACAAGTTGTTCAAACAGCGGCGCGATGCCAGCGAGCAATATACCAAGGCGAACCGGCAAGACCTGGCCGAACAGGAGGCCTACGAGGTCGGCGTCTGTCAAGAATACCTCCCCGCGGCCCTGGGTGAAGACGAGCTGATTGCACTGGTCGACGAGGCCATCGCTGCCGTAGCGGCTACCTCCATGCAGGACATGGGCAAGGTCATGGGTCGGATCAAACCCCAGGCCCAGGGCCGGGCGGACCTGGGCGCCGCCGGCAAGTTGGTCAAGGAACGCCTGGCGGGCTGACAGTCAATGCCATTAAGTGACGGTTCAAAAACAAGTCATACATCGACTTGATTAAAGCCATTGGCATCGACGACAAAGCTCCATTTATCAAGTACCTCGTCGCTGCATTTTTTCTCACACCAAGCCACGAAGAATTATGTTGTCGTTCTCCTTCATCCCCCCATCCCTTCGTGGCTTCGTGTCTTTGTGTGATAGTTGACAAGGGGCGTCACCAGACCCAAGAAGATATGGACAACTCGTTAGTGAACCGTTCCGTAGGGTGGGCTGTGCCCACCAATACGGCGCTGATCTCACCTCCACCCCCGGCCTGGACCCATAGGATGTGGTGAGCGCCGGGCGCGGGAGCGACCGACGCGAACCGCATCGTTGGCTGCCGGCTCATGGATGCGGTTCGCCGCGGGCGTCCATTGATGCGGTTCGCGATCGGGGTGGGTGTAGTCCTGCCATGGCATACCGCGCTCACCGCATCCTACACTCCCGGCAAGACCGCAGTGTCACCAGTTACTGCTGCTGCTCGCTTTGACCATGGCCGGCAAGATCCCACCCGAATTTATCGACGCCCTGCTGGCCCGCACCGACATCGTCACCCTCATCAACAGTCAGGTCCCCCTGCGCAAGGCCGGGAAGGACTACCAGGCCTGTTGCCCCTTCCACGACGAGAAGACCCCCTCCTTCACCGTCAGCCCCGACAAGCAGTTCTACCATTGCTTCGGCTGCGGTGCCCACGGCAGCGCCATCAGTTTCCTGATGGAATACGAGCGTCAGGAGTTCCGCGAGGCGGTGGAGGAGCTGGCGCAACAGGCCGGCATGGAGATCCCTGCCGCCGGGGAGGGTGTCCGGGCAGGTCCGGATCTGCGCCCCCTCTACGACCTGCTCGACCACACAGCCCAGCTCTATCGCCGCCAGCTACGCCAGCACCCCGCGGCCCCCCGGGCCGTGGAATATCTCAAGGGCCGCGGCCTGACCGGGGAGGTGGCCGCCGCCTTCGGGCTCGGGTTCGCACCACCCGGCTGGGATTTCCTGCTCAATACCCTCGGCGACAGCGCCCAGGCCCGCGCGCGCCTGCTCCAATGCGGGCTCGTGATCGAGCAGGACGGCAGGCGCTATGACCGCTTTCGCGACCGAATCATGTTCCCGATCCGCGACCGCCGGGGTCGGGTCATCGGCTTCGGGGGTCGGGTACTCGGCGCCGACAAGCCCAAATACCTGAACTCGCCCGAGACCCCCGTCTTTCACAAGGGCCGCGAGCTCTACGGGCTGTACGAGGCCCAGCAGGCCAAGCGGAGACTCGAGCGCCTGCTGGTGGTCGAAGGCTACATGGATGTCATCGCCCTGGCCCAGTTCGACATCACCTATGCCGTCGCCACCCTGGGTACCGCCACCAGCGCCGAGCACCTGCGGCTGCTCCTGCGCGCCGCGCCGGCGCTGATATTCTGCTTCGACGGCGACCGCGCCGGACGCGCTGCCGCCTGGAAGGCCCTGGAGACTACCTTGCCGCTGGCCACCGGCCGCCAGCAGGTCGGGTTCCTGTTCCTGCCCGAGGGTGACGACCCGGATACCCTGATTCGGCGCCAGGGCCGCGCCGAATTCGAGCGGCACCTGGATACCGCGACGCCCCTGTCCGACTTTCTGTTCGAGCACCTCGCCGCTCAGGTCGATACGTCCAGCCTGGACGGCCGCGCCCACCTGGCGACCCTGGCCAAGCCGCTGCTGGACCGGGTCCCTGCCGGCGTATTTCGTGACCTGCTGGGCACCCGCCTCGCCGGCCTGGTCGGCGTAGCCCGCAACCGCCTGGATACCGGCGCAGGTGCCGGCAGGCGGCGCACCGGCCTGCCGCAACCCCGCCAACGACCACCACGCGAATGGCTGGCGGTCGCCCTGGTCCTGCAACATCCGCGGCTGGCGGCGCAGCTATCCGAGCTGGACGACGACTGGAAGACCCTCGATAAGCCCGGCCTCAAGTTATTGTCCGAGCTCCTGGAACGGATTGCCGCCGACCCCGAGCTGACCACGGCCCAGCTCGTCCACCACCTGGAAGACAGCCTGGATGAGCGTTACCGGCCTGATCTCGGCCGGCTCACCGACCCCGGCCTGCTTGCCGGCATCCCCGAAGCGGGGCGGGAGTCCGACCTGCTCGGCACCGTCAAGGCCCTCAACGCCGAGGCTACGGACGCCAAGTTCGAGCGCCTGTGCCGCCGCGCCAGCCTGTCGGAGCTCAACGACGAAGAAAAGCAAGGCCTGCGGGGCTATCGGTCGCAGGCACGACGCGACGGCGTGTGATGCCGAGCGCTTTGGGCCGGTTTCGGCAGTGGATAAATTTCAAGTGATGAAGTCTGCCGGCCCCGACCGCGTCATTCCGGCAGGGAGTGCCGGAATCCAGTGCCAGGGATGGCAACAACAGTGGGGGTCGAATCCTTTTTCAAGCTCGCGCAACAACCCAGATGGCTGCTTCTCGCCGCGCCCGGAGGGAGCCCCCCAAACGCGCCCAGGCGGCGTTACAGCGCTTGGCAATAGAGACCGCTATTCCCTGCGCACTGTGCCTTGCCTGGGCACGTTTGGGGGACTCTGAGACCGAAAAATAAGGTGAAACGGTGTACTCGGCCGTTTCCGAGTGAGCGAGGGAAAGTCCGGTATCCATCCATGGCACAGTTTTTCGAAATCCATTCCCGAGATCCCCAACCGCGCCTGATTCGGCGCTCGGTAAATATCCTGCTGGAGGGCGGTGTGATCGTCTATCCCACCGACTCTTCCTACGCCCTGGGTTGCCGGATCGGTGACAAGCCGGCACTGGAGCGTATGCGTGCCATTCGCAATCTGGACCATAAGCACAATTTCACCCTGGTGTGCCGCGACCTCTCGGAGATCACGACCTACGCCCACGTCGACAACCAGGCCTTCCGGTTGCTCAAGCGTCTCACCCCTGGTCCCTACACCTTCATCCATCAGGCGACCAAACAGGTGCCGCGGCGTCTCCTGCATCCGCGGCGCAAGACCATCGGCATCCGGGTGCCGGACAATGTCATCTGCCGGACCCTGCTCGCGGAGCTGGACCAACCGATCCTGAGCACCACCCTGATGTTGCCGGCGGATGATATGCCCCTCACCGACCCCTACGCGATGCGCACGCTGCTGGACCGGGAAGTGGATCTGGTAATCGACGGCGGCTTCTGCGGCCCGGAGCCGACGACGGTATTGGATATGGCCCAGGAGCCGCCGCTGGTGTTACGACAGGGCAAGGGCGATGCCGCTCGGTTCGACCGGGAGTGAGAAGCGGTCTGATTAAGGCTCTTTATGGACTCCGGACTGATCTTTCCTCTACCCCCAGCCCGGACCCGTAGGATGTGGTGAGCGCCGGGCGCGGGAGCGACCGGCGCGAACCGCATCGTTGGCTGCCGGCTCCTTGATGCGGTTCGCCGCAGGCGTCCATCGATGCGGTTCGCGATCGGGGTGGGTGTAGTCCTGCTACGGCATACCGCGCTCACCGCATCCTACGCCGGCTCGTGGAGGCGGGAGGCGACGGCCCGGACTCCGGATGAATTCTGCAACCTGAAAACCGTCCGTATCGACCGCACGGAAGCGACCCCCAAACCCGGATACGGTCTGCTATGAGGGCATCGACGAAGACCTTCAGTACCACAGGTCCTGTAAGACCGGACGAGCACTATCATGTGCCCGCGCTGGAACGTTGGGATATGGATGAAATCTGCCGTTTGATCCGGGAGATCTGATTATCTTCGATCGTACCCCGGATATTCCATGGGAAAAGAAAGTCTTTGTCAGATCCCTACTTGAACAAAAAATCAGGGTGAAACGGGCTATTACATCGCTGGAAGCTGGCGACTGGTAGCTGACGACTGACCTCAACGCCGCCAAAATGCGGGCGTGAGGAGTACCAACAGGGTGAAGATCTCCAAGCGGCCAAGCAACATGGCGAAGCACAGGATCCACTTGGCCCCATCGTGCAGGTCGGCATAGTTGGCACCGACGCGGGCGAGCCCTGGTCCTAGGTTGTTGATGCAGGCCGCCACGGCGGAGAAGGCGGTCACGAGATCGATACCCGTCGCCGCCAGGGCCAGGTACATGACGGTGAAGCTGGCCACATAGAGGGAGAAGAAACCCCAGACCGCGTCCACCACCCGGTTGTTGACGGTCTTGGATCCCATCCGTACCGGCAGCTGGGCACTGGGGTGGATCAGGCGCGCGATCTCGCGCAACCCCTGTTTGATGAGCAGCAGAAATCGGATCACTTTGATGCCGCCGCCGGTGGAGCCGGCGCAGCCCCCGACAAAGCTGGCAAACAGCAGCAGGATCTGGAGAAAGGGCGGCCAAACATAGAACTCGGCCGTGGTGAACCCGGTAGTGGAGCCGATCGAGACCACCTGGAACAGGCCCTGGGTGAAGGCCTCCGACCACCGGCCGTAGGTACCCGTGTAGTAGAGCGCCAGGGTGACGACGATGGTAGAGGCGCCCATAAGGAAAATGTAGAAACGGAACTCGCTGTCGTGCAGGTAGGCGGTCGGCAGCCGGCGGTTCCAGGCCATGAAGTGGAGGGCGAAGTTGACGCCCGAGAGCAGCATAAAGACCACCGCGACCATCTCGATCGCCGTATTGTCGAAGAAACCGATGCTCGCGTCGTGGGTGGAGAAGCCGCCGATGGCGACGGTGGAAAAGGCATGGCCGACGGCGTCGAACAGGGGCATGCCGGCGATACGGTAGGCCACAACGCAGGCGATGGTCAGCCCCAGGTAGATGTACCAGAGTGCCTTGGCAGTCTCGGTGATGCGGGGTGTGAGCTTGGAGTCCTTGATGGGCCCCGGGATCTCGGCCCGGTAGAGCTGCATGCCGCCGATGCCGAGCATGGGCAGCACGGCAACGGCCAGGACGATGATGCCCATCCCGCCCAGCCATTGGAGCTGCTGGCGGTAGTAGAGGATGGAGCGGGGTAGCTCGTCGATGCCGATGATGACCGTTGCCCCGGTCGTGGTGAGTCCGGAGATGGACTCGAAGATGGCGTCGGTGACGGACAGGTGGGGACTCTCCGCCAGCATAAAGGGCAGCGAGCCGCTGACGCCGAGCACGGTCCAGAACAGGACCACCACCAGAAAGCCGTCGCGCAGGCGCAGCTCGTCCTTGCGCCGGATAACCGGCACCAAGATGAGCAGACCGGTGCTCAGAATGAGCCCGAAGGCACTGAGGAAGGGCAGCACCGCACCGTCCCGGTACCAAAGGGAGACCAGCACCGGCGGTATCATGCTGAGGCTGAACAGGGTCAGCAGCAGACCCAGGACCTTGCGCACCGCGGATGATTTCATACCCCCTCACAAAAAGGTCGGGCCCACCTGGAATAGCTGCTCGACTTCCGGTACCCGCCGTTTGTCCTGCAGGAACAAGATCACGTGGTCCTCGGGCGCGATGACAGTATCGTGATGGGCAATGATCACCTCATCGCCGCGCACGATGGCGCCGATGTTGGTCCCCTTGGGCAGCTCGATGTCCTCGATGGCGTTGCCGATGACCTTACTGGAGTCCGCATCGCCGTGGGCGACGGCCTCGATGGCCTCGGCCGCGCCGCGCCTCAGGGAGTGCACCTCCACCACATCGCCCCGCCGCACGTGCTTCAGCAGGCTGCCGATGGTGACCTGCTGGGGTGAGATGGCGACGTCGATGGGGCTGCTCTGGACCAGATCCACATAGGAGCTGCGGGTGATGAGCGCCATCACCTTGCGGGCCCCCAGCCGTTTCGCCAGCATGGCCGAGAGGATGTTGGCCTCGTCTTCATCGGTCACGGCGCAGAATACGTCCGTGTTTTCCACGTTCTCCTCGATAAGCAGCTCTTCGTCCGCCGCATCTCCTTGCAGCACGATGGTCCGCTCCAGCCCCTCGGCGATGCGCTTGCAGCGGTCCCGGACGCACTCGATGACCTTGACCCGGTAGTTGCGCTCCAAGGCGTTGGCCAACCGGGTGCCGATGTTGCCGCCCCCGGCGAAAATGAGCCGCCGGTAGGGTTTTTCCAACCGGCGTAGTTCGCTCATCACGGCCCGGATGTGTCTCGGCGCGGCGATGAAGAAGACCTCGTCGTTGGCTTCGACGACCGTGTTCCCATCCGGTTGAATCGCCCGGTCCTGGCGATAGATGGCGGCCACCCGCGCATCCACGTCGGGCATGTGTTCGTAGAGCGTGCGCAGTTTATTGCCCACCAAAGGACCCCCGTGGTACGCCTTCACCGCCACCAGGCGCACCCGGCCAGAGGCGAAGTCCTGCACCTGGAGGGCCCCGGGATTTTCGATCAGGCGCATGATGTGCTCGGTAACCAGCTGCTCGGGGCTGATATGCACATCGATCGGCAGGGACTCGGGGGAGAAGAGCTCGGGATGGTCCAGGAAGTCCTGGGAGCGTACCCGGGCGATCTTGGTGGGCGTGTTGAAGAGCGTGTAAGCGACCTGGCAGGCCACCATGTTCGTCTCATCGCTGTTGGTGACGGCGATGATCATATCCGCATCCCCGGCACCGGCCCGCACCAGCACATCCGGATGGGCCCCGTGACCCTCTATCGTGCGCAGGTCGAAGCGGTCCTGCAGCTCCCGCAGCAACTCCGGTTTCAGGTCGACCACCGTGATATCGTTGGCCTCACTGACCAGGTTGGCCGCTACCGAGGAACCCACCTGGCCGGCGCCGAGGATGATGATTTTCATGTTGAGCGTCCGGCTGTCAGCTACCAGTCGCCGCTAGTATATACCCGATCGTGGTGCGGTTCCGCGCTCGCTGCCTACCCTACGCACGCTTGGCGTTCTTTGCGTCTTCGCGGTTCGCTGTTCCGCGGCCGGTAGTAGGGGCTGTTGACATAATCGTCGTGCCAACCGCTACTAGTACCTAGTTTCAGTCTATTTTTCCGGTACAATGCAGCCTGGCGCAGGGGCCCGTCATTTCTCTTTATATTGCGGATAGAGTCGCTTGAGCTTGGTCCGCGCATCCTCGGTGGTGAATTGCCAATCCACGCTGGCCTGCTCGGCATTGCGGCGCTCCGCCCAGGCGGTTGCCTCGCGGCGGAGTGTTTCCAGATCAGGAATGCGCCGGTCCAGGCCTTGCTGGGTGAACACGCTCAACTCGATTTCGGCGATGTCCAACCAACTGCCATGTTTGGGGGTGTAATGAATCTCCAAGCGGTCGAGCAACCGCCGCGCTTCGGCAGGAGGAAAGGCTTT